>Ga0181581_10004097_pt1 | contig 11401 bp, 8 predicted proteins | sample 071ome_22_FD_132433 | JGI IMG/M metagenome (GOLD analysis project Ga0181581, IMG submission 132433) | Coastal salt marsh microbial communities from the Groves Creek Marsh, Skidaway Island, Georgia - 071404AT metaG (megahit assembly) | ecosystem: Environmental > Aquatic > Marine > Intertidal zone...
CGGTGGGGGCCACCGCCCCGTCGGCTCGCAGCGAGATCGTGACGTGGATGGTGTGCCGGAGGACTGTGGCGGTGACGGAGGAGCAGGTGTTCCGGTTCGAGTCGTACCTCGGCCGCGGCGGCAAGGCCCTCGGGATCAACTCGCGCCCCGTCATGCCCGTCACGAGTGCCCACGACGTCGTCCTCTGGGACGCGCAGCAGTGACGGCCCCCGGCCCCGCGCGACCCGCGGCGTTGAAGCAGTTCCGAGGGCGCCCCCCGGGCTCGGGCCGGCGGGGGCGCCCCCTCCCCGGCGCCGACGGCACCCACGACGGCCCGGCGCGCGGGGTCCCCCGTCAGCCCGGGATGGCTGCCGCCGACAGACGCCCGTCGCGGGCGAGTTCCAGGAGGTCCCCCCGGGCGCCCTTGGTCGTGGCCATCACGTGCGCCCCCGCCACCCCCGGCGTCTCGCGCAGGCGGCGCAGCTGGTCGGCGGCCCACTGCCGGCGCCACGCGACGAAGTGCTCCGCCCCCCGGCCCTGCTCGGCCCCGAACCGGTCCACCAGGGCCCTCACCTCGCCGTCCCCGACCACCCCGCACAGCGCGGACCAGAACCGCATGTTCCCCGGCGTGTTCACCACCGCCAGCCCTGCGCGGTGGGGAGGGGGGGCGCCGGGCCTCGCCGAGGGGCCCTGGGCCGAGGGGCCGGGGGCCCGGGCCGGGCGGTGGGTTTCCAGCACCCGGGGAACGGGGCGCCCGGGCCCCTGCTCGCCCCCCTCCCCAAGTGCCACTGCTGACTCTTCGCCCGTGCACTTCCGAATTTTTCGAGAGCAGGTGGAAAACCCTGCAGTCCCTCCTCGGAGGGCCATTTCCCACCCCTGTGTGACTCCACACAACCGTCCCCGGAAGCCCCCGCAGGTTTCGGGGCGCGGAGGCCTGCGTCGCCCCCCCGCCTCGCGATCTCTGTCCTCGCAACTACTGGCACGTCGTGCCCGGGCCCACGCGCCCCCCCCCTGTCGCTCTCCCAGCACCGCGAAACGACTTTCGCGAACGCCCCGATAGCGCCGCGGAGCCGCCCCGCCCCCGTAAACGCCATGATCGCGGCGCGATTAATACTTACCTCCGTATATGGAGGCCCTCTCGTGCAGCCCCGCATCGGTGACCCCGCGGATCCACTCGTCGAACTTGGTCCAGTTCAGGGGCGGTTGCGTCAAGATGACCTCCGCCCCTGCCTCAATCTTGGGCACCAGCATTTCGGGAGTGTCCGTGAGGGGGTTGGAGACCCCCCAAATCCCGATACCGCCGTCGATCTCGCCTGCGCGCGACCCCACAGCAGGGGCCTCATCTCCCCTGCCCCACTCCCCCCCGGGGGAGGGCCGAGAGCGCCGATGAGGACAGCCAAACAACTTCTCAAACAATGTCCGACCCGAAACCCTCGCCGCTCCGGTGGCCTGGGGCCGTGGGGACGACTGTGCTATGCTAAGCTGAGGCGCTCTCGACCCTCCCCCCCATCCACGGGGGGGCCCCGTCCCCATCGGGCGGGTCACTCACCGGACTCCCTCATCTCCCGCGCGATGGTCATCCCCCGCTCCGCCGGCAGGAACACCGACCGCGCGAGCCCGCTGCTGACCTTGCGCACGGGGTGCCCCCCGCCCAGGACGAGCAGCGCCCGGGGCGCCTGCGCCCCGTCGCCCCCGCGCCCGGCCGCCTGCCGCACTGCGTCCCGGAAGTCCCGCTCGCTCCTCAGCTGGCACGCCACTGTCCGCACCAGCGACCCGGACCCCGGCGCGACCAGCTCCCCCGGCTGCCAGTGCGCCGGCCACGGCTCCCCCTTCCCCAGCGTCGCCCACACCTCCCCCCAGCTGGCCGCCCCCGGGAGGTCCGGGTACACGGACGCCTCGAACGCGCCCGTCTCCCACAGCGCCGCGTCGCTCCTGCGCGGGCGGGCCGGGGGGGGCGGGGGCGGTCGCGGGCGCCCGCAGCCCGGCGGCCGCCAGCCCCGGGGCCGCCGCGGCCCCGCGCCCCCGAGCGCGCCGGTCCCCTGGCGGTGGAGCGCGGAGCTCCGGGCAGGCCGGGCGGCGACGAACGAGCGGCCCGGGTGCTCGCGGCCCCCCGGGGAGGGCAGTCGATATCCTGGTCGTTCGGAAGTCGTTGTACTTAATTTCCCCGCCGATACACGAGAACCCCCGTAGAGGCCCCACGCGCCCCGCGACAGCGGTTCTCAGGGGCGTTCTGCGTGGTTCCGGGACGGCACTGCTGACGGTCTCACCCGATCCCTGCGCCCGTCGACCTCTCCAGCGTCAGGTGAAACCCGTCTTCGGTCGAAGCGCGGCACAGATTATCGCATTTCCCACTCCGCGAACGCAATGGGCGCCTCGTCGCGCCAAGCGCTCGCGTTCTCTCGACGGGAAGGGTCGTCGGGGGGTGTCCGGCGAGGTGAGCCGCGGCGCGCGTCACCGCACGCATGATGGGAGATTTCGCGGCACAGGCTAGGGACCCCAGCACTGCCGCGCACGGGCGACGGCCGAACACCCTCCACGGCGGGCGGCCCCCGGCGCGGCGGGGGGCACAGGGGACGCCCCCCGCCAGCCCCGGCAGCGAGGCGCTGACGACAGTCCGGTTCAACATCAATGGTCCGAAGTTACGATACCACAGGGCCACGCATTGCATGATAGACATAGGGGATCGACGGGGTCGACGGGGAACGACAGGGTCACGCATTGCATCCCTTCAGTTTCAGTCCCTCACTCGCGGCCCCAACTTGCGGGGGGCCACATGGGCTCGCTGGACTGCGTACGGAAGGTCTCGGGAAAGATAAAAAAATGCAACTGTTTTAGTTGGCCAAGCTGCGGGCCCTGGGCGGGGCCGCCTCCGGCCGGGCGGGCGGGGCGCGGCCCCGGCGACAGGCCCCCAGTTGGCAGCCCCCGCCCCCGGCCTCAGACGTTGGTGCCCGTCCCGAAGACCCTCTTGAAGAAGCTCCTCATCCGACCCGGGCGCCCGGACTGCCCGGCCCCGTACCCAGGGAACGGCCCGCCCGGCATTTCCGACGCTGAGGCGTCCCGGTCCGCGCCCACAAGCCTCGGGAGCTCGCTCGTCTGCTCCGTCCAGGCGATCGAGCCCGTCCTCGTGTTGACCCACTTGGCGGCGTCCGACCCCGTGCCGCACCGCCTCTCCTCGGCCTCTATCATCCTGGCTCCGAGCTCGGCGTTGCCGGGGGCCCAGCCGCCGGCGGGGCCCTGCATCGCGCGGCTCTGCCGGCGCGCGGCCATCATGCCGACCAGTGTCTCGCTGCCGTGGTAAGGGGTCACACCGAGGCCGTTGCTGAACCGCGTGCCCGGGGCCACGTGGTGCACGCCGTGGTTGCTGCTGCGGGGGGACTGCACCCCCGACGCCCCCCTCGCCTCGCCCCAGGCGCGCCTCCCCTGCACGCTCGGGCAGGCGACCAAAAAAACACCCGGTGTATCGGATGAGATCTCCGACGCCACGCTCGTCGCGCTCCGCTTTTTGGCGCGCCTGGCCGAGTCCTGGAGCCGCTCGACGCCCCTGTCGTGTAGTGAAAGCGAGTTCCCGGCCATCCCGTCCCGCGCGCCGACCCCGGGGCGCGTCGACGCATATGGGTCCCCGTCCCCGACCGGTCTTTCCACATGCAGCGCGACGCCCGGGTTGGGGGTGACCAGGAAATCCTCGGTGGGCCCGGCGCAGCTCGTGGGGTCCCCCGCCTGGGTGCCGCCAGCGCCGCGGGCCAAAAACAAGGAGTGCTGGTCCCCGGGGTGGTGCGCCGCGGGTTGGCCTCCGGGGTGCCCGTAGTGGGAGCCCCCCGCCCCCAACCCGGTCTGGAAGCGGAACCACGGCGTGGGGGCGGCGGCGGGGCCCACGGGCTGCCCGGCGGCCTGGCTCGCCTGGGCCATGAGGTCGGCCATGTGCTCGCTCTCGGCGCGCGAGTCGATCGAGCGCACCGGCCGGTGGGGCACGTGGGGCGAGGAGCCCAACGCGGCCGCGGCAGCGGGGCCCAGCTCGCCCGCGGGGGCCGACGGGGCGAAGGGCGACAGCGCCGAGGGCGGCAGGTACGAGCCGCCCGTGGCGACCGCGACCGTGGCGTCCACCTCGTCGATCGAGCGGTTCGTGGGGCGACGCTGGTGCAGGGCGACCCACGGGTGCTTGAGCAGGTCGAGGATCCCCGGGCGCCGCGCGGGGTCCTTGGTCAGCGCCAGCTGGATCCACTCGCGCGCCTCGTCCGACATCCAGGACGGGAACCGGGCGTCGCTTGTGAGGATCGACACGTACGTCTCCTCCCGCGTCTTGCGCGCGAAGGGCGGCGTCCCCACGAGCAGCTCGTACGCCAGCACGCCGCACGCCCACGTGTCGACCTCGTAGGCGTACGAGACGCCCGGGAGGTCCTTGTTGTCGTCGGGGTGGGACTTGTCGGGGCACAGGAGCACCTCGGGGGCCATGTAGTCGAGCGTCCCCAGGCGCGTCACGGGCCGCTCCACCCCAGGGCTGATGGAGAGCCCAAAGTCGGCGATCTTGAGCGTCCGGCTCTGGCTGTAGAGGATGTTCTCGGGCTTGATGTCCCGGTGCACGACGCCGCGCTGGTGGAGGTAGGCGAGGACGCTGAGGAAGGGCTTGAGGACGAATCGCACGACGATCTTCTCGTTCAGCTGCCCCCCGCGCTTCTTGAGCTCGCTGAAGAGGTCCCCGCGCGCCGCGTACTCGAGCACGAGGTAGTAGCAGAAGTCGTCCTCGAAGGCGCAGTACAGCTGGATGACGTTCTCGTGCTGCAGCCCGGCGTGGACAGCGATCTCACGGCAGACCTGCCGGCGGTTCAGCGCCGACAGCCGCTTCTTCCGGTACGCCTTCAGCGCGCACAGTAACCCCGTCGCCCGGTCCTCGACCAGGTAGACGACACTCACGTTGCCCGTGCCCAGGTCTTTGTGGATGATGAAGTCCTCCAGCTGGTAGTCGTCCCGCCGCATGCCCGCGGGGCACGCGACCGTGTGCATGTTAATGCACCCGCGAGCGTTCCTGGGGAGGGGGCACTCCGGCACCCCGAATCCCGCCCCCGCGGGGAACGATTGGTGGAGTCCTCCAGGGGAGGGGGCCCTCCGCTTGCGGTCCTGCCCCGACGTTGTTGGCGCCATCCACTCGTCGCTCCCGTCCATGATGGGGTCTGCGCGTGGCGGGGGATGAGAGAGGTCGGAGAGGATCGGGCGGCTCCGGGGGCGGCGCCAAGGGTCGGGGCAAGGGGGGGCCTCCTAGCCGCGCACCATCGGGCAGCCGCGAGTTTGCCACCACTGGGCTGTCGACGTCCATTGTTGCGGGTAATCTGCGCAACACAGACGTGAAGAAGTGCGTGTTTCATGCCAGAGCGTGAATCCGACCCCACACCCACTCCGCAACATGAACCGAGGCCCCTCGCGGTGGCCTTCTTGACTCGTTTTCGGCTGCCGTGCCCTAACCGAGTAGATCCCAGTCCGCTGGGATCTTATTACTCCTACATACTCGAACAGAACAGCATGTGCGGGGCCCCTAGCCCGCGGGGAGGCCTGCCCCGCTTGGAAACTAGAGTGGATGGGCCAACACAAAACAAGGCAGCCCGGGAGCCTCCATTCGTATCCGCCCGTCGTATTCTTACCCTATGAACTGACGAGATAATTCCTGTGGATTATAGTTCACGCGCACGCCAGTAGAGAGCTGTGCTGCGCGGCCACAGCCTCCGTGGAGGCCTTCTTCCCCTCGTGGGAATCCCGATGCACCTCGGCGGATTCCACGGCGGGAAGAGAAACGCCACCTGCCGAGGAAGGAATCACGACGTAAAAGAAGCAGAGTTTGGGTTTCCTTGTTTTTTTCGACGCGGCACGGGCGAAAATACGGAACTGGGCGATATTCTCGGGGCCTTCTTAGTGCCCTCTAGTGCCCTACACCGATCATGGGGACCCCGCAGCGCGATTTTATTGGCGACTTCCCCTCGTCCGGACAGTACAAGGGGCCGCGGGTCCAACGGGAACAGCCGTTCCCCTCCCTTTTCCCTTTTCCGGTTTTGCCCTCGATTCCGACACGGCTGCCCCGACGCGAGGTCACGGGGCGCCTGCAGCCGGCCTGGAGCGGCCACGTCTCGAGCGATCGCTCGATCCGGGGCCCGGATGCACACGTCGGGGTCGGCCCCGGGGCCGTCCGGGGTGGCGGAGGTGTCCCCGCCGCTCACGCGCGCCCCCCATACTGTGAGGTCCTCCCAGGTCGCGCTTCACATCGGGGCGCGCCCCGCAAGCCGAGCCGCCCACGGCGCCGCCCCGGTCCCGGCCCCTGGCCCGCCTGCCGCCCGCCGGGGGGGGGGGTGCCCACGGCCCATGGCGTCCCACGGCAGCGGCGCCAGGGCCACGTCCCACGCCGCCCGAGCTGGGCAGGTAGCGCAAGCTGCAGGGAGAGGGCTGTCTGGAGACCCCAATGAGACCCGGACCGACGTGATGCCACACTCGGGACACGCGCGCTGGGGGAGGCTCGGCCTCGAGACACCGCCGCGCCCGGGTCTGGCCTGTCGGGCTGACAGGCACCACCACCGGCCAGGCCGGGCTCCCTCCGGGCCTTCAACAGCCCCTGCCCCCCCCCTACGCAGCCGAGTTCATCAGTTTCGACCATTCACTCGCAACCATGATCGGTTCCACCATCCGCGCCCCCCTCGCCACCAAGGTACGCCAAAGTTCGGACCCCCCTGCCCCCATGGGGGACACAGTGTCCCCCGCCCCGCCGGACTCTGATCTTGCGACTTTGCCCTATCCAGACGGTATAAAACACTTCCATAAGAGGCGATGTCCACTCCTCCCTTCGTGCGCGCCTGTCTATCACGCCCGCGGTCGTCCTCGCGAGGGAAGATCGTTATGACCCTGGCCGACGTTTCCCGCGCGGCGGATCGGGTCTGCGGCTCCCCTCCCGCGCCTCATTCTTCCGTTAACGGTTCACACGCTCCCAGCTTCCTCCTGGACCCTGCGACATCGGGACATCCGGACCGTATCGCTCAAGGTCCCGGAGAAGTGGAGTTCGACCTCGATCGCGGGGCGCCCCGGCGCAATTTTCCCACATTGGCATCAATCTGACGATATTTGAGGGAATACTCGCAAGCGTCGTCTCCTGCGTCCCCGGGAAACTGAGATCGTGGTCCCAACTCACCTTCGTGAAATCCCCCCTTTCTCCCCCCGCAGGCCACCGTGGCCAAGGCCTCCGTGGAGTTCTACGGCCCCAACCGCGTCGGGTACCTCGGCCCCTTCACCGTGCCCCCCGCCTACCTCACCGGTGAGTCCCCGCGCGCGCGTTCCCCGGCCTACCCGCTGTGGCGATAAAGGATCAGGAGGCATCGCGAATCTGCGCGCCAACCCGGCCCCACGGCGCGACCGCCGCTTACCCCCTGACCGAGACCCGCGCATGTCGGTTTCTTGCCGCCGACTCCGCCTAACCCGCGCGGAATGAGCCACCGCACGCCCGCCCCCCCCACCGGGACCCGGCCCCACCCCCGAGACCCCCGACCCCCCCCCTTCTCCCCCGCTCGCAGGCGAGTTCCCCGGTGACTACGGCTGGGACACGGCCGGCCTCTCCGCCGACCCCGAGACCTTCAAGGCCTACCGCGAGGCCGAGGTGATCCACGCCCGCTGGGCCATGCTCGGGACTCTCGGGTGCCTCACGCCCGAGATCATCGCCCGCACCACGGACTCCAACATCAAGGAGGCCGTGTGGTTCAAGGCCGGCTCCCAGATCTTCTCCGAGGGTGGCCTCGACTACCTCGGGCAGCCCTCCCTCATCCACGCCCAGTCCATCATCGCCGTGACCGCCTGCCAGGTCGTGATCATGGGCCTCGTCGAGGGCTACCGCATCAACGGCGGCCCCGCCGGCGAGGTGGTCGACTCGCTCTACCCCGGTGGGGCCTTCGACCCCCTCGGGCTCGCCGACGACCCCGAGGCCTTCGCCGAGCTCAAGGTGAAGGAGATCAAGAACGGCCGCCTCGCCATGTTCTCCATGCTCGGCTACTTCGTCCAGGCCGTGCAGACCGGCGAGGGCCCCGTGGCCAACTGGTCCGCCCACGTCGCTGACCCCTTCAACGTGAACGGGTTCAACTACGCCACCAAGTTCTTCGGCTACACCGTCGGCCAGTAATGTGCCCCACGCCCCTACTACGCGGATAGCTGTAGGATGGTCCTGCCGACACGCCGACAGACACTTTGAAGGGAGCTCTGGCTGGCCCTGCCCCGCCCCCTGCTGCTGGCCTCGCCGAGGCCGCACCCGAGGCCGCCTCGGGCCCGTCGTCCGCCGGCGAACTCCCGCGCAGGCCCCCGACCACCCCCCCTGCCTGCCGCAGGCACCCCCCTGCCTGCCACAGGCACGCCCCCCACTGAAGCGACCCCTAAAAAGTGACCTCGTCAGCCCTAGCGGGAGCCCACCCAAGCGCGCGGGACGCTGTGCGCGGCCGAACAGTTCCCGCACATACGATTGAAGCATGCATCCAGGGGGCGGGATCATGCATTCGTCGCGCACGAATGCTGTGAGCGGGGCGGGCGCCTTCACCGGACGCCTGGGTGGGCGCTCCGTGGCCGCGCGGGCCATGCGCAAGCCCAAGGTGAGGCGCGCGCGTTGTGAATGTCCGCGAGAGAGAATCCTCCCGGGTCGAGTAGCCGATCGGCCTGTCGAACGGACCGGAGGGGGGGTGCGCCCTGATCGCAGGGGGGGCAGAAGGACGCGCAGGACACGTACGGGGCTGGCTGGTTCCAGCGGACCCGGAGCGACGAGGGCTCGGTGACAAAGGGGATGACGACGCGCGAATATCTGACGTACTACCGGGACGCCAACCGGGCGGCGAATAACGGCAAGGTGTGTGGGGTGTCCTGGGAGCGCCATCCCCCGCCCCACCCATGTCACCAGGGCGTGACGAGTTCACGACCCAGCCCCCCGGCCGCAGGAGCGCAAGGACCTCTACACGGACAACTGGGACGGGGACCAGTACAAGGGCTCCCCCGTCAACGTGCTCACGATCGTCGCGGCCGTCTCCGTCCTCGCGCCGCTCCTCGGCATCTGGTTCGCCCTCTCCACCTACGGCGACCTGTGGGGCTAGGGTTTTCAACGGGGGAGCCTGGTGCCGCGTACATCAAAGCCTCTAGTCCTTGAAGGCGTTGTTGTACGACAGCGGGTCGGGGTCCTGACGGAGCTCGGCCTTGACGCGCTTGCGCTTCTCCTGAGCAGAGACCTTCTTGTTGTACTTGCCCTTCTGAGCGCGCTTGACGGCGGCGCGGACCTCGTTGGGGGACACGAAAGTGGGGTTCTCGAAGACGGTGGCGCCGCCGAAAGACCCGGCGAAGATCTTGATCGGGTTGAGGCAGCACCGCGGACCCACCTCGACAAGCGACGTCTCGTCGAGGGTCGAGCGGCCCTTGTCCTCCGGCACAACCACCTGGTAGTTGCGCATCCAGACGCGGTCGTCGGCGACGCTGAAGCTGATAACGTGGTCGAAGAAGGGCTTCATGCGCTTGTGGTTGCGCGGAGTGGCGAAAACCGTCCCGAGCATCTCCTTCAGCAGCTGCAGGTGCGGAGTGTCGTCGAAGCCTGCGTCGAAGCTGATGCAGGGCCGCGACCCGCGGAGGTGGTTCCCGGACAGCTTGAGCTCCGCCATCGTGTGGATGTTGGTCACGTGGAACTTGACGCTCGGGCCCGTCGGACACTGCGGGGGGTGGGGTGGGGACGATGCGGCGCCCTGGGCTCGGAGCGGGCAGCTGCGGTGGGCTGGGCCAGGGCACGCCCCTCCCCCCTCCCCTCCGGCCTCCTTCGAGCCGCATGGCAGCCGATTCCCCTGGGCTTACCTTGCTGAGCCACATGTAGAGGTCCTTCTTCTTCCGCGCCTCGAAGAACATGACGGTGGAACAGCCCTTCAGGTCGGCCACCTCGTTGAGCACGCCGCGGTCGCTCTTCGTGTCGAGCTTCGAGTCCTTCTTCGAGTGAGGCAGCAGCTGCGTCATGTCCATCATGAGGTGCCTGCGGGGGGCGGGAGCGGGAGCGGGGCCGGTGAGCAGGAGGAACCCTGGGCGGGGGGCGGCGGCAGGACGGCCAGGGGCGGCGGTCGCGGGGTCACCGGAAGCGGAAGGTGATGCCGCGGCTGCAGAGGATGAGCGGCTTCTCTTTGTTCCGGAATGTGGGCTCCTGCAGTCGCGAGGGCGGAGGGAAGGGTCGGGTGATGCGAAGCGCGGGTCGCTCCCGAGCCCGGGAGCTCGGGGCTGCCTGTCCAGGGCCAGGGGCAGCTCCAGCAGCCCCGCCTCTCCGCGAGCCGGCGGGGAGGGATAGGGCCCTTGATGGTGACGGCGGGAACCTTAACGCCACGAGGTACCGCTGGCAACCCGCCAACCATGCACGCGGGCCACTAAACGCCGTGAAACGCTCGCCCTAACTGCCCCCCCTGCCGCGGGCAGCCGGGCACAGGCGGCCGGCAGTCGAGTGCTCAGCGAAGATAGTCGCCCATTCGCACGGCTATCGCGGACATTGTGGCAGTATATTGATCAATTCTCGTGAAAGCACGCGAAAAAGCGCCGGAAAGGTCGTCGCGCGGTCCTCAGCCCCCACTCCCGGTCGCCCCGCGCAGGGTGCCCGGCTCACCTCCACGGCATTCGCCTCGGCCTCCCCCGGGGAATCCTCCGCCTTCCTCTTCCCCATGTTGCCCCTCTCTCGACTGCGAATCGATGTATGAAGGGGGCCGGGTTCCCCCAACCAATGGTCGATTCGGGGAGATGTCCCGCTGTGAGACTTCTCTCGTCGCGCTGCCGGCTCGCGGGTGAGTTAGCGGGACGGTTCCTTCTCGTTGGACGAAAAATGTCGCGCGGGCGGAGAGATCGCCCCTAATAGCCCTCCGGCCGCCGTCAGCCCGGGGACATGATCACCGGCACCTGGCGCCGGCGGGCAGCCCGCCGGGGACGGCCCACGGGGGGGTCGGCGGGTTCGGTGCGGGGCGGGTGCGCCTGCAACGGGACGGGGTCGTCCTGAGGCGGCGCTTCGAGGCTCGGCGTCGATGGGATTAAGTACCCGACACCACGGCCTCCTGTCGCTGGGGTGCATTCCGCGCTTAGGGGACAGGGCAGCCAGCGGGGGCGGCCAAGGGGTAGCGATAAGGGGCGGCGCCCGCTGCCCCGGTGCGGGCGAGCATGGAGGCGGGGGTCTTTTCTGCCGGGAACATCGCCACCGGGGGCTCGGACCGGGCCATCAGGTTGTGTGGGGAGGAGAAAAGGGGGCGGGGGGAGATGAGCCGCCCTCCTGCCAGTGCTGCGCGTTTCCCCCCCCCCCCCCCCCCCCCCCCCCCCCCCCCCCCCCCCCCCCCCCCCCCCCCCCCCCCCCCCTCTCCCCCCCTCCCCCTCCCCCCCCCCCCCCCCCCCCCCCCCCGCCACCCCCCGCGGCGGGGGGCCCGGC
>Ga0181581_10004101_pt1 | contig 11397 bp, 10 predicted proteins | sample 071ome_22_FD_132433 | JGI IMG/M metagenome (GOLD analysis project Ga0181581, IMG submission 132433) | Coastal salt marsh microbial communities from the Groves Creek Marsh, Skidaway Island, Georgia - 071404AT metaG (megahit assembly) | ecosystem: Environmental > Aquatic > Marine > Intertidal...
AATTTGCGCTCACCGTCTTCCAGTTCCACAGTCACATGCCAGCGCGCTTCATCAGGACGGAAATCAGCCAAGACCACCTTGTGCCCGAAGCGGATGTGATCGCGAATGCCGCGTTCGTCTGCAATGCGGTTGAGATAGTCCAGGATCGCAGGGCCATCTGCGATGGATTTCTCATGCTTCCATGGTTCAAAAACAAAGCCCAGCGTGTGCATGTCGCTGTCAGAACGAATGCCGGGATATTTAAACAGATCCCATGTGCCGCCGATATCGGCGCGCCGCTCAACAATGCCGTAGCTTCGGTTCGGACACATCATTTCAAGATGCGCTGCCATCCCGATGCCGGAAATACCGGCGCCGACGATCAGAACGTCAAAATCAGGCGGTGTTGCGAGCATCGGTTTCTCTCCCTTGCTTACACAGATGTAAGCACATCTTGAAGCATCATGCGATCGCAAATGGCATTTTGCAACTGACTGCATTGAGAGGATCGGTTAGAGCGCGGCCTCATGCGTATCTTAACTCCCATTGCTTCGATCCTTCTCACCTTTGCACTTGCTGCGCCGTTGGCTGCACAAGAAACTGAAAACGTAGCAGAAGAGGGCGTAATCGTTGTCCTTGGTGAAGGCCTTAAGGACACGCCATCGGTTGTCGCATATTCGTCAAGCGAGATAGAGCGCGAAACGATCATCTCAGCCCCGTCCGGGCGAATCGAAGACGTTTTATCCAATGTCGCCGGCTTCCAGCAGTTTCGCCGTTCAGACAGCCGGTCTTCGAACCCCAGTGCGCAAGGCGTAACTTTGCGGGCACTGGGCGGGAATGCCACCAGTCGCGCGCTTGTGCTGTTGGATGGAGTGCCGATTACCGATCCGTTCTTCGGCTATGTCCCGTTGAGTTCGATCAATCCGGAGCAGCTTAGTAGCATCCGTGTGACCCGCGGCGGCGGCTCGGGCCCGTTCGGTGCGGGCGCCTTAGCCGGTACAATCGAGCTGCAAAGCGCGGACGCAGCAACACTTGGACCCTTCGATGCGAGTCTGCTCGCAAACAATCGCGGCGCGACCGAAGCGACGGCGAGTCTTTCGCAGGAGCTGGGTGCGGGCTTTGGCGTGATCACCGGACGTTGGGATCGCGGGCAGGGTTTCTTTACAACAGCCGATGATCAGCGTGTGCCTGCCAGTGCGCGCGCGCGCTTCGACAGTTGGTCCGTCGGCATTCGTGGTGCCGCGCCATTGTCCGACACGGTCGAGTTGCAAATGCGCGCCGCCGCTTTTCGCGATGATCGGACCTTGCGCTTTGATGGCGCGGATTCATCAAGCGAAGGACTGGACGCAAGCCTGCGAATTGTCGGCCGTGGTGATTGGGAATTCGATGCGCTTGCCTACATGCAAGCGCGCAACTTCTCGAACATTGTCATCAGCTCGACCCGCTTTGTGCGTGTACTCGATCAACGCAATACGCCTTCAACCGGACTTGGTGGAAAATTCGAACTGCGCCCTCCGGTCGGGAATGACCATACTTTGCGCATTGGTGCTGACTATCGTCACGCCGATGGTGAATTGCAGGAAGATGCTTATTCCGCATTTACAGGTGCATTGACCCAGCGCCGCAGAGCAGGCGGTGTAAACACCAATCTGGGCTTGTTTGCGGAGAATGACTGGAGCCTGGGCGCGCTGACCCTGACTGGCGGACTGCGGGCAGATCGCACGCGGATCAGCGAAGGTTTCTATCGCGCGCTCGACGCCTCTGGCGCACTGGTAACAGAAACAATTGCTTCAACGCGCAGCGATTGGGCAGTGTCCTGGCGGGCCGGTGCAGCATTCGAAGCCAGTGACGCGCTTACACTGCGTGCGGCTGCCTATACCGGTATGCGCTTGCCGACGCTCAACGAATTGTACCGGCCATTCGTTGTCTTCCCGGTTGTCACTCAGGCGAACGCAGAGCTGAAGAACGAGCTTCTTGAAGGGTTCGAGGTTGGCTTTGATCTTATGCCGACAGAGGCTGTCTCTTTTTCTTTGACCGCATTCGACAATCGCGTGAAGAACGCCATTGCCAATGTTACGCTGCAACCAAATTTGCGGCAGCGGCAAAACCTTCCGGCTATCGACGCGCAAGGTGTTGAAGCTGTCATGCGCGTGCGAACTGGCTCAATTAAGTTGGATGGCTCGCTCGCGTTCACCGATGCCACTATTGACGGTCGAGATGCGTCATTAGCGCTGGATAGCAATCGTCCGCCACAAACGCCCCGTTGGGCGGCTTCAGCTACCTTGGGCTGGTCACCAAAATCGGATTGGGACATCGCTTTGACGCTGCGCCATGTCGGTGCTCAATTTGAAGATGATCAGGAAATTGACCGTCTGGAATCGGCTACTACGTTGGGCGTTTTCGCCCAAGTTCCCTTGAAGGATCGCTTCAAAATAGTGCTTAGAGGCGAAAATCTGTCTGATGAGCGTATTGCCACAAGAAACGCGGGCGGTGCGATCGACTTGGGCACGCCGCGTACGATCTGGGCAGGATTACGTTACGGCTTCTAGAATGTTCACGTAAAATTCGCACCGAGAGTGACCGCCGCACTTCCACGCAAGCGCGCGCGGTTCTAACTACAGCAGCACAGCTTGGCAGTACTCCGCTGGCACCCTTCGATGTCCAGGACAGCAATGTGAAGATCAACCTGCGCGCAGGGATCGGTGACATTGACGAAGCTTGGGGCATTGAGGCGTGGGTGACAAACCTCACCGATGAAGTCACCCGCGGTGTTACCTTCAACACAGTGCTTCGTGGCACCTCGCGCTCTGCCTTTACACAGCAGCCGCGGATGTATGGTGTGACGCTCCGCACGAAGTTCTAGGACTTCTGCGTTCAAGCCAAAAGAAAAGGGCGGTGGGGAAACCCGCCGCCCTTTCACTTAGTCCGAAATAGGGCAGTCACATTCCCCGAGCGATCACCATCTTCATGACTTCATTCGAGCCACCGAAGATCCGCGTGATGCGGCTGTCGCGGTACATCCGCGCAATCGGGTAGTCATTGATGAAGCCCGCGCCGCCATGGAACTGTAGGCATTTGTCGACCACTTCGCCTTGAAGCTCGGTGACCCAGTATTTCGCCATACACGCGGTATCAACGCTCAGCTCTTTCTTGAGGTGCTTCGCGATGCAGTCATTGACGAACACTCGCGCTGCAGTCGCGCGAGCCTTTAGATCCGCCATCACGAACTGCGTGTTCTGGAAATCCCAGATCGTTTGTCCAAAGGCTTTGCGGTTCTTTACAAAGTCCATGGTTGTCTCAAGCGCTTTCTCAATGCCGGTCATCGCGCCCATCGCAATGATCAGGCGTTCCTGCGGCAATTCACCCATCAACTGGTAGAAGCCTTTGCCTTCCACGCCGCCAAGCACGTTTTCGGCCGGAACAAACACATCATCAAAAAACAGCTCTGATGTATCAGCCGCGTCCAGCCCGATTTTGTCGAGCTTCTTGCCGCGTTGGAAACCCTCGGCCCCTTCGGTTTCAAGCAGCATAAGTGAAATGCCCTTGGCGCGTTCCTTGGGATCTGTCTTTGCAACGATGATGATTAAATCGGCGGTTTGACCGTTTGAGATATAGGTCTTGGCACCGTTGATCCGGTAGCCATTGCCATCCTTCAGCGCAGTGGTGGTGATGCTCTGCAAATCCGAACCCACACCTGGTTCAGTCATCGCAATCGCGCTGACGAGTTCACCAGTCACCAGCTTTGGCAGGTATTTCTTTTTCTGCTCTTCGGTTCCGTGACGAACGAGATAAGGCAGTATGACCGTGTTGTGCAGCGATGCAGCAAAGCCTTCAACGCCGTGCTTTGCCTGCTGATCGATCACAACCATGTCGTGGCGGAAGTCTCCTCCGTGACCGCCATATTCTTCCGGCACAGACACGCCGAGTAGACCAGCTTCACCTGCTTCGTTCCAGAATTCGCGCTCGACCTGGCCTTCTTCACGCCACTTAAGTACGCGCTTTTCCGGCGCGTGCTGTTGGTAGAATTTGCCTACTGCATCAGCGAAGATCGAAATTTCCTCGTCTTCCATGAATTCGGGCTGGGGAACATTGAGTACGGACATCTTACTTACCCTTCCAATTGGGCTTGCGCTTTTCTGCGAATGCAGCCGCGCCTTCGCGGGCATCCTCGGAAGTGAATACCGGGCCCAGCGCTTTTGCTTGACGCGCATAGCGGTCTTCCATCGGCCAGCCGCGCGATTCCTTCATGATTTTCTTCGATATCCGCACTGCCAGTGGGCCGTTCTCCGCGATCTTTGCCGCCAGCGCTTTCGCACCTTCAAGTGCCGATCCATCGACAACCTGATTGATAAGACCAAGGCCTGCGGCGCGCTCAGCACCCATGAAGTCGCCCGTCAACGCCAATTCCATCGCCACGCGCTCTGGGATTTGGTCAGGCAGCATCATGACGCCGCCTGCCGCCGCCACCAGGCCGCGCTTCACTTCGGGAATGCCGAATTTGGCATCCTTGTTGGCAACCACCAGATCACAGGCAATCATCAGCTCAAGCCCGCCTGCCAGGGCATAGCCTTCGACAGCCGCGATCAATGGCTTTTGCGGCGGTGCTTCAACCACGCCGCCGAAACCGCGCCCTTCCACAGTGGGGCGTTCGCCGCGAAGAAAGCCTTTCAGATCCATGCCCGAGCAGAAAGTGCCGCCTGCACCGGTCAGGATACCAACCCTTAGCGAGTCGTCGGAATCTAGCCGGTCCATTGCTGCGGCGATCCCTTCTGCCGCTGCCTTGGTCATCGCATTCTTGGCTTCAGGGCGGTTGATCGTCACGATCAATACGCCGTTCTCTTCCTGCGTCAGGACTTCTTCGCTCATGCGCTTATCTCTCTCCAATTGGGTAGGTGTTGCGTTGTGATTTGCGACTTATATAACTAGGTGGAACAACATGTCCACGGGATTGCCCCGTGCGCTTTTGATAGGGAAATGGATAATGGCAGAAGCCTACATCATCGACGCGGTTCGCACTCCTCGCGGAATTGGTAAGCAGGGCAAGGGCGCGCTGGCAGCTGAACATCCGCAGCATCTGGCCGCGACGGTTCTGAAAGCCATTGCTGAACGCAACCACCTCGACACCTCGACTGTCGATGACGTGATCTGGTCAGTCTCAACGCAAGACGGGATGCAGGCAGGCGATATGGGCCGCATGGCTGCGCTGGACGCCGGCTATGGCATTACATCCAGTGGAACGACGCTCGATCGCTTCTGTGGTGGCGGCATTACATCTGTGAACCTTGCGGCCGCTCAAATCATGAGCGGGATGGAAGATTGCATCGTTGCAGGCGGAACTGAAATGATGAGCCTGACTGCAGAAATGTCCAAGGCGAAGATGCAGGCCGGCATCAAGCCGCCGATGATGGGCAGCTATAATGAGCGGCTCCAACGGGTGCATCCGCAAAGCCATCAGGGCATTTGCGGCGATGCCATCGCCAGCATGGAAGGCTTCACTCGCGAGGAGCTCGACGAGGTGGGCTATCGCAGCCAGCAGCGCGCATCAGAAGCGATCAGCGAAGGGCGCTTTGCCAAATCTATCGTCCCGGTTGTCGATGATGAAGGCAACGTGATCCTGGATCACGATGAGTACCCGCGCCCGCAAACAACGCGGGAAGGGCTTGCTCAACTGGAACCTGCTTTCACCAAGATCGCAGATGTTCCTTTGGATGCGAACGGCACGACTTTCCGAGCGCTTGTGAACCAGAAGTACCCTAATCTTGATATCAAGCACTTCCATCACGCTGGCAATAGCTCCGGCGTAGTTGATGGCGCGGCGGCTGTGCTCGTCACCAGCAAGGAGTATGCACAGAAGAACGGCCTCAAACCGCGTGCACGGATCATCGCGACCGCCAATATGGGCGATGACCCAACACTGATGCTGAATGCGCCGGTGCCTGCCACGAAAAAGGTTCTGGAGAAAGCCGGAATGACGAAGAATGACATTGATCTTTATGAGATCAACGAAGCCTTCGCAGTTGTCGCAGCCAAGTTTGTGCGAGATCTTGATCTCGATTGGGACAAGGTCAACGTCAACGGCGGCTCGATTGCCTTAGGTCACCCGATCGGGGCAACCGGCTCGATCCTGATCGGCACGATTATCGACGAGTTGGAACGGCAGAACAAGCGGTACGGCTTGGTCACCATGTGTGCTGCAGGCGGCATGGCTCCCGCCATCATTGTCGAGCGCGTTGACGACTTCGTCGACTGAGAGACGCTAAATGATTGCTGACAACACGCCCGTCATTATCGGGGTAGGGCAAGCTTCGGAGCGCGTTGGCGAGCCGAACTATGAGGCGCTGTCCTACATGGATCTTGGCGGGCGAGCTTTGGTGGCCGCAATTACAAACGCTCGTGCTTCTGGCGATTTGGCGGGCTCGATTGATACGCTCGCCGCGATCCGCGCGTTTGAAATGTCGCGGCCTGGTAAAGAGCCGCCATTTGGCGGACCAGACAATATTCCGGGTGCTTTGGCAAAGCGGGTGAAGGCCTGTCCTGAGCGTTTGATCCTGTCGCCGACAGGCGGGCAGACCAATCAGCAATATGTTGGTGAATTCGCGTCCGCGATTACCGCTGGTGAAAGCCAGTGTGCGGTCATTGTCGGTTCTGAAGTGATATCGACCGCGCTTGCGCTCGCTGCCAAGGGTGAGAAGCCTGACTGGTCCGAGGAAATTGGCGGCGAGTTTGAAGATCGGGGCTTTGGCTTGGACGGCATGATGGAGATGCAGCTGTTCGCGCATGGTGCGACCGGCGCGATTCCGCTCTATGCCATTGCTGAAAATGCGCGCCGGGCCAAGCTGGGCAAGAGTCTGGACGAATATCGTTACGATATCGGCGAACTGTTCGAGCCTTTTGCCAAGGTCTCAGCGAACAATCCGCATGCGGCGGCGCCGGTCGAACGTAGCGCTGAAGAGCTGGCAACGGTGACAGAGCGCAACCGCATCGTGGCAGAGCCATACACACGAATGACTGTCGCGCGCGATCAGGTGAACCAGGCTGCAGCTATCATCATCGCCAGTGCAGGCCTTGCGCGAAAGCTGGGTGTGCCGGAAGACAGGTGGGTGCATATCCACTCTGTCACTGCCGCCACGGAGTTGATGCTGTCTGCGCGGCCTGACCTGTCTGCTAATCCTGCCTCGATCGCTTCAGTTGAAGCTGCGCTGGATCGTGCGGGTAAATCGATGGGCGAAATGCAGTTCCTCGACTTTTATTCCTGTTTTGCGATCCCGGTGTTCAATCAATGCAATCACTTTGGATTGGCCGTGGATGATCCGCGCGGATTGACGTTGACTGGCGGCTTGCCGTTCTTTGGCGGTGCAGGAAACAACTATTCAGCGCACGCGATCTGCGAAGCAGTTGAGCGAGTGCGCGGCAACCTTGGCTCATATGCTCTGGTTGGTGCCAACGGCGGCTGGATGAGCAAATATGCAACCGGGATTTACTCGACTGAACCGGCAGACTGGTCGGCCAACGATCGGTTTGAGAAACTGCCGATAGCTAACAATGGAGTGCCATTCAGTGAAGAACCATTCGATAGCGCAACGGTAGAGAGCTACACGATCAATTACAGCAAGGCGGGCAGCGATGCCGTGTTCATCGGGCGCAATGCTGCGGGTGAGCGCGTGGTTGGGAATGCTGACCTTGATGACGCGCGTACGCGTGAACTGTTCGAAAGTGGCGAACCGTTTGGTGCGAAGCTGACCGTCACACGGGATGAACGCGGACGTAATATCGGTAAGCTTGCCTAATCGTTCTTGCGTTCGCCGCCGAGGAAATCGAGCGCGTCAAAGCCTTCGGGTGCGGGGACTTCTGTAATCGGATCGTCGCGGTCATCAAATTCAGTGCGCAAAGCCCGGCTCATGATTGCATGCATGTGATACATCGCCGTTGTGTACGTCAGCTCGAGGATTTCCTCGTCTGAGAACTGCTCTTTCAATTCAACGAATAACGCGTCGGGCACGCGGCCTTGATGTGTGACAAGCCTGTCTGCATAGGCCAGCACGAGGCGTTCTTTCGCATCAAAGCACGGCGCCGTTTGCCACACCGGGATCGCTTCAATTTTGGCGTCGGGATAGGCGAGCCCGCGCAGGCTCTTGCAGTGCTGAGAGAATACGAACTGGCTGCCCGTGGCCCATCCGGCCCAAGTCTGGCCCAGCTCGCGCAATACCGGATCCAGCTTGCGCGAAGGATCGCGATAATAGGCAAAGCCTTGCGCGGCGTGCTTCAATGTTGCGGGCGAATTGGCAAAGATAGTCCACCAATCGCCCGGCGTGCCGGTTGGCGTACCTGGCTCTGCGACTGGATCGCGATCTCCGAACAACAGCTTATATAGCGGTAATGCGACCTTTTCGTCAGCTTCCGCCTTGGGAACCTCTCTCAATCGGGGCATGGCTCAGGCCTCCACTCTATCGGCCGCTGTCGCGGGTTCATGTGCGACATCTTCGGGCCCGAAGCTTTTTGTCGTGGCGGCAAACTCCAGCATGATGCTATTGGGGTCAGTAAAATAGACGGATCGGACGAACACGCCTTCGTGTTTTTCGCGCGCGACGCCCATCGGGCTGTCGTCATGGTTTACGACAGCATGGGTATGAGAGACACCGGCTTGCTCAAGTCGGTCGAGCGCTGCTTCAAGCTCATCTTCGTCCATGTCGAATGCTAAGTGGTTCATGGATCCGACGGCGGTCTTCGCGTCGCCAGGAAAGCTTTTGACTGAGGCGATGCCGGGGGCAGCGGGCGGAGCATCTGCCCACCAGAAGAAAGCGACACTCGCACCGCCGCCGCAGTCGAAGAAGAAGTGCTGTCCACCGCCCGGCAGTTCAACCGTCTTGAACAGCGGCATATTGAGCACTTCGGTGTAGAAACGAACCGTTTCCTTCATGTCGCGGCACACCAGTGCGATATGGTTGATACCTTTGGTCTTGATCATCTCGCCTTCTCCCGCCACCTTCGTGCACGCATCGCTGCACGCTGGCAAATAGGCAGATCAGATAGGTGGGGCGGCGTGCCGCCTGCCAGTCTCACCGCCGCTTTGACAAAATGACGGGCTTCGCGTATTTAGTTACAAAAGAAACTATATTGATTCTCACTGGACTAAGCTCATGAACACGCACGAAACCCTTCACTCTGGCGACCTCTTCGAAAATCCCGCTGGCCTTGATGGATTTGAATTCGTTGAATTCTGCGCGCCCGAGAAGGGGCAGCTTGAAACGGTTTTTGAAGCAATGGGGTTCACTCATGTGGCTTCGCACCGTTCCAAGGACGTGCATCTGTGGCGTCAAGGCGGCATCAATTTGATCGCCAACTACGAGCCGCGCAGCGCGGCATGGTATTTCGCGCGCGAGCATGGACCGTCGGCATGCGGCATGGCGTTTCGTGTGCGCAACGCTGCCGCGGCCTGGGACCATCTGATGGAGCTGGGCGCAGAGCCGGTCGCAGTTGAAACGGGACCAATGGAACTTGCGATCCCTGCAATCCGCGGCATCGGCGGCGCGATCCTATATCTGGTTGATCGTTACGAAGACGAGAATGGAGAGGGTCTGTCGATCTATGACATCGATTTCGAATATTTGCCCGGCGTTGAAAAACACCCTGAAGGCGCAGGCTTCAAGCTGATCGATCACCTGACGCACAACGTCTACACCGGCCGGATGAAGTACTGGGCCGACTATTACGAGAGCTTGTTCAATTTTCGCGAAATCCGCTTCTTCGACATTAAAGGCGAGTATACCGGCCTGACGTCCAAGGCGCTGACCGCGCCTGACGGCAAGATCCGCATCCCGCTCAATGAAGAGGGCGAGGGCGGCAAGGGTCAGATCGAGGAATTCCTGCGCGAATTCAACGGTGAAGGCATCCAGCATATCGCGCTGATCTGCGATGATCTGGTCGCTTGCTGGGACCGTCTTAAAGACATGGGCGTTCCCTTCATGAACGCGCCGCCTGCCACGTACTACGAGATGCTCGATGAGCGTCTTCCGGGTCACGGAGAAGATGCTGAAGCGCTGAAGATGCGTGGTATCCTGCTCGATGGCACGACTGAGGGTGGTCAGCCCCGCCTGTTGCTACAGATTTTTGCAGAAGCACAAGTTGGTCCGGTGTTTTTCGAATTCATTCAGCGCAAGGGCGACGATGGCTTCGGAGAAGGTAATTTCAAGGCGCTCTTCGAAAGCATCGAGCGTGACCAGATCGCGCGTGGTGTACTCGACACAAAGACTGCGGAGCCTGCAGAATGACAGCAGCCATAAAGCCATCTGGCATCCATCACGCCGCCTATCGCTGCAAGGACGCAAAAGAAACTGTCGAATGGTACGGCCGTGTGCTGGGCATGGAATACACCACGGCCTTTGCTGAGGATCATGTACCGTCAACTGGCGAGTATGATCCCTACATGCATGTCTTCCTTGATGCAGGTAACGGTAACATCCTCGCGTTCTTCGAACTGCCTAATCAGCCGACCATGGGCCGCGATGAAAACACCCCGGCATGGGTCCAGCATCTCGCCTTTCGGGTCGCATCGGAAGACGAATTGCTCGCTGCCAAGGCGCATATAGAAGCGCAAGGCATCGATGTGCTTGGCCCGACACATCACGGCATCTTCAAGTCGATCTATTTCTTCGATCCGAATGGTCACCGAGTCGAGCTGGCGGCCGATATCGGCACGCGAGACCAATACGATGAGCTGAAGCGCGTTGCGCCCTTGATGCTCGACGAATGGAGTGAGACAAAGACAGCACCGCGCCATGCCGATTGGCTGCATGAGATTGCGCGCGCAGAGCACGGTCTGGAATCGCGCGACTAAACTGAAGTCAAATCGGCTTCGCGATAAGACGAATCTTGTTACGATGCCATTCATATGTTAACGTTCCCAAAAGCCGGGTTTTGGGAGCTCATGCACAATGTGGAAACCGATAATCGCTGTGGCGGCATTGGCACTTATTGGTCTAAGCGCTGCCCCGCTATCTGCCGACCAAAATGTTATTGCAGAACTTGATGCGCAACTTCCAGGAACACTGGTCAACGACCCTACAAGGCTTGATTGGGAAAGTTATGGCAGTGATTTAGAGCGTAGTGTCGTCCAAGACGAGGCGATACCTGGCGGCGGCGTTGCTGTCCGCTTCGATATCAAGCGGGCGGACGAGTTTATCTACGCTGCGGGGACCAACGTGCCTCTGACCAAACCGGTTCGCCGTGGCGATACCATTACTATCGGGTTCTATGCCCGAGCGATTGGAGCACAGACGGACGATGGTAGAGGCGTTCTGCGGGTTCGTTTCCAGCAAAATGCGCCACCCTATCCCGGTTTTGGAGAAAAGACGCTTTCTATTGGCAACGAATGGGAATGGTACGAAGTAACCGCTGATGCCGAGCAGGCCTTGCGAAGGC
>Ga0181581_10004104_pt1 | contig 11395 bp, 10 predicted proteins | sample 071ome_22_FD_132433 | JGI IMG/M metagenome (GOLD analysis project Ga0181581, IMG submission 132433) | Coastal salt marsh microbial communities from the Groves Creek Marsh, Skidaway Island, Georgia - 071404AT metaG (megahit assembly) | ecosystem: Environmental > Aquatic > Marine > Intertidal...
ACCTCGGTGCCGACCAACGGCAGCCTCGAAGCCCGCCTCCACCTCGCTGTGGAAGGACGGACGGCGGGGAGCATCGTTCCCACAACGTCGTGGTTCAACGTGACCGGGCCATGGACCACCGTCGACATGGCTGGTGCCTCGCCGCTGACCATGCTGCTGCCAAGCAACGCCTCTGGACCGGCCACGCTCCGGCTCGAAGTGCGAAGCGAGGCCAACATCTCCCTTGAGCAGCCCGTGGATACCGTCGAGTTCGTGCTGGATGCGCAGGTGCCAAGCCTCATCTCCACCTCTCCTGCCAACGGTGCCTACAGCAACATCAATCCCGCTCGAAACGTCGTCTTGAGTTTCGCGGAGGTCGGCGGCTTCGACCCGGCAGCGGTCACCGTCCTCGTGTGGGTGGAAGGGCAGGACGATGGAAGCGACGGAAGCGTGCCCGACGGGATCGCCTCGATCACCGAATACCGCGAAGCAGCGGTGGCATGGTCGTCGACGGGAACACTCTGGTCGGTCAACACCACCGTCGACGACAGCATGAATCCCGACCATGGCCGGGCCCTGATCCTCGTGATGGGCAACGACCTTGCGGGCCTCTCGATCCCAACGGCCCTCAGCGACGTTGGCCACCTCGAATGGAGCACGCGCATCCCGCGGGTCGCCACCGTCGATGCCGTGGACCCGAGCGCTGCAGGAAGCCGCTTGCTGGAACCCGAGCGACCGCTCCGCTGGTCCGTCGAGGTCAGCGACGGGAATGGACTCGACGACCTCATCGAGGTGCGTGTTGACCTCGGCGGAGACGCGGGCCTCGGTCTGCGCTGGGACGTCGCCACAGAACAATGCCAGAACCTCGACGCGCGGACCCGCGCCGGACCGTCCTGCACGGCCTCCGTGGTGGACGGGACCCTCGTCGTGGACTTCGAACTCATCCCCACGTGGGCCTTGGTCCCCGACGGTTTGGTCCAAGGGCTCGTCCGCGTGCATGCCAGGGACGCAGACGGGTCCTCGACATGGTCGGAACAAGGGGCATGGGTCAGCGCGCGCGCGATTGACTTCGCGGACGTGGCTCTGTTCGACAGCGCTGGAGAGGTGACGGGTCCCGTGGACGGTGAGCATCCAATCTCCGTCGGCGAGGACCTGCTCCTCAACGCGACCCTTGTGCACAGCGTCAGCGAAGCGCCCTACAACGGACCAGTCCGGGTCGGATGGTTCGGTCAGGTTGGAGCGTCACGCTGGGACGGTGGGATCACCACCATCGTCTCGGACGGTGCGCTGCAGGTCGTGGTCCCCTCCCCCCTGGCGGGGGGGTTGCTTCAGGCGGCCCGCATCGAGGTGTGGGACCCACAGGACACCGCCTTGCTCCACTCCTTCGACCTCCCTGAGGTGCCCGTCGATGAAGAGGCCCCACGCCTTGTGCCCATCGATAGCGACCTTCGTTGGTCCCGCTTCCACCTTGACCGTGTGCAGGTCGGCATCAACATCGAGGAAGACAACGCATGGACTGGACCGCTGACGGTGACGTGCCGCGTGTCGTCCACTCAGCAATCGTGGCCAGAGGCGACTGTTGACGTCCTGCCGACCGGCACCCTGCAGGACCTCGTCCTCTTCACGGCGACCTTCGATATGTCCTCGTTTGGGGACGCCACATCGCTCGACCCTGAGGCGGCCCTGTCCTGCTGGGCGTCGGGCATGGACGATTCTGGACGAGCCCTCGTGGGCGACACGGCGCTGACCGCCCTCGACCCATGGTTTACGACCACCCTCAGCAGCGAAGGTCCAGACCTGAGGATCGGCGAGGTGTCGTGGAACGGCGACCTTTCGGAGGCGGGGGCGAGCATTGAGCTGGTCATCCCGGTGTCCGCTGCGTCCGAGCGCATTGAGGCCACCTTTGTTGTGGAGGCGTACATGATGGTGGGTGAGGAAAAAATCCCGGTGGTCCGCCGCGACATCGAAGGACTCCTCGCCGACGAGGCCGTTGTTGTCCGAGGTCAATTCAACGTGCCTGAGCAATCCGCTCGTTTGTTTGTCGTCGTCGACCCGGACGACCACATCTTCGAACTTGATGAAGAGGGCAACACCTGGAGCATCGAGCTTGGTGCCGCCTCATCGAACATGGGTGCGCTCATCGCGTCCATCGGCGGTGGAGCGTTGCTCATCGCCGTCCTCCTTGGTCTCGTGCTTCGTCCGAAGCCCGAGGCTGAAGAACTCAAGACCGCGATGCACGCCGAGGCACCAACACCGGCACCCGGGCCAGCCAGAGGGCCACCTCGGGGGCCACCACGGGCCCAAGCTGCTCCTGTCGAAGCGAACACGCCCCCACAATCAGCCCCCGCACTCGGCTCGGCCAACGCCGCCCTGGACGCGCTCCTCACCGCCGAACAGACCTCCGAACCGGAGCCCCATGCCCAGCCCGTGGGTGCCATCGTGGCCGACCACACCTCGCTTCCCGGCGGAGGTGAGTACAGGTACAGCGCAGAGCAGACGCTCTACGAAGGCCCGCATGACGTGGGGCAATGGCGCCTGCTTGACGACGGACGGTTCGAGCGCATCGCATGAGCCGTCGGGTTCTTGTGCGGGGGACGGGGAACCTGAGACGTGAGCGACGACCTCCAGCGGGCCCTTGCCGTGCTGTTTCGGGACGGTCGCGCCATCGAGGCCTCGGACCTCGCTCGTGAGATGGCGTTCGTCCATGGATGGCTCAGCATCGGTGACGCGGACACCGCCGTGAACCGGATGGTTGAGCAGGGGTGGTTGACGAAGGGGGACGCAGGCCTTGCGCCCTCCGAAGCAACGAACAAGGTTCACCCCCCTCTTGGGTGGATGCCTCGGCCCTCGAACCTTCTCAACCCTGAGCCATGGCAGGCTCGAGCGCAAACAGACATCCCTGCCCCACCTTCGGAGGCACCCACGGTGGAGGCCAAACAACCGTCGATTCTGCCTGCGCCCGATGTCAGCGCAGCCACCGACCCTCGCGCGCGGGTGGAAGGACGCTTGGTCGGCTTCGTGGCCCGGTCATCCGGCCTGGAGCGGGACGAAGTCCTGCGACGCGCTCAGCGCAAGCAGCAGGCCCTCCGTCCGTGCACGTCCTGGCTCGCGCTCGCGTTGGTTGCACGAGAGCAAGGGCTTGACATGGAGGCCATCGTCGATGCCCTCAGTCCCTCTGCTTAGTCCTGAGCGTTGCGTCCCGTGGCCTCATCGGCCAGGTCCGCAAGCACCGGGAGCAGCACAAGCGACAGCAGCAAGGAGAAGCCAACCGTGACCGCCGTGATCAGACCGAAATCCCGAATGAGCGGCATCGGGGAGGCCAAAAGCACAAGGAAGCCGAGCGACGTTGTGGCGGCGGACATCACCAAGGCTACGCCGGTGGTGGACATGGTGGACCGCATGGCGCTTCGGCGGTCACCCAACCGCTCCCGTTCGACCTCCATGCGTTGCCACATGTGGATGGAGAAATCGATTCCGATGCCGAGGGTGAGGGCGGTCACCATCACGGTGAGCACGTTCCACTTCAATCCCAAGAGCACCATTGAGCCCACAACCCAGAGCGTCGAGAAGGCGACGGGAGAGAGCACGACAAGTGCTGGGACAAGGCGCCGTGTCAAGAGCAGGAGCACGAGGAACGAGACCCCAAGGGAAATCGCCGTCGACTTGAGTTGGGAGACGCTGAGGTTCTCAAGCACCGTTTCCAAGACCACAAGGTCGCCCGTGACGTACACGACGGCATGGTCTTCGAAGTCATCGTTCAGACCGGAGGAGCCGTCGGGGCCGTCAACAAGTTCGTTGAAGCCGAGCACCACACGACGTGATTCTGCGGACGTCGAGGCTTCCACTCGGACCTCGTTTCTGAGATGGGTGACGGCGTTGCCGTCAAGCGCGACCGTTGCTTCCACCCGGTCGGCCCACGTGCGTCCCGTGAGAGGATCGGCGACGGAGGTGTTTCCAGCGAGTTCAATGAACGCAGGAGCAAAGTCCTGGCCGGGGGCGTCGTCGATGGCGTACACCTCGCCGTTGTACAGTTCCAGCCCGTGCCGTCCACCGAATCCGGCGTCTTCGAGCATGGCATCGCGCAGCACCGTGTACGGGCCATCGTAGGACGGGGCCCGAAGCGCTCCATCCGTGCCGACCACGGCGCTGTCGGACTTGAGGTCGTTGTGCAGGAAGCGCAACTCGTCGATCATCCTGCTGTCCATCGGAATGGTGCTGGCGTCGTCCACGGGCTCCATCAAGAGGTACACGACCTTCCAACCTGCTGCTTCGTAGGACGTGTCGATGTCATCCCGGACCTGCATGACGGGCAAGTCATCGTCGAGGAAATCTGCGAGGTCAAATTCGGTTTCAAGCGAAAGGGCACCGACAAGCGAAGAGAGGCTCACGAGCACGGCGACGATGAGGATGGTCAACCGTTGGCCGTGCTGAACGTCGACCAACCGCTCGCTGAACGCAGGCATACGAAGCACCACAGCCGAGGAGCGCTTGCCCCGTGCATCGACGACGACGTGCAAGGCCCCCACGACGAGGGTGGAGGCGAGGAAGGCACACACGACGCCCAAGGCCAGGGCCACACCAAAGGTCGCGATCGGAGGGAGCGGGGACACGGCATTCGCCAAGAACGCCGCGACCGTCGTCACCACGGCAAGGAGCAGGGGTGTGCTCAGTTTCCCGCAGGCGATCAACCATGCCTCGGCTGGGCTCTCATGGTCCTCTCGAATGGAGAGGTAGACCCGCTGGAGGTGGATGGAGTAGTCGATGCCGAGGCCGAGCACCAGCGGGGCGACGGCCACTTCCAGGGCGGTGAATTTGGCTCCGAAGAGGTTCAGCACGCCGTAGGTCCAGATGAGCGCAACGCTCAGTCCAGCCAATGGGAACCCAACGGCCGTGACGCTGCGGAACGCAAACGCAAGGACCACCACCACAACAAGGAGCGCGAGGCCGATCAGCATCGTGAGGCCGTCGAAGGTCGCGTCATCGATGTCGTTCGAAATCAGGTCGAGGGACACAGCGCTGTACGTCAAGGAAGACCCATCGCTGATCTCAGCAAGCGAGGCGCGGAGGGCGTCCTGAACCGCCTCACGTTCCGAAATCGGAAGGTCGGGATTGATGTCCAGGACCCACAACGTGGAGGACGTCGTTGGAACGGGCACCCCTGCGCCGTCCGAAAGCCAAGCGCACACGGGGCCAATATCGAGGTCGCTGTGAAGCATCGCGCTCGAGGCAAAGGTGGCGGCGGCGAGCAAGGCATCTTCTTGGTTCAAGGAACACGTTGTCCCTTCCTCGAGGACCAAATCCAGCAGCGTCGCCCAGTCGTCAACGTCCGCCAACGTCGTGCCGTTGGTCTGTTCCTCGAGGGCCACGTCGAGGGCGGTGACCGCCGTCGCCCACGCCACGACGTGCGAAGCGGATGAGGAGGCCATCAGGCTGTCCTGATCCTCCTTCATCGCCTTCAGATGCTCGAGGCTCAGCACGTTGGAGCCGTCATCGGCCACCACGTGAACGAACATCGGCCGGCGTTCCGATGGGAAGTGTTCGTGAATGCGGTCGTGTGCATCGATCGCATCGCTTTGCGGAGCGAACAAGTCGAGGTCCGTGTTGAACTCGGGAGGATCGGTGACCAACGTCCCAATCAACCCGAGGGTGAGCAGCACCGCCACGGCAAGGATGGGAACGGCGGCCTTGCCAAAGCCCGGGGCAGCACGGGCGGCGTAGACCTCGAGCCGCTCGCCGTCCATCGTGCCGACACCCATCGGCCCGGTTCATAAGCGAACAGGCGAACCCGGGTCGGGGCCCCCGGTCCCGAAGCATTGAAAACAGCCCGGCAGGTCGAACGGCCGGTCACATGGCAGTTAAGGTCCTCTTCCGCGAAGGCAACGAGCTGCGAATGCGCGTCACCGGCGAAGGTCACACTTCGCTTCAGATGCTTCGCGAGCGCTTGAACACGCACAGCGACATCGAGTATGCGAACTACTTCCCCGGCCACCCTGAATTGGACGAACCGGAATTCTACATCCGCACCACCGGGGCCGATCCCGCGACCGTGGTCAAGGACCTTGTTGCAGCGATTGCGGCGGAATTCAACGGTGCCCTCTGAGGAGGCGCACCGCATGGACCGCAGCACGAGCGACCATGCAGAAGCGATTGGGTTGGTCGGATTCGCCACCGGCTTGCACGGCATCGGCGGTCTGGTCAAAACCCGCGTCGAGGATTTTCGGGTCGAGGAGCAAGCAACGAACGTGAACCTCGACCAGCGAGGTCGCTTCACGGCTGCACGAATCACCTTGAGAAACTGGGAAACCAACCGCTTCATCACGCGCATGGCTGCAGCGCTTGGGATCCCCAAGGAGCGCGTCTTCTTCGCAGGTACGAAGGACAAGCGCGCCGTGACCCGCCAATTGTTCATCATCGACGCGCCTGCCAACAAGGTCGCTGGCCTTGACCTCGCCGACGTGGACGTGGATGTCCTTGGCCGAACCCATCAGAAAATCGGCTTTGGCAACCATCGAGGCAACCGATTCACCATCACCGTCCGAGGGTGTGCACACCAAGACGGCACCCCAATGACGGAGACGGAGGCGCTTGCGGAGGTCGAAGCCATTCGCACGTCCCTCGAAGCATCGCTTGGCCCTGAACGGTTTCCAAACTGGATCGGGCCACAACGTTTCGGCTCCGGTCGGCCCGTGACGCCGGTCGTTGGCCGGCACGTCATCGCCGGTGATTTCGAAGCCGCCGTGATGGCGTACCTCTCCATGCCGGGAGCGGACGAAGCAGAGGATGCTGCAACGTTTCGACAACGCATTCGCGAGGAAGGAGTGACCGAGGAGGTCATTGCGGCATGCCCCGATTGGATGGACTTTGAGCGCCGCATGGCGAGCCACCTCCTTGAGCGGCCCGAGGACCATGTCGGCGCGTTCCGAAGGTTGCCCAACAACCTGCAACTCATGACCGTTCATGCCCTTCAGTCTGTCGTCTTCAACCGAGCGCTGCACGCTCGCATCGAAGCCGGCCTGCCCCTTTCGGAACCCGTCGAAGGCGACCTTGTTGGAATCGTGGACGAGCGAGGTCAACTCGAATCCAAGGGCATCGTCGAGGTCGAAGCGCGGACGGCCAGCCGAATTGCCAGGAACTGCAGGCTTGGTCGCCTGACCGTGACCGGCCCCTTGCCTGGCCAAGACATCGGCGTTGCTGGCGCTACCCCCGGGTCCATCGAGCAGGGCGTCATCGACGCCATGGGCCTCAACGGTGTGGAATGGAGGGTCGAAGCCATCCCGCGGTTGTCGACAAAAGGTGCCCGTCGCGCCCTGGTCACAGGATTCGAGGAATTCACCTGCGAGTCCGTCCCGAAAGCCAGCGATGGCACCCTCGACGGGCGATGGAGCAAGGGGCCACGCGAAGGGGACCGATGGCACCCCGATGGCGCCTGCCTCAAATTTCGATTCACGCTCTCCAGTGGCGCCTACGCCACCACCTTGCTCAGGGAATTCATGATGGCCCCCTTGGACCATCTTGGTTGAACCGGCTGACCCACCGAACAGCCAATCCGCGGTTGCGGTTCTCAAGGACCAACGTAGGCCAACGGGGTTGGTGCTTGATCAGATCAGGCCCATCGAAAGGACTTCGATTTCACCCACGCCGTGGATCTCGGACATCTTCGCCTCAAAGGCGTCCGGCAGACCAGGTCCATCGTTCATCTTCACGTGAACCTGAACAAATTTGAGGCCGAACGCGAGGGGCTTGATTTCCACTGCTTGGACATCGTACACGTCGTCTGCAAGGCCGAGCACCGTGGACGCAATGGCCTCTGGGTCGACGTCTTCAACTTCGGTGTGCGGGTTGACCTTGTACGTCATCACAACTTCGCCCATCATCTCACCTCAGGGTCCTTGGAAGAAGCAGGAAGGGCACTTGTAGAGCACCCCTTGGTTCCGGCTGCGGGGGCTGCGGCCAATGGCGCTGCCACAGCCGGGGCAGGGGAAACTGGTGGAGCCGCTGTCGGTGAGCGGGACGCCGGACGTCGTGCAGGTCGTGGCCCTCTCGGTCATCATTCCACCTCGGATGCCCCGGCCACGGCTCCCCCCTCTTTATGCTTGCTTAGACGGAAGGGGTCCATCGAGGACCACGAGGCGGCCATGCCGCCCCGTGCTGACGACGAGCGACCCGTCACGTTCCCGACACCAGCCTCGGAGCAGGCGAATGGACGTCCCTGGAGCAACACGATCGACGTCGTCACCCCACAAGACAAGACCGACGATACCAGTGTCGTCTCGTGCACACGCTGCAGCCATGGGACCAGTGAATTTGTCTCCAACAACCAATCGGCGTGGATACCGCCGAAGGACGATGAGGTCCAACCTGCTCACAGGGCGGTCTGCCGTGAGGTCAACAACGCGCATTCGAGGGGAGGCCATGTCCGGCCATGTCCGACCTTTACCCTCTTCAATCCTGACCTGAGCCACGCCGAACAACACGAAACCCGCTCGGCGTCGCATCCACCTCGTCGTCGGTCACATCGAGCCGCTGCGTCATCAACGCCTCAAAGCGGGCGCCAACGGTTGCGGAGGGCGCAGACCACGGGGTGTGGTTTCTGCACACGAGGTACACTTCAGAAGAGGAATTTCGGCTCGCGTCGGGTGAGAAGCGTCGCACCTTCGAAAAATGGGGGCGCACGCACCCGATCAATTCCTCAACACCGAGGCCTTGGAAGAGTTTGGTCACCAAGGCGCCACCTGGAGCGAGACGGGGGAGTCCAAAGTCAAACACCATCGCGACGAGATCGAGCGCAACGCTCTGGTCGATGTCCCAGTTCCCCGTGATGTCGGGAGAGATATCGGACACGATGGCGTTGACCTCCCTGCCAGCAAGCACATCGAGCAAACGCTGCTGAGTGAACGGGTCCGTCACGTCTCCGGTGAGCAAGGTCGCACCCTCCAGCGGTTGCGTCGCCTGAAGGTCGATGCCAACAACGACACCTTGCTCGCCGACGGTTTCAACGGCCACTTGGGTCCAGCCACCGGGGTGGCAGCCGACGTCAAGCACCACGTCGCCTTCCCGCATCAACTCGAAACGGGACTGAATTTGCTTGAGTTTGAAGGCGGAGCGTGCGCGGTAGCCGCCGGCTTTCGCCTGCCTCCTCCAGCCGTCGCGCCGATGGTTTTCCACCCAGTGGTCTGCCATGACGCTCATGTGATGGCTCGACCGGCCCGTCAAGAAGCCTCCGACCCCTGTGGGCGACGGAGAGGCTTCTTGGGGCAGTGTGGCTCCCGTGCGGCATGAGCGCCCACCAACGCGTGGTCGCCGCGGCGCTGCTGGCCCTCCTCCTTCTCCCCATCACCAACGCCGGTGCGGTCCGTGTGGACCCGGAAGACTCCTTTGCGACGGAGGTCGTTGCAACCGCCAAACGTGGCGTGTTGGTGGAAGAACTGACCGCCACCTGGTGCGAGGTCTGCGCCGAGGTGGACCCGTACCTCGCCGAAGTGGCGGACCGGCACGGCACCCGGCTGGTGCTGGTTGGGCTGCACGATGACGACGGCCGAGACGGCGTCTCGAGCGCTGCTTCTGCCGCCCGTGTCGAGCGATGGCGCACCTTGCATCCAGACCTCGGCAGCACACCCTCGTTCCTCGTTGAAGGCGAGGCCCCCTTGGTGGGACGGGACGCGTGGACCGATGTTACGCGACGGCTGCTGGCCATCGAAGGGAGCAGGGACACGGCCACGGACGTCGGGATGACCCTCAACCGAGCAGAAGGGTCGCTCAACGTGGACGGTGGCGTTCAGGCAGAAGGGCGACAAACCACACTCATGCTGCTGCAGCACGACCGCACCGCACGTGATGGAAGCGTGGAGGTGGCCGAGGGCAGCGTGTATGAACGCGTTTTGATCGAGCTCCATGTGCGCAACAGAACGGGCGCGTGGACATCAACCTGCGATGGAGGCTGCATGTTGCAACCTACGTCCTCGTCGACCTTCAGCGCGGACCTGGCCATTGAGCGGTTCAGCCTGGTGCTGGTGAACGAAATCGCCGACGAGGCACTGGCACCGGGAGCGGACACGTTGAGCGACGCGGTGGTTGAAATCGCCGTCCGTCCCAGCGCCGTCGAGGCGCCCAACGGTCAGCGCTGGCTGCTCATCGCCGCCTTCGCGGCTGGCGGAATCTGCATGATGCTCATCCCGCGGAAGATTCCGGAAATCATCACGAACAGCGCGGAAGACGAATGATTTGCGCCGCCGTAATCAGGATTGCGCCGATTTCCAACCAATTGTCGTGCACGAGCAGGAAACCTCTATACGGGGCCATGCCGATTTCATACCATGGACACACAAGGCTGGGACGTTGCGTGGGAAGAAAGCACGGAACGAGAATGGTTTGTGGAATACACGGTGGTGGAAGGCGGCAGCACAACGCGGCACCTGTCGGTCCTTTTGGGTGAAGGCCCGGAGGAGGTGAAAGCAGCGCTTGTGGATGAGATTCGCGCCATCTACCCGGAATCGACGCACCTTGAGGTGACGGTGCTTCGGCTCGAAACCATCGAAGCCGTCGACGAGCCGGAACATGCCGGGTGGCACGTCCCCTGATCACTTCGGATCTGGTCGGGCTGCGTCACTCCAGGTCCCGTTTTCCATCATGCGCCACATCCGCCACGAGGTGAAGAGGACCAGCACGTTGGCAAGGTGGGCCGTCGAACAGTACTGGCACAGTTTTTCGATTCGAATTTCATACGAAACGAGCAGGAGGATCACGCCCATTCCACCCCCAGTGAGCAACAGCATGGCTTGGACGGCCCGTCGACCGTTGGGGGCATCGGGTTCCTTCTGAAGCACAAGACCCGCGTACAGGAGGACCGTGAACACGCCAACCCCGACAAGGCCCCAGGGGAGCCCAATGAGTGGAGCATAACCATAGGTATCGTGCCCAATGACGTCGTCGCACGAAAACAGGCCATCGCTGGCGCAGAAATCCCCGCCCAGTTGACTCAGGCGTTCGTGAATCCACCACGTGTGAGCGGAAACGATGAGGCCGCTGAGCATCACCAAGAGCAGGCCGGCGATCTGACGTCCCCTCACCGAGCCCAACGACGGCCACGACTTGGAGATCAGCGGCGCCAGGCGGGCCCCAAACGGTAACGTGAGAAGGAAGCCAACCATCATGGGGATGGCTTCAACGGCGAGGATCAGGTTGGCATTCACGGCCACGTTCACACCGCCGCAAGCGAGGCCACGGCTTCGGCTGCGGACTGGTAGACCTGCGTGTTGGCGCTGGACCACGCAACAATGCCGTCGGGTTGGATCACGAAGTAACTCGGCGTACCGCGCATGCCCCAGGCCGTGAAGACGTCACCGTCGATGTCGTCCACGTACGGGAAAGCGTGGGGGGAACCGCCACGGTTGGCGCAATCGGCCTTGTTGCAGGTCTC
>Ga0181581_10004112_pt1 | contig 11383 bp, 7 predicted proteins | sample 071ome_22_FD_132433 | JGI IMG/M metagenome (GOLD analysis project Ga0181581, IMG submission 132433) | Coastal salt marsh microbial communities from the Groves Creek Marsh, Skidaway Island, Georgia - 071404AT metaG (megahit assembly) | ecosystem: Environmental > Aquatic > Marine > Intertidal zone...
GAACGACGCCGACGTGAAAGTGTTGGCCGTTTTAGATTGGGAATTGAGCACCGTCGGTGCGCCGTACGCGGATGTGGCGTTTAATTGTTTGCCGTATTATTTACCGCCCGGTTTGGATTTGTATCCGACGCTCGATCCGACGGCGCTTCCGCCAGGAATCCCGCGAGAGGAAGAATACGTGCGCATGTGGTCGCAATCGAGCGGTCTACCGAATCCGATGACGACGAGCGATTCGACGACGTGGCCCTTCTACGTGGCGTTGTCGCTGTTCCGCGGTGCGGCGATTCTCGCGGGCGTCAGAGCGAGAGCTTTGCAAGGGAACGCTTCGAGCGCCAACGCGCACGAAATGGGTAAACTTGTGGATGTGTTTGCGAAACGCGCCCTCGTCGTCGTCAAAGGCGTGAACGTGCCGCGAGGTGTGTCCGAGCTTTCGGGTCTCGATCGACCAGCCGTAGGACCTTCGTCGGCGGTCGGATTTGAACCGAGCACCAAGGCGGCGGCGTTGTTGAAAAAGCTGAAGCACTTTATGCACGCGCACGTGTACCGAGCGGAGGAAGAGCTCGAGTCGCACGCGATCACGGCTGAGCGTTGGAGCGTGTCGCCCGTCGTAGAATCGCTCAAACGCGCGGCCAAGAAGGCGGGTCTCTGGAACCTGTGGTTACCGATTGACAGCGCCGCGCTCTTGAAAATCCGAGCCACCGACGGCGAAGAATCCGCTCTTTTCGCTGGTCCCGGATTGACCAATCTCGAGTACGCGCATCTCGCCGAAGTCATGGGTCGAAGCGTGTGGGCGAGCGAGGCTTTTAACTGTTCTGCGCCGGATACGGGGAACATGGAGGTGCTCCTGCGCTACGGCACGGCGGCGCAGCAAGAAAAATGGTTACGCCCGTTGCTCACGGGTGAGATTCGATCGTGCTTTGCGATGACTGAACCCGCGGTGGCGAGTTCTGACGCGACGAACATAGAGAGCGCCATCACGCGCGAGGGTGCGCAATACGTGTTGAACGGGAGGAAATGGTGGACCTCGGGCGCGTGCGATCCAAGATGCAAAGTCATCATCTTTATGGGTAAAACCGCTCGCGATGATTCGGGCGTGGCGAAACATCGTCAACAGAGTATGGTGTTGTGCGATATGGATGCCCCGGGCGTGCAAGTCGTTCGTCCTCTGACGGTGTTTGGCTACGACGACGCCCCGCACGGACACGCCGAAGTGATTTTCAAGAACGTGCGCATCGATGCCGCGGCGAGCATTTTATTGGGCGAAGGTCGAGGATTCGAGATAGCGCAGGGACGTCTCGGTCCAGGGCGCTTACATCACTGCATGCGTTTGATCGGCATGGGCGAAAGAGCGTTGCAACTCGCGAGCGAACGCGCGAAATGTCGCGTCGCGTTCGGCGCGCCGCTCGTCAAAAACGGCAGCGTCCTTCAACGACTTGGCAAGTGTCGTGTCACGCTGGACGGTGCTCGCCTCTTGACGCTCCAGGCGGCGCACTCGCTCGATGTTAACGGCATCAAGGTGGCGCGCGGCGCAGTCGCCGCGTGTAAAGTCGCCGCTCCGGCCGCTGCGCTCTCCGTCATCGACGCCGCCATCCAAATTCACGGCGGTGCCGGCGTCAGTCAAGACACTCCGCTCGCCCGTCTCTACGCCGGCGCGCGCACGCTCCGTCTCGCCGACGGTCCGGATGAGGTCCACTTAGAAACCATAGCCAAGATGGAGATCCGTCGCTCCAAGCTTTGATTATTTTAAGAACTGCGCGCTCGCTCTTCGCCGCGCTCGAGGCCCCCAGTCTCTCCGCACGCGCGCACGCCAGACCTCGACCACCGTCGTCCACCGACGACCTCGATGCGCGTGCGCCGTCGAGACGTCGACCTCCTCGCGCGCGCGCTCGCCTCGACATCCTCGTCGACGGTCGACCGCGCGCGCGCGCTCGTTGTCCCGCGCACTCGAACCTCGAGCTCGAGCTCGACGTTGAGCGCGCGGGACGACGCGCCTCGTCTGCTCCGTCATCACCTCCACGACGCGCTCTACGCCCCGCGCACGGGATACTTCACGCACGACGCGCTTCGACGCACGCCCGTGGGACGCATGGAAGACGGCGCGATCGATTTCAGGGCGCTTCGGGGACAAGATGATTACTTTGACGAGCTCAACCGCCGGTACGCGAAACTGGGCGCGCAATGGTTGACGCCCGCGGAGATTTTCTCCCCGCACTACGCGGATGCGGTGGTAAATTACGTGTTGGAGACGCATCGCGGGGACGAGGACCAGGACGAGGGGTTGGAGACGCTGCGAGTGTACGAAATCGGCGGCGGGACGGGGACGTTTGCGACGGGATTTTTAGACGCGGTGCGGCGACGGGCGCCAAAGGTGTACGAAAAGATGCGGTACACGTCCATAGACATTAGTAAGCCGTTAGCTGACGCTCAGAGCGCGCGCGTGCGGGCGAACGGTCACGGGAAGGGTGTGCACACCGCCGTGGTGGGCGATGCGACGACGGTTGCGGCGTGGGGGGCGACAAAGGACGAGGCGTGTTTCGTCATCGCGCTCGAGGTTTTGGATAATCTTCCCCACGACAGAGTGTGGCGTCCAACGCGCGGTGAGGGTGAGTGGATGCAGACGGTCGTACAGAAAAATTCGACGACTGGGGCACTCGAGGAGCGAGACGCGCCGTTGGAGGACGCGTTGATCGAGAGGACGCTGCAGGCAATCGATTTGACGGCGGATTTAGCGGTGAGCGGTGACGGCGGGGCGTATCGACCTCGAGGTATAATGCACTCGATACGGAGCGCGTTTAAATCGTTGAGTTCGAGCGGTGGTGAGGCGTGGTTCGTGCCCACGGGTGCGGTGAAACTCATGGAGACGCTCCACGCCGCGCGGCCGAACCATCGACTTATCGCCGCCGACTTTGATAGTTTACCCAACGTGTGCATCGAGGGCGTCAACGCGCCTCTGGTGGCGAGTCAGCGCGAGGGCGGTCGAACCGTCGATCACGACACCTACCTGTTACCGACGCAACAGGAGGGTTCCGTCGACGTGTTTTTCCCGACGTGTTTCGACACGCTTCGCGGCATCGATTTCATGACGTCGAGTCACAATGAACACCGATCGAACGCGCGTCTGTGTTCCATCGTCACCACGAAAAAGTTCATGACCGACTACGCCGATCTCAACGCGACGACGACCGGAAGCGGGTACAACCCGCTCTTACAGGATTTCACGAATACGAAATTCTTGTTGAGCCGAGTCGACGTCCATCACGACCACGACCACCACTGACGGGACGCACGCATTATTGTAGAGTATTATGTAGCACCACGCGCTTTGAAATATGAAAATTAAAACGCACGCACGAACGCACGACCACTCACTACTCGTCGAACCGCTGATCCACGCGTTTCGCCCCGCTTCGTCGATACTTTTTCTTAATCGTATTGTACAACGCCCGCTCCCGCCCTTTATATTTAATCATCAACTCATCCACCGTTCGCAATTTCTCCGGATTATACTCGGAATAAAACGCCTTAATCTTCTCTCTGATCATCCTCGCCTCGGGCGTGAGCGACCCGTACCCTTGTCCCGGCGGCGGCGTGAACGCGAAAAAGTAGTCCAAGAGCGCGAACGCCGTGGGCAACGCGAACATGCCCAGAAAGAACAAATGTAACCACGAGATTCGTCCCCAAAACCCAACCTCTTCGTTCGCACCGTCCCGCGCGCGCGCACTCCGTCGTCCTTTCTTTTTCCCGCGCGTCGTCGTCGTCGCCGTCGTCGTCGGCGTCGTCGTCGCGCGATCGTCGTCGGCATCAGTTGAAGATGCATCACCGACGACATCTTCGATCGCCGTCGTCGCGCGAATCTCCCCGTCGTCCGCGGCGACGCGTCCCGACCTCGATTGCGACGTTTTCGATTCGCGCTTCGCCTCTTTCGCCGCGCGTCGACGCTCGAGACGGTTCATGACGACGACGATCGATCGAGTTGGCGTGACTCTGAGTGACGACGATGAATTCCGAGACGACACACGGCGACGCGATGGCGACGCCGACGCCGACGACGGGCGCGGCCTACGCCGACGTCGACGACGCGACGCGCGACGTCGACGCGTCCGACGCGCTCGTCGAGGGCGTGCGCGAGATGCGCGTGGGCGACGACGACGACGACCGCGAGGAGGACGGCGGCGCGGAGAACGGCGGTGGAGAGACGGACGCGGCGGCGAAGAAGAGGAAGAAGAAAAAAAAGAAGAAAAAGACGGCGTCGTCGATGACGTCCAAGACGTATCCGGGCGGGAAACAGACGGCGCCGCCGTCGGTGCCGGTGAGAGAGTTGTTCCCGGACAACAAGTATCCGACGGGGGAGATCCTCGCGCACCACGACCATAATCTGTGGAGAGAGACGGACGAGGAAAAGCGCGAGTTGGAGCGATTGGAAGAAAATTTGTACAACGAGGCGAGGCAATGCGCGGAGGTGCACAGAGAGGTGAGACAGTACATTTCGGAATGGGTGAAACCGGGCATGAAGTACATTGACGTGTGCGAGACGCTGGAGAATAGCGTGCGGAGATTGATCGAAGAGCGAGGTTTGGAGGCTGGGGTGGCGTTCCCAACGGGATGCTCGAAGAATCACGTCGCCGCGCACTGGACGCCGAACGGTGGGTGCGAGAGCGTGATCGATAAGGACGACGTCATCAAGTTTGATTTTGGGGTTCAAGTCAAGGGACGCATCATCGACTGCGCGTTCACCAAGACGTTTAACGACATGTACGATCCGTTGTTGAAGGCGGTGAACGAGGCGACGGAGACAGGTATCAAATCGGCCGGAATCGACGTGCGTCTGTGCGATATCGGCGAAGCCGTCCAGGAAGTGATGGAATCGCACACCGTGGAAATTCACGGGAAAGAGTACCAAGTGAAGTGTTGCAGCAACCTGAATGGACACTCCATCGATCCGTACCGCATTCACGCGGGTAAGAGCGTGCCCATCGTGCGCGGTGGTGTGCAAACCAAGATGGAAGAGGGCGAATATTACGCCATCGAGACGTTCGGTTCGACCGGTAGAGGGTGCGTACGCGTCGAGCGCGCGTTTCGTCGTTTCTTTGTTTTTTGTTTTTTTTATCTCGCTTCGATTTCGGCGAATTACACGCGGCGAAAACCGTCACTCGTGACGCTTACAGTGGTTTTCTTAGTGTCTGGAGTTTTTCCGGGCCGGCACGTCGCCGAGATCGTACATCGAACAAGATATCATAGTACTGCGCGTTACCTCGCCCGGCGAGACCTCCCAGTGTTCGTGCAGCCTCCATTGGTCTTGACATTTTCAATGTGTCGACGGCGTTTCGACGACACGCGCGCGCGCGATTCGATACTGACCGATCACGACGCGTCTCTGTTTTCTCTCCCAAACGCAGATACGTCATCGAAGACGGTGAATGCAGTCACTACATGAAGAATTTCGACGTCGGCCACGTTCCGCTTCGTCTTCCAAGCGCCAAGAAGTTGCTCGGCGTCATCGACCGAAACTTCGGCACGTTGGCCTTCTGCAAGCGGTACCTCGACCGTCTGGGCGAGACGCGTTACTCGATGGCGCTGAAAAACTTGTGCGATAACGGCATCGTCCAACCGTACCCTCCGCTGTGCGACGTCAAGGGATCGTACGTCGCCCAATACGAACACACGATTTTATTGAAACCCTCCTCTGGGGTCGAAGTGTTGACGCGCGGCGAGGATTATTGAGAACGATGATTGTGATGATTGTGATGATTGTGATGAATATTTCATTCTTTTTATGAAATCAGTCAAAGCCCGGGATGTACAGGAGGTGCGCGTCGAAGATGACGGGCGCCTTGGCGCCGACCTTGGGTCGACCCGGCGCCGACGCCAAGCCCTTCGGGAACGCGAGATCACCCGGGATGTACAGTCGACGAATACCCCCGGATTTCATCGTCAGTAAACCTTCGTCAAATCCAGGAATCACCGTGCACGAATCGTAATCGCCCGTGCCGACGCAATCCACGACGCGAATATCGTTCGGCTTGCCCTTCTCCAAGCTGTTATCGAAGACGCGTCCCTTCTCATCCATGGCGATGTAATCCACCACCACCTGGAACCCGACCGGCGGTTCGACGCCATCGCCCTCGACGATGTCCTTGTACTGCAATCCACTCTTCGTGGTCACCATCTCCTTGCTCTCGAGCGCTTTTTCGCACGTCGCGTCGCAGAGCACCTTGACGTCCTCCTCCTCCGGCAATGAATCCGCCCACGCCGCCGCCGTCGTCGTCATCGCGCACGCCACCGCGCACCCGACGACCGCACGCGCGACGGTTTCTTTCGTCTCCTCCATCCACGACGACGCATTCGCGCGCGCCGTCGTCGTCACCGCACACCGCGCGCCCGATCGTCGCTGACGTCGCGTCTGCGTCATCACCGTCGCGCGGGTCGTCATCGTCTTCATCGTCATCGTCGTCATCGTCATCGTGTCGAGTGGACGACGCGAGTGTCGGGCTCGACGAGCGAACGAGGGACCGCGCGAGGAGTCGCGTCGTTCGGTGTGACGCGCGACGAACGCGACGCGCGCGATCGAATCGAATCGGTCGATCGTCGGGATGACGCTATGATTTCGAGTATGTACCGAATGTCCGAACATGTATCACATATCATGCAGGCGTTTTCGCGTCTCCGCGTCGATTCGTAACGCATTCATTCATTCGCGCCATCATTCGTCTCGTCTCGGTCGTCTCGTCGAGTGACGCGCGCGCGAAGACGACGCGATGCGCGCGCGACGGGCGGAGAGACACTTGGTGAGAGACGCGGAGACGAACAGGGACCTGTTCGGCCGAGTGCGGGGTCGGTGCGAGGGATGCGATGAGTGTGTGGGTGGGTACCTGAAAAAAGCAAACGAGTACGAGCGACGCGGAGACGGTGTGCATCCGTACAACGACGCGACGCTGACGAATTGTTCGAGGTGTGGGTGCTCGAGCGACGCGCACGAGGTGGACGAGTGCGCGGATTGGCGGGAGAGAGGGAACGACGCGTACGACGACGGACGATACGAGGACGCGGTGAGGTGTTTCACCGCGGCGCTGGAGGCGCGCGGGGGAGACGCGAAGAGTTTTAGCAATCGGTCGGCGTGTTTCATGAAGCTCGGGAAGTTTTCTCAGGCGCTGCGCGATGGAGAGCGAGCGGTGGATCTGGACGGGCAGTGGGCGAAAGCGAGGTGTCGCGTGGGCGTGGCGCACATGGCGCTCGGTCAGCGAGAGGCGGCGAAACGGGCGTTCGGGCTCGCGTTGAAACTCGACCCGACGTCTGAAACGGCGCGAGAGGGATTGGAGACACTGAACGCGCCCGTGGTGAGCTCGAAAGATTCAAAACGTCGTGAACATCGCGCGCGCGCGCCGGCGGCGGTGAGCGCGCCGACGCGGGCGCGCGTCGTTCAAACGCGCGCCACGGATGTCGAAGCTCACGTTCCGCGAGCGTCAATCGAGGAGATGAAAACGCTCTTGACGCGGTTGGAAGAGTTATTGTGCGATGTTCGCGACACGATCTCTCAGCTGTCTGAAAGCGACGTCACCGATCCCGTCGTCGCGAATGGCGAGGAGCGCGATCGTCGAACCGTCACCACGCAAACGCTCATGGAAGAAATCGCGACGACGACGACGACGACGACGACGACGACGACGACGACGAAATCTCCGCGAGACGCTGCGACGAACACGACGTCGCGCGTCGAAATATTAAGCAGTGACGACGATGACATCGGCGCCCCCGAGGAAGAAGAGGATGAGAATTGCCTCGCGCGCAGGCTGAAGGTGGATGCGACCGCGTCGGACGACGACAAAGACGATGGCGAGGACGCGCATTTGCACGAACTTCTCTATTTTTTCCAAGAGTTTGAGAATAGAAACGCATTGACGGACGATGAACGAGAAGGAGAACGCCAGGGCGACGATGACACCGCGTGGGCTGAGAAGTGGGAGGAGGAGCAATTTTTACGAAATGGAACTGTGGATAGAATCAAACCAATCAACGTCGAAAAACGAAAACGAACAAACGAAACGAAGAACGTCAGAGCTCCTGGATTTAAGATTGACACACTCACTGATTTGTTAAAGCCACAAATCCCACAAAAAGCCATGGGTGACGTTGATGACGAAGGCGTCGTTCGCGGTCCGTGTAAGGGATGCGATGAGTGCTCTTCTTTTGCCAAACTCTCCACGTGGAAACGTCCGCCCTTGCCGAACGTAGAGTCGCGAATGGACAAGGCGAGTTTCCAAATGTTGTACAATTCCTTGCTGCTCGCGGCGGATGGTGAGAGGTGCGCGAGATGCGGGTGCGAATCGACGACGCACGCGACGCAGAAGGAGCTAGCGCGGATACTTCTGCGTGAACGCATGGAAAAGGATAAAAAGGAAAACGAAGCGAATGCGCGTAGGCACCGCGCGCGAATCGCCGCAGAAAGAGTTCAGGAAGCCATCGATCGCAATGAATCGATATGTGAGACGACGTTCGATGCCATTCAGGGCGCCGAGCGTCTCGGTTGTACCGCATGCGCTGAATGTTCAGGCTTCAAACTCATATTTCCGCAGTCAGAAGCGAACAATCCCGAGCACATGGTCCACTGCTCCGTGTGTGGTTGTCATTATCTCGAACACTCGATCTGTGAAAAGTGGGCGGAAGAGCAAGAAGCGAGCAGGAGGGCGTATGAGAGAAGAGCAAACGAAGAGCGCGCGCGGCGCATGGAGCGGCGCGACCGCGGGATGCACGATCACGACGCGCATTACAAAACGTTGGGCGTCGACACGCACGCGTCTGACAGAGAGATCGCCAAAGCATATAGGCGGGCGGCGTTGGAGTGGCATCCGGACAAGCATGCGCACAAATCTGAAAACGAACGCAAAGTCGCCACAAAAATGTTCATTCGCATCAACGAAGCCTTCAAAGCCATCGGCGGTAAACGATAGTCGAAATAGTGCAAATATCTGTGTGTATTAAAAGTTTTCCACGAAACGTTGGAAAAGTTTCAATCCCCCCTCCAAATTTTCATCTGTACGTTGACCCGCCGGTTTCGGCACGGCGTGGCAAAAATCAATGTAGCGCGCCTCCAGCTTCGTCTCCTTCGCACAGAACCCGTTCCACTCCGCGCGACAGGGTGCGACGTCAGAACGTTTTAACTTACCACTCTCGTAGACCACAAGCAGCGACGTGCCAACCAAACGGTACGGAAGCTCTCTCAGCGGCTCGGCGAGCAGTTGCCCGACGAGCGCCGGCCAAAACCAAGTGTTTGCCTCACCCGTGACGGGATCGCGCACGAACTCGAGCAACGTCTCCTTCGTCAACTCGTCGCTCATTCGTATCTGTTTACATTCCTCCCTCGTCAACCGCTTCAACGCCCCACGTCCGTCGTACGTCTGCGCCCCGCACACTTTAAAACCCAAACTCTCGTGCGTCGTCCCCGCCTCCGATTTCGTCCGCTTCTGCGCGTACGTCGTCGAGTGCAGCGCGTCCCACGTTCGCACGCCTATCTTCAAGTCTATCACGCAGGGTCGCTCGTACCCTTGCGTGAGATTCGCCAAACGAAGGTATCCCTCGACCTCCAGCGCGTCGTCCCGTCTCGACGTGGACACCGCGGGACACACCGGCAACCGTTGACGAACGAACGCTCGCAGCGCGTCCACGCCGTCTATCACCGCACCGCGCTCACCCTCACCCCGCAGCGTCACCGCCTCCTCCACCTCCACCGCCTCCTCCGCGTCCGCGCTGTCCGACAATCGCGCCCATCGATGCACCTCCACGTAAAACGTCAACTCCGTCTCGCTTCGCGCGTCCCCGACGTGCGGCTTATAAAACCACGCCCCACACTTGGACTGCTTCGCCATGCGTCCGTGCGCGTGATTCCCCGCCACCTGCGTCGCCGCGTCGACGAGCTCGTCGTGACTCATCGCCGCGACGAGGGTAAAAGTTGAAAAAAGTTAGTTGAGCGCGTCGCGCACTGTCGACGCCCACACTGTCGCGCGCGTCGCACCGCGAGCGAGATGGCGCCGACGACGTCGACGCGATCGTGGCCGTTCGCATCCGTCGACGCCGACGACGTGCGCGCGTTCGTGGAGGCGTTGGGCGGGGACGACGCGCGCGTGTTGACGACGCGCGAAGCCAAGGCCAAGTACAACGCGGATTGGATGGGCAAATACGTCGGTGACGCCGCGGTCGTCGTGCTGCCGAGAGACGCGAGAGAGGTGAGTGAGGTTCTGCGTCGGTGTTATCGTCGACGGCTGGCGGTGGTGCCGCAGGGAGGGAACACGGGACTCGTGGGCGGGGCGACGCCGACGAGGGACGAGGTGGTGGTGTCGTGCGAACTCATGAAGAGGATCGTATCGATCGATGAGGACGCTGGGTGCGCGGTGTGTGAGAGTGGGGTGGTGTTGGAGGAGTTGGAGAGCGCGGTGCGGGCGAGAGGGATGACGGTGCCGCTGGATTTAGGCGCCAAGGGGAAGTGTCAGATGGGAGGTTGCGTGTCGACCAACGCGGGCGGGTTGCGTCTGTTGCGATATGGGAGTCTGCGAGGGAGCGTGTTGGGATTGGAGGTGGTGTTGCCGAACGGGGAGATATTGGATCTCGTTCGAACGCTGAGAAAGGATAACACCGGGTACGATTTAAAACAAATGTTCATCGGCGCGGAGGGAACGCTCGGCGTCGTGACAAAGATTGCCATTATGACGCCGCGCGCTCCTCTGAGCGTCAACGTCGCCTTGTTCGGATTGGAGACGTTTGCGCAGTGCGTGGAGATGTTGAAGCTCGCGCGCGCTCGGTTAGGGGAGATACTGAGCGCGTTCGAGTTTTTCGATAGGGAGAGTTTGGATTTAGTATTGTCGCAACTCAAAGGGACGCGCGATCCTCTTCCGGAAACACCGTGCGCCTTTTACGTCGTCGTCGAGACGAGCGGAAGCGTCGCGGCCCACGATGACGAGAAATTGCATAGCTTCTTAAAGCTCGTCAAAGAGCGTCGCGTCGTGGTGGATGGCGTCGTCGGAAAGGATGAGAAGCACGCGTTTGCGCTATGGACGCTGCGCGAACGCATCTCAGTCGCGCTCAAGCACGCGGGAGCGGTGTACAAATACGACGTGTCTCTACCTACGGCTCGAATGTACAACTTGGTCACGACGTTACGCGAGCGACTCGATCCGATGTTTGGCGCGTCCGTGAAAGTGTTGGGTTACGGTCACTTGGGCGACGGAAATTTACATCTCAACGTATCCTGCGCCGAGTACAACGACGCGCTCGCGAACGCGATCGAACCGTTCGTGTACGAGTACACGCGCGATGAAAAGGGTAGCGTGAGCGCTGAACACGGCTTAGGGGTGATGAAAGCCGAAGAGATTCATTACAGCAAGGACCGCGCCGC
>Ga0181581_10004113_pt1 | contig 11382 bp, 10 predicted proteins | sample 071ome_22_FD_132433 | JGI IMG/M metagenome (GOLD analysis project Ga0181581, IMG submission 132433) | Coastal salt marsh microbial communities from the Groves Creek Marsh, Skidaway Island, Georgia - 071404AT metaG (megahit assembly) | ecosystem: Environmental > Aquatic > Marine > Intertidal...
GATAGCTTTTGCCCCTCTGGAAACCGAGACAGTTCGGCTGGTGGTTGATAAATTCATCATGCAGCTGGAAGCCCAGTTAACCCACAAGGATGTCGAGATTGAACTGGATGAAGCGGCACGTAACTGGCTGGCGGCGCGGGGATATGATGCGACCTATGGCGCGCGCCCACTCGCACGGCTGGTACAAGAACATATCAAAAAGCCGCTGGCAGATGAATTGTTGTTTGGCAAGCTGATACAGGGCGGAAGCGTAAAAGTAGGCGTTCTAAAAGATAGCCTACAGCTTACCTGCCGCCCTGCGCCCCAGCGCAAGCCCGCTAAAAAGCCGAAAAAAGCGTCACTAGCTGAAAAAAGCTAGCCAGAGCGGCGATAGGGGCTGGTGGCCTGAATGGCCTGGCGCTCTTCTTCTATGGCGCGGTGTTCCTGGCGCAAGAAACGGTTCACCGCACGGGAAAACCCTTCATCCGGCAGCCAATGGGCAGAATAGGTATAGACAGGCAAATAGCCGCGCTGGACTTTGTGAAAGCCTTGCGCGCCTGCCTCTACCTTTTTCAGCCCGCGTGATATCGCAAATTCCAGTGCCTGATAATAACAAGTTTCAAAATGCAGATTGGGGTATTCGCGAATGCACCCCCAATTACGGCCATACAAGGTATCCTGGCCAATAAAATTCAGCGCACCGGCTATCCTCTCGCCATTCTGGCTGGCCATCACCAGCAAGATATTGTCCGCCAAGCTCTCGGCTATCTGACTAAAAAAATCGCGTGTTAAATAGGCGCCGCCCCATTTTTTATCGATGGTCGCTAGATAAAAGCGATAGAAATCATCCCAATCTTCTGGCTGGATATCTGTGCCTGTCAGGGCATGAAATTCTATCCCCTGTGATGCCAGAGATTGCCTTTCTTTGCGAATATTTTTGCGCTTACGAGAAGACAGGCTGCCCAGAAAATCATCAAAACTCTTATAATTTTGATTATGCCAGTGAAATTGCAAGCCCTTGCGGATTAGCCAGCCAGCGTCGGCCAAATTATCCTTTTCTGCCTCGGTAATAAAATTGATATGGGCAGAGGACAGATTATGATTACGTACAATCTGCTGAAAGGCCGCGATTAAATGGCTTGCCATCTCGGCATTTTCCGGCCGATATAACAGCCTTGGGCCAGGGACGGGGGTAAAGGGTATCGCACTCAGCAATTTGGGATAATATTGCCCGCCTGCCTGTTCATAGGCGTGCGCCCAGCTATGGTCAAAGACATATTCGCCATAGGAATGATATTTTAGATAGGCGGGTATCGCGCCCAGATAAGGTTCGTCCTTGCCCCGGCGAATACAGATATAAAGCGGTTGCCAGCCGGTATCCCCGCCAACCGAGCCGCTTTCTTCCAGAGCAGATAAAAACGCATGGCTGGTAAATGGATAGCCCGCTATGTTTAGCCCATCCCATTGCGTGGTTGGAATATCGGCTATCGTGCTATGCAGATTTATATAGAGATCATCATCAACTGAACGGTTCATAGAGATGATATGGCCTGAAGAAAGGGCGCTGACAAGTCATCCATGTCCGCGCCCTTTTTTATTTTTCTCAAATCAGCTACGGATACGGAACAGGCCTTCAATTTCCACACAGGTTCTGCGGGGCAAGGCATTTGATCCAACCGCAAATCTGGCATGACGACCCGCATCGCCAAATACCTCTACCATCAGGTTGGATGCCCCGTTGATCACTTCTGGCTGATCGCTAAAATCATTGGTACAGGCCACAAAACCGCCCAGCTTTACCACCTGTTCCACCCGCCCCAAATCGCCGCCGCAGGCCGCTTTTAGCTGGGCAATCAGATTAATGGCACAAATGCGTGCCTGTGCAGCGGCCTCCTGGGTGGTGACATCCTTGCCGACATGGCCGGTATGGGCCATTTTGCCATCTACCAGTGGCAGTTGGCCGGAAATAAAAACCAGATCGCCTGTAATAACATAAGGGACATAATTTGCCGCTGGCATCGGGGCTTCTGGCAGGATAATGCCCAGAGATTGTAATTTTGTTTCCGCTGCGCTCATGGCTGTTCTCTCCTCTATGCTGGCAGGTCTTTAGTATGAATTGACAATATCATGCCATCTGGCCTGACCAGCCGGCAAGCATCAATGCGACCAAAATCAAAAAGAAAACCCCTTGCGTAAAAGAATACACAAGGGGTTTTTTAACTGGTTGGTTTTTTTGTGCCTGACGCCTAGCTACAGCCGGTGGTTGACCCGCAAGTGTTGCATTTCAGACAAGTCCCGTTACGAACCAGCGTAAAGTTCTGGCATTCAGGACAGCTTTCCCCTTCATAGCCCTGCATGCGAGCTTCTTTTACCTTATTGGCGAGGCTGGCTTCCGGACGGGTGACGGTTTCTGCTACCGTTGCCGCCTGTGCCAGGCTTGCCTCTGTAGTGGTTGCCGGTTTCAGGCTGGTTTCAGCAACCGCCTCGTTGGCAACCGCCTGTGCAGCAGAGCCGTCATTGGAATAGACAACCAGACCCTGTTTGCGGATAAAACCGCGGCTGGTGACCCGGTTGACCAGTTCAGACTGCGCCTCGCCTGTACCTGTGGTATCCATGGCCAAATCCTCACCGCTGACATGACCCAGATCATGACGGTCAAGATAGGAGATAGCCAATTCCCGGAAAGTGTAATCCAGAATAGAGGTTGACATCTTAATCGCGTCATTGCCGGTGACAATGCCTTGCGGCTCAAAGCGGGTAAAGGTAAAGGCCTCAACATATTCCTCAAGCGGCACGCCATATTGCAGACCGATAGAGACTGCAATCGCAAAATTATTCATCAGCGAGCGGAAGGCTGCGCCTTCTTTATGCATATCGATGAAAATCTCGCCCAGACGGCCATCTTCATATTCGCCTGTCCGCAGATAGACCTTATGTCCGCCAACGCTGGCCTTTTGGGTATAGCCTTTGCGTCTGTGAGGCAGGCGCTGGCGATCATTATCGCGGATAATCCGCTCAACGACCTTTTCGACCAGTTGCGGAGCAGCCGATAATTGTACCTCTTCTGCCTCTTCCTCGTCTTCTTCATCAATCAGGGAAGAAGATAGAGGCTGGCTCAGCTTTGAGCCGTCACGATAGAGCGCATTGGCTTTCAGACCCAATTGCCAGCTTTGCATATAGGCCTCCCCGCATTCCTCTACCGTTGCATTATTTGGCATATTGATGGTCTTGGAAATTGCCCCGGAAATAAAGGGTTGGGCAGCAGCCATCATGGTAATATGACTGGAGACAGACAAGAAACGCTTGCCAATCCGGCCACAAACATTGGCACAATCAAAGATAGGCAGATGCTCGTCTTTCAGATGCGGTGCCCCTTCCAATGTCATCGCCCCGCATACATGGATATTGGCCGCTTCAATCTCTTCTTTGCTGAACCCTAGTGCTTCCAGCATATTGAAATTGAAATCATTCAGCTGATCATCTGAAAAGCCAAGTGTGTTCTTGCAAAAATCATCGCCCAGCGTATAGCGGTTAAAAGCGAATTTAATATCAAAGGCATTTTCAAGCGACCCGGCAAGCTGGGTTAGAATAGCATCGTTAAAGCCTTTATCTTTCAGCGCGTTTAGGGATATGGCCTGACAGCTTTCCAGATTACCATGCCCTAGCGCATAGCGCGAAATATCCTCGATTTGGCTCTCGCTATAGCCCAGCCGTGTCAAAGCTTCGGGAACAACGCGGTTGATGATTTTGAAATAGCCGCCACCGGCCAGCTTTTTGAATTTTACAATCGCAAAATCAGGCTCAATACCAGTGGTATCGCAATCCATCACCAGCCCGATTGTGCCGGTTGGGGCAATCACGGTTGCCTGTGCATTTCTATAGCCATGCTTTTCGCCCAGCGCCAATGCCTCATCCCAGGCTTTTTTAGCATGGGTGATAAGGTCTGCTTCAGGGCAGTTTTTGTGATCAAGCGGGACAGGCAGAACAGTCAAGCCTTCATAGCCGTCTGATTTGCCATAGGCAGCCAGACGGTGATTGCGTATAACCTGCAGCATGGAGGCGCTATTTTCTGCATAGCGCGGAAACGCCCCTACCTCGCCTGCCAATTCGGCAGAGGTGGCATAAGAACGCCCTGTCATCACCGCCGAAATAGCCCCGCATAAGGCACGTGCTTCATCACTGTCATAGGAATATCCGGCTGCCATTAACAAGCCACCAATATTGGCAAAGCCCAGCCCCAGCGTGCGATAATCATAAGAGCCTTGTGCAATCTCGCGCGATGGGAATTGCGCCATCAGAACAGAGGTTTCCAGTGTCACTGTCCATAGCCGAACCGCGTGTTCAAAGGCTTCGATATCAAAGCGGCCATCAGCATGGCGGAATTGCATCAGATTAAGCGAAGCCAGATTACAGGCAGTATCATCCAGGAACATATATTCTGAACAGGGGTTAGAGGCATTAATGCGCCCACCAGTTGGGCAGGTATGCCATTCATTGATAGTGGTATCATATTGCAAGCCCGGATCGGCACAGGCCCAGGCGGCATGGGCAATTTTCTGCCATAGCTCGCCGGCATTGACCTTTTCTGCGACCTTGCCATCTGTGCGGCGGATTAGCTCCCAATCCCCATTTTCCAGAACTGCGTTCAAAAAGTCATTGGTGACCCGAACAGAATTGTTTGAATTCTGGCCAGCAACCGTCAGATAGGCTTCGGAATCCCAGTCTGTGTCATAGGTTTTGAAGCTGATTTCAGTGAAGCCCTGCTGGGCAAACTGGATAACGCGCTGGACATAATTTTCCGGGATCATCGCTTTGCGCGCTGCCAAGATAGCCTTTTTCAGCTCCTTATTTTCTTTCGGGTTATAGCGGGCAGCCTCGCCCAGATCGCTGGCTTCTACACACGCGCGCATCACTTCTGACATATGTTTTTGTGCCAGCTTCGAGCCAGCAACCAATGCCGCAACCTTTTGCTCTTCTACCACTTTCCAGTCGATATATTCTTCAATATCGGGGTGGTCGATATCCACTGTTACCATCTTGGCAGCCCGGCGGGTTGTGCCGCCTGATTTAATTGCCCCTGCGGCGCGGTCACCGATTTTCAAAAAGCTCATCAAGCCGGAGGATTTGCCGCCGCCCGACAGGCTTTCGCCAGAGCCCCGCAAGCGTGAGAAGTTCGAGCCGGTACCAGAGCCATATTTAAACAATCTGGCTTCACGCACCCATAAATCCATGATCCCGCCTTCATTTACCAGATCATCACCGACTGACTGAATAAAACAGGCATGAGGCTGGGGGTGTTCATAAGAAGATTTCGAGCGCACCATCTTGCCAGTTTGGTAATCGACATAGAAATGTCCCTGACTAGGCCCGTCAATGCCATAGGCCCAGTGCAACCCGGTATTGAACCATTGTGGCGAATTGGGTGCGGCCATCTGCATGGACAGCATAAAAACCATTTCATCATAATAGGTTTTGGCATCTTCCTCGGTGGTGAAATACCCGCCCTTCCATGCCCAGTAGGTCCATGTGCCTACCAGCCGGTTGAACACCTGTCTGGCAGATGTCTCGCCGCTGTAGCGCACCTCTTCCTCTAGCTTGGCTAGTGCCTTTTCATCCGGCACAGACCGCCACAGCCAGGAAGGAACATCATTTTCCTCTATTTTTTTTAATACTGCTGGAACGCCGGCTTTCCGGAAATATTTTTGCGCCAGAATATCGGTTGCCACCTGACTGAATTGTTCAGGGACTTCGATATCCTGGGCAGAGAACACAATTGTGCCATCTGGATTGCGAATCTCGCTACTTGCCTTGCGGTAAGATAGCTGTGCAAAAATATCTGTACCAGGCGTGGTGAATCGGCGCTCAAACTGCATATTCTACCCTCAATAAATTCGTTTTTAAAAAAAGAAAATCCGTAAGTTACGGAAATGTGTTCATCTCAAATCATCACTATATGTAGTGATCTGGAAGGTCTAAGCTACATGATGTGGGGGGTAGGTGCAATCTGAAAGTGTGAAATTTTTACAGTTTTTTTTACCTTTTGGGGCTTGACTTTATCTTGTTTCAGGCCAGCGATTCGCCTGAATAATTTATGGGCTTTAAGAGTGTCGGTGATGCAGCTTTTTTTCTTGTCCGCCAGCATGGCTGTCACAGACGCAGCTCTCCTCAGGAAGATGCTTGAAAAAACAGGCGCCCGGTTCTATAAATGGTCAGGGTAGAAAAACCCGTTTTTGTGCGCACACAAAGCTGGCAGAATTGCAAGCTGGCATTTAATAAGCAGGACAGTGAAACAGCCATGACTTTTCTTTCCAAGATATTTATCAAAATGTCTGCACATCATGTTGGCAGTGATGCATTTGGCAATCGCTATTACGAATCGCGCCGTCAGCGTGCAAATGGGCGGCCGCGTCGCTATGTCGTGTATAAGGGCGAGGTAGAAGCCTCAAAAGTGCCGTCTGACTGGCATGGCTGGTTGCATTATACCGAAATGACCCCGCCGCCCGAAACAGGTCATAAAAAGCAAAGCTGGCAGAAACAGCATCTGCCAAATCTGACCGGCACAGCTTATGCCTATCGTCCAAAAGGTCATGCGCTGAAAGGGGGCAAGCGGGCGGCCGCCACAGGTGATTATGAGCCATGGACGCCTAATTAAGGTGAAATGGGATAAGCGCGGCGATAGAGGTTTCTGAAGCAAAAGAGGCAAAGATATGCGACGCAGTACATTAGAGATTGTTATGGGGTTGGTGGTGCTGGCCGGTGCGGCCGGTTTTACCGCCCTTGTATATCAGCTGGCAGATTTAAAAACCTCTAACGGCTATGAGATTGGCGCAGATTTTGGTACGACCGGCGGGCTGGTGGTCGGTGATGATGTCCGGCTTTCAGGGATCAAGGTAGGGCGGATTGTCTCGCAAACACTGGATCCCGTTACCTATACAGCGCGCATTAATATGCAAATTGATAATAGCGTCAAACTGCCAGAAGATAGCTCGGCACGTATTACCGCTGCCTCGCTTCTGGGCGGTAACTTCCTTGAGATATTACCGGGCAGCTCGGATGAGTTGCTACAGGCAGGGGCGGTTATATATGACACACGCGATCCGGTTAGCCTGTCTGATCTGCTGGGTAAATTTGTTTTCCAGAACAATGATGCTGGCACGCGCTAGGGCTGTTTTCGGGGTGCTTGGCTCTATCGCCCGGCGAATATTATTCGGTGCGGCCTGTTTGTTTTTTTTACCTTTGACCAGCATGATGGCCTCTGCCCAACAGCCCCCCGCACAGCAAGGCTGGATTGCCGGTACAGGCGTTAGATTACAGACCCTCGATAAAATTACCGCCCGAATTGCAACCACTGAAATGGCTCTGAACCAGCTAACCCGTTTTGGAACGCTTGAGATAACCGCCTTTCATTGTGCCTATCGCCCGCCCGAAGCGCCGCCCGAGACAGCCGCCTTTCTGGAAATAAAGGATATTGGCTATTCGGATAAAAAAAATCAGCCAGAAATTGAGGCGGTAGTGGTTTTTGCCGGCTGGATGTTTGCCTCTAGCCCGGCTATCTCTGCGCTGGAACACCCTGTTTATGATGTTACGGTTCTGGCCTGTGCCAAATGATCAAAAATAATATCCTCCGCTATCTCTAGCGGTATTTCAGCCGGTTTGGCCAGCGCCGCTTGCAGCTGTTTTTGAAAAGCATTTTTTGATAATTCGATCAGGCCAAACTGGCGTAAATGGTCATTGGCAAATTGCGCATCCAGCAACATAAATTTGCCGTAATAGAGGCGTGCCATCAAATGAGCAAGGGCAATTTTAGAGGCATTGCTGCGGCGCGAGAACATGGATTCGCCGAAAAAGGCACTGCCAAGGCGAATACCATATAGCCCGCCTATCAGCTCTGCATCCTCCCATACCTCAATGGAATGGGCAAAACCCATCTTGTGCAAGGCCAGATAGAGCCGGATAATCTCTGCATTTATCCAGCTATCTTTTCGGCTATGCGTGATTTCTGCGCAGCCTTCTATCACGGCGCGGAAATTTTTATTGATACTTACCTGCCAGCTGGTCTGGCGTATGGTACGCAGCAGCCGGCGCGGAATATGAGGCGGATTTATCGGCAGGATGCCGCGCACAAGCGGCTCATAAAATTGTATCTGGTTATCTTCACGAGACTGAGCCATCGGAAATACACCGATGGAATAGGCCTTGATGATGGTTTCCGGGGCATAAATATAGGCGTTCGTCATTGCCTGCCCATCTGATTATCAGCTATCGCTACTAAAAAAATCCTGCTCCAGCCATTTAATAGAATATTCCCCTGTCTGGATGGCAGGTGCATCAAGCAGGCGCTTATGTAAATCCAGCGTGGTGGGAATAGGCTCTACCACAAATTCCTGCAAGGCCAGCCGCAAACGTGCCAGCGCATGGTTCCGGTCTCTGCCATGCACAATCAGCTTGGCTATCAGGCTGTCATAATATGGCGGAATGCGATAGCCGCTATATAAGATGGTGTCTACCCGCACCCCTGAGCCGCCTGCCGCATGATAAAACTCGACCGTTCCGGGTGTCGGCACAAAGGTTTCGGGGTGTTCGGCGTTAATACGGCATTCAATCGCATGACCGGTAAAGGTGACCTCTTCCTGCGTAAAGCTCAGCTTTTCCCCGCTGGCAATACGGATCTGCTCGCGTACCAGATCAACCCCTGTAATGGCTTCGGTAATGGGGTGTTCTACCTGCAAGCGGGTATTCATCTCGATAAAGAAAAACTCGCCATCCTGATAGAGAAACTCCATCGTTCCCACGCCCAGATAGCCCATCTGTGCAGCCGCTTTGGCGGCGGTTTCGCCGATAAATTTGCGCTGTTCTTCGCTTAAGGCAGGTGAAGGGGCTTCTTCAAATAATTTCTGGTGGCGTCTTTGCACCGAACATTCACGCTCGCCAAGATGCACCGCATTGCCATGCGAATCTGCAATTATCTGGACTTCGATATGGCGCGGATTATCCAGATAACGTTCCAGATAAACTGTATCATCGCCAAAAGCGGCTTTTGCCTCGGAACGGGCAGACGAAAAGGCTTCAGCCAGATCATCTGCACTGGCGGCAACTTTCATGCCCCGGCCGCCACCGCCTGAGGCTGCTTTTACCAGCAATGGAAAGCCGATATCCCTGGCCAGCTTTGTTGCTTCTTCCAGGGTTGGCACAGCGCCAGGCGAGCCGGGTACAAGCGGCAGGCCAGAGGCAGCTGCGGTAATTTTTGCCTGTACCTTGTCACCCATCTGCCGAATATGATCCGGCTCAGGCCCTATAAAGGTCAGGCCATGGGCTTGGACAATATCGGCAAAATCGGCATTTTCTGCCAGAAACCCTACGCCGGGATGTACCGCATCACACCCCGTTACGGCCGCCGCCGAGATTAGATTGGGAATATTCAGATATGAATTTGCTGCTGCGGGCGGGCCAATACATACGCTTTCATCTGCCAGACGTACCGGCATGGATTCTTCGTCCGCTGTTGAATGAACCACAACGGTCGGGATGCCCATTTCCTTGCAGGCGCGCAATACCCGCAACGCCACATCACCGCGATTAGCAATAAGAATCTTTTTGAACATGACTACTCTATAATGGCAAGGGGCTGATCAAATTCGATAGGCTGGGCGTTATCCACCAAAATACGGGTTAATTTTCCATCTGCCGGAGCGGTAATCGGGTTCATCACCTTCATCGCTTCCACAATAAACAGGGTCTGGCCTTTTTTCACCTGATCCCCTTCTTTGGCAAAAAGCGGGGCATCTGGCTCAGGGGCAAGATAAACCGTACCAACCATAGGGGATTTTACCGCGCCCGGATGGACAGCAGCGTCACTTGGCGCAGTAGCAGCGCTTTCTGCCGGGGCAGCAGGCGCTGCGGCCACAGGCGCGGCGGCCGGGGCAGCTGTGGCCATCATCGCGGGGGCAGCTGCAATGGTTGTGCCGCGTGCCAGCCGGACAGAAATATCTTCTGATTCAAATTCCAGCTCGGTCAAATTGCTTTCATCCAGAATGGCGGTCAGCTCTTTGACGAATTTTGTTTCTGCAGAGAATGATTTAACTTTAGAAGATGAGGCCATAATATTGTGTCATCCTGTCTTGTCTTGTGAATGTTAAAGCCTAGCCTTGTGCGGCCAGCTTGCCATAAATACCGCGAATAGCCAAAAGATAGGAATCGCGGCCAAAACCCTGTATAATCCCGTCACATATTAATGACATAAAACTTTGCTTGCGAAAAGCTTCGCGGGCATGGGTGTTGCTGAGGTGAATTTCAATGCTGGGCCCCTGAAACAATTGCACCGCATCATACAGAGCGATGGATGTATGGGTATAGGCCGCCCCGTTAATAATCAGAGCGCGTGCCGGACGGGGACTGGTCTCAAAGGCAGATTCTTGAATGGCGGTTACCATCTCGCCCTCGATATTGGATTGAAACCAGCGCATGGTCAGTCCCATCTCCTCGCAGAGCTGGCGACAGGCCGCTTCAATATCCTCCAGCGTATCTGCCCCGTAAATGCCTGGCTCACGCAAGCCTAGCATATTCAGATTTGGGCCATTCACTATCAGAAGATCAGTTTTCATCATCTAACTTTCATCTGTCTCTTGTAAGGCTTTGCTTTATTTATCCATCTGCCTTTTCCGGCAGATTGCTGATGCGTCTTATAAAGCATTTCTGCCTGTAAAGTCACCTTAAGAATTTTTATCGGCCTTCGCCTGTTTGATCAAACTTAAAATTTCCTCGCGGCCAATGGCGCCCGGAATGATGTTTTTGCCGATGATAAGGGCAGGCGTGCCACGTAAATCAAGGGCGCTGGCTGCCTGGCGTGTTCGGTTCAGGATAAAGTCGGTGCGCTCATCTTGCATATCTTTTTGCAGCTGCTTTGTATCAAGGCCAACTTTCTTTGCCACGTTATTTATGGCATCGCCATCCAGACGCCCCCGCCAGCCCATCAATGCTTTATGAAAGGCAGGAAATTTTTTCTGCGCCTGTGCAGCAATAGCCGCTCTGGCAGCCAGAACTGAACTTTCGGCCAGAATAGGAAATTCCTTTATGACCAGACGCAGAGACGGATCAGCGTCCAGAACCGCCATTAAATCAGGAAAGACCCGCTTGCAATAGCCGCAATTATAATCGGAAAATTCATAGATGATCAGGTCAGGCTGTTCTGCACCAATATAGGGATCGCCGCTATCATCATAGACCAGCCCCATCGCTGCTTGCTGGGCAGCTTCGGCTTCCGCCTCTGCCAGCCGGGTCAGCACATCGCGCAATAATACAGGGTTTTCGCGAATAAAATTCTCGATAAGGGTTTCAACCTGTTTTTTATCCGCAGAAGACAGCTCTGCGTGGCCAGGGGATGTCAGCCCCGCCATCAACAATATC
>Ga0181581_10004118_pt1 | contig 11379 bp, 10 predicted proteins | sample 071ome_22_FD_132433 | JGI IMG/M metagenome (GOLD analysis project Ga0181581, IMG submission 132433) | Coastal salt marsh microbial communities from the Groves Creek Marsh, Skidaway Island, Georgia - 071404AT metaG (megahit assembly) | ecosystem: Environmental > Aquatic > Marine > Intertidal...
ACATTATCGGATCCATTTCGATATACAACGCCAAAAAAGTAATTATCGCTTATTGACATATCTTCTGGCATTGAAGATGCGCGAGCATTAATCGATTCGGAGCTAAACGACTGCTCCCAAAGATCCTCCCAGGTTAGCGCACTAAGTTGTGATGACGAAAATCCTATTTCGTCTTGATAATCAAATGGGTCTGTTAGCAGGTTGCTTAAATGATCAACCTGGGCACTACTGGTGTTTGCAAATAGAAAGACCGCAAAAAACGGTACAATAGTTTTAATGAAGTCGTATTTCATTATCTCTCGTTCTTTTCGTATTGACTGGGTTGTTCTTTCATAGAAATAGTCATAAGCAGAGGTAGGCAGATGCTTTTCGGAGGTTAAGTCACACTGCTCTTATACCTTTGCTCGCAAAGAGTACAAGATAGCGACTGCTGTTTTACCGATTGGGAGCGTGCGGCTTATCTCAGAAATACGACCTGCTGCGTAGCTACGAAGTTCCCCGCCTCCATCCTTATGAGGTACGTGCCAGAGGCAAGCCCGTCGGCGTTGAACTGGACCGTGTGGTAACCTGCTGTCTTCATGTCTCCATCCACCAGACTAGTTACAGGGTCACCCTGTGCAACTACCTGTTTTTACGCTTGTAGTGGCGGGCAACAATATCCTTCTAACCGGTGCCGTATCGAAGACGTTTGCGGCAAACCACTATTCAGATGAAATAATGACCACTTCGTCACACTTATCTATGTGCGCTCTTGCTACAACCTCTCCGATATTCATTCCACCGAATCCATTGCGCGCACGGTAGTTCATACGAACGCTAATGTGATTTTCGCCATCATCCCCATAGCGAGTAGATATGTGCTCATAGCTATCAGGATCACGCAATCCCGCCATCAAAACATCAACTACTCCACGGTGTGAACCATCCCACGCACTGAAACACTGTTCAACTCTTTCCTTCCGTTTCTTATTCGCCTCATAGTAGGCAATCTTATTTCCATATTCCTCATTTGATGGCGATATCTGTGCCAGCTCCCCGTACCACTTTAGGTTTTCATCATAATCGGATGCCGGAACAGTCTTTAGCTTAGTCTCAATGGCAGTAGAAACGGCGGTTAAAATCTGAGGTGTTAACTCAATATCGTCCTCACACTTTTCCCAAAAGCTAATAACTGCGTCATTGTCATCACTGTTCTGTGCCTCTGAAAATGCTTGTGCACACTCGGCCTGAAGCTCCTCTGCTCTTTCTTTTGCTATATCGTCCTAATTAATAGCGAAATAAGCCAGAAAAGCGTGGGTTCCTATCAACGTGAGTTTCTTCATTTTTGGCTCCTTAGGATGTAGAGGCTACAGGGGTTAAAGTCCGGCGGCGTTTAATTTTAAGCATTTCTCATCAGTAACGCGCGCTATTTCAGCAGCATGACCTGCTGAGTAGCCACGAAGTCACTCACTTCTATCCTGATCAGATACGTACCTCAAGCAAGTCCCTCAGCATTGAACTGAGGGTCGGAATAAGCGGGCGGTTATTCTACGGGAATCATCAAGTGAGCATACGGCGAACCCGGCCACATCAAAAATGGCTCGCCACTGCTTGGATCCGTGGTGAATTCTGCCACACTTGCCGGGTCTTTGGGCATGAGCATAATGTGGGGGCCGGAGACCACCCAATTCTCAGGCGAGGTAGCATTTTCCTCTGCCGTAATCCCAGGAATTGACGTATCGGTGCCCTGATCCCCCTGCAGCATATACAGATACGCGTCCCGGCTAACATGAGGTGTATCGCCTGCCATGTAGGCCTGCATCCACTCCATCCCGACCGAATCGGTGCACACAGGCTGTGCCTCAGCAGCTGACCCCCAACCGCCTTCTGGCTCGGGATGTGGGCTTCCAGACATACACATCCATCCATTTGTACCCTCTCTTAAAACAGTTCCGTCTTTATCTAAGACGGTTGCGGCTGCGGCTATCTCAGGAGTAGCCGCACTGGAGTAAGCTTCAATTTTCCACTCGGCTGACGCCGGGTCCGCTCCCTCTGTAGGTGCGTCTGCCGAGTTATTCGCACAAGCACTGATCACAACGATGATTAAGGCCGTAAAAATGAAGTGCCAGTTTTTCATAGCTGATAACCGCTTTTAAATGAGTAGTAGAGAAAGAGCCTGTGCTGATAAATATCGGCACCCCCCTTCTAACTTGCTTAAAACTTGTTGAAAAATGATTGGTCAAAAGACACTGACTAATTGTCTTTCATGGCGTGGATTACAGGTGCCCCCAAGATCCCACTGACACAATATTCGCCAGTCAGGGCTACCAACTCGGCGAACATTTGCTCTCGCGCCATTCCGGCTTCCATGTGCGCCTGAGCTCCCTCAGGGCCAGTATAAAGTTCAATTAGCCCGTAGAGCGTTCTTCCTGTCTCGCCACTTGAAGGGTCTAATGGGTTGTGAAACTCTGGACTTCGGAGGACGGCATAGGTGAGGACTACAGGCTCCGTAGTCCCTGAGAGATGGTGCGTTTCTCGCATAAATGATTCGTGAGTCTTGAGAAACTTTTCTATCCGATCCTTTTCCTCATTGGGTACCGCGAAAGCAACATGAAATCCAATATTTCCGATACGTACGGACATGTTCTAACCCTCCTGCTTACTGTTAAGGCTTGTGCGTTGAGAAGCGTGATAATACTTCAACCATTGTCAAATTGCGAAATGCAAGGGGTCAACGGGCCAAAAGCCATCATTGCTGACAGCTTGGCGTGACCCTTAGGTCAAAGCACTTGGGCCAGTAGGGGGCAAGGCAGGTTTCAGGGTCTGCAGTTACCCCTGTCTGGAATGCGCGTGCTATTTCAGTAGCACGACTTGCTGGGTAGCCACAAAGTTTCCCGCCTCCATCCTAATGAGGTAGGTTCCAGAGGCAAGGCCGTCAGCGTTGAACTGAACTGTGTGATAGCCTGCTGCTTTAATGTCTGCCCTTTGTAGTGTAGAAATACTCCGACCCAGAATGTCTACGACCTGAATTCGGATTGGTCGAGCATATGGTAAAGTATAACTAATGTTTGTTACCGAGGTGAATGGATTGGGATAAGCTTTTTCGAACGCGATTTCCGAGGGCAAAACAGGAGACTCAGTACCAACCCCAGACATTACACTTACATCAAGGCGAGCAACATCACTGGAAAGACCGTCATCTACGATCAGCCACACGGATTCACTTCCAGCAGAGGGTAAATTCCGCTCGAAGTCTTGCTCAAACGAATAATCTCCGCTTGATGAGACCCAAGCGTAAGAGAGGGGATGGCCATCAATGTCGTAAGACTCTTGGGAGCTAAGGGTGATGAAGGCCGGAGCAACTACAGGTTCGGCTAGTGCGGTAGAAGAAATCCGAGCGACGGGGGGAGTGTTGAGGATGGGAAGCTGAGAGATGTTGTTCCCCGGCGCCAGCCGAATCCAAGCTCGGGTTGCTGAAGCAGAACCGGTAATTGGACTAAATATGCTTGGATAATTATCTCCTGATGCAAACAACTCGCCGTTATTATTAATCCAAAATGCGGTTTTCCCACCAATCTCTATTTCTCGCCAATTGCCAGACTCCAGCAGACCAGTGACCTGTTTTTGAGTATTTCCAAGGCCAAGTTCACCCCACATATTGGCACCCCAAAGAACAGCATCTCCTTTGGGGGTGAGTAAGGCTACATTGGGCTCCCCGCCAGCATTTAGTCCACCACCCCCTACCGATATTCCATTCCAATCGATTCCTAAAAACATCTCAAGCTCAGCATTATTGATGACACTATTTTTTGTGTCTACCGAAATGCCTTCTTGTGCGTTGTACGAGTAGAACGCATAAGGCGAAGCTGCAAACTCATCGACATTCGTGATCTGCAATTCGGGAGCGAGGGACGGTGAGCCATATTCATAAGATCCTAGTCCAATGCTGAACACGGTCCCCACGGAATCTGATGCAAGAATGCGATTGTCTCCTTTTATTCGCTTGATCCGCTTAACTCCTGTCATGATTGGCGCTACATCATCTGAGGAGCGGAGGGCACCAGCTGCATCAAGTGTCAGGTACTCGTGACCAAATGGCAGAAAATCAACCACACCTATCTCGAGCAGAATTGGGGTTGACTGAAGACTATTTACCGGCACACCAAGACCTCCATTCCCTTTCCAGCCGCAGCCGTAAAGCGACCCAGATTCCGTCAAGAACAAGGTGGTTTCGGTTGTAACCTTTGCCTGTAAAATACTTTCTGAAAGCCTAACCGTATTTGATGTGGAAGCCCGATCGGAGTCGCATAACTGATGATAGTAATTCCAGCCGCTAAGGGACATGGATCCATCATTTAAAACAATGGCTGAATGCCTGTCGAATAGGCTGGATGTCTTCACGTTGGTGGCCACCAGTACCCGCTCCTTGAAAAGGGAAGTCTGCCCCATCCCTATCTGGCCAGAGGAGCTCTCGCCCATGGCAAGAACCGACTGGTCCTCGTTCCTAATTACCAAATGCTTGTCTCCAACTACTGCTTCAAAAACATTGTCAGCAGCATGCATCCATCGATTCGTCTCGTCCAAGGAATACTTGGAACCAAGATCACCATCCGGAAAATATGACAGCCAAAGTGTATTGGATGAATCGACTATTGCAGTGGACCACTTTGAGCTAGTTATTGAGCGAGCACCGTCGAACACGCGTGTGAGCTGGTTATCGGAACAACAACGATATCCTAGTTCTTCCTCATAATTGGCACCGAAAGCATCAACGGTACCGTCTGAATAGAGAATAAGCCCACCCCCGAATGTTGTTGCGACATTCGCGACATTAGAATTTAACACCTTTTGGGGTGTCCAAAGCTGTGGGTACTCCTCAGACCAATATCCGAACGCGCTAAACATTCGGCTGTAAAGGACCCAGCTATTTCGGCCAAAAACCCAAAGACTCCCATCTTTTTTTACAAAAGCCCCGGAGTCCCCTCTCGATGACAGCTCTACAACATCGGCAGCTACGAATACTGGTGTCCTAATTTCTTTGGCATGAACATTCTCTCCAGCCCCCAGTTGTCCCCAATCGTTAAGTCCGAATACAAACAAGCTGTCACCAGAGTTTGTAAAAAATGAGGTCTGCTCACCTGCCCAGATACGTTTGGCCCGATTTGCAACTCTAACCGGGATTTCTGTATAGTTGGTCGTTGCTGCCTGTCCGTGCCGGGAATTTCCAAATACCCAGAGGCTTGAGTCCTCTTTGATGTAAAGAAGATGATCGTCGCCTGCAGCGACACTAACTACTCCTGAGTCAACGAGAAGCCCATTATTGTAAAGCCTGTCGAGGTTTGACGAGGATAAATAATCCCATGTCGGAATATCCGGCGACCATACCAAGGAAAGGCCATAGAGTAGCAGATTGCCATCTTCAATGATCGCCGTTCGATATGCGCCAGCAGATATGCTTTGAGCTGAGACCTTGGGCGAAATTAAGAGCATGGTCGCCAGCAGCGATAAGAAAGGTATTGCTTTCATCAAGTCGCGAGATAGGATTTTTACTATTCCCTGCTTCTGGTCTGCGGTCGGATCAGAAAGCTGATAAGCAAGCAAGTCACTGAGCCGGGGGACGTAGATCCAAGAGACGAATAAAGCTAACTCTGGTACTTATTTCAGCGCTATTACAGCAGCACCACTTGCTGGGTAGCCACGAAGTCTCCTGCCTTCATCCTTATGAGGTACGTGCCTGAAGAAAGGCCTCCTGCGTCAAACTGAATCGTGTGGTAGCCTGCCGCCTTCATGTCTCCTGCTACGAGTGTTGCTACCTGCCTTCCAAGTAAGTCTGTGGCGGTAATGCGCATCTCGGCAGTTGCGGGCAAGTCGTATGTAACCGCGATGGCAGGATTGAAAAAGAATTGGGGCAGGCTTAATCATATATCCTGAAAACCGGAGCAGGGTCAGTTTATGACAATGAAACGGGTGTGTGGCCTAATCCTCAGCAGGCTTTAGCGCGTTCCACACTCTGTACATCATTGTTTGCACCCCGGTTTAATCGTGATTGATACCAATGATAATACTTTGAGCGTCATCTCCCCAATTTTAGCACGCAATTAGCGACCTGAAGGCAACACTTTGTCGTCAAAGCCAGACGTGGCCGAGGTCCGTTTAAAAAAGAAGCCCCTTAGAGCGATTTGCTCTAAGAGGCTGTTTTAAATGGACGTAATAGCTATTGCCATACGGTCCTTATGGAGGTGACGGGCGGATTCGAACCGCCGTACAGGGTTTTGCAGACCCTTGCCTAGCCACTCGGCCACGTCACCGATTTCCTACGTACGCCCGTTGATTGCTGTGTTACAGATTCGTTTTCCGGGCGTCACCATGGAAAATGGCACGCCCGGCAGGACTCGAACCTGCAACCTGCGCATTAGAAGTGCGCTGCTCTATCCGGTTGAGCTACGGGCGCAGGATGTAAAGAACGGGCGGGAATATACGTCCCGAATCCGGATTCGGTCGATGAGCGAATCGCTCATTCCGTAAACAAAGAATGTCGGTCCGCCCCAGCGGACGAACCGACATTTGTGTCGGGGTGGCAGGATTCGAACCTGCGACCCTCTGCTCCCAAAGCAGATGCGCTAACCGGGCTGCGCTACACCCCGAATTGTCGGACGGCCGGTGGCGTCCTACTGGTTTTTTGCTGCGGCCAGTTCGGCCTGCAGATCGTCAACGTGCACCATCTTGTGCTTGTAGCTGTAGTGGCCGTTAGGCTTCTTCTCAGCTACGACGATCTTGGCGAGCTTTTTGGCCTCACGCTTCTGCGCGAGCACCTTATCGCCAAATGACTGTTTCTTTGCCATTGTTCAGTTCGATCAACGGGTGACGCCGGAATCGATCTCAAACGGACCGACGACGACGGGGGAAACGGCTTACTTGGTTTCCCGGTGGATAGTGTGCTTACGAAGGACCGGGTTGTACTTCTTGAGCTCGAGGCGGTCCGGCGAGTTACGACGGTTCTTCATCGTAGCGTAGCGGGATGTGCCGGGAGCTTCCGTACAATCCAGGATAACCTTGTGGCGAACGTCTTTTGATTTTGCCATGGTATTCTACCCTGTCGTCAGACAGACACTCCTTTAGCGCGTGCTTCGCGAAGCACGGCGGAGATGCCTTTCTTGTTGATGGTTTTCAGGGTTTTCGCAGAGACCTTCAGCGTAACCCAGCGATTTTCTTCTGGAATGAAGAAGCGCTTCTTCTGTACGTTCACTTCAAAGCGACGCTTCGCCTTGTTGTGCGCGTGGGAAACGTGGTTTCCTGCGACCGGGCCTTTGCCCGTAATGTCATCTCTTCTCGCCATGAGTCCGGGGGTCTGGCGTGTGATTGATTTCAGGGCGGTGGTGGGGCCCTTTTCTTTGAGCGCCTGAGTCATACTTCGCGTCTCGCGAGAGCATAACCGGCACAGAACGTCAAATATACAGCTTTCAAATAACGGTTCGCAAGAACACTACATCCCCCAAACCCCGGTTTTATTGCCGATTTTCGGTGAAGGATGAACTGAAATCGTCTCCAGAGTCCCCAGATCCCCCCGGCGCCCGATCATCCAGCCAGATTCAACCGTCAGAGCGAAGGGCAACGGCGGGCTCGATGGCCGCAGCCCGATGAGCCGGATACCAAGCAGCCAGAATGCACAATCCGACGGCAGAAAACGTGACGATGGACAGATCCAGGAAGCGAATACTCACCGGGTAGGCATCAATCAAAAAGTTTTCGGATCCTGGCAGGGACACAATCCCGAATTGGAGCTGCAGCCAGGAAAGTAGTAGGCCCAGCGCCAGCCCAACCCCTGCGCCTACACCGCCTATCAGCGCTCCTTCGGTCAGAAAAATGCGGCGGATGTCGCGAGCCGCTACGCCCATGGCGCGGAGCGCACCCACATCGCGTCGTTTTTCAATGACAATCATGGTCAGCGAACCAATGATGTTGAACGCTGCCACGATCACAATAAGGAAGAGCACGAGTGAAGCCCCGAGTTTCTCAAGCTGCATGACGTCATAGAGGGACTTCTGCAGATCGTACCACGTCAGGACTTCGTAGCGTTCCGTGTCGATTCGCTCAACCAGCCAGTCCCGGTAGGCCTCGGTCTCATCGAGTTCGGTGAGTCGAACATCAACGCCCGAGATCGAGCGCCCCATACGAAACAGGGATTGCGCTTCGCTTAGGCCAACGAATACGTGGCTCTCATCAAAGACGGTCTCCAGTTGAAACAAGCCGCGCACTTCAAACTGCCGAATGGGCGAACTGCTCAGGACGCGGGTATACATGCGTTCAATGGCGGGTGCCGACAACAGCGCCACCCGGGATGCAGGCGCGGATCCTCCGCCTGGAGAAATCAATAACCGCTCACCCAGGCGTTTGCCCATGACCAGACCTGGGCGTCCATCGACCCGGTCCACACTAAATTGTCCGAACGTGGTCCCGGCCACAACAACGTCGTCCTCGGTCAGTGCGCTGGCATCAATCCCTCGCACGACGACCACCTTGTTCACGTCCGAACGGCTGTCATGCAGCAGCATCGCCTTCCCTTCGACATATGGGGAGGCAGATTGTACACCGGGCCATGCGGCTACGACCGCCATCAAGCTGTCGTCAAGCTCAAACCCCCGCTCTTCGACCGACACAATCCGAACATGCGGATCATAGGAAACCAGCATGTCCCTCACGAAATCGAAGAACCCGTTCAAGACGGAGAGGACCACTATCAGCGCAGCGACACCCAATGCCACACCCGCTGCCGATATCGCGGTGATCCGCGAAATCAAGGACACCGACCGAGGGCTGGTCAGGTATCGTTTGGCTATGAGCGTGCGATAGTCCACCTTATCGATTGCGAAATCCGGCGTCTGTGAGGCATGAGGGGCGGGGCCCAACGTGAACAAACCAGGATCGATTCGGTTTTGCGCTTCACCTCACCCGTCTATTCCACCCTCGCTTCCGTTCGATCCGCTAGGTGACCCGATTCCTGATCATAGGCTGCCTGATGCTGTTGTCCGCGCGGGTCACTGACGCGCAGGAGGCAGATTCTAGTAGTACACAGACCGGGCGAGGCGGGCAGGTCATCCTGACCAACAGCGGATTCGGGTTGGGAGGGTTTCTCAGCCGAGCGCTTACGCCTGAATGGTCAGTGCGCCTGGACGCAGGAATCGGTGCGGTCAAAGACGAGCGGGAGGTCGCCTTCTTCGATCGGTTTGGAAGACGGGACGTTCCGAACAAAGCCAACTATCTGGTCGAGCTTCCCCTGCTCATGGGGCTCGAACGGCAGGTATTCGCCTCTCGCATCGAGGCCAACTTTCGGCCGTTCTTGGCCCTGTCGGTCGGGCCCACGTTGGGATGGATCTATCCCTATTTCGATGATGAGAATGACAATGGGCGTCTGGACGACAATGAGCCCACCCATGATGTCCTGAGTGGGCTCTCCGGTGGTTCGCTGCGTACGGCGATTACGATATCAGGCTCGTTCGGCGCCCGTTTCGGGTCCATTCATCAACCCGGGTATGGCCTTCGATTCGGCTATCGGATCACCCGCTATAACCGGGATATTGCGCTCCTCGAGCCGCAAATCAAGACGCCTGAGCGCACTTTTGTTACCCCTGTGGTAACCGTCTACTTCGGCACCTTGCACAATTGACACGTAGCCCAAAGCCGCGGTCAGACGTTGAAACGGAAGAGGATGACATCACCATCTACAACGGTGTACTCCTTGCCCTCGGAGCGCATGACACCAGCATCCCGCGCACCTGATTCGCCCCGATGGGCTACGTAGTCGGAGTACTTGATGGTCTCGGCACGAATGAATCCGCGCTCAAAATCCGTGTGGATCTGTCCGGCGGCCTGTGGTGCTTTCATTCCGCTGGTCAGTGTCCATGCCCGCGTCTCTTTCGGGCCCGCCGTGAAAAAGGTGATCAACCCAAGCAATTCGTAGGCGGCGCGGATCAGGCGATCCAGCCCCGACGAAGACAAGCCCATTTCTTCGAGGAACAGGTCCTTTTCATCTCCATCAAGCTCCGCAATTTGCGCCTCGAGATCTGCCGAAACAATGACAACGCCCGCCCCTTCTTCATCGGCACGTCCTCGAACCGTTTCGACATGGGTGTTACCATCGGGAAGATCATCCTCTCCCACGTTGGCCGCGTAAAGAACCGGCTTGGAGGTCAACAGGAAAAGTGACGTGAGCCATTCAGATTGTGCGTCATTTGCCGTAATGGATCGCACTGGCGTGCCGTCAGAGAGTTCGCCCAGGAGGCGCTCGTAGAATGCCAGTTCCTCCTGGATCTTCTTGTCTCCACCTTTGGCTGCCTTGCGCGTGCGATCAATGCGTTTCTCCACCGCTTCGAGATCCTTGAGCAACAGTTCTGTTTCGATGACTTCAATGTCTCGAAGCGGATCCACAGAGCCCGCGACATGAACAACGTTTTCGTTCTCAAAACAACGAACGACATGGATGATGGCATCCACTTCCCGGATATATCCCAGAAACTGGTTGCCCAAACCTTCTCCTTTGGATGCCCCCTCGACCAGCCCTGCAATATCAACGAACTCGATGGTGGTGGGGACTTTTTTAACCGAGCTATTGAGCTCGGCCAGCATGTCCAGCCGCTCATCAGGCACGGAAACCATGCCCACGTTTGGTTCAATGGTGCAGAAAGGGTAGTTCGCCGATTCGGCGCCAGCCTGGCTGAGTGCGTTGAATAGCGTGGATTTGCCCACATTGGGCAAACCAACGATGCCACATCGAAGGGCCATGTTCGTTTCCTATTTTTCCGACAGGTTTTCCGCATTATCGTTGAGACAATCCTCGACAAGCGGATGCGGGTAAAAAGCCGCTCGGTTAACCCAAGGAATCCGATTTGTTTCTCCAGCATCATAAAGAACCGGATAATCTGCTGCCAGAACACCCAGTGATGGTTTCTCGTGGGAAGCTTGGTGCGCTCTTCGCGCTCAGTTGGCTGCTGATCAGCTGGCTGCCATCTATTTCACATGGCCAAGACGTAGCACAATCCGAACCCTGGGGGCGACAGCTTCAATTTGCTGCGTCAACGCTTGGTGGAAATGGCGCCCAGATCGGATTGGTCAGCGCGCGCTCCGTGTACACCACGGAGGTGGTGGTATTATCCGACCTGGATCCCTTGTGGCGCACTACAGATCGACGTGCCCGTGTCGTTGTCATGCCCGGTATTTCCCTTCGAATGTTGGGCTTCGAACGGCTGATCGGTGGAGCCGCGTACCGTGGATTTGATATTGATATCGGGCTTAGGGCGGGACCTGGGCTTACGTTCGATACAGAGGAAACCAGTGCAGAACGGGATCGCAGATTCGAACTGGTACTGGAGCCTTTTCTCCGCTTTACGTCCGCACAGTCGGGTC
>Ga0181581_10004120_pt1 | contig 11378 bp, 10 predicted proteins | sample 071ome_22_FD_132433 | JGI IMG/M metagenome (GOLD analysis project Ga0181581, IMG submission 132433) | Coastal salt marsh microbial communities from the Groves Creek Marsh, Skidaway Island, Georgia - 071404AT metaG (megahit assembly) | ecosystem: Environmental > Aquatic > Marine > Intertidal...
CCGGGGGGGGGGGGGAAGGCCGGGGGGGGGGCGGGAAGGGGGCCCTTGGGGGGGGGGATTGGGGAGAGGGGGGGGGGGGGGAACTTCGGCCCGCACCCGCGCCGATCGATCGGTACGGCACGAACCGGATCGTCAGAAGCCATAAATATGTCTATCGACACGATCGAAACGAGCGATGCAGGAATTTGTCGACCCGACTCTGCGGGGGGGGGGTCCCGCCCGAAAAAGGGAACGTCGAGACCTGCCGCGCTGGGCCTGCTTGGACCAGCGCGAGCTGCGATCCGACCCGAGCGGTTCGATGGCACGTTAAAAATGCTCACCTCGGGTAGATCGACCCAGCGTTCCCCTCGCGCGAGGGGAGGAGTGTTTGTGACCGGAGATACTTTTGTTGCAACTCGGCGCGCGGCCTTCCTGCGCACGGACTTGAGAAAAGAATGGCGCGCGGGGGAATTGGAGGGGGAGAGATCCTCGGGGCCTCACGAGAACACGGCTCGGTAGCGGTGGCCCGCGCAAAGCCGGCACTTGCAGGCTGGCACAGCTTCACGGACAGGCGGGCGACGCCTTTGAAACGGTTCCCCCGCCCTCTCCGACGACGGCGGGGACCCGTCCCGCCTAACCTTTTAAGGTATCCCTAGCCGCTTCCACCGCCGCAGTCTTACTCGAACCCCCCCGGCCCCCTCGCAGGTGGGAGCGGGACAGAGAGTTCCAGCTGCTCATCTCGTGCATTCCGACCCGTATCCCGCGCGACGTGGTCCACCCCTGTGACACCTGCACCGTCTGCTATGGACGAGCACTTCATGACGACCCTGTCCCCGGACAGGTGCGCCCCCGGCCGCCGCCCCCGGCCGGCGCGCGTCCGCGGCCTCCACAGCTTCCGACAACTTGCTCGCCCCCCACTGCCCCCGCGCCCCGCCGCGTTCCGAGGCTGCACAGCGCGCGCCCTCGCCCACCCGGTTTCTTATGCCCCCCCGTGCCCGCAGGGTCCGGTGGTACTACTACACGTTCCCCCTGGAGGCCCTCGAGGACCCCAAGGTCTCCAAGCCCCTCGCCGCGAAGCTCGCCTCGGGCATCCCGCCCAAGGCTTCGGTCCTCCCGTTCGCGGCGGAGGAGTCGCGCGTGCTCGAGGAGGTGTTTCGCGCCAACCCCGCGGTGCTCCACGGGCACCGCACCCCGCACGCGGCCCCGCCGGGGGACCAGGCCTCCTGGGACGCGCGGGAGGAGCAGCCCTCCGAACCCGGGACGGGCTGCCCCAAGGTCTGCGTCCGGGGGGGCCTGTACGACGCGTCCCTGGGGCGGCGGGAGATGGAGTCGGGGTACTGGCCCGGCTGCACGCACGTCGTGGTCCGGGGGACGTGGTTCTGCAACGCGTCGGACAAGGCGCCGAGGAAGGAGAAGTGGGTGCCCCTGCGCGAGGACCTCGCGGCGCGGGTGGAGGCGGCGTGGGCGCGGCAGCCGTGGGCCCAGGGGGGGGGCGGCGCCGTGGCGGTGGCGACGGACGCGGGGGACTCGTACCAGCTCGTCTTCCGGTCCGAGGACGACGCCTGGATCGTCCCGCAGGAGGTGAAGACCGTGGACAAGATGAAGTCCTTCTTTAAGGGGCTCGGGTCGGAGAAGGCCAAGGAGCTGCCCGCGGGCGCCCGGGCCCTGCGGCGGGGCCTCGCCCCCGGGAGCCCGACGCCGCACGGGATCGACCTGGAGATGGACGAGTACGCGTCCCGGACGCCCGTGGAGCACCTGGTCTTCGTCGTCCACGGCGTCGGGCAGAACATCTCCTACTCGTCGGCCATCTGGGAGGACACGAACGAGATGAGGCGCCGCCTGAGCGCCGCCGTGGAGCGGCACGTGCCCGAGGGGACGGCCCGCGGGGGGCGCGTGGAGCTCATCCCCGTCAACTGGCGCGCCGGCATCCGGCTCCCGGCGGACGACCTCACCGCGCACGTGTCCCCCCTCGGCGACACGCGCATGCGCTCCCTCCTCTCCAACACCCTCATGGAGGTCATGGCGTACCAGTCGCTCCCCCAGGCGCAGGCCATGGTCGAGAGCCTCGGCGACGCGCTCAACCGGTCCTGGGGCAAGTTCTCCTCCCGCCACCGGGGGTTCCGCGGCAAGGTGTCCGTCCTCGGCCACTCGCTCGGCTCCATCATGTGCTTCGACCTCCTCTGCAACCAGCCGCGACTGTACCGGGAGCTGGGCGTCGCCGCCCACGAGCCGCTCCACGCGGGGCTGCGGTTCCCGGAGCTCGAGTTCGCGGTCGAGAACCTCTTCCTCGTGGGGTCCCCGTCCACCCCGTTCCTCGCGCTGCGCGGGTACAACCCCGCCGGCCCCAGCCCCGCGTGCCTCGGGGACCCTGCGGCCAGCCACCGCGTCCCCCACATCTACGGCGGCGCCGGGGACGGCCTCCCCGCCGTGGCCCGCGTCTTTAACGTCTTCCACCGGTACGACCCCGTGGCGTACCGCCTCGAGCCCCTCCTCGACCTGTCCATGTCGGGCGCGCCCCCGCCCGAGCTGCCCCGCGTGCCCCGCTCCAAGTACGACGACGCCATCGGGCAGCTCTCGGAGCGCCTCTCGGCGCTCTTCGCGCGGCGGGAGACCGAGGCCGAGCCGGCGACGGACCAGGTCGCCGACACGGTGCAGGCGTACGAGGCCAACCTCCGCGCGTCGTTCAACGAGCTGGCCACTGACGACCCGGGGGGGCCGCCCCCACAAATGTACGCCGGGGGTGCCCCCGAGCCGGCGCGGCTGCGGGAGAAGCGGAACTCCGGATGGCGGGTCGCCGGGGGCACGCCCGGCGCGGATTCCATGCGGGAGGACGCGTCCTCGAGCCAGGGGCGCGTCGACTTCCTCCTCCCGAAGGACTCGTCGGTCCGAATGATGGCGGCGATTCGCGCCGTCAAGGCGCACACCATGTACTGGTCCAGCAACGAGGTGGCGCTCATGGTCGCCCGCGTGTGCTACGGCCTCGAGCCCCTCGCCAAGACCGTCTGAGGGGGGCTCTCGGGAGCCGGGTTGAACCCCGCAGCGTGTCCGCTTCGTGGGGGGTCCCCCCCTGCTGGAACTCGCCAGTGAGTGCTGTGCAACGACGCCCCCGCGGGCACTTCGGACGTGTCTGGGCCCCCGTTTCCGGAAACACGGGGTAGCTGCGTGTAGCAATAACGAGGATGTGTTAAGAAGCGCACGCCTGTCAGAGGCGGTGCGATATCGGTCACGAAAAGGGACCCAGCCCCTCTCCCCGCGACCAGCAGCGAGGAACGCTCCGGCCGGCGGAGCGACCGCGCCGTCCTCGCGCCGCGTGGAGTGCGCAACGCGTGCGAATCATATCATCGCTACCGCTTCTGGAAAATGATTTCCGCAGCGTGCATCGTCGGTCACGAGAACGCCCCACTTTACCTCGAGGTCTTTCGCCCCTCGCCCCAGGTGCGCGGGGGGGGACAACGAGCATGCATATCTACACGTCCGTAGGTTCACGCGGGTCCCCGACCATCTGGACACGTCATTCGGCTCTCGTCACGTCGTACACGCCCCTTGATGCGCCACTCGATCCATCTCGCGCGCAGGGGGAGTTCGACTTCCACTGGCTCTGCCACGGAGCACTCGACTACATCGACACCAAGGTGACCCCGGGCCGAGGCCCGGCACCGCCAGGGCGACCGCGTGCAGCCGGCCCCGCGTGTCGCAGGTACCGAACCAGCCCCCCGCCCCGGCCCCCCGCACGGGCACCCCCCGCCCCCCCCGCGCCCGCAGGTCCACTTGGGCCAGGAGAGCGCCGAGGAGGCGGACGGGCAGCCGGCGGACCAGTTCCTGGGTCTCCTGTACGTCACGGAGGAGTACAGCGTGTACGGCTACCTCACCAACACGCGCGCCAAGATCCTCCTCGTGGTCGAGGCGCACCTGGCCGCGGACGAATCGGAGCTCCGGGCCCGCTGCCTGGCTCTTCACAAGCTCTACGCCCACGCCGTGGCCTCCCCGTTCCGCGACGACGGGGACCGGCTAGACACGCCGGGGTTCTGCGATCGGGCGCGCGCCGCGCTGGGCGTTTCGTAGGCGAGGGCCATGTCGGGGGTGCCGGGGGAGGAGCTGGCGGGCCTGGTGCTGGCGAGGGTCTGCGAGGACCTCGCGGCAAGGCGGCAGAGGGCCGGGGAGGAGGGCGCCCCCCTCCCCGGGGGGGGACCGGGGGTGCTGGACGCGCACCTGGCGCCCCTGCTCGTCTTCTTCGAGAAGCAGGCGGACAAGGCCCTTGACCTGGTCGAGAGCGGGGCCGTGAAGAAGGTCGTCGGGGAGGGGAGCGGGAGGGCGGCTTTCCAGGTCGAGGGGCACGGGGAGACGTACGTCGTCTTCCCTGACCACTTCTGCTCGTGTATGAGCTTCTACTTCGACGTCGTCACGAAGAAGGAGGCGCACATGTGCAAGCACCTTCTCGCCACCCGCCTCGCCGAGGCGACGGCCCGGTGCACTACCGTCGTCGTGCCCGACACCCACCTCGCCGAGATCCTCATGGAGCTCTGACGCCGGGGCCCGTGCCCCCGAGGCTGCCCGCCCATCCTACCCCGTCAAAGTCCCCTACCAGCGCGCGGCGCATTGCCGGCCTCGTCAGCGAGGCACGCTCCCCTCTGTTCCCAAGCGGACGTTCAACCATCAGGCCGCCCGTGGTGCCCCAGACCGAACCCCCGGGCCTCGCCGGGCCCGGGCCCGGCTACTCGTCCCTCTTGATCTTGAGGGCCCCGAGGATGGTGTTCGGGGGCCACTCCCCCATACCCATGGATGGGCAAGCGATCTTGTCCTTGCAGTCGTAGGGGACCTCGTGGGGGCCCATGACGCGCAGGCACTTGGGGCACATGGCCACCCGCTTGACTGGCTTGAGCCACTGCTTGTGCATCTTGAACCGTCGCTTCCACTGGGACTGCTTCCACTTGGGCACCGCCCTCAACAGCCCGTCCGCCGCCCCCTCCGCCCACCCGGTCACCCCTGCGAGCGCGAGCGAGGCCGGGCGTTCCTCGGCGCGAGCCCGTCGGGGGGGCCCAGCGATCCGCCTGGGGCACCGCTGCGGGCACAGGGACACGGGAGCGCCGGGCGGGGGAGCCCCGGGCTCTCCCGCGCCCCCCGCAACCGGTGGCTCGGGGATTCGTGGGAATTATGGCCGCGTGAGGGGACCCGAGTCGCACCTGGCAGCAGACCCGCGAGCCACGTTGGCCCCAGCGGCTGCTCCCCCCCATCCTCGAGGGACCCCGATGGCGATGGCTCGGCCTCTGCGCGTATTACGAATAAAAGGGGGGCACCTCGCGCGTGTTTCGGCTCACGGACGGCGTTATATCAACGCTCGCGGGGATCGGAGGGCCATCGGCGTCACTGGGTGGGAAGCGGGATGCGGGGGAAGCTGCTCGCCTGCTGTGGCCGTGTTTACCGACCGCCCGCTCCACCCCCCCCTCGCTGATATGGATGCTGCAGCTCTATCTTTCCCCAGGAACGACCATGTCGGTCCCATCGAGCCGGGCAGGACCCGCCTGGCGGCAATCGTGGCGCTCATGGCCGTCGCGTCCCCCGACTCCTCTTTTTGTTGTGATCCCTGCGCGGGTTATCTCGCAGGAGAATCGACGTGCGTCCTCGCGAAGCCCGAAAAAATGCAGGATTCAGGCTTGGGAGGCCCCCGGAGAGGGAAAAGGTGGCCCTCAAGGGAGGGGGGGAAGGGACTCTCCGGGAGAGTCCCAGGCGAAGGAGTCAGTCGTGGAGACCCTTCCCGGACGCCCCCCCCCCCTGGCCGGCCAAAGGCGTTCCGAAGCCCCCCCGGGCAGCATGTGTCGGTATTTCACCGACGACAATCGAAGAGAAGGTCATACGCGCGCCACCAGCGACAGGGTGCCCCCTTTGTTACCCGCCCTTTCCTGTCCGCGAGAACACTCTCACGCTACCCAGATCGCAGCGCCCACGGACGGCAGGCACTCGTCGGGCATCTGATCACGGCACGGTCCCACCGGTCTCCAGGAGAACGCCGCCGCCATGACCAGCAAGCCGAAGATGGCGATGAAGGGTGCGGCCTCCCATGCTCCCAAGCACCCGGTTCCCACCCGCGTAGGTCTCTCTCGGGCGTTACTTGCCCGAAAATCCGTGCCATTGCGACTTGTAGCATTGCAAATCTCCCGCGATTGCCCCCTCGAACCGCCTCGTCACGCAGCGGTGCCCAAGGCCAAGTCCGGGAAGGAAACCGAGCCCCCCGTGACGCCGAAGGACATCAAGGTCAAGGGGGTGACCGTGAGGGTGCCTCTGGAGATCAACACGAGGATTATGTGCAAGGTGAGAGCCTCCAGGCATGCGCCCCAGTGCTGTCGCCCGCGGTTTCTAGAAGCCGGGCGACCTACGCTACGCTTCGCGAAAGGAGCACGCCGCCCTTCTGCTGCTGTGCCCCCCCCCCGCGCGCTCGTCCCTGACCTCGCCGACCTCCCAACCCCCTTCCCCCTGGTCGCAGTGGGATATGGGCGGGGCTGACGGGGAGCTCCGGCCAGCGCGGGTGGTGGAGCGGCGCAAGCGCATCGACCCGCCTGCTCAGGACGAGTGGGACTTCGAGTACTACATGCACTACATCGGGTTCAACCGGCGCATGGACGAGTGGCACAGCCTCGAGGACATGGACCCGACGGAGATGGAGACGGACGAGCAGTACGAGGCGGAGGACGGCCCCAAGGCCAAGGGGCAGAAGCGCAAGTGGGAGGACATGGAGCTCCACGAAGACCACGACGGGTTCGACCCGATGCAGGTGAGCGGCGCGGGGCCCTTGCTGGCTCCTCGGTCGCCCGTTGCGGGGGGTACGTGGTGAACCGGCAGCCGGGCGTGGCCGCCGGCGCCCGTGGGGGGCAGCGGGGACCGACGTGGGGCGCCCCGCCGTCTTGTTGCCCGCAGCTTAAGGAGCATGAGGAGTTCACGAAGGTGAAGAACATCGACCGGATCGAGCTTGGGCGTTACGAGATGGCAACGTGGTACTTCTCCCCGCTCCCGCTCGAGTACCACGGCCTGAAGAAGCTCTTCTTCTGCGAGTACGACCTGAGCTTCTTCAAGACGCGCGACCAGCTGCTGCGGCACCTGCGCAAGTGCGAGCTCAAGCACCCGCCCGGAGACGAGATCTACCGCAACGGCAACATCTCGATGTTCGAGCTGGACGGCAAGAAGGAGCGCATCTACTGCCAGAACCTCTGCTACCTCGCCAAACTCTTCCTCGACCACAAGACGCTCTACTACGACGTCGATCTCTTCCTCTTCTACGTGCTGTGCGAGTGCGACGAGCACGGGGCGCACGTGGTGGGCTACTTCTCCAAGGAGAAGGCTTCGGAGGAGGGCCACAACCTGGCCTGCATCCTCACGCTGCCCGCATACCAGCGGAAGGGCTACGGGAAGTTCCTCATATCTTTCTCCTATGAGCTCTCCAAGCTGGAGAAGCGGGTCGGGACGCCCGAGCGCCCGCTGTCGGACCTCGGGTATGTGTCCTACATGAGCTATTGGACCCGGGTCATCCTCAACATCCTCAAGGACGTTGACGGGGAGATCTCGATCCAGGAACTCGTGCAGATGACGAGCATCCGGCAGGAGGACATCATCCGGACCCTCCAGGAGCTCGACATGATCCAGTACAGCAACGGGCAGCACGTCATCTTCGCCGAGCCCTCCAAGGTCGAGCAGGCGCTGAAGAAGGCCGGGAGCGCGGGGCACCCGGTCGACCCTAAGCGCATCATCTGGACGCCCTACAGCGCCGACAAGGACTCGGCTGTGTTCAAGCCCTGACGCAGCAGGTGTGGGGGCCGGCGGGGCTTGTCAGTGCGAGACCGTTGAAGCCCGTCCCGGCGCGCTGGCCTCGTCTATGGGTGGCTCAACTGCCCCCACAGGCGCTGGTGGGCGCCGAAAAGCAAACCGTGCGCGGAGAACCCACGAGCAGCGTGTTGTCACCAAAAAAGCACCCCCAGAACTTCCCACCCCCGCTCGCACATTTCCCCGGCGCCAATCCCCATATCGACGGGACGCGCCCCGCAAATCCCCGCATAAAGGTGAGCGTCGGCGGCTTTAGCGCGTCTTTGTCGCGAAAGTGCCATGCGCGGAGCACGCAATTTGGGGGATGTCGCGAGACCCCCCCGGAATGGAGGGGAAATCGACGCTACCACGACTTTTGCGTCGACTAGCGCGGTTGTAGTGCCATAATGATAGTAAATTTGTTTCATATTTGACAGTATTCAGACCCATGGTGCGCCACTTCACCTCGTTCGCCCCACATGTTCGGCCCCCACAGCTGGGAAATGGTCGCGCTTCCCCATCGCAGGAAGGTTGTGCGAGGCTAGACAGGGTCGCACGATCCACGAATCGCCTAATATTACGCATCTCTAAACCCCTATCTCACTCCCCACCCGCGGATGTACCTTCTTCGGGCCCTCCCGTTCCTCGCCTCGTATCAACAACGACGCCCCCCTGCCCTGCCCCTGCAGCCCCCCACAGCACCGGCAGGCATGGACGGCGGGCGGTCCGCAGCGGCCCAAGCGTCGGGCCGCGCCCCCGATTCGCATGGCTTCGTGTCCCAGATGGGACAGGGTCCCCAGCAGACGATTACCAAGCGGGAGGGGATGGACGAGGGGATGATGATGTCCTCCATGACCCTCGGGGAGATCCTCGCCGTGCAGGTGCGTCGCCCGGCCGGCGGGCGGCCCCGGGGGCTAGCCCACCTACCCCCTGCGACACGTGCCCACTGCCACCCACCCCCCCACACCGTCCGCAGCGGGGCAGCAGCGTGCTGCAGACTTACGCCAAGCCCGAGGCCACCTCGTACAAGTCGAACCAGCGCATGATGCGCGACCGGGCCAAGCACGTGCGGGAGAGGCTCGACGCCAGGGACAAATACGCCCGCCCCATCACCGAGTCCCAGCGCATCGGGTGGTTCCAGGAGGTGTACAAGCCTGCGGCCCCGACTCACGGCAAGGTAGCCTGCAAGGAGACCAAGCTCATCGAGCACGCCATGCTGACGCAGGACGTCAAGCCCATGAGCGGGGCCAAGGGACGCGCGCTCATGAACGCCGTGCAGCAGATCGGGCGCCGGGGGCGGGTCGAGGACTAATGCGGGGGTTGAAAGGAGAGCGAGCGAGCGGGGCAGGTCAGGGGGGGGGGGCCAGGGACGAGGCTTTGTCGCAGGGCGGGGTTCAAACGGCCGGGGCGCACGGCGGCACACATCGCACGCTCAGTCACCGGACGGGGCCCCCGGCTTCCCCTGGAGGCCCCCGGGCGATACCTCCTTGGAGGCCCGCAGCCCGGATGCTGCTTTCGGCACAGTGGGCTTGCCCTGCTGCTGCATGGCCCAGTCCGCGCTGTCGAAGAACTTGTGGTCCTTGGGCATGAGCTTCGCCTTGGGCTTGAGCCCGCCGTACTGCGGGGTAGAGCGGACGCAGAAGGCGGGGTCGGAGGTGGGACGGAGGGGAGAGGGGGCCAGGGAGTTGAGCAGGTGCAGTGGGGGAGGGCAGGGCACCCCCACCCGGACCGGCACGCACCTTGGCCTTGAGCTTTTCCTCTTGTTCCTTCTCGATCTGGGCCATCCTGGCAGCGTCGTCAGCCATCGTTCCTTTCCTTCGTGTAACCACTTCGCCCGTGTCGCGACGTCAAGCGGTACCGGCTTCTCCACAACCGAGATCCCGTTAGGCACCTCCAGGCACTCGTGAGATGGACTGATGTGAGCGACAGCGTCAAACGGGCACAATCTTGAACCTGCACGATGAAGAAGGGGGAGGACGAGAAGGATGGCGGCGAATAGAGGGTTTGGAGCAGTCGAACGCGGTTGAGAGGGGGCCGTCCGGTGGGGGCCGGTTCGAGGGTCGCACGGGACGAAAATTTGCACGAACGGTACGATCGTGCCGTATATTCGTGGTGCTGCGTCAATATTTCCCGCAGGCTCCACGAGGGCGCCACGGCGGGGCGCGGCCTTTGTGTCAACACTTACCGCGGGTCGATGCGCGAGCAATGTGCCAACGTAACGGAGCGTGAATAATATGCAGCAACGTAAGTCCACGCTGAGGAACCTGTCGCGGGGAGGGACGGCCCAGGAAAGGGCGGGAGGGCGCGCCGGAGGGACCGCCCTGTCGGTCTTCCGGGGAGGCTCTCCAGCAACCCGGCGGGGGGAGAGGCTGGACCCGAGACCCGCTGTCCCTGCCCCCGCGGCCCCGCCCGCACTACCGCAGTTTCCCCCAAATCAGCGCGAGGGAGGGAAATCACCAGGTCGCATGGAGGGGGGCGCGCTCGATCAGACAGCAGTGCCGGCGGAGGGGGCGGTGAAGGCGGAGGGGGCGGTGGCGGGGGGCAGCGAGGCACCGAGCATAGAGCCCCCGAAGGCCAAGATAGACGCCTTTGACAAAGGAGGGGTTCAGTACGCCGGTGATAGCCCCCTCTCGCCCGTGATTCCGCCGCACGCGTCGCCCTGCTAGGGTTGGGCGGATTCCCTGGCCGACCCCGCCCTGTCCCTGCATATCCACCCTCGAAGCTGCCCCCAAACAGACGCAGTCGGGGACAACGTCCTGGTGAAGACAGCCAACGCGGGAGAAATGCCGTACGTGGCGCGTATCGAGTCGGTAATCGAGGAACCGGCCGGGCTGGTCCTCGAGGTTATGTGGTACTACCGGCCGGAGGAGATCAAGGGGGGCCGCAAGTGTTTCCACGGGGAAAAGGAACTGTTAACAGTGAGTTGCTCACCCGGTCGTGGGGAAGGCGGGGGGCGTGATCCGCCGGTCGCCCCGCGTTCCCGCGGGCAGCAGGCCCCCGGTCCACCCCCGCCCTCCGACCCCCCAAGCAGGAGATGCCGGGCCCCCGACCCCGGGCGAGTCCCCCCCCCTCTCCACGCGCAGTCTGACCACCAGGACAAGTGCTCGGCGTCGTCAGTGGACGGACACGCCAAGGTGCTGACCCTGGACGACTACATGACGCTCGAGACGGTAGGGGTGGCTGACTACTTCAGTCGGTTCCGGTACGTGAGCCGGGAAGGGGTGTTCGATCCGGACCTGGTGGACGTGTACTGCCGGTGCATGATGCCGTACAACCCGGACGAGATGATGATCGGGTGCAACTCGTGCTCCGAGTGGTACCATCCGCCGTGCGTGGGCATGGGGCCGGCCGAGGTGGAGGCGGCACAGGCCACGTCGTGGGCGTGCCCGTCGTGCGTGGAGGCGGGGCGGCTGCCGGTGGACGACGACGAGGTGGACGGGATCGTGGGAAGCCCAAAGGCGAAGAAGGCCAGGGTCTGACATTTGTTTGAACGATGTTCGAATAGGCTCGTGGGGTGGAGGGTGTGTGGGGGGGGGGGGGCGAAACAACCCCACGGGGGAGCGGAACGGGGCTCTGGCAAAACAGGCTGCCCGGACCCGCAAAAAACGCCC
>Ga0181581_10004123_pt1 | contig 11377 bp, 7 predicted proteins | sample 071ome_22_FD_132433 | JGI IMG/M metagenome (GOLD analysis project Ga0181581, IMG submission 132433) | Coastal salt marsh microbial communities from the Groves Creek Marsh, Skidaway Island, Georgia - 071404AT metaG (megahit assembly) | ecosystem: Environmental > Aquatic > Marine > Intertidal zone...
GAAATACAGATTTTCTCGGGATTAAGCGCCTCGATGCCGGCGATATCGATCTCGTCGTTGCGACGCACCTCGACTTCGGCGCCAAGCTCACAGAGGTATTGCACGATATTCCAGGTGAAGGAATCGTAGTTGTCGAGCATTAGGATCATGGAAAATGACTGAGTTCAAAACACAGTGGTGTATTATACCCGCCGAGTTGCAGGAAAATGTTCATATGAGTCAAACAATCAGTGACGATTACCTCAAGGAGCAGCAAAAGCTTCATGAGAACCCGAATTATGGGGTTGCTTCCACCAAGTTTGCGCCTGCGGTCGCGGATTTGATTAAAAAAACCCAAGCTAGAAGTCTCAGTGATTACGGGGCTGGCAAACAGCGACTGTGGTCGAGTCTTAGCCAATTGGGGATAGGCAGCGACGTGGAATACTTTCCCTACGATCCTGCTTTTCCAGAATACGGCAATCCAAAGCAGGCTGACCTAGTGTGTTGTATTGACGTTTTAGAGCACATTGAACCCAATCTTATCGACAATGTTTTAGCGGATCTTGCGGGTCTTGTGACTCGAGTAGGATTTTTTACGATTCATCAAGGGCCAGCTGGAAAAACTCTCTCGGATGGCAGAAATGCCCACCTGATCCAAAAACCGACATCGTGGTGGCTACCCAGAATTAGTGAACACTTTGAAGTCAGCTTGCTACAACGCCATCAAGTTTTTGGCTTTGGATTTATGGTGGTTGTGGAGCCTAGACAAAACGAGAAGACATCATGACTCAGGTAGCTGCTAAGTTGACTGATCTTTTTTCTGCTCACGGTGTTTTAGCACCAAAGTCTTGACTAATTCAAGGTGCTCCGGCTTTGGTTGTTGCTTATCAAAGTCCCACACGTATCTTGGAAACTTAACACCTTCGATATTCACCGCATGCACTGACGGACCCATTATTTCCGCCCACGATATTGCAGAGGTTGCTCGCTTAGCAGTTTGACGCCAACGAGCCGCGCCATCGGAGGTAGATGTTTCTGCAAAAGCGGGAATTCCCATGGTGTAATGAAGGTTCCCCCCGTTAAGGTCGATAGGTTGATAGCCCACCAACTGATTCCATTTAGGGTCTAGCTCACCAACCTCGGCATCGCTGACCCACCCCAGTCCATGCAAGTCAACGTCTGTCGTCTCAACAAACTCAGGGGTGAGTTTTCTATGCGAAGGGTGCTCACAATTTATGAGCATGAAAGAGGTTTGCTCATATTTATCCAGGCTTTTCACTACTGATACAGCAATTCCAGCAGAAATCTCTGCCTCTAATTGACACACATCGGACACGAAAAGCATGTCAGCATCCATGAAAATTGCCGCGCCCTTAAAATCACAAAGCCAGGGCACTAAAAAGCGCGAAAAGGTGAAGGGCGTCAGCCCCCTGCGCGTGATCGGCAGGGTTTCCAATACTAACGGAGAAACCGCAACCGGCTTGGAGGCCAACTCGTATACTGATGCCACAAGGGTAGTGAAAGACAGGATTTGCCTCTCATCAAAACCGATAAATATCTTTAGCACGCCTATACCTCTTGTTCTTACCGACCAACATTGCTGAGCAGCAGCTCCCAAGCGTCTTTGATAGCCGAATCCCAATGACCCGGCGCTGGTTGCCTGATCAACTCTGCTGTGGGGAAAAAAAGGTTTCTCAACGCTTTATTTTTCCATCTAAACTGCGTTTGACCCGCTGGTGTCAGCACATAAGTGGGGACACCAAGAAAGCAAGCGAAATGCGCTACGGCATTGTCAACAGATAACACGGCGTCGCATTGGCTCATTAAACTGAAGACCCCCTCTAAATCTTGTCGATTATCCAATCCGCTAAGGGCAATACGTCGGTCACCATGCTCTATAACTTCGTTCTCATGGTCGGCGTCATACTGAAACGAAATCACGTCTACGTCAGCATTCTCTGGTAGGCCCTTCATTAGCGTCGGCAAATCCACAGATCTTATTTTTCCATGCACTTCGGTGCCGCCGCGCCAGGAAATACCAATTCGAGGACGAAGTTTTTCACCCAGCAATCCGATTATTTCCGCTGCGCGGCCTTCATCCGGCATGAATAATGGCTGAGTAAAGCGCTTGCCTGAATCTAACATTTCCCTCAAAAATAGGATAAAGAGGTCTCCCGATGGACAGGCAAAGTCCGTATCTGGAACGTCCTCGCCGATTGCATGCCTATCGATAAACGTCCAGTCGGGGTAACGTCTAGCTAAAGGTGCTGCAACTCGCAGATCCATTGCCACTGTTACATTTTTTACGCGATTGGCTAACTCTTCATAAAACAGACTGAAGAGCAGCTCGTCCCCGATTCCCTGCTCACCCCACACAAATAGCGTTTCATCCTTCAGGAACTGGCCATGATATCTAGCTGCCGAAGGACGACAATATTCAAGATAGGGAAACGCCTCAAATCGAACAGCATAATGTCGCAGGGCCTCGTCAAGCCGGTTAAGAGTAAATTCTGCTTCTGCGATTTCATACTCTGTGACCGGATCACGTTCAAATTCATTAAGCGCGCTTAACCCTCGTATAACCTCATCGAAGTCTTGTAGAAATAAACTTATATCAGCATGTACCTTGGCGGCCTTTTGGGACTTGCAATCAGAAAAAAAGCGCCTGTCAATGAGCCGTAAACGTTCAGCCACATTCAAGCCATCGGCGTGGTAGATATATGTAAGTCTGTTAACAAAACTTTTGGGTTCTTTGGCGTTTCCGAGGTTTTTTTCTAACAACTCTATGGCCTCGGGATGCCGTTTCAACCCTATTAATGACGCGCTGTAGTTTTGAATTATTGTTTCGTTAGTCGGCTCCATTTGATGAAGCCGCGCGAAGAATTGGCAGGCTATATCGTAGTTTCCCTCTGTTTGCGCCAGCGCCGCATTAGCATTTAGGAGAACCACATCATCATCGGCTGGTGGGCCCAAAGCATTGAGTGCCGGCCCTGCCCATTCTAATCGCTTCAATTGTTCCGCGACGTCCACTAGACACAGAGTAAGATAACGATCACGCGGGAACTTCAGTAGGCCTAACGCGGCTAATTGTGCAACTTGGTCAGGATTTTCCTGCTTTCTCAGAGCCCTGGCGTCTGACCTCAAGATATCCAGGGTTACCGGCGACAACTCGGGATCCCTGAGCAACTTCTTGGTGTAGATCCGTGCAACCGAGGCATCATCAGGAAAGCGGTGGGTCAGCTCCCATATAGCGAGTGCCGTAAGGCCAAGCTCACCGGCACGGAAGGCATTCTCCATGTCGGCGATGAGCTCTTCCGCTGTTTTTGGCTGTTGAGTTGTTTCCGTCACGCTGATTCAACCATTGCAATGGCACGCAACATGGCGCGGGCCTTGTTCATTGTCTCTTCCCATTCTAAACGAGGGATGGAATCCGCAACCACCCCGGCACCGGCCTGAACGTGGACATACCCGTCTTTAACAACCGCTGTGCGGATGGCAATAGCGGTATCCATATCGCCTGCCCAGGATAAGTAGCCAACCGCTCCTCCATAAATGCCTCGCTTGATGGGTTCAACACTGTCGATAATTTCCATCGCCCTGACCTTCGGTGCACCACTTAGGGTGCCGGCAGGGAGCGCCGCACGCAATGCATCAATCGCAGACAAATCTGATCTCGCCGTTCCAGTGACGTTAGAGACGATGTGCATGACGTGGGAGTAGCGCTCGATCACCATATTCTCGGTGAGCTTTACCGATCCCGGTTCAGCGACCCGACCGACATCATTGCGCCCCAGATCGATGAGCATCAAATGCTCGGCAATCTCTTTGGGGTCGTGGAGAAGCTCGGCAGCCAACGCCTCATCCTCCTCTGCGGTTTTGCCCCTCCTGCGGGTGCCGGCAATGGGTCGAACAGTCACACGGCCCTGCTCCGCTCTTACCAGAATCTCGGGGGATGAGCCCACAATTTGAAAATCATCCATGTCGAGAAAATACATATAAGGTGACGGATTCAAATTCCGCAGCGCACGGTACAGAGAAATTGGTTGCGCCTTAAAATCAATTGACATTCGTTGGGACGGCACCACCTGCATGACGTCGCCGGCCAGAATATATTCCTTGATTCGCGCCACCCAGCCCTCGAATTCTTCCTGACTGGTCGCGTACTGGGCACGGGCTTCAATAGCGCTGACATCGTTGACAGTTAAACTAATCGATTCCAGCGGCGGACCCGACAGAGGCAGCTTCGCCTCCAACGCATCAAGCCGGGCAATGGCAGCTTCGTAGGCCGTTGGCTCTTGTGCCTCTACCGTAATGATCAGGGTCAAAGTACCCGCCAGATTGTCGAAAACAAGAACCTCCTCCGACAGCACAAGCAGAATGTCAGGGGTGTTGAGTGAACTATGAGGAGTGGAGTGACGCAACTTTGGCTCGACATAACGCACCACGTCATAGCCAAAATAACCGACTAAACCGCCATGAAATACCGGCAGGCCTTCGACCGGCGCCACCCTAAAGTCACTATGCAGTTTTTCTACGAAGGCGAGGGGATCATCAACAGCAAACTCATCAGCCACCTCGCCATGGCGAAGCAGCGAGACAGTATTGTCTGAAATTGAGTAGCACCGGGATGCCGGCAGTCCAATAATGGAGTAGCGACCCCATTTCTCCCCACCCTGCACCGACTCAAAGAGAAAGGAATAAGGCCCGGCGGCTAACTTACGGTAGGCGGAGAGTGGCGTCTCAACGTCGGCCAACACAGTTCTGGCAATGGGAATGCGGTTGTAACCGTCGGCCACAAGCCGATCAAATTCCTCTCGGTCCATCATGGGGCTATGGTCGCGAGCGCCTGCCTCATTTGATCAATGACCGCCTTGTAATCGGGTTGGTTGAAAATTGCAGATCCAGCAACAAAGGTATCGGCACCGGCGGCCGCAACCTCAGCGATATTCGCGGGCCCGACACCGCCGTCGACTTCCAAGCGAATATCGAGGCCGCTCTCGTCAATCAGTGCTCTGGCCTCACGCAGCTTATCGAGGGTCGCAGGAATAAACTTTTGGCCACCAAAGCCGGGGTTCACTGACATCAGCAACACCATATCGACCTTGTCCATGACGTACTTCAACGCATCGAGTGACGTTGCCGGATTGAACACTAACCCCGATCTGCAACCCGCATCGCGCACAAGCTGTAAAGAGCGATCCACATGGGTGGAAGCATCAGGATGAAAGGTGATGTACGTTGCGCCAGCGTCGGCAAATTGGCCAATCAGGGCATCCACTGGCTGCACCATCAGGTGCACGTCAATCGGCGCCTCGATACCGTAATCCCGCAGCGCTTTACACACCATCGGCCCGATGGTCAGGTTAGGCACGTAGTGGTTATCCATCACATCAAAGTGAACGATGTCGGCACCAGCGGACAGGACTGCCTCTACCTCTTCACCCAACCGAGCAAAATCAGCGGACAAGATCGACGGCGCTATGTAAAAATCAGTCATCGCGGCAAGGAAACATTGATTGGTAGGCCTCAGAGTGTACCCCGCCACTCCACTGCTGCGCGACCTCTCGCGCTAGATATGTGTCATTTTACTGGGATCGAAGAGCCCAATATCTTCGACACCCGTGAGATTCATTCCCACCGACTGCGCAAATCCGTCGAGACCCAGATAACGCCGGACCGCGCTATGCACATGTGCCGGGGTCAACGTGACGCCATCCCTGTCGGGCTGCAGGGAGTCGGTATTGATTGGCAGGGCAAAATGAAGCTCATCGGTTGCGCCTACAACACGATTGCCCCAGCGCGCGCCCTGCTCCATGATCATGTAAGAACCCACATTCCAGTGGTCCTTGCCGTTACCATCATTATAAAAATTTGTTCGACCAAAGTCGGATCCAATCACCAACATAATACGATCGGCAAGGCCCAGCTCCTCGGCGTAGTCCCAAAAAAAGTAAAGCGCATCCGCAAGATGGGCGTATAACGCTTCGTGTATAGGGTCGTGCTCGTTATGACTGTCGAAGCCGCCAAGAACGATGTCGGCAGCGGAACCAAGACCGGACTGCATTACAAGCAGTGCCCCCTGCATCTGCTGCTTGAGATTTGACCAAAAACCAAAGTCACCAACCGTAAACTCGGCGCCCTCCTGCAGTTCACCGTTAGAAGGCAGAGAACTGGCCAGGCGGGCCAAACTGTCGCGGCCGTCAAGTGCGCTCTGATGATTGATCACGTGCTTTCGCTGTCGGGGCGTCAAGCCCGGATTTGCGAGCATTTCTGCAATCGATCGACGGGTAATTTCCTGGGCTCGCGAAAGCTCCTCCCGAGGTCTTGCAAAGCTTTCCGAGTCCCACCAGTTGCGATCGGGTTGCGTGAGTTCGCGCAGCCGGCCCACATCGTCAAATCGGTTGTAAGTAATAAGCCCTGAGGTTCGGGAGGTGCCGCCGCCAAACACCGAATAAGCCAAAGGCTGATCTGGAGAATTCGCGGCGGCATGCAACGCCGTTAGCGAGGGCCGCCCCTCTGCATTACTGCCGGTCCAGTTAAATAGCCGGCCCGTCTCGTGAGAATTGGTCTGAGCGTCGATGCCATTGACCACTAGCGTGTCCGCACCAAAACGCCTAAACATTGCCGCGTTGTCCGCGATGGGGGCATACAGCAGATTGCCCTCCTGTCCCGGATCAGCCCAGTCCGCCCAATGGTTGATCTTAGGCTCGCCAAGGGTATTGGTTTTGGGGTCACACAACTGGGTAACATCCGCTCCGCCGTCAAGTTGTAACGTAACTAGCAACTTGCCTGCATAGGGCTCTGTCGATCCTGAGGCCCATACGTTAAAGCCCGCCGAAGAAGTCAGCGCCGTAGCCAACGACGCTTTGACAAAGCGCCGACGTGATAGATGGGGAGTTTGTCGAGTACGCATGCCGGCTCCCATCAATCGTGTAAATACGGGTAAGAGGTGAGAAGGCCGCTGATGACCATGGTCCACGCACGCATCATGCCATCGGTGTCGTCGTAGCGCAGCCAATCCTGCGCTCGTGATTGCTCACCAGGCCAGATTGCCCACGTGTCACAGCCACCCTCTCGAAGACTGCCAAAGTCTCTGCCCCACTCTTGTGCGAGTGACGCATAGGATTCCAATGAGTCAACTAATGCTTCCACATCTGAAGCCGAGGGCTCTCGTGCGGTCGCATTGTGCAGTAGCGTGGTCATCTGCCGCGTCAACACTGAGTGATCAATCTCGTCAGGATAGCCTCCAGCTAGGCCCCAAACTCCCACCGTCATCGCGCTGCTTGGATGATTCTGGGTCAGTGAAGTCGCGAGAGCCAGTTCAATGTCATAACTCCCCGCAGGTAGCGCCAGAAGCAACTCAACCCATGAATGTTCGTGCAACCAGTACCCTCCAGCTTCGGGGGCTGGCCGGCCTCGAGGGTGCAGGTTGCCGTTGTGATCGACATAAGTATCGATCAGAACGTCATCCATCATTTCCAGATCCAAGCCATCAATGACCAGCGTTTGACCCGAGCTTTGATCGCGGATCAGGATTTGCTGAATGACTAAATCCGCATTCGCTTGTTCGCCATCAATACTGCCATAGGGGTCCTGACTGATATCAGAGATTCTCAATCGTGCTTGCCCGCCGGTCAAATCCATGGTGGTTGTCACGACAGGCTGATTCATGAAGTCACCAGGTCCGGGGACTTGTCCTGGCAGATCAAACGATGCCTCGAGCAGCAAATCGGATGTGGTAGCCCTTGGAATTTCAGTGAAAAGCGCTCGCTGTTCCTGCGGCTTGGCAAAATCCGCTACCACTGCCTGACAGGCGAGATCCACGGCCATCTTCTGGGTAACGTTAGACATCAGCGGGGTCATATCACGATTACGCTTGGTGACGGTGGCGGCATCAACGCCACCATAAAACGTGCCGTAACTACCCCACCAACCCGCACTCAAATTACTGTCATTAAGGTAGTCCAGTGAGTCGCCGCCGCGATCCGCTCGTTCGCCCCAGGTTCGTCCCAGAACAGCGCGATTCTTGCGATCAATCTCCTCGGGGGTGAGCAAGCGGCCGCTACCCACCGTTGCTAGTGCCGCCTCGTGAGCTGCTGATAGCTCGCCGCCTGATACCGCACCGGTGCGATACCAAGGATGCAGGATCATGTTCGCAAATAACTGCTTGGCCCGAAAACCCGACGCCTCAAAGTCGGCAGCCAGCTCATCCATTGCCGCCTGCTGGGCATTGTAAGCGGCCAAATCAGAGGCATACGTGGGTAAGCTGCTGTCCTCAGGGCGCGCCAAGGGCTCGTCGCCGTAGATAGCCGGCCACCAGAAAGACACAGTAGCTTTTGCGAAGCGCTCGTCGTTGGCAATTTCCTGCCCCAACCACTGGATGCTGTCCCAGTTACCGGAAGCTTCCTTACCTTCAAAACCAGGAGTGCGCATATCCCGGTACCAGGTATCGCCGTATTGATAGGTCGCACCGCCGTCCAAGCCTTCTGTCCAGGCGAGGCCCACGGTGATTGAAGGCTCCGGGTGGCCTTCGTTCATCATAGAAACCAGCTCAACTTCGAGCTCGTAATCGCCGGGGCTCAATTCAAAATCAAAAGCCACCCAGCCGTTAGTGTGGGTGAAATACACCGCATCGTTACCTTGACCCGACAGCCAACCTCGTGGGTGGCTCTCCCCCGTCTCTTGGTCGATCCACATATCCACCGAGAAGCGATCATCTGACTCAAATTCATACGCGTTGATACGTCGGCGAACAGACCCATCTTTAATGACGCTGACCCGCTTGATGCCCATATGGGAACACCACCCGTTGTCGTCATTATCTGGGTCCTGTACACAGCCGCGAGGGGAAATATCGTTGATCGTCAGACTGCCGCCGTCGTCATCCACCCGCGCTGCAAGTTGGCGCTCATAAAACTGGTGCGCCTCGTCTGGAAGACTTGCATCGCGCATCAACTCATGTACTTCATCCACTGGCTTTTCAGGATGCTTATAAGATTCCGCAAGTGAATCCATACCACCCCATTGGTCGAGATAATGCCCCTGATCGCCAAAGCTTTGATAAGCCCCCGCTACAGGATCCATACGCTCGTGACAAACGGTGCAAGCGGGATTATTCATGGTGGGATTATTGGTATCCGCAAGCGCTGCCGCGTCGGTACTTCTAGGCGCTGACTTTTCGATATCCACCCCTAGGAATTGAAAATACGTCCAACGCGCGCGCGCGCGATTACGATTAGTATCTGTCGACGGAAAACGTCCTAACCAGGCTGGCGTACTCAGTACTCCCGCATGAGGCCAGTCTTGATAGCCGCTGAACCGAATCTCGCCGGTTTCATTATCAAAATAGGAATCCTGATCGTGGGGAATATGGCCCCGATTTTTACCGGGCTGAAATTTGCGCAGGGTTGCAACATCGAAGAACCCGTCCTCGTCAATAATCGAGCCCACGAAGTCGGTCTCTGACCTGTAAGCCAAAGCACTGACGGGCGTGACCATGGTGTAGTCTGCGGTCAATACCTCCTTATAGCTCTTACCTGTCTCGACCACATGGGCAATCAGTTCAAGCGGCTCCTGGACGACAGACACCTTAAATGCATCCTGCGCCTGATTGCGGGTTAGAAAGAGTCGGTTCCAGTATTCCTCGGTCTGAAATTCCTCGGGGATGTCCTCAGGGAGCGTAAAGGCAAACTCAGCGAAAGCCGGGAAACGGCCAAAAAAATCAAACTGAAAATCGATGCCCGAGGTTAGACCTCGGCTTAGTAACCGGTCATTGGCACCGGTAATCAAAAAGTCGTGGAAACCATACCCCGACATCATGGCCAACAGTTCGCTGCGTAGCGCATTGTCGGATTGTTTTGCGCGCTCGATCATCGCCGGAGTCGGGATGGTGCCAGACAGCAAAAGTCCGGCGCGCCTAAGCGTCGTCTCTCGCGGCTCAAGCTCAGTGCCGGCCCACAGGTTGGCAATGCCGACGTCGTTGCCGCCCGTGTTAGCACCTGTGGCCAGCGTCAAATACTCGGCAAACGTGTTGTAGTCGTCGCCGCCTCGGCTCAAGACAACGCCACCGCCATGATTCAGATCACCGGCGATTTTATTGAGCAGCCAATCGGCACCAACACCGTCGCGGGATACGAACGCATAAACTGCCTGCTCGTTAGCAGTCGCGTCACTCCCAAGAAGCAAGCGAGCGCCCTGTTGCTCCGCCACCAGACCGGGACGGTGGCACACTGTGCAGTTGCTTTGAATAATCGGGTCTACACGTTCGACAAAATATGCTGCGGCATCTGTCGGCGTGCCTTGATCCTGAGACCCGGCCTTGCCTTCACCTGTCCGAGCACCCTGAACGGTCTTTACCAACGAGGAAAAAGCGTTGCCATGGGTCTGGGCCCAGGAGGGGCCAGACCAACCCGTAGCAATCAGCAGTGCAGCAATTAACAGCAGGCTTGTCCGCAGCTCGGGGCGGAGCGTAACCAATGGCTCCTGGATGAGCTGGTGTAGACGCCCTGTTGACCGCCTCCGCTCAACGTTGACTGTTGGCATTGCCTTTTGCATGACCGCCTGTGACCTTGGATATTTCACGCTATGTGTACATTGGTTGCTATGAGACGACTAGCCTACCCCTGATGCAAGTCTTTTTTCTGGGCCTCCGACGCCATTTTTTAGGCAGGTGACGCCAAAAGGCGGTCGCTGCCTGCACGTCGCGCCAGGATGCCCCCGCCATGGCTGGCCTTGAACAGCGGTGCTAACCCCCGAAGGGGGTAAGCAAACGATTATTCAGTGCATCGAGCCGCTCGGGGGTGCCAACGTCCTCCCACTCTCCCGTCCAATGACGCCCGGTCACCAAACCCGCCTCGATCGCACGATCAAGGAGGGGTTTCAAGGGTCGGGAGCCCGCTGGTAGCCCGGTAAAAAGAGCCGGCGAGAAAAGACCTATCCCCGTGTAAGTAAGCGCACACTCTCTCTTCCATGATTCAAGTTTAGCGGTTGATGATAATGAGAAATCCCCCTGGGGGTGATGCCCGGGGTTGTCGGTGAGAACCAAATGCGCCCCATCAGCAGGAATTAGCGACGTTCGGAGCATTTCGAAGGGAAATGGGCACCAGATATCGGCATTTACCACCAAAAAGGGAGCATCCCCCAGCAACGGCAGCGCTTGAATAATGCCCCCCGCGGTCTCGAGAGGCTCAGGCTCTCTCGAGACCGCAATAGACAGCCCCCAGCGACTACCATTCCCGCAAAACTCCTCGATCTGCTCGGCCAAATAGGCCGCGTTGACCACCAGCTCGGTGAACCCTGCCGCTTTCAAATTGAGCAGGTGGTGCTCCAACAAGGGCCGTCCCCCAAACTGAAGTAGCGGTTTGGGGCAGTTTGCCGTCAGGGGCAGCATCCGTTGCCC
>Ga0181581_10004130_pt1 | contig 11370 bp, 12 predicted proteins | sample 071ome_22_FD_132433 | JGI IMG/M metagenome (GOLD analysis project Ga0181581, IMG submission 132433) | Coastal salt marsh microbial communities from the Groves Creek Marsh, Skidaway Island, Georgia - 071404AT metaG (megahit assembly) | ecosystem: Environmental > Aquatic > Marine > Intertidal...
CCCGGGCGGGCGCGCCACCATGGACCAGCTCGACGACCTGCACGGCCCGATCCTGCTGATCAACGGCGGTGCCGTGGATTTCATGTATGAGCCGGCCCAGGAAAACTTCCGCGCCATTCGCCGCAACCCCGTGTTTTATGGTGCCCGCGACAATGCCGGTCACACCGCCACCGTGTTCCATCCGGGCGGCGGCGAGTACGCCAACGTTGCCTCCAACTGGCTGAAATTTCACTTCAAGGGTGATCCGGAAGCCGGCAAGATGTTCGTTGGCCGTGATTGCAGCCTGTGCACCAATGCGAACTGGGAAACCAATTCAAAAAGACTCTGACCCACCCATCAAATACACAATGGTGTACCTATGAAGAACGGACTGAAACTGACCAGCGCCATCCTGGTTGCCGCCCTGGCGGGCATCACCACCGGCTGTACGGCAACGGGCGACGAGGTGGCCAGCGACCGCGAATGCCGGGCGCTGAATACCAACCGGGGTACACGCATGCGGGAATCCATTTGCATGTCGAAGGAAGAATGGGCGGTTGTGGACGCGCGCGAAGCGAGCCAGCAGGAGGAAAACAATACCAACGCCTTCCTCCGCGAACAGCTGGAACGCGGCGCGACCGGTACGACATCGCCGACGTTCAACATGCCGAACTAGATCACCATCTGGTCCTTGCCAACGATCACTTCGCCGCCGTAATGGCGGCGAATGCCTTCCAGGTACAAATCATCACCCACATCGCGTAATGCCCCGGGCAGCAGGTGATGCAGCACCAGCGTGCTGACACCGGCGGCCTCGGCTATGCGTCCCGCATCTTCCGTGGTCAGGTGGGTTTCCTGGATATGCGTCCAGATGTTTTCCGGGTTGTCCCGGTAATTTCCCCCCAGCACCACTTCCTCGAACCACTGTCGGGTACTGACCGGTTCGATCACTTCCGTCACCAGGATGTCGGCGCCGGTGGCCAGGGTGACCAGGTTATCCGAGTAGGTGGTGTCACCCGAGAACACCACGCTGCGGTCGTCGGTGTCAAAGCGGTAAGACAGCGACCAGTAAGGCATCTGCGCCTTGGCCCAGTCAGGAAAGTGGCTGTTCTCGATGCTGCTGACCCGTATGCGATCATCCTCGAAAAACGCATGCACCGAATCCGTGGCCGGCACCACGTTCGCCTGGATCAGGGTTTCGGGCCTTATGCTGCGGCCCTCGTCAATGAAGCGGATGTCGGCATTGCCCGACGCGAATTGCAGTGCACCGGAAACCAGGGTATCCGTCCCGAACGGACCATGCACCCGGGTGACATCCACCCTGCCCTGCGTCCACTGGTGACTCAGGAGCGTCGCAAGATCCGCGGCATGGTCGTCATGCAGGTGGGTCAGAAAAATTTCGGGTATGGTCAGATAGTTGATGCCAGCTTCCTGCAATGCGGTCATCGTGCCGTAGCCGCAGTCCACCAGGTAGGGCCTGTCGCCCACCAACAGAAGCGACGCGGTTTCCCCGCGGGACAGGTTGAAGTTGGGCCCGCCCTGGGTACCCAGCAGAATGATACTGGTATCGCCCGACGCTGCGGCCAGGAGTGCACTGGAATACATGGGGGGTACGGTTGCCGCCCCTGCCAGGGTGCCAAGGAGGGTCCTGCGCGACAGGTTCAAATGCTTGTTCATGGGTCTGTTCATACAACTCCCGGGGTGGTGATTGTGCCGATATTCAAGACCGGCAAGAATACTGTGAACACACTCACAAATCTGCACAAAATCGGGCTGAACGGGAATTTTTCCTGTTTTTTCTTTGCGGCCATCTTAATATTATCCATATCACTCTGATCTCATTCATTTTTACAGGGATTTCAGTGACTTATGCGCAAAATACCATAGTTACTCATTGTTTTTGCTAGTGTTTTTCCAGCCCATTCCTGGGCCCAGGTATCGACCACTTTTTCCGGTACGATCGATTCCGGCCTGTTCGAGGCATTCACGCCAAATCCGCCGGCTCCCCCGTACCAGGTCACACCCACCCTGTCCGTCGACCTGGCCGGCGCACCCTATGTCATTGAGCTCACCTACTCCGGTGATACCGTCCCTGCGAGCACCGACAACGAATCCTTTGCCAACTGGTCCGGCCCCCTGTCCGCCAGTTACTTCATTTATTCTCCGTCCAGCACCAGCGACCTCATCGTATCAGGCTCACTGAGCCCTGCTACTGGCGCCATTGGCGCCACCAATGCCGTCGTCACCATTTCACAGGAAACTATCACCTCGGGTTCACCCTCTATCACTACCACCATCGACGTGGAAACCGTGACCGGTACGGATGCCATCTCCTGGGTGCTGAACGCCCTGGAAGGCGGGCTCAACATCAGCTTCGTGGACGAAAACAATGACATGGTCGATGATGTGACCAGATTCCCGTCTGCACCGGCTTCATTCACCAGTTCATCCATTGGCCTGACCGTCGACAACGCCCAGGCGGGCGGTGAAGACATTCGCCTGTCCATGTCGGCTTCCGAGCAAGGCGTGATCATCAACGGCGACCTGGATGGCGACGGTATTCCCGATTCAGAAGACGCCTTCCCCGGTAACGCCAGCGAAAGTGTGGACACCGACGGCGACGGCGTGGGCGACAATGCCGACCAGTTCGACACCGATCCGCTGCGCTGGGATGACGCCGACTGCGACGGCAAGAGCGAGCAGATCATAGCGCCGGCCGAATTCCCGGAAGACGGCTTCCCCGAAGACGACACCCGCTGGCTCGATGAAGACGGCGACGGTGTCAGCGAACACGACTTTACCGACGACAACATCGACAACCCGGAAGACACTTTCCCGGGCGATCCCCTGCGCTGGTCCGACCTGGACGGCGATGGCTACAGCGACCAGATCATTCCGCCGTCTGAATATCCGGAAGACATGTTCCCGAACAACCCGAACGAGTGGCTGGATTCCGACTTTGACGGCGTTGGCGACGGTTCCGACAAGTGCGTGAACTCCAATACCGATCCGAATGCTGCAGTCACTATCGACCTCGACGGCCTCGACATCGACATGACCAACCGCTACCTGGCCAAGGGTTGCTGGCTGGCCGATGCGGTGGAAATCCTGATCAACCGTGCTGACAAGGGTAACAGCGGTGTCGCGATAGCCACCAGTTACCTAGTCAAAGCCGGCGAAATCACCGGCCAGCAGAAGGGTGAAATCACCAGCCGCGCCGCGAAGAAGATCGAAGAGCGTGAAAACGGCAACGGTAATTCCGGCAACAACGGCAACGGTAATTCCGGCAACAATGGAAACGGCAATGCCGGCAGCAACGGAAACGGCAATGCCGGCGGAAATAGTAATGCCGGTGGTAATGGCGGCGGCAGTTCCAACAGCAATGCCGGTGGCCGGGGTAACAGCGGCAATAATGGCGGTGGCCAGGGTAATGGCGGCAACTCCGGCGGCACTCCCCCTTAAGATCCCCCGGTCCAGGATCCGCCCCCGGCTGATCCGCCGGCAGAAGATCCACCTGAAGATCCTCCCGCAGACACGCCTGCGTGTGAAATGCCCGCAGAAGAACCCACTGGGGATGAAGCGACCACCAACAACGGCAGCACTGGTAACGGCGGCAATGGTGGTAACGGCGGTAACGGTGGCAATGGCGGTAACGGCGGTGGCAACAATACCGACACAACCGATACCGGCACAACCGATGCCGGCGGCACCGATGAAGAAACACCGCCAGAGTGCATGGACACCGGCGAAACGACTGGTGAAGAAGGTACTCCCGCCTGATCCGGTAAGACACCATGACCAACACGAAAGCCCGGCTCACCAGCCGGGTTTTTTTTGTCACCTGCCCCTATTGACCTTACCTGTGCTTTGGGGGGTAATGTTGCTTGCCGTATTACCCCGGCTTCCCGAACGACCGATCGAGGAGAACCGTTCATGAAAACCCTGCTCATGGCCACCGTGTGTGCAACCTGTTTGCTGATGGCCTCCCCTGCCGCCCCCCATCACGCCTTTGCCTCCGAATTCGACATCAACAAGCCGGTCTCACTGAGCGGCCCGGTAACGCGCATGGAGTGGACCAACCCCCATGCCTGGCTGTTCATCGAATCCGCCGGGGAAGACGGTACGGCCGAGGAATGGGCGGTCGAACTCGTCGGCATCAACGACTTGCTTCGCCTCGGCTGGGGCCGCAGCCGGGTCCAGGTGGGGGATGTTTTAAGCATCCAGGGTTATGGCGCCAGGAACGGCACCAATACCGCCAACGCGGCCTCGGTCACGATCACGGAAACCGGCGAGCTGCTCTGGGAGAGCGTGGCCAACAGCGGCCGGGAAGGCAGGGACCGGCGCAGGACACCGCTGTAAGCGTTCCCGCACTAAAAACATTTTCGAGGGGAAAACCATGAAACAGACTTTGATGGCGTTTGCACTCCTGGCATTCACCATGCCCGTGACCGCCCAGTGGCTGGGCGTACCGACCCCGGGCATTCCCCGTACGGCGGATGGTGCACCGGACCTGTCGGCGCCCGCCCCGCGCACGGCTGACGGCCACCCCGACCTGACCGGTCTCTGGCGCGCCAGTGAGGTCTCCGGCGACCTCAATGACGATTCCAAGGTTCAGCCCTGGGCGCGTGAGACCATGGCCACACACGAACGCAACTATTACCGCGACGGGCCCATGATGCAGTGCATGCCCGGAGGCCCGGCCTACATCGCAGGCGGCCCTGCCGGCGGCGGCAGCCTGCGGCAGATCGTACAGAGCCCGCAGGTAACCGCCATGCTTTTTAGCGATCTCACTTATCGCCAGGTATTCACCGACGGGCGTGAGCTGGAAGACGATCCCCTGCCTAACTGGACCGGGTATTCGGTCGGTCACTGGGAGGGCGACACGCTGGTGGTCCAAAGCAACGGTTTCAACGACAAGACCTGGCTGCATGCCTGGGGCCTGGAACACACCGAGCAGCTGCGCGTGACCGAGCGTTACCGCCGCCTCGATTTCGGGCACATGGAAGTCGACGTGATCTTCGAGGACCCCGGCACGTTCGACCAGCCACTGCGTACCACTGTGGAGATGGTGTACGCCGCAGACGACGTGATCCTGGAAATCGTCTGCAACGAGGCCACTGAAGGCGGCACCAAGCACTGGGTGGGCGACAAGCTGGCCGATGCCAGGGCCTCCGCGGTGGAACTGGATACGCAAACGTTGTCCCGGTACGTGGGCTCCTATGAAGGCATCTGGCTGGAATACCTGACCACCGTCGTCGTCACCCTGGATGACGGTGCACTGTACCTGAGCCGTAACGGCGAACCCAAAGAGGAGCTCATCCCGCAGTCAGAAACCACCTTCATCTGCGCCACCTGCACGTGGAGCCAGCCGTATGAATTCCAGCGTAACGATAACGGCATGGCTTCTTCTGTAACGGAAGTGCAGGTGTCGGGGCGCTGGGTGTTCGACCGGATCGAATAACGGTAACGTCTGATCATGAAACTATTCCATAACGCATCACGCGGCCTGGTCCTGCTCAGCCTTGCGCTGGCACTGCCGATCACCGCAGCGGAGCCGGCAAGCGTAAGGCTGTACGTGCTCGATTGCGGCACCATCGATGCCATGGACCCGACCCTGTTCGGCCTGCAGGCCGATGAGATCGCCGGCGACGGCAGCTTCGTTTCTCCCTGCTACCTGGTAGTGCATCCTGAAGGCACGCTGGTGTGGGATGTCGGCCAGGTCCCCGATGCGCTGATTGCCGATGACGGCACCGAGGCCAGCGCCGGCGGCATTCTCAAGGCCACACGGAAACTGGAAAGCCAGCTCGATACCCTCGGCTATGCTATCGAGGACATCGATTACATGGCCATGTCCCACTACCACGCCGACCATACCGCCAACGCCAATGCCTTCGCCAACACATCCACCTGGATCGTGCAGCAGCCGGAATATGACGTCATGTTCGGCGATGCCGAAGTCGGCATTCTTACGCCGGACTCCTACATCAATCTGGAATTCGCAAAACGGTTGATGCTGCCTTCCACCGATCACGATGTGTTCGGCGACGGCACCGTCATCATCAAGTTCGCTCCCGGGCACACGCCAGGCCACCAGATGCTGTACCTGGAACTGGCAAACTTCGGGCCGCTGCTGCTGTCCGGCGACCTCTGGCACCTGCCGGAAGAAAGAAGCCTCGACCGCGTGCCGACCTTCGATGCGGACGGCGAACTGACACGCAGGACGCGCGTGGGGGTTGAACAGTTTATTCGAGAAACGGGCGCGACGATGTGGATACAACACGATCCGCCGACATATGCGGGGCTGAAAAAAACACCCGGATTCTACGATTGAAATCAAAGGGGTCAGAGTAATTTGATCTTACAGAAACAAAAAAGCCCGATCAGAAATGATCGGGCTTTTCTTTTATGGTGCCGGCACCAAGAGTCCTAAGCATTTGTGGAGAGGGATGACGGGGACAGTATACTTATCCCGATGTTGAGTCATGCTGGTAACTGCCCCCTCGGCTTTCTTATCCAGGTTTTTTTACCTGAGATTATACAAATCTTAATTAGGCAAACTGTCCCCGTAATTCCTAAACTGTCCCCGTAATTCCACTTCTAGGACACCCAAGTAATAATTAAAACCTGTTTTCACTAATCTCTGTACGGGGATCCAGCTCCAGAGCACCCTGTGCCGAGGCACTGGTCGCTGGTTTAAAGGTAGTTGAAACCTCCTGACGTCCCCGGGTCTTGATGAAGAAAAACATCAAGGCCGCTCCTGCAAGTAACACGCATAACTGCACCGCAAAAAACATCCCCGCTCCGTAGCTGGACATCAACCATGCGGTCAGTATCGGTCCCAAGATAGAGCCTACAGCATTGATCAGTAAGAGCCCGGTGCCAATTTCGAGAAAATTCGAATTCTCTGAGGCGTCACTGGCATGTGCCAGGCTCAGCGCGTAGATCGGCATGACACAGCCACCGAAAATGAACATGATGAAGGGTACCGTGGATTGCGGCAGGAGCAGTGCAAATGCGCAAGTTACAGCCCCCACCAGCATAATGCCCAGGATGACCACCCGACGATCGAGACGATCCGAGAGTCGTCCCAGTGGAACCTGCGTGACCGCACCGCCACCAATACCCAGTGCCATCATCGCGCTTATTGCGCCAACGCTCATACCGCTTTGTAACCCATAGACGGGACCTAAACCGTAATAGGATCCCAGAATAAGCCCACCAGTCAGTGAGCCGGACGTCGCCGCACGCGAGGTGTTTATCACCAGTGTGGGCGAGAAACTGGCCCCCGGAATGCGTGTGGGCTGTTCTGACCGTGTCACGCAGACAGGAATAGCAGCCAGTACCACCAGCATGGCGGCGAGAATGAACAGGCGATCACCTGTTGGGTCTGCGACATTGAGCAGGAGTTGGCCCAGGGCAAGCCCACTCAACACGATGGCGGTATATGCGGAAAGTACCCTGCCGCGGAAATCATTGGTGACCTGCTCGTTGAGCCAACTCTCGATAATGAGGTACAGGCCAACAATAGTGATTCCGGAGATAACCCGCAGCAGGAACCAGAACATGAAAATATCTGATAGCGAAAGCGCCAGCAACACTGCAGTGAGACTGGCCGTCAGTGTCGCAAAACAACGTATATGACCTATTCGTGTGACCAGTGCCGGGACAAGAAAGCAGCCCAACAGAAAGCCAACGAAGTAGCCGGAACTGAGATAACCAATCTGTATGCTGCTCCAGCCGTTCAGTTGGGAACGCAGTGGCAGGTAAGCCAGTTGCAGCCCGTGTCCTGTCAATAGAATGGCAACACCAATTAATAAAGAGGAGAGTCGAACTATGGATTTGATCACGCCAGGGCCGGTTTCTGGTATGTCACTTTGGAGAAGTGAGGAACATTTATTGGATTTATCTAGCTTAGTGGATTTAACCGTTGCTGTGCAAACCAGATACCTGGATCCACCGGCAGATGGAACTGTATTTGTTCGATTTCGATGGATTCAAAAAATATTTAGCCAAATGGTGTGTCGAAAACGAAAAATCATGGAATGTCTCATACGTATAGCGATCAACAAAAAACCCATTAACTTAGTAATACCGCCCAATCTTTGTATAATAGCGGCAGCTTGGAGTGAGAATTTACAGGCTATCCTCCGCTTGATCGATCTGATCAGCATTACATTCCATCCTCTTTATCCCAATAAAATCAACAGGTTATTCCTGATAATATGGTTTTGTTGTGGTCATAAAAATACATTAAACGGTAACAATCAATGAATGATGTAAACCCACCCAGCAGCACTCATAAAACAATTAAATTGGATGAATCGCGCCCGGTTCCCCTAGATCAAATCCCTGAAAAACAACAATACGGTGAAAACCCTGAAGAAGTCAGGGAGACCGAGCAGTATCAATCAGAATACGTTGAAGATTTTGTTGAGCGCTGGGATGAGCTCATCGACTGGAAGGCCCGCGCGGAGGGCGAAGGCCGCTTTTTCATAGACAAGCTCAAGGAACTGGGGAAATACAACATACTGGATGCTGCTACTGGCACAGGCTTCCATTCAGTTCAATTGATGAAAGCCGGCTTCAATGTCACGAGTGCAGATGGCAATGCCCAGATGCTGGTAAAGGCTTTTGATAACGCCAAAAATAATGGGTATGTCATGCGCACGGTGCATGCAGACTGGCGTTGGCTCAATCGCGATGTCCAGGATCATCTATACGATGCCGTGATATGCCTGGGCAACTCATTTACACACCTTTTTGAAGAACATGATCGCAGGCGTGCACTGGCGGAATTTTATGCCGTCCTGAAACATGATGGTGTCTTGATAATTGATCAACGAAATTATGACGGCATTCTTGATGATGGCTTTAGCAGCAAACACAAGTATTACTATTGTGGAGACAAAGTATCTGCAGAGCCAATTCATGTCGATGAAGGCCTGGCCCGTTTTGAATATTCGTTTGAAGACGGGTCAAAACATCACCTCAACATGTTTCCGCTGCGCAAAAAATATTTGCGCGACCTGTTATATGAAGCAGGCTTCCAGAAAATAGAAACCTTTGGGGATTTCCAGGAAACATTCAAGGAAAACGATCCGGACTTTTTCGTTCACATCGCTTACAAGGACTACAATGCCAAATAATTCTTCACAAACTCTTACAACGGCAGAAGCCTACTACGACAGCAGCGATGCTGACAGTTTTTACGAAACTGTCTGGGGTGGCGAGGATATCCATATAGGTCTTTACCAGGACACCGATGTTATTCGTGATGCAAGTCGGAAAACTGTTGAGACCATGGTAAACCAGCTTGTGAATCTGGACAGCGACTCAAGAGTCATTGATCTGGGTGCCGGTTACGGGGGCTCCGCCCGATTCATAGCCAAAAAGGCCGGATGTAAGGTTACCTGCCTGAACATAAGTGAAGTACAGAATGAACGAAACCGCGACTTTAACAGGGAGCAAGGACTGGATGACCTGGTCAGCGTTCGGCATGGTTCGTTTGAAGAGATTCCTTGCGAAGATGCATCGATGGACCCTGTCTGGTCCCAGGATTCTTTCCTGCACAGCAATCAAAGGGACAAGGTACTTGCCGAGATTGCACGCATCACCGCCCCGGGCGGCGAACTGATCTTTACAGACCCCATGCAGGCGGATGATTGCCCTGAAGGTGTTCTGCAACCTGTTTACGACAGGCTTGACCTGGATATGATGGGATCTTTCGCCTACTACCGGCAAGGGCTTTCCAGCCTGGGTTTTGAAGAGGTTTGTTGTACTGATCTGACCGATCAACTCAGGAAGCATTACGCCAATGTGAAGAAGGAGTTGCAGGATCGTTACGGCGAACTGGTATCGAGCATCAGCCCAGTGTATATGGACAAGATGATAGAAGGGCTGGAAAACTGGGTCAGCGCGGCAGATCAGGGTTATCTGGCGTGGGGAATTCTGCATTTCCGAAAACAGCAGCAAGACCCTGATCGATGACAGACTATGAAGCTGGCGTCAAAAATCAGGACTTGTCCCCTGGTGGTCGAGCGTCCCATGACCCGCTTATATTTTTTTCAGTTCTCGGCCTTGTCGTTGTCATCCTTCTTACAACCATCATCAATCGGCAAGCAGTAGGAACCGTTCTTTACGCTGCGCAGGATACCATCGTCGAGCTTTTCGCCTGGGGATTTTCGCTCACCGTCAGCATCCTGCTTCTCTTTTCATTGGCACTGGCTTTCTCGCGCTACGGGCGTATTCGACTTGGCCCTGATGGAAGCCAGCCGGAATTCAATCTGCTTGCTTGGGTATCCATGTTATTCAGCGCCGGCATGGGCATCGGGCTGGTGTTTTTTGGCGTAGCCGAGCCGGCACTGCATTTTCTTGCACCCCTGCACTCGGAGCCTGAAACGGCTTCTGCAGCAAAGGAAGCGTTGCAGCGTTCTATTTTCCATTGGGGCCTACATGCCTGGGCGATATATGCCGTGATAGGCATGGCACTGGCCTTTTGCCATTTCCGACAGGGCCACCCCCTTTCGATTCGTTCCACGCTTACCCCTTTACTTGGTCGCTGGACACATCGGTGGCCAGGCAAGGTAATCGATATCTTTGCCGTTTTAGGGACGTTGTTCGGGCTCGCCACATCGCTAGGGCTTGGGGCTGCCCAAATCAATGCCGGGCTGGATGTACTATTTGGTGTGAACCAGGATATCAACATCCAGATACTTATCATTATCATGATTACGTTCTGTGCGACGCTGTCACTGGTGCTGGGCCTCAAGAAAGGGATAAGGCGACTGAGTGAATTCAACATGGCATTGGCACTCATGCTGGTCCTGTTTGTCCTGATAGTCGGGCCCACCCGCACCTTACTGGCCAATTTGCCGGTTTACCTGGGTAATTATTTGCAGGGCTTTCCCGGGCTCAGTATGGAAAACCCATACAACAACCTGGAATGGCAGAAGTCCTGGACTGTTTTTTACTGGGCATGGTGGATGTCATGGTCCCCTTTTGTGGGCATGTTCATTGCCCGCATTTCACGTGGACGTACCATAAGAGAGTTTATTATCGGCGTACTGATCGCGCCAACGCTATTGAGCGTGGTCTGGTTTGGCATTTTCGGTGGCGCAGCAATGCAATTTGAATTGGCAGGTACGGCAAGCGTCACCGAGGCCGTCCAGGCCAATTATGCGACAGCGATATATGCACTAATGGGTAATTTCTCTTTTCCCCATATAGCAAGCTGGGTAACCATGTTCCTTGTCGCAATATTTTTTATCACCTCCTCCGACTCAGGTTCTTTTGTCGTCGATATGCTCACGTCAGGAGGACACCCCAGTCCACCAGTCTGGCAACGTGTTTTCTGGGCGTGTACAGAAGGGCTTATTGCCATAATTTTACTGC
>Ga0181581_10004136_pt1 | contig 11361 bp, 10 predicted proteins | sample 071ome_22_FD_132433 | JGI IMG/M metagenome (GOLD analysis project Ga0181581, IMG submission 132433) | Coastal salt marsh microbial communities from the Groves Creek Marsh, Skidaway Island, Georgia - 071404AT metaG (megahit assembly) | ecosystem: Environmental > Aquatic > Marine > Intertidal...
ATATTTCCTTTATTAGTGCTGGTCGGGCGTTCTTGAAGAGCTCGATATGGTTCGCCCAGCCCGACCTCATTTTCCCCATTCTCTTGCTTTTTTGTCAGCTTTCGAACTCCTTTTGTATCTCGTCAAACACAGCCTGATATCTGGTTGATTATGGCCAGATTTTCAAACCTGCCAATATGGTTCGTTCTTTAGCAAGGCAAGAAATATGGGTAATATCTTCATCTGAAAGAGCAGAGACAAACCGACTCTTTTTGCGCGACTGCGGGTTTCTCAGACTGGTTGCTTTAACCTCCAAAAGCTGCCAATAATCCGCGTTCATTTCGACCGGCTTTTGGCCGCCCCCCCTCTTGCCCCCTTCTTGTGCGTTCACATTTGCGTGAACAGGGCTGTTCTTGCTTGCTTTTTTATCTTAATTGCGCCTCAACTAGCCTCTTTCAGACGGAAATTCACGCATTGCGTGAGGGATATACTAAACCAGAAGTCTCAGGAGGAGACAAAATGGGTAGCAAAACAGCCAGCAATGGGTATCAATCCTATCAGTTGGTTCGTGGTAGCGGATCGGTCATTAACAGTTATGAATTTTACAGTGGCATATCTGGCCAGGAGCTTCAGCTGGATGCGGAGGGCAGGGCAGATATCCGTGATATGGCGTATCACATCCGTCCCGAAAGTAAATTTGGTAGCCCGGACATATATATCATGACCTTTGCCAGCCTGGAGAATATTCATTCTTCTATCCTGTATAATACAGAATGGGTAGTCACCTATTGGCGGAAGGGTGAGTTAAAGAAATTTACCTGGACGATATGGCAGGGGTTTGAATCGGTACGGCAGGTACGTGACACCTATAAGATACGGGTGCATGATAAGGATGATCCGAACAAATATCACTATCTTGATTATGCCATCAATATCGAAGAAGGTGGCAAGCTAAAGGGCGATAATGACGATAATGTTATTGTCGGTACGCTGGGCGATGACAAGATTATCGGCAAGACAGGAGATGATATCCTGCATGGCGATGATGTCAGCAAAACCGTATGGATAGCCGGGGATGATAAACTCTATGGCGGGAACGGCCATGACGAGCTCTATGGTTATTTTGGCAATGACAAGCTGTATGGCGGGCTAGGCGATGATATTTTACATGGCGGTGCGGGCGATGATTTGCTGATTGGCGGGTTTGGCAATGATATGCTAACCGGCGGCCAGGGCAGGGATATTTTTGTTCTGGAAGACCCTTTATCCTATGCTGCCAAGTTCTTTACCTCTATGACAGATACCGTTACGGATTTTGACATTGGGGTGGATAAAATCCGCGTCTATCAGGAATGGATAGATAAGGGATGGGTATCTATTGGCGTTTCAGAGGCGGGTTCAGGCAAGAAGCAGCTTAGCGTGACGATTAAAAAGAACTTGTCAGATGCAGAATATCTCTATCTGCAAGAACATGGCGAATTACCCGCTCAGGCAGAAACTTCCGTATCCAGCAAAATGCTGCTTGCGAATATCGCGGACGCAGATTTTACCGACTATATGAGAGATGGCGGAGGTCTGGGCATCGCGGATAGCAACAATATGCTACTGGATATTGTCTAGAGCTTTCTTTTTTAAAAAACAGAAATAAAAAGGCCGCCTCTCAGGCGGCCTTTTTCATTTTGCCCACACAACAAAACCAGTAAAAAATTACATGGCGGGACACGACCTTATTTTGCCTCTATCGGCGCAAAGCTGTCCGGGGTGACGCGGTACCAGTAAGAGGCAAGGCGCGGGTCTTCGACACTCTCGCCGCGCAATAACGCGCCTTCGGCCACCTTTGGATAGATCTGGTCAGCCAGCTGAATCTGGCTGGCGGACAAGCGCCGGACAATATGGCGGCGGCTCAGCTCATGCGGGCCGTTCAGGCCGGCTGCCTCCAGCATCTCTGCTACCGCCTCGATAGTATGATGCTGGAAATTAGCAACCCGTTTTGCTCGTTCCTCCACATCCACCACGCGATAGCGATGCGGGTTCATGGTGGCCAGCCCGGTCGGACAATTGCCCGAAGCACAATCGCGTGCCTGAATACAGCCCAGCGCAAACATAAAAGGCCGTGCCATATTACACCAGTCTGCCCCCAGCGCGATATGGCGCACCACATCATAGGCTGATACAATCTTGCCAGAGGCGGCAATTTTCACCCGGTTGCGCAAGCCCGCCCCTTTAAGGGCATTATCCACATAGACCAGCGCATCGCGCAGCGGGCAGCCCAAATGATCGGTAAATTCAACCGGTGCGGCCCCTGTACCGCCTTCTGCCCCGTCAACAGTGATAAAATCAACCGCAACATCCATCTCGACCATCGCTTTGACAATCGCGGCAAATTCCCAGGGGTGGCCAATACATAATTTGATGCCAACAGGCTTGCCACCGGAAAGCTGGCGCAGGCGTGCGGCAAATTCTATCAGCCCGCGCGGGGTTGAAAATTCAGAATGATGCGAAGGCGAAATACAATCCTTATAGGGCTCTATGCCTCTGGTCTCGGCAATCTCAGGGGTGACTTTGGGTGCCAGCAACATACCGCCATGTCCGGGCTTTGCCCCTTGTGATAATTTAATTTCAATCATCTTTATCTGGGGCTGGCTGGCGGTTTTGGCAAAGATATCTTCATCAAACCGGCCATCTTTGGTACGACAGCCAAAATAGCCGGTCGAAATTTGCCAAATCACATCGCCGCCGCCAGCAGCATGATATTTTGAAAACGCCCCCTCGCCTGTATTATGGGCAAAGCCGCCCAGCCTGGCCCCGCTATTCAGCGCCTGGATTGCCGGCGGGGACATCGCCCCGAAAGAGGTGCCGGATATATTTAATATCGCGCAATCATAGGCCTTGTCGTCTTCCCCCACCCGAACGCGAAAATCCTTGTTTTCAATATGGGTAGGCTGCATGGAATGGTTCAGCCAGTTATAATCCTCTTTATAAATATCCAGAACCGTGCCCAACGGACGGGCGGCCAAAATGCCCTTTGCCCGCTGATAAACCATTGCCCGCTGATTGCGTGAATAGGGCAGCTCATCTGTATCGGCTTCCCAGAAATATTGCCGCAATTCCGGGCGGATAGATTCCAGAATATAGCGCATCCGCCCAAGCAGGGGATAATTGGCGACCACCCCGCGCTGTTTTTGGCTGTAATCCATCCAGCCCAGCAAAAATAGCGCAAAAGCTACTGCCCCGATAATCCAGAAAGAGGGGTGAAAAAACAGCCCCAAAGTTGCACCGGCAAGGCTGGCCAGCCCCATAGCCGCCCAAAGCGTAAACCGTCCCCAAATCACTGACATCATAAACCCCTCCCCCGATGCGTTTCAGACTGTCATATTTTTAAAAACTTTTTTACTTATCCTTTATTTTTTTACCATAAAGTTCAAGGTTATGGTCAATCAGCTCATATCCCATTTTATGGGCAATCTCTTCTTTCAGGGCTTCCAGCTCTGCATGAAAAAACTCTATCACCTCGCCTGTCTCGACATCGACCAGATGTTCATGATGCTCGCGTGCCTCTTCATAGCGGGCACGACCATCGCCAAATTCCAGTTTTTCAATGACCCCGGCTTCTTCCAGCAATTTAACCGTGCGATAGACAGTGGCAATGGAAATGGTGTTATCTTCGGCAACCGAACGCAAATAAAGCTGATCCACATCCGGGTGGTCATCCGAGCCTTCAATAACTTTTATGATGATCTGCCGCTGTGCGGTCATACGGATATTCTTTGCCAGGCATTTATCTAGAAGTGTTTCTGCCATTCCCGTCTCTTGTGCGCTTATTGGTTAGTTTTTTATTCTGAAACTTTCCTGCCCCAGCCAGACAGATATCCAGATAAAAAAGGCTAGCACAAACTCTGTGCCATGCCTATTGCCCATAACTATCTTGTAGCGAAAAAGGTTAAAACAGGCTTTATTCCGAGGCCGCCTGGCGTTTGCGAAAATTCTGGCGACGGCGCAGATAGGCCAAACAGGATATCGGCAAGCTGGCAAGATACAGCCCAGCCAGCCCCAGATATACCGCCCAGGGCCGCATCGCCACCATCGCCCCCAACAGGGCAATAAAGGCCAGAAAGGGCAAGATGGCATGGCTGGGCACTTTGAGGGTTTTGCCATTAAAGGTGGGCAATGTGCTGACCGCCCCTGCCCCAACCGCAATAAGCACCAGGGACACGGTTGTCTCGTCAATTAGCCATTTTACCTGAAAGATATGTTCCGCCACAATCGGGGTTAACACCAGAAAAGCCGCAGCAGGGGCAGGAATACCGACAAAAAAGCTTTGTGTATATTCCGGTCTGTCTGGCAGTTCCGAATTAAATCTGGCCAGGCGCAGCAGGATACATACGGCAAAAAATAGGGCCGTCCCCCAAGCAAAATTGCCCGAGCTCTGAAGGGCCCATAAATACAGACATAAAGCAGGGACAACCCCGAAAACCACCGCATCTGACAAGCTGTCCAGTGCCGCGCCGAACGCGCTGGTTGATTTCAGCAAGCGAGCCATGCGCCCGTCCAGCGTATCAAAAATAGCCGCCAGAACAATCAGCGCAACCGCTGCCATCCATTTTCCATCCAGCGCATAGCGCAAAGCGGTCAGCCCGGATACCAGCCCGCCTATGGTCAGCATATTGGGCAATAGCCAATTCATCGAAACCGAACGAAACGCTCTGCGCTTCACCGGATTTGGCGTTTGGGTATTTGCCTTTTTTTCTGCCATGGCCTTTATCTATCCCTTAAGCCTTTTTTACAGCTTTTTTTGCCACCTTTAATGTTGGCTTTTTAGCTGTTTTTACCGCTGCCGGGCTGGCCGATTTTTTTGCCTTGGCCGCCGTTTTATTCGCGCTTTTCACCACAGATTCTCGCACTGTTTTGGCTTTGGCCTGTTTTGCTATAGCTGGCAATTTGGCCAGAATAGTCTCGCCGGCCAATGTGCGTTGCCCGGGCAATACCAGCGCATCTATCGAGGCAGGTATCCAGATGTCGACCCGGCTGCCAAAACGAATAAGCCCATATACTTGGCCTGCGGCCAGCTTGTCGCCAACATCTACATCACATAAAATCCGGCGCGCAACCAGACCGGCAATTTGCACACAGCCAATTTTTGACACAGAGGCATGATCGGTTTCAAGAGTAAGAGCCAGGCGTTCATTATCGATATTGGCCTTATCCAGGCTGGCATTAACAAATGCGCCTTTTACATAATGGCTGTCGGCTACCCTGCCGGCAATAGGGCTGCGATTAACGTGCACATCAAACACATTCATGAAAATCGAAATACAGCGCCAGCGCCCCTCCGGCAAATCCAGCTCGGGCGGCAATTCAGCCTCGCCCACAGACAGGACACGGCCATCTGCAGGGGCAATAACAGCCAGCGGGTCAGGCGGGGTCACCCGCTCTGGATTGCGGAAGAAATATACACACCACAGGCTGGCCGGAATGCCTATCCAGAAAAATGGCTCAAAAACCAGACCAACCATCACCGTAATCGCTGAAAAAAGGGCTATAAATGGCCATCCGGCAGGGTGAATAGGCACCAGCATTTCTTCTTTAATGGCACGATAAATATTCATAAAAGACCCACTTCCTTTTTTGGCATTCTGTTAGCTCGCCTCATGCACAGCCAGCAAACCCTGACCATTTTTTACCCTGTTGCTAGCAAATATGACGCCAGAGTGACAGGCTAATTTACATTCCCTGTAAACGCTTTTAAATGCCAGTACCACGCACCAGTATTACGCACCTGTATCGGCTATCAGCCCAGCAGCCTCAATGCCGGCAACGGCTGCTTTTTCATCCTTATCGGACAAATCGCCCGAGATCCCGACCGCACCTAAAATCGCGCCTGTGCTATCTTTTATCAGCACACCTCCCGGTACGGGGATAAAATCACCATCCATCATCCGGCCAACCGCATCAATGAAATAGGCCTGCACCTCTGCTCTGTCGCCTAGCGCCCTTGACCCCATGCCCAGCGACAGAGCGGCATTTGCCTTGCCATGGGCAATGCGGTGACGGTGAATAGAAGTGCCATCCTGATTCACGCACAGACGCAAACTGGCCCGCGCATCCAAAATCATCACACAAATCGGCTTTAACTTTAATTCTCCGGCAGAAGCGAGTGCCGCATCTGCGATTTTTTGACATATTTCTAACTTTAACTGGCTCATATTTTTTCTCTTAACTGATGAATATTGCGTAAATCCGGGGCTTTTGCCCATTCAGGTGAAATTGTCTGACACACTGCATTATCGCGTGAAAAACCACAAAAAGCACCCAAATACGGTAAATTCAGCCTCGCAAGGCCGCCAGATTAGGGTGTAAATCTATTCTATAGCTTACAATTCAATGCGGTGGAAGCATTTGGATGATCCAATTCTTGATTTTTCACGCAAAATAAGAGAGAGTGACAAGGATTTTAATAGTTTGTTAATAATATTAAGAAACAGTATCATCTTAGTCGTTTAGACGATCGGTCTCTTGGAGCAAGAGATTTAAAAGTCTCTAAAGAACAAGTCTGAGTTGAGGAGCAAAGAGATGTTGAAGCGCGCAGGCCTGTTAATCATGGGTGCCAGTTTTCTTGCTGCAGGCAGCTGCCTGGCAGGCGGCGACCCCGATATCAAGGCAGAAGAAGTAGCCGCCTCAACCCCAAATGGCGCGGCCACCGCGACCAGCAACACAAATTCCGGGACAGCTACATCTGGCGCAGCATCTTCTGGCACAAGCGCATCCGGAGCAGCCACAAACACCGCCAGCAATAATGCCAGCAATGGCAGCGGCAATGCCGGCCAGCGCGATGACAGCTTTGATGCGGTCGAAAATGACGAGCTGGTAATTGATGTTGATTCGCTGGCTGATGGCGACGGGCTCGGCTCTATTCAGGTACAATGGCAAATATCAGAAGATGGCAGTAACTGGATGATTATTCCAGGGGCTATCCAGTCCAGCTTTACCCCGCGTGATTCAGAGGTTGGTAAATATCTGCGCGTGCAAATCTCATATGTTGATGGTCAGGGTAATGCCGAAATGATGATCAGCCCGGCCTCAAAGCCGGTGCTGAATGTGAATGACCGTCCTATCGGTATGCCTGAAATTCAGGGCGAGGCAAAAGAGGAAAGCGCCCTTTTTGTAGATACCAGCCGTATCACAGATGAAGATGGGATCGGCCAGATGGCGCTGATTTGGCAGCGTTCTTCCCAGCGTACCAATTGGGAAAATGTGCCTGACCAGTTTGACAGCACCTTGATGCTTTCTCAGTCCGATGTTGGCTTCAGCTATCGTGCGGTGGTAAGCTATATTGACGGCTTTGGTACACGCGAAACACTTGTTTCAGACCCGTCTGAAGCGGTGGCCAATATTGACAACCCATTGCAGGGCGAGGTTGTGGTACGTGGCCGCGTGGTGGAAGGTGCAGAATTAACGCTGAACACCAGCACACTATCTGATTTTGACGGCATTGCCAGCATGGCCTCTATCTGGGAGCGTTCAACAGACGGGCGAACCTGGGAAGCTGTTATGGGTAGCGAGAGCCAGCGTAGCCTGCAATTATCACAAGCCTTTGTTGGCAACCGTATTCGCGCGCGCGTGAATGTGGTGGATAATTTCGGCGTGGAAACCGTTGTATATTCGCAAGCAACCGAAACAGTGCGCAATGTGAATAATAAGCCGGCTGGGCGGGTGATGATTCGCCGGGTTACCAACTAGGCAATATCTCCCGCCTCTATTTTTTTATAAAAAATCACTCAGCCAGCGCGGGATATTTTCCTTAAACGGGAAAAAGCCGCGCTTTGCGTGTGGCCAGCATAACCGATCATAGTTCCTTATAAGCTGATCAATATGGATATTTGCTGGCGTCAGACTTTCGGCCAGCATGGTAAAATTTTGCCGCCATGCCCCTACTGGCAGGTAGGAAGTAATCAAATTTTGCACATCATGCTGGCTGGCCAGTTCCGATATCTGCCGGGCCAGCATGGCCCTATCCATCTTTTCAGCTGCGCCTTCTTCTGCTGACGCAAGCATATGAACCGGGCAATCAAAATGGGCTTTTGCGCGGTTGGCGGTATCGGCCAGTGCGGTATCTTCCAGCCTGTCCAGACCTCTGTCCCTCAGCCAATTCTGGCTATCCAGCGCCAGATTACCCATCCAGCCAGGCAGAATTATCACCGCTTCTGGCGCATCGGGCAATTTCCAGCTTTCCGGATGACAATCCTCGCCATGTACCAACAATAAATAACGTTTTTTCGCTGGCGGCTCTGGCCAATGCGGCTCTATGGCCGGGGGTGGCTCAGCCCCCATAAGGGACATGGCATCTTCATTTAGTTCACCATAGGGGGCAAAGCGGTTTTGAGTAAATTTTTCGATATTCTCGGCGCGTGCCAGATAATGCTTGCCCCGGCTATGCAAGCCGGCCACCCAGCGCCAGCTCAATGTATTGCAAGCCGGATCGCCATCGCGCAGCCATTGCATAAAAAATGCCGCCCCCCACTGCCAGGGCAGATTCAGGGTAAAAATCCAGATAGAGGCAAACCACATCCGTGCATGATTATGCAGATAGCCTGTCTCGCGCAATTCTTCTGCCCATTCATTAAAACAGGCAATATCTGTCTTGCCCGAACAGGCGTGCAAATATCGGCTATCAGACAGGCCAGCTGGCATCTCTGCCAGCCATTGTGACCAGATAGATGGGCGCATTTCCAGCCAGCCCTTAAAATAGGTACGCCAGAAAACCTCTGATATAAATTTCTCCGAAGCGGAAAAATTATGTTGTGCCTGAACAGCTTGTAAAATCTCTGTCTCGGTAATCAGACGCCTTCGAACATAGCCAGACAGACAGGAAACAGATAGATGCTGGCCGCGCCCCTTGTCAAAATTACGCTTGGCCGCATAATGTGCCCCGGCAAGCGGCAGAAAGGCTTTTAGCGTTTCAAGCCCAACTCTGCGCGTCAGCTCCTGGGGTGTGTCGGCTGATATTCGGGCAAATAAATCCATTTCACCGCTTTCAAAAAAATAAAAAATTTATGGGTTTGTAACAGATACGCGCCGAAAAACCGGGCTGGATTGGTAAAAATCTAGATTTCTTTACTTTACCCTTCACGAAAGTGACATTTTAGCCCTATACTGTATTTAGTATGGAACATCGAGCTTGTAACACAACTTGTTGGGGTTTGCGCCAGACGCGCCGTTCCAGACTTTCCGTCCATAATTCGTCGATATTACTGTGCCAGCCGCAGCTGGTAGCAGAGGCTATCGGCCGGATTTCTAGTAGTCATTCAGCCAAGAAGGAGCATAAAAATGCAGCCATCTGACCGTGATTTACCCGCCCGTGCAGATATTATTCCTTTCCCTGCACACCATCCGAAATCCACTGGACTGTTAACCACCACTATCGCTGCGCTGGTAGCGGTGACGGTTTTACATGATGAACACACCTCGGCAGAAGACAAATTGCTGGAGCTTATCGAATTTTCCGGCGAGGCAGAGGTGATGGATAGTGCAGAGGCACTTGATCTGCTGGAAGAACCCGTCTTTATTGGCGAGCATCAGGATACGCCAAAGCCGGCAAATGACAATTTCTAGATAGCTGATTTTCGCAACTCAGAGTAAGCCAGCCTTCCTCTGAGGCCATGGCTTGCCGCGCACAAAAAAAACACGCCCTAAAAGGCTGGTCAGGATTTGTTCTTTGACGCCCTGTTACCGCAAGGCGTATATATTTTTTGTACCAGCTCGTCTATATCATAAATAGCCTTGCGCCCATTTCATCTTTTTGACCTCACAATAGCGTTTTCATGTACGAAATTCTGTCTCTTACCATTCCGTTTTTTGCCGCTATTTTACTGGGCAGCCTTGCCAGCCTGAAAGGATGGTTTTCCTGGTCAGATGGCCGGATTTTATCGCGCTATGTGTTTTTCGTGGTATTGCCGCCTTTTATGTTTGTGGCGATCACCTCGCGGCCAATGACCAATATCCTCAATCTGGAATTTCTGCTTCGCTATGAGGGTGTGACCATCTTTGTCTTTTTAATCGCTGTCTTTCTCGGCCGGGTATTTTTAAAATTAAAGCCGGCTGAATCCGGCCTGTTTGCCCTAAATGCAGCCTATCCGAATTTTGGCTATATTGGCGTTCCGATGGCCTTGCTGGCCTTTGGGCCAGATGTGGCGGTGCCAATGGCGCTTATTCTGGTATCAAATAATATTTTATTACTGGTGCTTACCAGTATTTTCACCCGTGATGGCCAGACAAAAGGTCTGGGCGCCCTTTTATGGACAAATATTGTCTCGCTGGCCAGAAACCCCCTCTTGTTATCTGTTTTGGTAGCGGTTGCCTTTTCTGCCAGTGGTTTGAATTTGCCAGCCATGCCCGATATTTTCCTGAAATTTCTGGCAGGGGCAGCCGCCCCCACGGCTCTGTTTGCCCTTGGCATCACCCTGGTTGGCCAGCCCTTGCGCGAGGCCTGGGCTGAGTTAAGCCTGCTGGTTTTGATGAAGCTATTTTTGCACCCATTGCTGATTATCGCGGTATTTTTGCACGCCCATCTGGCCGGTAATGGCGCGATTGATATTTTGTGGATAAAGGTAGCGGTTCTGTTTACCTGTTTGCCGATTGCTGCCAATGCCTTTGCGATGAGCGAATATTACGGCGTCTATAGCGGGCGTTCGGCCACCGCCATCATGGTGACAACCTTGCTGGCCAGTGTCACAGTTCCGGCCTTTTTATATCTCATTACCTTAATCTTTGGCGTATAAAAAAGGCGCTGTTTCCAGCGCCTTTTTCCCTGTCATTACAGATAGGCTTTATTTTCTCGCTGTCAGCTTTGCAACCAGCTTCCACATAAAAGGAACAGATACTGCTGCGATAACCAGCTTCAGGATATCGCCATAAATAAAAGGTATCAGGCCAAACTGGATAGCTTTGTCAAAACCGATAAGCTGGCTTAGCCAGGCAATCCCCAGCAGATAGATAATGGCTGTGCCTATAACCATCGCCGCAGCGGTAGTTTGCCAGTTGCGTGTCCAGCCTCTATCCGCCAATGCGCCCAGCACGACACCGGATGCCAGAAAACCGGCCAGATAGCCGCCTGTTGGCCCTGCCATATAGGCAAAACCCGCCCCGCCGGCAAATACAGGCGCGCCTAAAAATCCGGCCAGCAAATAGCTGAACAGGGTCACTGTGCCAAGCTTGCTGCCATAGGCCATGGCAATCACCATCACCGCTAATGTCTGCATGGTAACAGGGACAGGATAAAACGGTACCTGAATACGCGCAGATACGGCCAAAATCCCCACACCCGCTGCCATAAGCGCCAGAGACATAAAGAATTCGCCCAGCCAGCCATTAGCCATATGGCGCGAG
>Ga0181581_10004146_pt1 | contig 11351 bp, 9 predicted proteins | sample 071ome_22_FD_132433 | JGI IMG/M metagenome (GOLD analysis project Ga0181581, IMG submission 132433) | Coastal salt marsh microbial communities from the Groves Creek Marsh, Skidaway Island, Georgia - 071404AT metaG (megahit assembly) | ecosystem: Environmental > Aquatic > Marine > Intertidal zone...
GAAGAGCTAAGTTTGAAGCAGCTTATAACTTATTAGTTGGAAAAGATTTTGATACTGATTCAAGTGCAGATCTTGAAAATCTTAAGAAATTTAAAGACGCACAAAGTACTACATTAAACCTGAACAATTGGCACGAATATATAAATTGTGTTTATGAAGCTGGGTATCTATCTAGTGATATGCTTACAAGCAAAAATGTTTTTGCCTTTTGCTATGGATTTTTTCTTATAGGAAAAGAGCTAGGAGTAGAAAAAAGAGAGTTACGTAAAGTAATATCAAGATATTTTTTTGTAAACTCTCTTACCGCAAGATACTCAGGTTCTGTTGAGACCACTGTTGAGTCTGATTTATTAAATCTAAGAAATGCAAAAACACCAGATGATTTTGTATCAGCAATAGAAGAAATAATCTCTAATGAAGTAACAGAAGATTTATGGAAAATTAGGATCCCAAATAGTCTTAAAACTAGCAGTAAAAACAACCCCGCCCTTAAGTCTTTCTTTGCAAGCCAAATATTACTGGATAATGATGTTTTGTTTTCAAATATTCCAATGAGAATACTTTCTGACACTACATCTAAAGGATCTAGAAAAAAATTAGAGTTACATCACTTGTTTCCAAAAAACACTTTAAAAGAAGAGGGGTTTAATCAAACTGAAATAAATCAAGTTGCTAATTATGCATATATTGAATGGAGTGATAACAACCTCAACCTTTTAAAAAAACACCCTAAAGATTATTTTGAAGAGTTAAAGCACGAGATACCGAGAAATAATTACTCAAACGTATTGAAAGTCAATGCTCTTTGGGATGATTGGCATTTATCTAAATACACAGAATTTTTGGAAAAGAGAAGAAAATTAATCGCAGAAGTCATCAAAATAGCTTGGGATAAATTATCAGAAGGAGTAACCACTACAAAGAAAATTGAAAGAACCACAAAACCCACAACAACACCGCAGGACTTTTCTATACAGGAGTTAATAGGCCATGAAGCTGTTGTAATTGAGTCACAAAACTTAGAATTAAAAAGCTCATTTAGTTGGGATGTAGAAGAAAAAGTGCATAGTGAAATAATTAAAAATATTATTGTAAAAGCTGTTGCCTCACTTTTAAATACTGAGGGAGGGACCTTACTAATTGGTGTAGATGATGATGGAAACATAGTAGGAATTGAAAATGACTTATCATTTTTTGATAATCCCTCAAATGATAAATTATCAAGACATATATTGGAATACCTAGAGAAGCGAATAGGAGTTCAAGCTATTGCAAATATATTTCTAGACTTTGAATTAATAGATGAAAAAACTGTAATTAGATTAGATATAGGAAAATCTGATATTCCAATTTTTGCTAATTTCAACAAAACTAAAGATAAAAATCAAGATGATCCAAAATTCTTTATAAGAACAGGTGCCGCCACAAGAGAATTAAAGGGTAGAGATTTAATTGATTATCAGAAAAAAGTTTTTGATTAATTTAATTAATTGTTGATAAGAATTATTATTTGCTTTTCAATTATCAACTAAGTCATAAATAAGTTATTGTAAATTTGTCATACAAAAAAATTAAAGTACTTATTTCATGAACAACATTCAACCAATACTCAAATGGGCTGGAGGCAAGAGAAAGCTAGCTCCCTTAATTTCTAATATTGTTAAAAATGACTTAAAGAACACTATAAACTATGTTGAACCATTTTTTGGTGGGGGCGCTGTGTTCTTTGAGCTTTATAAGAACAATACTATTAAATCTGCAACAATTAATGATATAGTTCCTCAGTTAGTTAATTTTTACAAAACACTTTCAACGTCAAATGATGTTAAAGCTATTCATTCATCAATAGTCAATAAATTAAAACACTTTAATACACTGCAAGATAATAAAAAAAGAAAAAAATACTTTACTTATCTGAGAGATGCTTTTAATTATTTATGGTCAGATGAAAACAGAAGTACAAAAAATCACAATGAACATCCAGAATATCTAAGTCCAGAAGACTCTTTTCAGTCAGCAGTTCTTTTATATGTTCTTAATAAAACATGCTTTAACGGACTTTTTCGGGTTAACAGTAAAGGTTTTTACAATGTACCTCTAGGTAGTTATGAAAAAGTACAAATACCTTCTTACATATATTTTAAAAATATTGCTACTGCTCTAAGTAATGTAGATGTAAATTATGGTGATTATGAAGTTATCTTGAAAAACTCAAAGGACAAACAAAATACTTTTATATATATGGATCCACCTTATGTTGCAAATAGCAAGACATCAGATTTTACATCATATAGTAAAGAAAAATTTAAAGATAGCAGCAGTGAAGATTCAGAGCATATAAGGCTTTCAGAAAATTTTGATGAAATGGTAGATGCTGGTGCAAAGATTATTTTATCTAATCACAACAATACTAAAGCGCATTCTATATTCGTAGAAGGCAAAAAAAATATTTATGTATACGGCATTGACGTTACAAAGACTATTGGGAGAGTACAGGGTAGTAAAAATACTTCTGGGGAGCTATTGATTTCATCATTTGAGATATCTTCATTAAAAAATAAACGAATATTTTAAATTTCTCAAAACTTAGTTTTAGAATTCTTCTGTTTTATGAACTCTTGAGCTTTAGCCTTAAATGCTAAAATTATTATATGGCGATTAGAAGTAGAAACATATATGACCCAAATAGTGATAAACCTTTCAAATTAAGCAGATCCAAAGTTGATAACTACATCTCGTGTCAGAGATGTTTTTATATTGATAGAAGATTAGGAGTAGGACAACCACCCGGATTCCCATTTAATATCAACTCTGCAGTAGACGAGCTTTTAAAAAAAGAATTTAATCCCTTTTCAACATGAAAAGTTAGATGAGTGGAGAGAAAATTTTAAAGGAGTTCAATATCTCCACAAAGAAACGAACTTAATATTTACTGGTGCTGTTGATGACTTATGGTTAGATACTGATAATAATGAAATCATAGTTGTTGATTACAAAGCAACTTCAAAAAATTCCGAAGTCACTATAGACGAGGAGTGGCAGGATGGTTACAGAAGGCAAATGGAATTTTATCAGTGGTTACTGCGAAAAAATGAATTCAACGTTTCGGACACGGGCTATTTTATTTACTGTAATGGTGACAAACAACAACCAAATTTTGACAATAAAGTAATTTTTAAGGTATCCGTACTTGAGTACAAGGGCAATGATAAATGGATAGAGGAAACAATTTTTAATATAAAGACACTACTAGATCAAAACTCGATACCTAACTACAGCGAAAATTGTTCTTACTGTGTTTACTTACAAGATGTTGAGGCTGTTACTTAGATTCTTAAATTAGAAATTTTTTACTGAATATCATTAGAAGACAAAATTTTTTTAAAAAAATAAATATTATAAAATTTATAAAAAATGCTTGACATACCTTCTAATTCTATTTATTATAAAATTTATAAAGAATAGGAGAAGAAATGAAATGTAAAAAAAGAAACAATAGAAACAAGAAGTGCTTTTGCCTTCTATGTAAAGGATGTTCTAAGAAGAAAAAATTCACTTACAGAAAAGCCGCAGAAGTCGCAAGATCTATGAATTTAAGAAAATCAAGTGATGAGAGAAGATTAGTAGCTTATAGTTGCCTAACCTGCCCATCCTTTCATGTAGGTCATGAAATAAATATGAAAAAACAAAAAATTAGAGACCAATATGTCAAATCAATGAAAGAAGCAGCCTAATGTTCACTCTGCTTATGATGTTTTTTGAATACTTAGATGAAATTAAATGTAAACACGGAAAAGATCCATCTTTTTGTAAGAATTTTATAAATAAAAGAGAAACAAAGTTTTCTAATAAAAGAACATTTAAAACTTCTAAACAGGTATCTCGAAAATTGAAATGTGAGCATGGAAGAGTAGCAGCTACTTGTTATGGTTGTGAGATTAACCACAGAGTTGAGTCAAGAATTAGAGGGGAAGTATGAATTTTGAAATCAATGTAGATTATTGGCTAAATTGTATGGAGTGCTTGCAGGAGAATAAAAATAGTTTTTTTAGAAGAAAAAGATTCTTAGATGTTGGTGTTGAGATCAGCACAAATTCATTGATTGTTCATTGTTTTAAACATGGCCAAATCATCAAACTCTACAAACTTGCAAACGAAGAAGTTGAACTTATGCCAGAAGAATGTGATCAGTGCAACAATGTGATTGGTGATGAATAGTGTTTAAAAATATTTTTTTAATATTTTCACTATTTGCATCACTTAGTATCCCAAACTTGCTTGATGATATTGGCAATGTCAGTTTATTAAATGATATTAATAACGACACAATAGGAAATCATGATGCTTCAGGTGATGAAGATGAAGATTATTTGTTCTTTTGCAATGGTGTTCCGTGTCAAAATCACGATATAAAAACTGTCATTAAAGAAATTACCAATGAAGGAAGATACGTTTACTTTGAGCCTGAGGAATTAGCTCAATTAGATTTTTCTACATTAGAAGATTGGCAGATCATTAGATACTCAGTTGAAGAATTAAATGAGTTAGACATAATGCCAGAAGATTGTACTCAAAGGAGTGTAGATGATGGAACATGCGGGTTTGGAATTAGAAAAGAGATTGAATTTGTAGAATATAGAGTTACAAATGATCCTCCTTTGCTTAAAGGGATTGACATGAACCCACATACTGATGTGTTGCATCTGGAGATTAATCCACCATTTATTGAAAGCGGATATTTATTGAGTAGTTTTGGATGTAAAGTTGAAATACTTGAAAATGATATCCTGCTACACACTTACACACAAACTGTAAATGAACTAAATTGCTATTTCAACATCCCTAATGAACTCCAGGGAGATATTTATCATCTAGAAATATTCACATTTGTTGTTTTTGAGAATACACAAACGGGTCAATTTAAAGAAATTTTTAGATTCATGGCTGAGGTTGGTACGAATGACTAGTGGTAATTTTGAGAAGTTTGAAGAAAAATTAGAGAGAGAAAAATATATTGAATCAATAATAAGAGAATATTATGCAAAAAAGAATGCTGAAGTTGAAAAAAGCATGAAACTTGAAGTTAGTAAATGGAAAAATATTGAAAAAAAGCAAAAAGAAATTAATTTTAAAGCAACAGGATTTCGTGAAACAAATCGTGAAAGGAAAGAGAGAGAGGAAAAAAAGCAAAAAGAAATTAATTTTAAAGCAACAGGATTTCGTGAAACAAATCATGAAAGCAAAGAAAGAGAAGCTACTGTTAGAAAAAATAAATTGCTCAAAAGAAGTCAGCACATCGACAATGCATTAAGAAAAAAAGAAGGGGTTTTTTGTATTTTCTGTAAGACAAGAGCAGACAAAAATGGACTTTGTTATTGTTAAGAAATTGAAAATTGATTAATTAACATCAATATATCCAATGGTTATAAAGTTAGAGTTACTGTTACCATTCAGGTCTTTTACAGGAAACAACAATACTTCCTCTCTACCAATTTTATAACCTGTGGGTACAGTAAATATTATTTTATAAGTACCATCTAGAGGATCTCCAGAGATTCTTTCTATATTGGAATTAAATCCCAAATCACCAAAAGTAACACTTATATTTTTAGGTGGAATACCAGAACAATCATCTGTAATTCTTATAATTACTTCAAAGGATTCTGGCTCATTTTCTACATTTACGCTTGTTTTAGTTAGGCTATATGACTTTACTTCAGGAGGGGTATCGTCAGCTCTAGCATTACAATCCAATGTAGTTATTGGAGCTTCTTCCAAACGGGGGTTTATTTTTATAGTACACTCAGAAGAAGAGCTATTTCCTTCTATATCATCAACAATAATTGTAAGTGATAAAATTCTAAAAATTTCATTATTTATTATTGTATTTGAAGATACAATATCAACATAACTATTAGGTTCAGGCAAAGTTATCCCTTTAGATTGAGCACTTGCATAAGAAACAAAATTTTTAATTTCCCTTCCTTCTCCATTTACGTTTCTATAGATTTGTGTAAAGCTATCAACAGGAAGGTCACCAGCATTTATTCTGAAATTAATAGAAATACGTTCAGTACTTCTCACCATATCTAAATCTTTGCAATCGTTAAATTCAACTTCGGGAGCTTTTGGTTTTGGGTATCCACCATAACTAAATTGTTCAAATAAAAAATCAGAACAACAATACCCATCAGTGTCATAGAGTCTCACTGATTTTAATATTATTTTATATAAATTATTTGAATCAATTTCTATTGTTGTCCTTTCAAGAGTATTTTTCAGTACGTATCTTTCAGCAGAGAAAAATCTTTCGCCACCTGGAGCACAAAGTTCCCCTAATCTTTTTGAAGGAAATGATTCAAGTTTTAATTCAACATAAACTAACTGAGATTGTTTACTCAGTGGAATATTTTCTATAATTAAATAACAGTAACTAGAAGAGTACTTATCAGAGAAGATTTGAATTCTATCTAAATTTCGTACACATATTTCAAATCCAATAATTTTGCTATCAGATTTTACAAAATTGACAAACTCTGCGCTTGGTAAAGTTGAAGTATCTATATAACGATCAGGTTCTTTATTGGGTACTTCAAGTTCACCTCGATCTGTATTGGTGCTGCTTAGACGTTCTGCAACTTTGATTTCATAATCTTGAATGGAGCACCCTTCACTTAAAACTTCAACAGCAAATGAAGGCGGAATAGTAGTTGAAGTACTACTTGAGGTAGTGGTGTTGTTTAAAGTAGTTGAAGTACTACTTGAGGTAGTGGTGTTGTTTAAAGTAGTTGAAGTACTACTTGAGGTAGTGGTGTTGTTTAAAGTAGTTGAAGTACTAATTTCTTTTGAATTTGTGGATGTTGATTCAAAGCTGGTATTTTTATTGCTAACAAAAGCAACTAACCCAATGATTAGTGTCAAAATTATTGTTGTAACTTTTAACGAGAAATATTTTTTTGACTCCCAGTTATATTTTATTGATTTAAATAAATCAGCAAAAAATTTTTTAACCTTCTTAAAGAATTTATTAATTAATTCATTAGTATCGATCAACATTCCAGTATTGAAAATATCTAATGAAATACTATTTTTACACTCTCTAAGAGTTTCTTCTAGAACGATTGTGTATTGTGAGCCTTTTAAATATTGCAATGAGGTATTCGGTGAATTAACAAATTGAATATTTTTTAACAACCCAGGCATTTCATTATCGATTTTTTCAACAAATACAGGAATAATTTTGTAATTTTTATCCGAATTCTGTTTTTCGACAATTAGAGGGATTTCGTATTTATTTATAAAGCTATTATCTATAAAATTTTTTGAAACAAATAATACTGCACCTTTAGACTGCAGAATTTTTTGTTGTATTTGTCTTACATAATCTTCACCTGGTTGAATGTTTTTATTTAAACCTTTTTTTTCAAAAGCTATCCATAACTTTTTTTTTCTAAAAAATTTAGATTGCTTATTAATATTTGAAAGACTATTCACATGACTAATGTCTCTTGAATCATATGAAACAAAATATGACATCTTTTTAATCTTCAAACATAGATTTAGTAATTAATATATCGATAGAATTCGAGAAATTAAAAATATTATTATATGGAATAATTTTGATATATTTATCAAAGACCTGTTCTGTTACATAAAAATCTAAGACATTACTAAGAAAAATCATTCTGTTTCCTTCTGTAACTACAAAATGAGTAAATTTTTCGTACACCAGATTACTAATTGTTATTCGATATCTTGGATTTGCACTAGAACCAAAATCATAGGTTGCGATGTCAATATCATTTAAGTCACTATTTAATACAGGTTTTTCGTTTCCATCTCCACCGCCATTGTTCGGTAAGTCTCCTAAATAGATTCCATCAAATTCCGTATATTCTATATTGTTATACGGAAACTGATCATCACTATTCCATACATATTGAAATTCGTAAGTAATTGGTCCAAACTCCCTGTAATATCTGTCAACTAAATAAACTTCTAAAGTATAAAATTTTGATTCAGTTAAATTTTTGAGAACAACATTGTTGTATTTTGTATACCAAGAACTAAAATAATTTACAGATCCTATGTTTTCTCCATTTAAATACAATTTGTAACCGTTCAAATCATATAAGGGGGTAAACGAAAGCACTACACCTTCTTCATATTGTGTTGCAGAATAAACCCTTGCAGTGTTTACCCACTTGAGAAACATTTCATCTAGCCATTCATAAGTTTGATTTAATATGTTTAATTCATATTTCTCACTTAGTTGAATTTGAGAATCGCTATTAGTTGAATTTATAGAAATAGAAGTAGTAGTTGTAGGCAGTGTTGTTGTAGTCGAAGATGATGATGTAGTGCTTGAATTTAAGTTATTAGAGCTTTCTTCTGGTTCATCATTATTCACAACAATTATTGGTTCTTTCACACTCTCATTTGCTAAAGATTCAACTATGTTTTCATCTTCATTTGAAATATTTTCTAAAGCTTGATTAATGGTTTGTAAAGTTGAATTTACTTGATTATTTAACTCATTTAAACCAAAATAGCCTCCATATAGGAGTAAAGAAATAATTGAAGTCATTGTTGAGATTCTCAAGACTCGTTTTAAAGTATTTTTTCTTTTTTTACTTAATGCACTTTGTGGTTTATTTTTTTTAGCTATATATTCGATATCTTCAGAAATCTCTTCACATAATTTATACCAGTATTTTTGCCTTGCACCTATCATCATTTCGCTAGGTAGTTTTTTTTCAGATGCTAAGCTGTTAGCACTTACATTCTTTATGTGTCTTTCTCTAAATATGTATTCATCATTTTCTGACTTGAATTCATTAAGTAGTTTTTCAGGTACATAGTCAAGAATTATTATGTAAAGTTTAAAATCTTCACCACGCAGATCTTTCTGCTTGAGAAATTGAGGAATTTCAAGTTCTTTTACAGCTCTTGAATTTAATGAATTTATTGTTACAAAAAGAATTGCACCATCGCTATCTTGTATAGCATTTGTTAAATTCTCTCTCCACTTTTGACCATACTCTTGGTCTCTTTTATCAATCCAAACATTGAAATTAAAATGTTCTGTACTTTCAACAAATTCATCAACAAGTTCGTAATCTTTTCTTGAGTAAGATACAAATAATTTTTTATTCATTACTTATTGATTTTAAACAAAAAAATGAGAAATTAAGTTGACATATTTATTATATTATTTATAATAAATAATATGAATGCGTTAAGTAAAAACTATAAACCAATGGTAGTTTATGTGAATCCAAAGATTGAGAAGTATCTTAAATCTGCCGATTCTGATATAAGTATTGTAAAAAAAGTTCAATACAATATTGATCAATATTTAAAATTCAGAAAACTAAACATTTTATCGCCTCTTAATGGACACAACAAAGGATTTCTTAGAAGTCCATTAAGTCAAGGAAGCAATGGAAAAACACATTATCTTTGGCTTGCTATAGGCACAAATTCATTTGGTAGAAACAAAGGTTTAAAAGAAAATGAAGTTGTATTTGAGGAAATTAGGCACCACGATCTAAATTCTAAAAAATTAAATTTAGGAAACTTTAAAAAGTATAAAAAATATACTTTAAAAAACAGAGATGAAAATGATGGTCAAGTATGGTTGACACCAAACCAATATGAAGCTGTGTATTCAGAGTCAGACATAACACTGATCGAAGGTCTTCCTGGAACTGGAAAAACCACTGTTCTGCATAAAAAGTCAGACACTATTAAAGGAAAAAAACAACTTTATTTGACATACAGTAAAAAACTCACTTATGAGGCAATTAAGAGTTTTGGAGAGATAAACCAGTTAAACAACAATAGAAGAGCGTTAACTTTTAATGATTTTTTTAACGAACTAGCTAATGCAAATGATTTAAAGTTTTTTAATGATAAAGAAATAAATTATGATTTCTCAAAGAGTTTATTTCTAAATTTTTTAGAAAATGAAGCAAAATTAAATTATTCAAGTTGGAAAGACAGCATAAATGTTTTATATTCTGAAATTTATTCCAACGCATTTGGAAAATTAAATGATGAATATAAATTTGAAAATTCTTATAAAGAATTTGTCACAGAAAATTTTAAGTCTCGAAAAAGGTCTTTAGATAAAAAAGAATATGATCAAGCTGAAAAAGTTATAAATAAAATATTCGAATTAGGTAAAGAAGTAGAATTATTTCCTGCTTTATATCTTTCATATCATCTAATTCCAAAATTCCAAAACAAAAAAGCTCAACTTCCAGAAGTCTTTTCCAATCTTGATGTTTTACTTATTGATGAAATTCAAGACTTAACAGAGCTTGAAGGATATTTGGTATTTTTGTATGCTAATCAAACAAAAAAAAGGAAAAATAAAGAAGTTGTATTTGTTGCTGCTGGTGATGAGGCACAAACCATAAGGCCTACAAGTTTTACTTGGGCCTCTTTTAAAAATATTGTCTTTGAATTAAAAAAAGTTAATTTTGAAACAATCGACTCTTCAAATGTCTTTGAGCATATTAATTTAGACGAATCACTCAGATCTCCAAGTCAGATTTCAAATTTCGTTTATGCAACTAGATATTTTTATAGCAAAATAGACAAAAGAGAGAGACCATCTATTAAGCAGTTTACTGGAAACACCAAAGACCAATATGGCAGAGTTGTTTATTATTGCGCTAAAAACGATGCAGAATTAAAAGGTATAATCAATAAAGTTAACAACCTTCCGACTGGTATTTCTATATCAACTGGAATATCCTCAACTAATGATGCAGAAATTAAAGGACTAGTTAGTGCAGAAGAAGTTAAGGGCTTAGATTTTTCTACAGTTGCAGTTGTTGATATTGGTAAAACTTTAATCGAGCTCGAAGACTTAATAGAGAAAAGTAATACTTCAAAAAAGTACAACTCAATTATTAGATCCACAATTGATAATTTAATGGTTGCAATTTCTAGACCTACCCATACACTCATTCTTCTTGACCGAAAATTAGACACTGAATACTCAACTAGATTCAATAAAAATTCGAATGATTTAATCAATAAAGTTTTAGAGCTTTATGAAAATGCAGGAATAACATTAGAAGAGAATACCATCAATATTTATAAAAATAGCCATGATTTACTTGCTTCACTCGAACTATTTGTAGATAGAGAGGAATATATTAGAACTAAATTATCTCAGATTCAAAATGGCTTATTAGATAATCGATTAGCCGTGAACGATAATTTAAAGCTTTTATTTGAGGAAGAAAAACAGCAAAAACAAGATGGAAATATAGATGAAGAGTTGTTTAATGAATTAGTTAATTTAACAATTAGACATACAATTTCATTAGTAAGTA
>Ga0181581_10004150_pt1 | contig 11347 bp, 9 predicted proteins | sample 071ome_22_FD_132433 | JGI IMG/M metagenome (GOLD analysis project Ga0181581, IMG submission 132433) | Coastal salt marsh microbial communities from the Groves Creek Marsh, Skidaway Island, Georgia - 071404AT metaG (megahit assembly) | ecosystem: Environmental > Aquatic > Marine > Intertidal zone...
CCCCTTCTTCCCGGCGCGCTTCTTCTGGGTCTTCCCCTTCTTCCCGGCGCGCTTCTTCTGGCTCTTCCCCTTCTTGTTATGGCGCTTTCCGCCGTCCAAAAAACTGGGGTCTGACAGTATATCAAACACATCCTTTTCAACCTGCTTATCGGTAATACGCCTGCGCTTTGCGGGATGTGCCTCTAATGCGTCCAATTCTTTTACACCAGTGGGCATAAGTTTGGTGAGGTTTTTCGGGTTTCGGCCGCTCAAGAACCCGGGCTCTTGAATGATATCATAAATCTCCTGCTCGAATTTGGGATCAAGCGCCTTGCGCTCTTCTCTTATCTCTCTAAATGTTCGTGCTGCTTTGGGTCCGCCTGTAAGACGCGCGAATGTCTCGACATCGTCGTCGGTTATCTCCATCTCGTTTTTCTTTTCCGCTTTAGGGGGCTCGGCCATTCTTTTACGCGTAAATCTGGTACTCATGCTATAAAACATACATACATTTTTTCTTTCACGTCGTCAGATCCTATTCGGTTCCTCGTTGTTGTAAAAGGTCCATCGTGTTTCTTGCGCAGGATCAGGCATTCGCCGAAAATAACGATAAATTATACGTGCAAAAGTAAAACCTAATCTGTATACTCCAAAGTGATGGTCAAATAGTGAGGGTGCAATTCCTGGATCTGGCATGTTAATTACTCAACCTATTGTCACATGTTTACATGGATTATGTTTGTGTTTACGAATCCTATATAGACCCATCGTACATGTATATGTATATACCCATGCCAATTCATTACGGAATAACTGATCCAGACGACCTCCTTTGGGGAAGCAATGTAATGGCAGGCATGCCGCCTGCCCCTGATGTGGACCAAGCCATGCCTATCGCCGACATTCTCCATAATCTATTTGATTTCTTGGGTCACTTGTTCCATTTCATCTAAATGCGCTCTATCTCCATGCGTCATGGAGATAAAGCTTCCAGTGGGGTTCGAACCCACGATCTTTCGCTTACTAAGCGAATGCCTTACCACTTGGCCATAGAAGCACAACATATACAAGCGTATCCTCTTTATACCGGTTTTTCAAAAATTTGTTTATAGCCTAACATCCTCACTGTACCTACGCACTTTCAATTTGGCCAACTCACGTAGCTGTTCCGGTGTGTTTACACCAGCCACTTCCCATTGTCGCTCCTTTGGAATATGAACAATGTCCACCTCGATGATTTCGTTATCCGCAATCAGTTTCACGACGTCCGTGAGGTAGTATTCGCTTTGCTTATTGTCCGTGTTGAGCATAGGAATGTATTTATGCAGGTCAGATCCACGAAATGCATACACACCGCAGTTCACCTGTTTGATCTCCTCCTCTGAATAACTGCAGTCCTTTTGCTCGACGATTGCGTGAAAAAAAGCACCATGTAAAACGATACGCCCGTATCCAGTGGGGTCATCCAGGTTTGTTGTGACAATGGTGAGCGCGCGGAATGAATTCATCATTTCCTTCATTGTGTATGGCGATAACAAGGGCATATCCGCCGAAAGCACGATGACCCGCTCGTCTTTTTCATCTTGCAACTTGTCCAAACAAGAGCGCACCGCGTCGCCCGTTCCGCGGGGCTCTTCCTGCCTGACCATCTCAATGGCCATTTTATTCATATCAAAATGTATCGCAAGTGTTTTGTGAATTATATGTTCGTGTCGACCAACCACCACCAGGATACGCGACGGACGGAGCACATAGGCACTTTCTACCACACCGACAATCATCGGCAAACCGTTTATTTCCCGGACCACCTTAGGTGGACCGGGACCCATCCGTGTACCCTCGCCTGCAGCCATGATAATTACTGTAAGATCAGTCATAATGTTACAAGATATATTTTTGCTTCTTTATTTCATTTGTTTGTTGTCTTACATGTACGTCTTTCGGAACTGCTCCAAATCCATCACCGGGATGTTGAGATCGCGAGCCTTCTGGATCTTCGACGAGCTGTCGTCAGCGTCCTTTACGATCACCAGTTCCACATTCTTGCTGACAGCACCGCTGATCGTGGCGCCGTATTTCTCGAGTGCGGCAATGACCTCTTTGTCGCGGGTCTTGGACATCACCACCTTCTTTCCCTTGAGAGGATGATCCTCCACGGGTTCGATGGCCTCTTCTACCGCACCGTCAGCAACGGGCTCAGATGCCGCTGTTTCCAACTTGCCATCAAGGTTGCACTCACGGAGGAAGTCCAGTAGATCGGGAATGTTGGTGGCGAATGCCTTGGCGTTTTCAGGTCCGATGCCAGGCACGCCACGGAGGGCATCTTCCTTTTCCTGCATGGTCGCATCGCTCGTGAGGATGTCGGGGAGCGCCTCCATGACAGGTCCGATCTTTCGCTTTCCGAGGCCGCGACCCAGTTTTCCCGAGGCCGCCATGATCTCGACAAGCGACGCCCCCTCCACCTTTTCCTTGATGCCAGTGTGCAGCTTCTTGGCCATGCGGCTCTGGAAGCCGTCCACGGCCTTGAAGTCATCCTCAGTCATGGCAAGGATTTTACAGACCGAATCATGACCGGCATTGGCGAGCTTCTTCACATTGCCCTTTGATAGGCCGTCCACGCTTAAGCTGGTGAAGAACTCGGTGATGATCTTGTTGCGCACGTCTTCATTGGACTCCTTGTCGGCCAGCATAATGTCAACGTGCGTAGAGGTCCAGACATAGTCCACCTCCGGCATGAGAGGCTTCTCCGCGGGCGTGGTGACATCCTTGATGTGGGGGATCACATCCCCGCTCCTCACCAGCTGGACCACCGCACCCACGCCAATATTGTTCTTCTCGATAAAGGCGCCATTGAACCCAGTAGCGTACTCAATGGTGACACCGGCCAGCTGCACTGGCTCAATGCGAACGCGCGGCTTGAGGTATCCGCTCTTGCTGGGCGACCAAATGACGTCCACTACCTTGGCCTCTGTAACCTGGTCGGACATGACCATCTTGAAGGCAAACGAGTGATCAGGGTTCTTGGCCTTGCGGGGGTGCACATTATCGTCACTGACAATGATCCCGTCAATCTCGTACTTGTAATTGGCACGCACATCGATAAGCAGCTCCGACAAGGATTCGTTGGTGACGTCCTCACGGGTCTCGTTCCAGACAACCACGAATCCCTTGTCTGCCAGCATCTGCATCTGTTCGCTGGGCTTGATTTCGGGGTCAATGACCTCGTACGCGACGAAGTCAATGTCCTTGGCCTTTTTATCAGCCGACTTGCGGTTCACCGTGCCCGCCACCAAGTTGCGGGCATTGGAAAACTTGTCACTGTATTTCTCCTGAAATACTTCTTTGGGAATAATAAACTCCCCGCGGACAATGACATCAGGCACGTCAGGGATGTCAATATACTTCAGGAGGTGCGAAATGTCCTGTCCGTACGTCCCATCGCCGCGGGTGTACAGTTTTCGGACTCCCTTGAGCGAGTAGTACAGGCCGCTCACTCCGTCCAGTTTGCACGACAGAACATAGGAACCGGCATACTTTCCTTTCCATTGCGCGAGCGCATTGGAGTCGGGCTTGATCTTGTCCATGGATGGCATGTTGACCGGAAGCTTGACCTTTTTCTCCACCGGGGCACCGACGTCTCCAAGGGCAGTGTTGTCAGGTGCAACTCTTGCGAGGTACTCCTTGACCACATCGAACTCGTTGTCAGTGAGGGTCACCTCGCCTCCGGCATCCGTGAGCGAATGGAACTGCTCGTTCGCCAGCTTGATCATGTCAGCAATGTCCTTTTCTTCGAGAGATTCGAGGTAGGACATACCGCGCTCCTTGAACAGCTTCATATTGTCCATGGTTTTCGTCTTGTTCATCTTCGTAGTCTTGCGTTTACGCGGCTTCTTAGGCTCTTCCTTGGGCTCTTCCTTGGGCTCTTCCTTGGTCATTTTCATAATGCTTGTTTCTTTTTCTTTTGATATATGAAGCGGTTCATCACATGAAAACCTTTCAATTTTTTCAATAAGGGTATCCCGATCGGTCATATGCGTGACACATGACTTGTCAACGCCAACAATTTCAGCAACGCGTGCCTGCAGATCTTCAATTGTTGCATCACTCTCACCACCGCGTTGGATTGGCATCGACCGGCTTTTTCTGGTTCTGGTCTTTTTCATTTCGGACACTAATAAAGGACTGGGTGTTTTATTTTTGTCCCCACTGCGTACCTTGCGTGTGACATTTTTCGGCGCAACGTCGCGCTGCTCGGGCAGAAGATATTTCATTCCCAGAAAGGCAAAGATCGACTCCTCATCAGGAAACGCATCAGGAATCTTCTCGGTATCCCGTTCCTCCCCCTTCTCCTTCTTGTAGAGACCATGTTCATTCAGTGAATAGCCCTTTCGTAGGGCACGAATACGCATCTGGGTATTGAGATCCTTGCTCCCAGTAAAATACAGAGTAGCAAAAGGATATTCGTCCGCCGGGCTATACAGAAAGTCCACGCGTCGCGCCTTGCGATAGGGCGCCAGCTTGGCGATAACAAGGCTCTTTGTGGGTCCGCGCGACAGCACTTCAGTGACAATCCCGTCACTCGCAAGCCTCGAGATGAAATCCTGGAACGTCGCTCGTGTCTCAGTGGTGACAATCACATCAATGTCGCCGGAGTCGGGCTTGCCGCGACGGTAACTCCCTACAATCTTGGCCTCGCCGCCCTCTTTATTGGTTCTTCGTACACGCTCAAAAGCCGACATGATGACCTCTTGGTATTCGTCAATCTCGGCACGCGGAATGCGCTCCAAGATGTCCTCGTAATGTTCCAGTCCAGACCGCTGTGCACCTGTCAAGAGATGTTGGTTTGCGCGTAAATCATCAATCGTCTTCATGCCCTTTGCTTCAAGATCAGCTGCCTTTTTAGGCCCGATGCCAAATACCGTAGTAAGTATGCTCTCGGAACCTTGGTATTGTAAATCCATAATGGCTATACAATATTGCAATAAATTAAAACCCCGGGTCATTTGTGTATACCGTAGTGCCTGTCATATCACCAATAGGGTTATTGGTAATTGCACTGAACATGTTCCCAAGAGGCGTCTTAAATAAGTTATAAATATATCCTCCGCCAAATGCCGCTATAAATACCATCAAGGCGTCTCGCGCAATTTCCTTGATCGGTTTCATTTCACGGTCAATGTATTTCATATCGAGAATACGTAGTACACAGTATACAAGCGCAACAAGACATGCAAGAATGAGTTCCTGTTCCATTATATTTAATATCGATAACAAATAATCGCGGTAGATACGAATTATAGTTCCTCGATTTCCCCCAATAATGCGCTAATGTCCTCGTCGTCACGCATCGGTTCTGCCGTTGGCTTTGTCATATCTTCAAAATCAGTTAAATGTACATCCTCGTCATGTATCGTAAGCTGCTCGTCGTCCCCCATACGTCGCTCAAGCTCACGTGCGGCATTAATCTCTTCAAGATGTTCGATCGATTTGGGAGCCTCAATTTGCGTGATATGATCTGTCTCGGTAAGTACAGTGTCGGTATTATTAAATGATACTATTTCCGCAGATTGTTCGGCGGAAGGAACTGGTGGTGGTTCCAAGACAGGGGTTGATACAGGTGGGATGATAAGAGGCTCAGGCATTTTAATGATTTCGTTTGATATTTCTGCGGGGGTTTCGAATGCTTCAACAACCGGAGCAGGTTCCATTCCACCGATTGTAGTAACTGGTGGTTCTGGCGAAATAACTGGCGGAATAACTGGGGTCGGAATGGGCTGTTCAACCGGCTCTGGCGCAGGTGGAGGAGCAACCTCCTCAATAACAACCTCTTCGTCTTCTTCTACCGCATCATCCATGTAAGCCCGAATGATAGATTCTGTGGGAATACTATCACGGATCGTTGTCATGATGCACTCCTGTACAATAACCTCCAATTCGCGAGCATTTTTCTGGTGCTGCAACGACCCTACGTTTTTCTCAAATAGATAGACGTTTCTGTAAAGTCTTCGAGCGCAATGAATATACACCTTATGAATGAACTCGTCCAACTTAGGAACAGCAATGTCTATTTTCTTCTGTTTGGTTCCAACACGAATACACGTTAATACTTTTAATTGAATAATGTGCACGCATGTAATAAGGTCTTCTAAATAATTGCAGCCGCTCCTCTTAATAATTCGATCTCGTTCTTGAGCAATAATCTCATTATTCCATTTGGGGATACGAATGAGCAGCTCCTGAAATGTCATTAAATACTTACTTAATTCGTCATTTTCAAGGCAAATTCCCCAACCCTCATTAAAGATTGATCGAAACCCCTCGATGACAAGAGGCGTCATAAGAGTTACAAGTCGACCACACCACTCGTTACGAGACTCATGAAGGTTTGTAATAACAAAATCGTCCATTATAGTGTATTGAAAGCTTTAAAAAGCATGGGTTAAACGAGCGCATGTCGATAATGATAATTGAATAAAAAGGTCATTAACAATTGCTCGTTCTTAAATTGGATTCTACATTCATCGAATTTCATGATTGTATCGGCCGTTCGATATGACATCTCTCCATCTTTCAATGCATCGATTATATGGAAACTGTGCACTCCCTGTCGATATAATAGATTCGCCGTATTGATGATAGTTTCCATATCCACGGCAGTGTCGAGCTGTTCTAATGCATCCTTTGCAATTTGAATCTTATCGCTACTACACACACGTGGCAACATGGAATATCCATCAACAAATTTCTCAGGTATATGAATTTCACAAAACCGCGACAAAATAGGGTTCAGTAATTTGTACTTGTTTTCCGCAATCATAAAGAACCGGGTACTATGGCTAAACACCTCTATGCATCTGCGCAATGCCGATTGTGCATCAATGGTGAGATTGTCAGCATTAGAAAGAATGATACTTTTAAAACAGGTCTTATATCGCAGGTTTGATTTTGCATAGAATTTCAGTTCGTCGCGAATAAATCGAATACCCTTCCCGTATGCGCAATTGACCATCATAACGTTTTCCCGCATAACCTCTTTGTTTCCGCCATAGATTTGGTTTATAAACTCCATCAATATAGACCGCTTACCAACACAGTTGGGGCCATGAAATATAATGTTTGGAATCTTTTTCGCCGCAACAAAGGCGGATAACATGTTTTTAATTTCGTCCATGACGTATATGCAGGAGTGTTTTTATCCTAATTTTACAACTTTCTTAAATTCGGTAGAATATTGGTATCTTCCTTGGTACATTGTACGCCGTTCAAGATTACATTTCAAACAGGCTATAACGACATTATTATCATTATGACCAAAATTGTTGTTTTCTCGTTCCAATGTCCATTGCATCGGGTCACGTGATTCACTATAGAATATTTTCACATCATTATTGCAATAGTAACACTGCTTTTCACTACTCAATAACTTGGAAATTACTTGCGACCGTGTAACAAAAAGAGACGGTTCAAACAGGTTCTTTTTTCTATCCTGTGCCCTGTATGCACCAACTTTTGCTGCAAGCATTCTATTCATGAATTTCACGTCATTATTTTCATGTTCTCCGGTATTCGCCTGGTTTAAAATACGAAGCTCGTCGTTTCTTGTGATTTCATCATAATTCCATGTATTCATTTGTGTAATTTTTCTGGCACTTATTTTCTTTTCTGTTACTTCATGCTCCGTATCTGAATGTTTTGGCGAGGTTAAATCTATAATAATACGTTTCATATATTATCACAAAACTATAACATTTAAAATTGAACCCATTGATAATAATAATAGAAGGTACTTTATTTATAATATACACCATGTCTGATATTAGCGATCTTGAAAATGAAATTAATGAATTTGAAACCATTAAATTGTCATCAGACAATCAATGCAACGACCCTGAAACTGAACAAGTAAATGACGATGTTGATCTATTGTCAGAAGCATCCACCATAGAAATCCCACCAATCTACACCGATATTGATGATATGTATTGTTGTCTTAACGAAACAGCTTGTCATACCATTGACAATAACATAATTGACATGTTTCGACATAAATTCCACACGATTATAAAAAGCGAAATTATTTCAGACTTACATAACTTTATGGAACCCGGCGCGGTTGATTCTATCGATGAAATGATTGATGAAGCAATTGATATTCAAATGGATTCTTATCCAAAGTATCAAGAGTCTCATCAAAATATTGCAATTCCAGTTAACGACATTTCCCTTGAAAGGTGTATCAACGTCCCGCAAGTAGCACAGAAAACTGAAGAATGGTATAAGCAACGAATGAACATGATGACCGCCAGCAATATGTGGAAAATAATAAAATCCGATGCCACCCGAAACAGTTTCATATATGATAAATGCAAAATGGACAATACACAAATATTCAGCCAGCCCATGGACTGGGGGAATAAATATGAACCAGTAAGTACTATGCTATACGAAATGCTATTTAATACAAAGGTTACCGAGTTTGGCTGCATACATCATAAAGAATACCCGATGATTGGTGCATCTCCAGACGGAATCGTGTTAGATAAGGAGCATCGATTATATGGGCGAATGTTGGAAATTAAAAACATATACAACCGAGACATTGTCGGTGTGCCAAAAGAAGAATATTGGGTACAAATGCAAATTCAGATGGAAGTATGCGACCTGGATGCATGCGATTTTCTTGAAACCCGTTTTAAAGAATATGATGACAACTCCTTCTTTAATGACACGTCCGGAAGGATTCGTGGCGTCATAGCAGAAAACGTAGACGGGCGTTATTATCATCCAATATGCGATACATACACCATTGTAGACGTATCCGAATGGTTATGTCAGTATGGAATCGCAACGGTATCTTACTACTATCTTGATGAATATTCGTGTGTCACCGTAATGCGTAATTCAGAATGGTTCAATAGATGTCTCCCTCACTTTCTTGAGACATGGGAAACAATTTTGAAGGAGCGTGTAGATGGTTATGAACATCGCCTTCCCAAACCGCGCGAAAAAAAACAAGTAAATGTTGTAAAATTAGATGTGGATATGGAAGAAGTGGAAAGGGTAGCAAAGGAATTGAGCAAAGAATGGGATGATTTAAATCTTAATATGGGTACAACGAATAATTAAGCAAGGTATTGGTCTGCCCCTTGGTTATTTTCTCTTGCAGCAGGGGTTTGATGGGCAAGGGGCTGTTCTGCAATTAGATTGTATAAGGAAGTTTGATCATCTGTATTGGTCTCGGGGATCGCCATTCTCGATGGGTCGACATAAGTATTCTCATACGGAATACCTTGGTATCCATTGTCAGTCTCGATAACATTGGGCGTTCTTCGCGTGTCGATATAAAAGTGCATTCCTTGTGGCGGAGGCGTGTGAAAGTCCGATTCACTGTACACGTCTTCTTCATATGAAGAATATAATTGACGGAATACTCTTGACTGGGAATTGTCACTTAACATCTGGTTATCGTGCACAAAGTCCTCGGGTTGTGTTTCTTGATTGAGCATTTCAGCGTCAATGATGGTTGTTTCTGGAACCAATATGGGGTTCATTTGATTCTGGAAATCTTGCGAGAAATCGAATGACTGTGTTCTTTCCATATCAACCTCATAACGACCCATTATTACATGCATCATAGGTTCATGCGGCGGAGTATGTGGACTGGGTGGAATAAGCGGGGTTTGTTCACGCTTTGGTTGTCGTGTAAGATTTGCTCTGCATAACGGACAATCGTTTGACTTACGCGCATGCACAATCAAGCATTCTGTACAAAACTTGTGTTTGCAAATCGTAATCGACACATTTTTGTCCTCGAATGGTTCGTAGCATATAGGACAATCGTCTATGGTTTCAGTCTCGTCGACACTGTCAACAACCGTCTCTACCTCCATTGCTGCATTACGATCATGATAAAGACCGGCCCATGTTTGTTTCAACAACTCTATCTGCTGTTTTCTCGACATAATTGAGGGGTATCCATAATGGGACGCCATCCGCTTAATCATTCGCGTACTCAGATAATCGAAATTAGGCGAACTGTTTGTTGTTGTCATAAAACATTTTATCATTTCGGAATCATGTTTACAATTATTGATGGTATGATTATGTGCGCCACAGTAGCCACAACATCGACGTCGTCGTTCAGTCATTCTAATATAAATATCTTATTTACATTAGATTTTCCATATGTAGGCTTTCAATTTTTCAATCATTTATTGCGATCATCGTACATTTTTTTCACCATATTTGCATACTGTTTGGCATTCTTGACAGTCCGACCTCGTCTGGTTTCATGTGGTACATACTCGCCGCTATCATACACGCCCTTTCGATTGCGTTGCTTTCGCGTCATACTTGCATACTTACCTATTTTTCGCTCACTCATAGATGGAATATATCCGTCATTAAGCTTTTCCAATATTAACTGCGATACTTGTTTTTCCGCATCCTCTTGATTAAGGCCCATTGCCACCGTTTTCTGTGATATATCGGATTTTGAATTCTTCTTACGTCCAAATGGAAGTTTTAAAGCGGTTTTTATGTTATATTTTCCACCCTTTTCAATTACATCCACATCCCACCATCCCCGACCTCGCTTAAGTCGTACATATGCAGAATCAGAAAACTTGTCGCGTGATTGTTTTTCCTCACTGTATTCAGTAATAACAATTAAGTCATTATTGCTCGATTCTTTCAATATATGACGATCGGGTGGCGTTTCTGATTTTTTGAATTTTCTTGCAATCTTATTTTTGGGTTCTATATCCTGCTCAGGGATGATAGCAGATGTAGTTTCTGCTACTTCATTGTATAAGGTAATTGCTTGTTCCGCTCCATTTTTAACAATGTCAGGGACAACCAATTCGTCAGACACTTCTTGTGGCACACGTACAACCATTTGCATAACGGATTCGGGTTCTTCTTGTGGCACTCGTACAACCATTTGCGCCTCTGGCTCCTGTTCTTCTTTCTGATCCTCAATTTGTAAAATGGGCTCTTCTTGATCTACCGGAATATCTTCAACCTCGATTGGCACCATTGCAGTTCTCAATGCTTGTTGTTCGTCATACAATCTTTTTGATTCTCGCATCTTTTCTGACGCAGCAATCATTTGCATAAGGTGTCGTGTTTGTTTTTCTTCCTGCTCCAATTTGCGAATTTCTTCTTGTTCGCGTGCAATCCGTTCAGCCTCTTCCCGGGCCGCTTTTTCACGTTCAATCCATTCGGCTTTTTCCTGCTCAGCTTTTTCGCGTGCAACCCGTTCAGCCTCTTCTCGTTCAGCTCTTTCGTGTGCAACCCGTTCAGCCTCTTCTCGTTCAGCTCTTTCGCGTGCAACCCGTTCAGCCTCTTCTCGTTCAGCTCTTTCGCGTGC
>Ga0181581_10004173_pt1 | contig 11306 bp, 12 predicted proteins | sample 071ome_22_FD_132433 | JGI IMG/M metagenome (GOLD analysis project Ga0181581, IMG submission 132433) | Coastal salt marsh microbial communities from the Groves Creek Marsh, Skidaway Island, Georgia - 071404AT metaG (megahit assembly) | ecosystem: Environmental > Aquatic > Marine > Intertidal...
ACCGGCGGAGCCGGCGGTGGTGCATTAAATACATCTTATGCTGGACGAGGTGGCGGAGCCGGTGGTTCAGGTGGTAGTGTAAGTGGTGCTTTTGGAACTGCCTGTGTTTCAGGTAATGGAGGTAGCGCAGGAAATGCCGGCCAAAACGGAACATTAGGCAATGTTGGTGGTGCCGCCGGAGGTGGCGGTGGCTGGGGAGCCGCTGGAGGCAATGCTGCTGGAAATTCTGCTTATCAACCTTATAACGGCGGCGCCGGCGGGAAGTGTGTAAATTTAAACGGAAATAGTGTAACCTGGGCCGTAACAGGTACAAGATACGGATCAATAAGTTAATTAAACAAATAAATACAGTAGAGGATAACAGATGGCAATAAATTTTCCAAATTCACCCACAAACGGTGATACATTTACAGATGGTACAAGCAGTTGGACCTGGGACGGTACTTCTTGGAACCTTGTAACCAGTAGTTTATCTGTTACTCCTGAAACATTTAAAACCATACAGGTTGCAGGACAAAGTGATGTAGTTGCTGACAGTTACAACGATACTCTTACACTGGTAGCAGGTTCAAACATCACACTTACTACAGATGCTGCAACTGATTCTGTTACAATTACAGGACTAGCAGGCGGTGGCGGCGGAGACGTTAACCAAAATGCTTTCAGTACAATTGCTGTATCAGGGCAAACTTCAGTAGCAGCAGATGCAGTTACAGATACACTTAATCTTGCAGCAGGTTCTGGTATTACCTTAACCACAAACGGTACAGACACAGTAACAATTACTTCAACATCAGGCACACCAACATTTAATACTCTTACTGATGCTTCAGCAGCAGGGCTAAGTGTAGCAGACATTTATCTACCTGCAATTACAAGACACGTAGTTACAAATAATGGTCTTAGCTCTTATAGATTCGATCATCACGGTACGACAGATAATCCTATAATTTATGCTATTAATGGAACTACCATCGCATTTGAATTACAGCAAAGTGCCGGTCATCCTTTTGAAATACAAGATCCAATAGGAAATCCTTATAGTGTAGGACTAGTACACGTTGCTACAGATAACACTGTTAGTACCGGTGCAGCAGCACAGGGAAAAACAAGTGGGGTATTATATTGGAAAATTCCTGCTAGTATTTCAGGCGGATACAGGTATCAATGTACAAATCACGCTGTAATGGTAGGAAGTATCACTATTAAAGATTTTGCTTCTCTCTAATATTTTTTAGTTAATTCATCTAATTGTTTTCTAAGACTAGTAATAATATCTCTAGAATCTGCTTGACTGAATTTTTTTGCTGTGGCCGAGTTCATTAAAAGTTGTTCGTGCCATCTATCAAGTTCTAGTACTTCGCCTTCTAATTGTCTAAGTAAATTTGTTGCTTTTATTTTAGCATCACCGTCAGGCATATTATTAATTTTTGTTTGAAAAGTTTTCTTTTCATCTAGATATCTTGGGTTTTCTTTAAGAAGCATTTTCTAACTCCAGTACTGTTTCTATCTTGGTTCTAATTAAACTATTATTTAAAGTATTTCTCAAACCATTATGTATATTTTTGGGTAAGTTATCAAGAGTTGCCCAACAAAATGTATCTACCACAGTTGGCATAAATTCTTGATCAACTAAACAAATATAAGTGCTATATTCAAATCCTTTATCTCTAGATAGATACAGTTCTATAGGTAATATTTTTCCTTTTGAAAAATCTTCTAGAGCCTGTTTACTATCTTCAAACAAAGACTTGTTTCGTGCAAATGTAGGGACAGTCCACTTTTCTTTTTCAAGAATAAGTAATATTCTTTTCTCAAGTTTAGATAAAAATAGTAGTCCGGCACGTTTTTGCATACTATTAATTATGCTGGATCGGGATCTAGTCTCCAGTATCCGGCAGCATATTCACCTTCAAAAGATTTAAGCCACTGGATACCGTCCCATTTGTATTGTATACCTGTTCTAATATTAGTTACATATGTAGTGTTATCTGCTACAGCAGTATCGAAAACAGTTATCCAACTTGATCCATCCCATTCAACAATATTATTTTGTTTTAATTCATATGCTGATAAAGACGAACCGTCAGTTCCTTTCCAAGCATCTGGACTAATTCCATCAGGATCACCTATACTTTCAAGTAGCAAATATCTAGTACCAACTGGAATATTATTAACACCATTCCACTTATCAATTGGATTAAAAGTTGTTGGATTTACAATTGCATCTATTGTAGTTTGTTGTGCTAATGCTCTTGAACCTTCAATAATACTGTTACTTGGAATAGTATCTTGGTCAAAAGTTACTAATAAAATTTTTGGATCTGTTGGATGAATTGCAAATGTTCCAGCCATTTCCGAGCCAGATGGCTGTCTAAAATAAATTACACTATTTGCATTAAAGTTACCTAATCGTGTTAGTATTGCATTCCAATCGTATTGTTTATTACTAGCAACCGATTCTTTTTCGTCTAGTCCTACACTTGCTATAGCAGCATATGGATCTATAATTGTTAGTTCGTAATCATAAGGTTGATTGTTATTTGCTTTAAACAATAATACTGGGAATCTAGGATTTACATATACAGTATTACTTCCATCGCCATTATACACTAGACTCGAAATATTTTTTACATCCCCGTCTTCTGTAAAAATATTTGCAATAATACTTCTGATAACTCCAAGTTTTTTAACTTTAGCAGGTGGTGAAATCCAAATAGGAATTGTAAAATCTAAACTGCAAATGTCAATGTCTGATTCTGTTCCTGCAGGTATTGATCTTGAACTAAAATTTGTACTGTCTAGGTACACAACACTTAAACTAGTCCAGTCTACATAGTTGTCTGTTGTTTGTATTTCTAATGCAGGATTAAACAACACTAGTATTTGTTCTAGCAGTTGTAATTTTTGATCTGTATTTGATGTCCAGATATCACATTTCATACTTAAAGTATACGGTGTTGGCATCAATCTTTCTACAGTAACGTTTTTACCCTGCTCACCCGTGTATACCCTTGTACCATCATCTTGTTCTTGATATCTTCGCTCTCTAATATTAACCTTACTAACAAATGTAGGATCTGATAATCTCGAAGGATCAGTTTGTAACCCTGTTACATAAACAGCCATACGCGGAACTGTTGGCATTTTATTTTCAGAATTTTCTCTAATAATATTTGCTACTTGGCGTGTTAGATCACCATACATAACAGGCACAGTTTGTTGTTTACCATCGCCTGCTTCAAATTTAAAGCCGATAAAGATTCGCATAAACTGTGTTACGTATCTTCTAATTTGCCCGTCGTAGAAAAAATCCATTACTTACTAGCCTTATCAAATTTATGTGTAAAGGCATCCTTGTTACCCTTAGATGCTGCTGCTCTACGCTTTTGTATTTTTAATGAAATTGGCTCTTCTTCCTTTTCAGGTGGACGTCTTTTCACTGTATGTTTTTTTGGTCTGCTGGTAGCAAACCCTAGAATTTCATCAATACGCATTATTCATCTGCCTCTGGTTTAAGTGCTTTAGAAAGACTTTGTTTTTCTTTAACAGTCTTGCCATCAATAACTTGTTCATTGGTGTTATTGATAAATGTTGACTTAAGACCTTTGTTTTCTCTAGCATCGTGTCCTGCAAAGTCTTTACCTGCTGCAACATCGCTTGGTCCTAAATTACTCATCGTCATTCTTACATCATCCTCAACTTTACTCCATCTACCTTTCTTAAAGATGAAAAGTCTTGTTGGTTTATAATCTGTTCTAAGATGGAATTGACCATCACCTGGATTCATAGGAAATGCTATGCCTTGTGTAAACGGAGCACCGTTTGGCGGAATACCATCGCCTACTAAGTAACCATCATATCCTGACATTTCAGGATTTGCATTAACCATATCCGCAGTATAACTTGTATAGATTTCGTCCCCATTATCGTCATAAATTGGATTGCCGTTTGCATCTGTAGATGGTATTAATAATTGTGTATCATCTGCTGTGACTAGTTCAGCATTACCAACTTCGTCACGTTGCAGTGTATAAAATTTAGTTGTATCATAACCACTTTGAGGAGCATCTGCTTCTGCTTGATCGAGAACTGCACTTGTAATTTGCATTTCTTTTTCATAAGTTGACATAATGTCTTTAAGTGTATCGGCAAGTTTCCAATCACCACCCGGTGGCGATGCAGTTGTTTCTGATATTGCTTCGTATTTCTCACCGTTGTAAGAAACTATATCACCAGGAAAGTAAGTTGAATTAGCATTATATTCGCCTTTGTTATTTTCTTCACCTGCAACGGCATCTAAAATATCTTTGAATTCTTGTGCATCTACTAATGGTTTACACTTTGCTCTGTATAAATGAGGATACCAAGTAACAGAAAATCCTTCTGCTGCTCTGTTTACGTCTTCAATTACATAAAATCTTTTTAGTGCATAATTTAAATCGTTTAATGCATATTCGTCTTTTAAATGAGGTAATTCAATTACATCACCTGATATTAATTTTCTACCTAGTTTTTCTACAGTGTCATTAATATGAAATGTAATAAACAATGTATCGTTTTGTAGAAATAAACCAAATTGACTTAGATTAAAATCTACATCATTTACGTTATAAACGCCACGTAATACATATACATCTGGATCATACTTACGATCTCTATTTTCAAGGAATAACATATCCTGTATATTTGTAGGGTCATTAGCATTATATCTAGGTGTAGTAGGTGTTTCTTCTCTACTAGTTCCAGGTCCTATATAGCGATGAATAAGCACATCGGTACCGCCAACTTGGAACATCTCCCAGGCAGTTTTATCAATAAATTTGTAATCGTTGCCCTTCTCGGGACGGTATAAACTCAGTCTTGGCATAGTATATGTATTTACCTATTCCGTCACAAGGCATAAATAGTTATATGAGCCAAATAGATAGCGCAAAACAAGAAGTATTCGATTACGTAAAAGCAATGCTCGGCGACGGTATGATCGACGTCGAACTAGATCCTATTCACTACGAAACAGGATTAAAACGTGCATTGGGTGTTTTTAGACAAAGATCTGATAATGCTGTTGAAGAAAGTTACATCACTCTGACACTTGAAAAAGAAAAGAATGATTATATTTTGCCTGATGAAATACAACAGGTAAGACAAATTTTTAGACGTTCAGTTGGTTCACGTACAGGTAATGGAACTGGTGGTACAGTTTTTGAACCCTTCAACTTAGCATACACAAACACATATTTGTTAAGTTCAACAAATATGGGTGGACTTGCTACATACGAATTATTTGCAGGATACCAAGAACTAGTAGGTAAAATGTTTGGTTCATTTATCAACTTTACTTGGAACCCACAAAGCAAGAAACTAATTATTATGCAACGCCCAAGAGGAGAAGAACAAGTGCTTCTATGGTGTTACAATAATAAGCCTGATTACACTATCATAAATGATCAGTATGCAGGACAGTGGATAAGAGATTACACACTTGCAAACTGTAAAGTTATGTTAGGTCAAGCAAGAGAAAAATTTGCTAGTATTGCTGGTCCACAAGGCGGTACCGCACTTAATGGTGCTAGTATTAAGCAAGAAGGGTTTTCAGATATTGAAAGACTTACAGCAGAACTAGTAACACTTGTACCAGGCGGCCAAGGATACTATTGGATCAACGGATAATGAAAGCATCAGAATTTATCACAGAAGAACACGAAGAAATCTACAATGAAACTGCAAAGATGGTTTGGGGTAGAACAAGTGGTACTGCTAAAGGCGGAAAAACCAAATTAAGATTTCGTTGTTCAACAGGTCCAAGAGCTGGTAGACAAGTTAGTCATCCATCTAAATGTCACCAACAGTATAATGTTGCCAAAGCCCAAAAAATGAAGACAACCAGAGCAAGAACTGGACCTACTCAAGCACGTAGACAACAAAGAACAAAGTCAATTAACACAGCAAGTGTGTTAGCACGTAAACTTAATACGGGCAAAGCCGGACAACCAAGACCGTATATTTAGACTTGACAATCCTACAAGTGATGCTATAATGTTAGTATTACTTAGGAGATATTTTATATGATAATAGGCATTTGCGGATTCATCGGCTGTGGTAAAGATACAGTAGCCGACCATCTAACTAATGAACACGGATTTCGCAGAGAAAGTTTTGCGGGAACACTCAAAGACGCAGTATCAGTAGTTTTTGGATGGGATAGAGAAATGCTAGAAGGTCGATCTAAAGAAGCTCGTGAATGGAGAGAGCAAATAGATCATTGGTGGGCTGAAAGATTAGATATGCCTACTTTAACACCAAGATGGGTTTTACAGTATTGGGGCACTGAAGTGTGTCGTAGAGCGTTTCACGATGATATTTGGGTAGCAAGTTTAGAGAATAAACTACGTAACAGTACAGACGATATTGTTATTAGTGATTGCAGATTTCCAAATGAAGTTGATATAATTAAGAAAGCAGGCGGCAAAGTAATTTGGGTAAAACGTGGCGAATTACCACAATGGTACGATAATGCTGTTCAAGCAAATCAAGGGTCAAATTTTCATATTAATGAGATGAAATTATCAAAAGTACATCCTAGTGAATGGGCTTGGGTAAACACTGAATTTGATTCAATAGTTGAAAATAACAGTTCTATAGATGAGTTGTATGCACAAATTGAAAACTTATTAGTAGTCAGCCACTAAATCTCCTTGTTTCCAACGTATATTTTCTTTAGATAACACACTTCTACAATTTGCACAAACTGTCTTTAAGTTTTGAGGTCTACAGTTATCTAGATTTTCATCGACGTGAAATACCCTAAATATTTCTTTATGTGGCGATTTAAATCCACACTTATCACACTGCTTTTTAATTCTATATCCTGCTCGATGCCACCTTGGTATTCCGTGATATAGACCGTGCGTTGAACAGGCTTCACACAGACTTCTATAATAAGTCTTGCCGTTCTTTTTGTAATTAACTGCACGTGGTCTTAAACCGCATTTACAAAGGGGTCTCATATCTATATTTACACCTTTTAGACCCCTTTTTATATAGGTATAAACAGCACTTTTTGTTATTATCTACTAAATACATTAGTAATACAGATTAGGTATAACAATATACTTTTACATTACCAGGAGATAACGGAATGGCACTACAATCACCAGGCGTTGAAGTAACTGTAATAGATGAGAGTTTTTACACCCCCGCTGAACCGGGTACAACACCTCTTATCGTAGTTGCAACAGCCCAAGATAAAATTAATGCTGCAGGCACAGGAACTGCTTCAGCAACAACGGCCGCAAATGCTGGCAAAGCATTTAAGGTAACGTCACAGAAAGAATTAGTAGATCTTTTTGGAGTACCAAACTTTGAAAAGACAGCAAGTAACACACCAATTCACGGAAGCGAATTAAATGAATACGGCTTGTTAGCAGCATATTCATTATTAGGCGTATCAAATGCCGCGTTTGTTACTAGAGCTAACGTAGATTTAGGACAATTAGCAGGTACAGCAGATGCTCCGGGAGCGAATCCGGACAATGGTACTTGGTGGGTTGATACAAGAGGAACAACTTGGGGTATCCAAGAATGGAACGGTGCAGCAATTACTGTAACCGGAGGACAAAAGTTCACTAACAAGACACCAATTGTATTAACAGATGATGACACAACAAAAATTGATTCCGGTACAGGAAAACCTAAAGGTTCAGTAGGTGCTATCGGAGATTATGCAATTGTTTTTGAAACAGTAGATGGTTCAGGATCATTCGTAGCAACAAAAGAAACAGCAAAAGTGTATTACAAATCCGCTGGTAATGGTGTTTCTCCAACTGCAGGCGAATGGGTACTAGTTGGATCAAACGACTGGACAGCAAGTCACCCAACAGTTACAGGCGGCACATTTACTGCATCAAGTGGTAAGTTTAGTATCAACAGCACAGACTTTGAAGTAACTGGTACACTTGACGATTTAGTAACAAATATTAACGGTCAGATTAGCAGAACACAAGGCATCTATGCTAGAAACGTAAGCGGTAAACTTTATCTTTACGCACAAGGCAAAGAAGCAGATGCAAATAATCCAGACTCAACTCTTACACAAGCGATTATTATTGACGACGCGAGCACAACACCAGCAGTAGACTTTGCTGCATTAGGTATTAGTAAAGGAACATATTATGCTCCTACATTACAGCAGTCAGCACATACAAGTGTTCCACAATGGAAAACTAATGATACTGCTCCTCGCCCAACAGGAAGTGTTTGGTTAAAAACAACTGAGCCTAACAACGGTGCAAGATGGAGAGTTTACAATTGGTCATCTGCAACTACTACTTGGAATGCAGTAAATGCTCCAATTTATAGTTCAGGACACTCTGCTTTATATTGGTTAGATAGAAGCGGTGGCGGTAACAACATTGCAACAGATGCATTGTTTGTTCAATCAAATGCAAACGAACACGGTGGTTTTGATGCAACTCCTTCAACTGCAACATTTAGAGTATGGCGCAGAGCTGGAACTGGAAATACCACTATTAAATCAGCAGAAGTAACTGCTTCAACATTTACAGCAGGTGCAAATACATTTGAGTTATCAGAAAGTGTTAAAAATTCTGAAAGCCTTGCAACAGCAGTATCAGTAACATTTACTGCAACAGGCGCAACAACAGATGCAGATTTACTTGCAGAAGCAATTAATAGTGCAAACTTTACTAACGTAGAAGCAGCAGTAACAACTGACAATGAAGTAGAAATTTTCCATAAATTAGGTGGAGATTTTAGAATTACAGATGGTGCTAACGCTCCTATTGCTAGTGCATACTCTGCTTATAACATTGACTCACTTGCAGGAACAGTAAATTTATATACTGCACCAGCAGGAAGTGATGATGATTTTGTTGCAAGTTTATGGCAACCATTAGCAGCAAGTAACTTTAAAGCAAGTTCAAATGATCCAGAAAATGAACCAGCAGATGGACAACTTTGGTATAATCCAGAGTTTTCAGAAGTAGACATTATGATTCATAATGGTACTACTTGGGTTGGTTATCAAAACTATGGTGCATACACTAACTGTTCACCAGCAGGTCCAATTGTTTCGGCAACTGAGCCAAATAAAGACACAGGTCAGTCAGATGGAACTGCTCTAGTTGATGGTGATCTTTGGATTAGCACAGCAGATTTAGAAAACTTTCCAACAATTTACAGATGGAACGGAACTACACTTGCTTGGGTACAGATTGATAAAACTGATCAAACAACTGAAGAAGGTGTATTATTTGCTGATGCACGTTATGGCTTATCAGGCGCAACTGGTAATACAGCAGCAGATATTACAGACTTACTAACAAGCAACTACTTAGATCCAGATGCTCCAGATCCTGCATTATATCCGCAGGGAATGTTGTTATGGAATTTACGTAGAAGTGGTGGAAATGTTAAGAAGTACAATAACAACTATATTGACACAACTGCTGATAACGAAAGATTTAACAACGGTGAGTCAATGACAAACTATGCAACTGATAGATGGACTACTGAGTCAGGCAACCAAGAAGACGGTAGCGGTTCATTTGGTAGAAAAGCACAGCGTATGGTAGTTGTACAAGCATTGAAATCTGCAATTGACACAAGTGATGAGATTAGAGACGAAGAAAGACGTAACTTTAACTTAATTGCTTGTCCAGGTTATACAGAAACAATGAGTAACCTTGTTAACTTAAACATTGACAGAGGATTAACAGCATTTGTTGTTGGTGACACACCATTTAGATTACCAGCAGATGCTACATCACTAACAAATTATGGTTCAAATGCGAACCTAGTTGTAGATAATAACGATGACGGTATTGTTACATACGATGAGTATATGGCAGTATTTTATCCAAATGGATTTACAACAGACTTAGGTGGCGCAAACGCAGTTGTACCTAGCTCACATATGATGCTACGTACTATTGCACTAAGCGATCAAGTATCGTTTCCGTGGTTTGCACCAGCAGGTACAAGACGTGGTGGAATTAGCAATGCTACAGCAGTAGGATATATTGATGCAGCAACAGGTGAATTCCAAACAGTTGCACTTAACGAAGGACAGCGTGATACGTTATATGATCAAAAGATTAACCCAATTACATTCTTTAATGGTGTTGGATTAGTTAACTATGGTCAGAAGACAAGAGGCAGAAATGCTTCTGCGCTAGACAGAATTAACGTTGCAAGGTTAGTAGTATACTTACGTAGTCAACTTAATAAATTGGCTCGTCCGTATATCTTTGAACCAAACGATAAAATCACTAGAGACGAAGTCAAACAAGCAGTAGAAAGTTTACTACTTGAGTTAGTTGGCTTAAGAGCTCTTTATGATTTCGCTGTTGTTTGTGATGAAACAAACAATACACCGGCAAGGATTGATAGAAATGAACTTTATGTTGATATTGCTATTGAACCTGTTAAGGCTATTGAGTTCATTTACATTCCATTGCGTGTCAAGAACACAGGAGAAATATAATGCCTATTACATCACTTAATAACTTTGGGGTACCAACAGACGCAGGCAACCAAGTGCTCTTGATGCCAAAGTTAAAGTATCGCTTCCGCGTTACTTTACTTGGATTCGGAGTAACTGCTGCAACTGAACTTACTAAACAGGTAGTAGATGTATCAAGACCAAAAGTTGGTTTTGAAGAAATGCCGTTAGACGTATACAACTCAAAGGTTTACCTAGCAGGTAAGTATACCTTTGAAACGTTGAGTCTTAACTTGCGTGATGATGCAACTGGTGAAGTACAAAAACTAGTTGGACAACAGGTTCAGAAGCAATTCGACTTTGTTGAACAAGCATCTGCAAGATCAGGTATTGACTATAAATTTACAACAAAAATTGAAGTATTAGACGGTGGTAACGGAAACAATGCTGCAGGTATTAACGTACTTGAGACATCAAATATGTACGGTTGTTTCTTAACTAACGTTGATTACGGCGATGCAAACTATGGTACTAATGAAGCGATGACTGTTGCTTTAACAATACGCTTTGATAATATGGTACAATGGGGTGCAGGAGAGCAAGGTGTTGGTGTTGGTATTGGTGCTGCTGTCGAAAGAACACTCGGCAATGCAACTACTGGTGCTACAGCGGCTCAAGGCGCTTAATACTAGTTTTACAAAAAACAGAAAAAGCCCGGTTTATTTTCCGGGCTTTTTTTATGGCTAAATAATAGTATGGCCAATAAATTTACTAGATTTCTAACAGATGTGTTTACTGGATTATCTAATCCTAAAGGTAGAGTAGCAAATTATACACACGC
>Ga0181581_10004179_pt1 | contig 11302 bp, 8 predicted proteins | sample 071ome_22_FD_132433 | JGI IMG/M metagenome (GOLD analysis project Ga0181581, IMG submission 132433) | Coastal salt marsh microbial communities from the Groves Creek Marsh, Skidaway Island, Georgia - 071404AT metaG (megahit assembly) | ecosystem: Environmental > Aquatic > Marine > Intertidal zone...
GATAACGAGACAGTCCACTCTCCCGAGTAGCTCATCGAGGGCGTCAGGGGTGTTCTCGATCCAGAAGTTCATGGTATCGCACAACACCAGGTCGGCAGACGTGGTCTGATCCATCACGTGCGCCTGCACACTTGGATCCAGATTCCCCAAGCATACAATCTTGGCGTCGGTGTAATGCCCCGGGAGGGTCGGATGGAACTCAGACAGCACATTAAGATCTGTGAAGAGCGTATCCCGGTTGTTGAGGTCGAAGTGGTAGCGCCCACCCCAGGCAAAGGTCTTCTGATCGGCACGTCGTTCCAGACCGTCCAGGTTGACATTGCGGGAGCGCAGTACCTCCACGTATTCCTCTGGAAAATCGCTGCCGACGACAGCAACCAGATTCACGGCATCCGTCATGAACCGGGATGCAAGGGTCAGATAGGTGGCACTGCCACCCAAGGCTCGATCGCGTCTGCCGAATGGCGTTTCAATCTGATCGAATGCGACGGTTCCGACGGCTAGTAGACTCATGGAGGGGAGGCGCGTGGAGGGAGTAGGATGACATGAACCGTCGACAAAGATACCAAGAGATTCCGCCAGTTTCCGGTGTGCACCCTGCCATACCGCGCCTTAACCGCGTATTCAAAGGATCAAAGGCCCTCCGAGCAGGAAACGTACCAGGTCGAAGCGGGTTATGGCCCCATCCGGTCGCCGCGCATGACTCCCCGCTCAGCGGCCCAGTCGGCAGCCTTGATGATTGAGCGCTACCTGGCCACCCCACAAGCAGGCATTTTACCAAGCCCCCCTTCAGCCGGTCCATGACTCTCCCCTTGCGCGGATTGAACACCGTTTTAACTGCAGGTCGTGCTGCCTACACGGTGGCTGCTTCCACTGTCACCGGGCTGATCGTGCCGCTGTTCTTACTGGCGACGACCGCTCTGGCCCAACCCGCGGACCAGGCATTCCAGGACCAGTTTGAACAGGCGTTGACCCAGTTCAACAACAACCTGTTCGCCGGTGCGGCTCGATCCTTCCACACTCTAAGATCCTCCTGGCCAGATCATGTGATTGCGCCGGAGGCCATGTACTATGAGGCGGAGTCGTACCTGGCGCTCGGACGTGAGGAAGAGGCCATTGCCCTACTCACGACGTTCGACGAGCAACACCCCCGACACCGCTTCACCTTCGGAACGCGCCTGGCTCTTGGGGCCTATTTTTTCGAGCAAGCTGCCTTCGAGCAGGCCCTCCGAACACTAGGACAGGTTCTGGAAGGCTCTCCCACGCCTGATCAGGCCTCCCGGGCCCTGTATTGGATGGCCGAGTCCGCCTTCAGTCTGGACCGACCAGACGAAGGACTGGGTTACCTCGAACGTATCATTGTCGAGCATGCCCAAACGGAGGTGGCAGCAAAGGCTGCGTATGCCGTCGCCTACCGACTGGTCGCGCTGGAGCGGATGGAGGCAGCAGCAACCGCCTTCGAACGATTGGACCGCCAATTCGGATCTTCCACCCATGCGCGCGACATGGGACTGGCCCTTGCCGAAGTCTACTATGCCATAGGAGACTTCGCCCGCGCTTCCGAGGACATCGAGCGCCGCCTCCCCAATGTGACCGGTTCAACCCGTGACCGTGCCATGTTCCTCCTGGCCGAAAGCCAGAACCAGTTGCGTCGCAGTGACCAGGCCATTATCAGCTACCGCTATTTCACCGAAGGAGACCCCTCTTCCCCCTATTATGCCCGCGCCCTCTACGGGCTGGCATGGAATTATCACCACGAAGGCGCTTGGCAGTGGGCCGCGGATACCTTTGCCCGGGTCATAGATGAGGAAGATACCATCCTCGCCGCCTCGGCAGCATATTACAGGGCCGTCAACCTGAGGCGCGCAGAGGACCTGCCTGGAGCCGTCGATGCCTATCGTGCATACCTCAGGAGTTATCCTGACCACCGCTTGGCGGACCGAGGGCAGTTGGAGCTTGGCATAACCCTCTACGAGCTTCGGCAGTGGCAACGCGCTCGGGATGCCTTTGCCGAGCTTGTGGAAACCTACCCGGACTCCGACGTGGCAGGTGAGGCGTGGAAGCATCTGGGCAATACTGAGATTGCCTTGGGAAATTTCGATGCTGCCCATGAAGCATTCGATGCCGCCATTGCGGCCGGTACGGCAGATCCCTCGCTGGCAATGGAGATCATATTCCAGCGGGCCTGGCTCAACTACCGGACGGCCCGCTATACGGAGGCAGCCGAGCAGTTCATGGCGCTGTTCAAACAACAGGAGGGTATCGAGGCCGGGGAAGCCCTCTTCTGGGCTGCTGAGAGCAATTTTCAGCGGGGAGATTACGCTGCCGCCGAGCGGCTCTTCACCGATTACATTGCTGATTTCCCGGCCGGCCAACATGCTGAAGCTGCTCAGTATGCCCTCGGATGGACCTACTTCCGGCAAGGCCAGTACGCCGCGGCTGTTCCCCGTTTCGAGCAGTTCCTGGACTCGTTCAGGGATGAGACCGGAACGATTCCGTACCGATCCGACGCCCGGTTACGATTGGCGGACAGCTATTTCGCGCTGAAGGAATATCCTGCGGCCGTGCGTGTGTACGGAGGGATGGCCGCTGCGGGTGACGATTATGCCCTTTATCAGATCGGCCAGGCCTACTCGAATACGGGTGACGCCTTCGAGGCCATGTCCACCTTCAACGATCTCCTTGCCGAATACCCTGCCAGCGAATGGCGTGAGGAGGCTCGGTATCAGTTGGGCTACCTCTTTTTCATGAATCAGGAGTATGAGCAGGCCATCCGGGAATACGAAACACTGATTGCGTCCTTTCCGCTGGACCCTTTGGCGGCAAAAGCGCAGTACGGGAAGGGAGATGCGTATTTCAACGCTGGAAACAGTGCTGCGGCTGTCCGGGAGTACCAGACGGTGCTGACGGACTATGCCGACAGTCCTTTCGTAGCTGATGCCGCCGCTGGCATCCAGTTCGCCTTGATGGCCGACGGTCAGAACGATCGCGCCGATGCGCTTGTAGACTCCCTCGTAACGGCTCTCGAAGGGACTCCGGCAGCCGATCAGCTCCGGTTCCGCCAGGCTGAAGCCAAGTATCAGGCTGGTCTCGTGGATGCCGCTATGCTCGATTTCCAGCAATTCCTTGAGCAAGCGACCACATCGGACCTGATGGGGCATGCGCATTATTACTTGGCTGAAGGCCATATGTCCAGGGGCGAAACCGAGCAAGCCATGGCGGCTTATCGGATCGTGGCGGAGCGCTATCCAGACAGTCCCAGGCAGGTTGCCTCCGCCGGTGCCCTCGGTCACTTGCTCCTGTCTGCAGGCAACATCGAGGAAGCGGAACGCTTTTTCAGGCTCATGGAAGACTCTGCCGGCGATGATGTGCGAGCACGGGCCGAGGGACGGTATGGACTCTCCTTGGTGCTCGCTCGTCAAGGGCGCACCGACGAGGCTGAGGAATTGTTACGGCAAACCGTTTCCGACATTCCGCCGGGCGATGCGACCTACCCGGCATGGCTGGGGTTGGCACGCATTGCCGAGTCCAATGGAGACCTTACCGAGGCGATGCGTCTTTTTGACATGGTTGCCTCCCAAGCTCGAGACGAGACAGGAGCCGAAGCCCTTTTCCTGCTCGGAAAGATCCACCTGGATGCAGGGCGTCTTGATGAGGGCATTGAAACCCTGTCCCGAATGCAAGCCCTCTTTGCCGGCTATCCTGTGTGGGTAGCCAGGAGCCTGCTCACCCAGGCCAGTGCCTTTGAGCAACAAGGAGAAGTGGGGCAGGCGATCACGTTATATGAGACCATTGAAACCATGTATCCGGACACCAACGAGGCGATGACAGCATCCGAGCGCCTGGAGGTTCTCAGGGGATGAGCATCACTAGACTGTGCACCATCAGCTTCGCCTTTTGCCTTTTCGCATCCACTGCTTGGGGGCAGCAGGATACCGTCCTTCCCGATCTTGCTCCCAGGGAGGTCGAAATAACTGGGGATCTTGCTATATCCTTCCCTGCCCTGCGCCGCCAACCCATTGCAGGATTCAATCCACCTCCACGCGTGCCGGACATCCCGGCCGATCGTGAGCCCTACACAGAGGCGTATACCCAACGGAGTGCAGCGCTTCCTCCCTCACCCCTCATCCCGCCTGATCCGCCTCAGATCTCTGGAATGGCCCAACGCACCCCGGCTGGCGGACTGATTGAAGCCCGCATCGGAGCGTTTCTCGACCGTCGTATCGCCGCTCAAGCCACGTTGGTGCGTACCCGAAAAACCACCGCGCTGTTGGACGTTGATTATTTTGGTTCGGACGGACACGATGTGACCGTTGGTGGAGCAGACGCCACCTCAGGAAGGGATGCATACCGTGGCGGCCTGGGTCTCGAGCATCGCACCGGGGCGCTCGTGATGAATCTGGAAGCGGAGGGTTTTCGCCGGTCCTACGGCCTCTTCGGAGCCGTTCCGGGTGCAGCTACCATTTCCCGGCCCAATCCTGCCAGGAAATTCGGTGGTTATGAAGGTCGCGTGTCCTTTGCGTCTGCTCCGGATGCCGCAATCCAATTCCGGTGGGAAACCAGGACGGGACGCAGCCACGTTCAAACCGACCTCTTCGACCCTGCCCTCCGCCGCGATCCAGCCACGAAAAGAGAAGCTGGTTTCGCAGGGACAACCTTTCGCGTAGATCTGCCAGTATTTGATGGCAATCTGCGGCTGTCAGCAGATGCCATCGGAACGGGGCTTGATGAGGCCTCTTTCCCTGGTGGCACCGTTCGATCCGGGTTGTTCTCAGCCGAGTTCAGCCGCAAGGTCTCTGCTCGATTGTCGGCAGGCGCTGGGGCAACCATCCTCGGGTTCGACAGCCGGTCTCAGACCGGTCGGGATCCGGCACGACAATTGGCCTACGTAGCTCCCATTGTGGACATAGCATACGCAGCATCCTCTACCGTTACCGTAGAGGCAGCGGTGCGATCCATGATGTCGTCCGGGTATCTGAGGGACATAATGGAAGAGGTCCCTGTCGTGATGGATGAACCGGTCATGCTGCCCTCCATCGCAACGCTTGACGCGCGCCTGGGCGTGCATTTCGAGTCCAAGGTGGCCTCCGCACGGGTCTCCGGTGGGTGGAGGGATCAACCTTTCCACAGGTTAGCTGCTGAGCCGGATGCTCCGCTGCGTGGTTACACGGAGGGTTATCCGGCCCTGTCGTACCGGTCGGCCGATGTTCTTTTTTCTTCCGTGGACCTGTCCATGTTGCCCATGGAAGGTCTGCAGATCGGGCTTAACGCACTGTGGCAGGATGCAACGCTGGCCTCAACGGGTAGCTCGGTTCCGTATGTATCCCCACTGGCCATCGGAGGGTTCATCTCCTTGAATCTGCTCGGTGGAGATCTGGAGTCCCGGCTTTCCCTGCGCTACGAGGCAAGCCGTACGGCCGATACGGCAGGCACCATAGATGTCCCATCCGTGACCCGAATCAATGCACAGGTGGCCTGGTTCTTCCATAGCAATTACAGCATCATGACCGGTGTAAGGGACCTGGGACCGTCGCAGGAGTTCTGGCGCAATTACGCCTATGAATCCACTGCCTTCTTCCTTGGCCTGAGATACCGTTGGTAACCATCTCGTACCAACCCTTATCTTGCCGTCGCTCGTTACATCCCGCCACTTTCGACTCGAACGCCCCCATCGTGAAGCAACGCGTATCCATAGGACGGATATTGGCCAAAGCCCTGCTTGAGGGGAAAACCGTGCACATCGAGGGTATGGGCATACTGGCACCTCAGAACCGAGCCTCCGACGTAATTGAGGCCGGAGGCCGACGCGTCTGGACCCCACCCGTCAACGGGATCGCCTTCACGTCAGACACCCAGACGTGGGATATGCAAATGAATCAGAGCCCTCGTGAAGATGACTGAGGGGAATCGACAGGATCCCATTACCCTTGCCGACCTGATCCGGCTGGAGTCAGGCCTTGACGCCCGGGAATCTACCCGCCTGGCGGATGCATGGGTTGACGAGATCCGCAGGGAAATCGGGACCAGCGGTATCAGCATCATTAAGGGATTGGGCACCTTCACAACCAGCGGGGACGGACTTCGCTTCGAACTGGACAGCGACTTTCCGGTAGTGTACGACTTACCGGAGGTCGAAGGGTTTGTCCGAGGGACTCAATCCGAAGATCTGGAGCCCAGCAATAGTCAACCTGTCGCATCGGAGGAACGTCTTTCCAAGGAGGCCATAGTGCCCGCCGACGAAGTCAGCGACGAAGCTAGCAATGAATCCAGCGACGTTACCACGGACGATACGGTGGACGCCAATGACGGTACCACCGAAGCAGCGCCTGCTCACGTACCCGCCACGCCGGATACCGCGCCAGGCATGCCGCCGGGCACCCTGAAGGGCCTGACAGCCGACACTGGGGTAGAACCCTCCCCTGCACCTCCATCAACGAGTCCCTCACATCGGGACAGGCGACTACAACGATCGTCATCAACACGTGCGGGATGGGTTGCGCTGGCCTTGCTTCTTGTCGTTTCAGGAGCTGTCGTTTTCAGCCTCGTGCAAGGGGACGGCACAGATCCTGTTGCAATCACATCTTCGCCTCCTGAACCGGCCGAACCATTCTCGGAGGTAACCGCCGGACCCACCCCCGAGGAGGTACAAACCGGGTTGCCCGACGATAAGGACATTTCCGAGGAAACAACCCCAATGAAGGAAATTCCGATAGTCGAGGCTCCTCACGCCATGATCCCGGGCTCTACCGAGGACCAGGTGGATGAAACACGCGTGTCGATCAGTCAAGGTATGGGCGGATATACGCTCATTATCGGCTCGGCACTGCGTCAGGAAAGGGTACAATCCCTTCTCGCTTCCTACGAAGCGCTTGGCTGGCCACAGGGGATCCTCAGATACGAATCCGAGAATGGCATTCGTTACCGAGCTGCGGTAGGTCATTTCAGCACCGCGGCCTTGGCTGATTCAGCCAGAACCCGATTTGCTTCCGACTTGCCAGACGGGACGTGGGTCCTCTCTGTGCGCTGACCACCTTGCACATCATCCAACCACGATCAACCGAAACAACCTCCATGCGGCTCCACGCCTTGCAAGACGCAGACGTCCTGCCTGTTGACACGCTTCAGGCCCTGACCGATGTCCCTTCCGCTACCCAGTTGGATATCATTTTCCAGGCGGGCTGGATCATGGTACCTATACTGTTGCTGTCGCTCCTTACCGTCTATCTCTTGGTCGAGCGTCTGACAACCATCCGCAAGTCGGCTACGGACAAGCAGGAGATCATGGGTCGCATACGCGATTTTGTGGCCTCAGGTAATGTTGACGGTGCCCACGCTTTTTGCGAGGTCAATGACAAACCGCTTACGCGCATCCTGAAACACGGTTTGGAACGGCTCGGGCGACCGATTGCCGAGATACAGGACGCTGTGAATGCGGCGGGTAAGCATGAGGCTTTCGAACTGGAGAAGCGGATGGATATCCTGGCATCCATTGCCGGTATTGCTCCGATGCTGGGATTCCTTGGCACGGTTACGGGGATGATTGACGCCTTCCAGGAAATCCAGAGCCTGCAGGGCAACGTCAACCCGAGCGTCCTTGCCGGAGGAATTTGGGAAGCGCTCATTTCCACGGCTGCTGGACTCGTGGTCGGGATTCTGGCCTACTTTTTCTACAACTACCTTTTGGGCCTGATCAAAAGGCTGGTCAATGACATGGAGCAGTCCGCAACGGAGTTCATCGACCTCCTGCAGGCCCCAGCCCCGAACACCCGGTCGTCGACCGACTACACCTCGCACTTCTAGGATAAACGGACGCATTCCGGCACAGCATGCCCCTCAATTTCTCGACAGAGCGCAAGCCACTGATGAGCTTCAGTCAGGCCGGTCTGGCTGATATCGTCTTGTTGCTGCTCATTTTCTTCTTGCTTACCAGCAACTTCATCCCGCAATTCGGGATCCAGGTTACCCTGCCCAGAACGCAAGCAGCGTCGCCGACCGCTGGCCAATATGTATCAGTGGCCATCACCTCGGAGGGCACCTTCTACGTTGAGCAGCGCCAGGTAAGCAGGGACCAACTCATTCCCTCCATCCAGGATGTCCTGCAGGGACGCAACGCCCTTGTGTTGCGGGCCGACGAGGACGCGTATGTGAAGGACCTGGCTGATGTGGCCTCGGCTGCGCGCGCGCTCAACCTGCGGCTACTGATGGCCACGGACCAGCGCCTTACCTCGGGTGTCCGGTAAAAAGGGCACGTGGCCGTCAGATCAGTCGACTGTGTCCACCGATCCGAATGGCCTCGGCCATGTGGTCACGCTGGACCCGGTCGGCCTCCTCAAAGGCCGCTACGGTCTTGGCAATGCGTCTGATACTGGCTACGGTTCGCATGGAAACTCCGAGCGAAGCGACTGTTTGTATAAGCACCTGCTCCTCAGTCTGATCGATCACAGGTGGTTCCTCGACGAGCCGGGTTGAAGCCCGGTCTACGCGCTGCGCCCAAGCGGACGATGACACCGGATCCCTGTCGATGTGGCGCGCCGGGTCAACTCGACCGACTGGAATATGCATGTCAATCCGATCCAGCAACGGACCGCTTATCCGTGCACGGTACATCTTTCGTCTGCGATCCGTACACGAACAGCGCCGATCCGGACTGTCAGCAAAGCCACACGGACACGGATTCATAGCGGCCACAAGCTGAAAATTGGAGGGATACTCCTCTACGCCGTTTGCACGGGAGAGTGTCACCTTACCCTCCTCCATGGGCTCCCGCAAACCCTCGAGGGCACCCGGGTGAAATTCGGGTAACTCATCGAGGAAAAGGACACCCCCGTGGGCCAGTGATACCTCACCCGGCCTTAATGGCGTTCCACCCCCGAGCAACCCGGCCGTTGAAACGGAGTGGTGGGGTCTTCGGAACGGTCGACGTTCCAGCAAAGCCATTCCCGGGCGCCTCAGGGAATGCAGACACGTGGCCTCCAACGCCAAGGACCGGGACCAGGAAGGCAGAATGCCCTCCATACACCGGGCCATAAGGGTTTTTCCGCACCCCGGGGGGCCTGTCAGAAGTACATTATGGGATCCTGCAGCTGCCAACGCCAAGGTGCGCACACAGGCTTCCTGGCCGATGACCATCGCAAAGTCTGGTGCGGTTGTTGGCAACGGTGCCTGAGTCAGATTCGTTATGGGCTGAATAGCCCGCGCTCCTTCCAGGATGTCAACGGCCTCTTTCAGACAACGAACGGCCCCCACGTGCATTCCCGGAAATGCAGATGCCTCGGGCATATTGCCCCGGGGCAGGATGACATTGGAGACGCCCTCTTTCCTGGCGTCCAGAATGGCCGGCATGACTCCCTCTACCGGTTGAACCCGTGCGTCCAGGGTCAGCTCCCCCATGATCAGCCACGCAGCCTGCTGCAACGCGTCAGTCCTCATCTGACCATCTGCCGCCAGAATACCCAACGCGATAGGTAGATCGAATGCAGAGCCGTCCTTGCGCGTATCCGCGGGAGCGAGATTCACAGTAATGGCTCCTCGTGGAAAGGTGTATCCAGCCGCTCCGAGGGCAGCCCGGATTCGATCGAGTGATTCCTTGACCGCTCCCTGGGCCAATCCCACCACGGTATGCCGAGGTATGCCCGGGGTGATGACAATCTCGACGGTAACGCCCGGCGAGTACAGACTCGATGGGTTGGCACTTTGAATCCTGAAATACCGGGTTCTATTCGGCATGTACTGGTCTCAGATGTAATGTATTCTTGCTCTTTACGTGCCCTGCCAATTCGCTGCGTATAATGGACCCGGGGTGCGAACAGGCGTAACCTCTGCGGAACGGCCCGGGAGTGTCCTCGTAACCCGGTTTCCCAACGGACTCAACCCATGCGTTTTGGAATAACCGGCAACGCCGGCAAAGACTCTCTGTGGAAGGCCCTCACGGATGTGATCAGGATTCTTGATCAATCGGGCTATGCCTATGTGCTGCATCGGGATATGGCTGATATGCTCGTAACGCATGGAATGGCTCCGTCCGAAGAGACAGTGGCTGCCAGTAACAGCGCATTCATTGCAGCAGCCGATATCATTCTGTCTTTCGGTGGCGACGGTACCCTTCTGAACACTGTGGCAGCCTTTGGGCAGGCATCAAAACCTATTCTTGGCGTCAATCACGGCCGGCTCGGGTTCTTGGCAAACGTCGAGGGCTCCGAACTTTCGAGTCGCCTCGATCTGCTGCGTGACGGCACGTTCATCGTGGAGGAGCGCCTCGTTCTGGAGGCGACGTGTACGTCCGGCTCGACCCTTCCCGTTCGCTTTGCCCTCAACGAATTCACTGTCCAGCGCTCAGGCGCTGCCGGGCTTCTCGGGATCCGCGTTCTGGTAGATGGCAGGGAAATGAATACCTACTCCTCAGACGGCCTTATCATTTCCACACCCACGGGCTCCACGGCTTATTCCCTTGCGCTCGGAGGCCCCATCATGGCGCCCGGGTGCGGATCGGTCCTGATCACACCCATCGCGCCGCATACCTTGACAGTCCGGCCTGTAGTGCTGCCGGAGACGGCGGAAATCCAGATTGAGGTCGTTGACATGGACCGTCCCTACATCATTACAGCGGACGGAGTGAGTTATAACGGCTCTGATTTCCCTGGCCCCATCCGCATAGCGCGGGCGGAGCATCGTGTCCGGCTGGTGCGATTCAAGGATCAGGATTACTTCTCGACCCTGCGATCCAAGTTGATGTGGGGTGCCAGGAAGCAGCATTGAGCCGCTTAGTTGTCGGCATTGTGTATTCCCGGATAAACGAAAGGATCTTCCTACCCCGGGCTGTTTCCGGTCGAAGAGTCCAGTGATTGTCAACCTCTGGTGAAACCGTGTTGGTAGCGAACCTGGTATTGCATCCGCTCGGAGTGGGAGCGTATATTCGTCGGCTCGCTTGGTCAGGTAGCTCAGTTGGTAGAGCAATGGACTGAAAATCCATGTGTCGGGGGTTCAATTCCCTCCCTGACCACACCCCGGCGTTGGATCCCCAACCCGTTCATCGCCGGAGTCCTCCACGGATTCCTCAAAATCCGGGAGTTGCACGCCGCTCGAAGACAACCGTATCTTTTCGGCTCTTCTTCGGAAGCAAACGGTCCGGTAGTTCAGTTTGGTTAGAACGCCTGCCTGTCACGCAGGAGGTCGCGAGTTCGAGTCTCGTCCGGACCGCCTGACACACCCCGATCCACGAAAGTGGGTCGGGGTTTTTTTGGGCCTTTTGCAGATCCAGGGCCATCAATGATTAGATTCGGTCACACTGCGGTCATCCACAGCA
>Ga0181581_10004192_pt1 | contig 11280 bp, 17 predicted proteins | sample 071ome_22_FD_132433 | JGI IMG/M metagenome (GOLD analysis project Ga0181581, IMG submission 132433) | Coastal salt marsh microbial communities from the Groves Creek Marsh, Skidaway Island, Georgia - 071404AT metaG (megahit assembly) | ecosystem: Environmental > Aquatic > Marine > Intertidal...
GCCATAACAGGTGTTGGAATGTTAATTTTAAATAAACTAATTGCATCATAATATTTTTTAACAAAATGTAATCTAGTTTCTTTTGGATAATTCGCAAAAAGCGTTGCTGCGATCATCATATACATAAATTGCGGTGTTTCGAACAAAGCAGTACTAGATCTATCTTGACACAAATATTTGTCCGCAACTTGTCTAAGTCCTGCATAAGTAAAATTCTCATCACGTTTATGGTTTATATATTGGTCGAGTCTCTCAAGCTCTTCCATAGAATAATAATCTAAAAACGCCGAATCATACACACCTATAGAAATATTTCTACGTATAATTTCAACAAATGGCATAGCATCATATTGCCCAAAAACCTGTTTGTAAATTCCGTACAATAATAATCTAGCAGCAGCATATTGATAATTAGGATGGTCTAGTGAGATTAGATCATTTGCGCTTTTAATTAGTATTTCTTGAATTTCTATTGTTGTCATACCGTTGTAAAATTGCAAATTAGCATTCATTTCGATTTGACTGCTGCTAACACCAGCGAGTCCTTCACATGCAAATTCAACAACCTTATGTATTTTATCAATATTTAAATCTTCTTTTTCCGCATTTCTCTTTATTATTTGAAGTTCCCCAAGTTGTGACATCATAAATCCTTAATTTTTGTGAAGTAGTAAATTATTATATGTGTGTAATATATTATATATTTCAAAGTTGTTTTTTTGTAAAGGTTTTGGAAATGTTGTACTTAAATATTTGTCATCAACAGATAGAACGTAAAAATTGCCAGTCGTATCTCTGCAAATAAAAATATTGTATTGAAAGTCTTTAAATTTATCTGTAAGTCCGAGTGTATAATACATCATTAAACATAAACTAAATGCACAGTATTGATTATCATAAATCAATTCCCATGGAGTTTTCCATGTGGTTTGATTCCAAGGATCTAAAACAAGTGATTGGTGATGCATTGAAGAAAATCTTTCCATTACAGATAAAAATGGATCTAACTCAGTTTCTAACGAGTCTCTGAATTTTGACCAAATGGCTAGTCTGTCTTCGTATTTGACTATGTCAAACATTAACTATAATTTGTTATTTTAAATTTAACAGCGAACTTAAATATTGATGTGTCGTTGCTAGGCATATTGCTTAATGCATATAATGATACTGTGTCATATATCGCATTATGCTGATCAAAGCTAGTAAAAAAATCAACATAATCTTCATATAGAATATCACCGGTATAATTATAGTCATCGACAATTGATACAGAAGGAGCTAAACCTCTGTTTTCCATATTAATGCTTAGTGATCCGACACGGTGTACATCATATACTTGACTTATAAGTTGATATTCAATTATAAAAGATTGATTTTTCACTCCAGGTAATCTGCATAATCGTACACCATTTACATTTGTTTGTCCAAACGATCTTACATAACCTGTATTATCCTCTACGTCAATAATTCCATCATATTCAGGTATATACGGCACTGTTACTGCAACGGTTTCGTCGGCTACGTTAAGAACACCGGCTCTCTCAAAAAAATTATTATTTGCCAAATTGCCTATTCTATCAATTTTAATAATAGGTGTGCTTGGTGTTAACTCTCCTCCGCCTTCGTTTCCTACCTCTTTGAATGTGCAACCAGTGATCAGATTTGTTTTACCATATTCGATCCAAACTCCTATCCGAGCGATTGTATCAAATATACAATTCTTGATAGAGGATCTTGTAGGACCTATACTACGACCTAATGATACATTACTGTCTATAACCATGGTATGGCCTAAAGTCACACCATAGCCACAATTTTTAAATACACAATCAATGAATGAAATTTCTTCATTGTCCCATTTATTTAGGACAGCGACGCCCCAGCCGTTAAAAAGACATTTGCTAAACTTTATGTTGAAATTTTTGATAGCACCACTTAGGGCATTAAAATTTACCCCATAACCTGAACCACTGTAAGCATCTATAGAATCTCCAATAGTCCACGGACCGAGAATCTCTACATTAGAAAAATAAGAGTCTCGTGTAGCATCGAATAATATACCTGTATTATGGTACAAATTCTCTAAAGTCATGCTTTCTATCCATAAATTTTTATTTTGATTTACAGAAGTAGTCTGACCCAGCGGACTAGGATTTTGTGGTTCACTATCTGAATTGACTGTTTGGAATATAGGATTATTTGTAATTTGTCTAATAATAGTTTTTCCTGGCCCAGCACCTTTTAAGGTGACATAAGAAGGTATATAAATTGGACTAGAAATAACATACACTCCAGGCTCTAAATGTAAAATAACTTTACTTTGCGGTAAATCCTTATCAATAGGATTTATAAAAGTTTGATCTATAGCCTGTTGGAATTTAAGAGTGCAATCAGTTGAATCATCTCCTTCAACACCAAATGAACGGATACTAAGTCTATCATCTAATCTTTGCTGCAAGGTGCGGCGTATTGGATTATTTGCAGAACTGCCTGTAATGATATATGGAATATTTTCTTTGTAGGCATATGAATTTGCCAAATCAAATAAGTTATCATTCTCAGTTAAGATTTTAGTATTGCCCACTAATGGTGCACCTTCGGCTACACTCCCGTTTCCAATATACATTTCTTGTGTATCAATTGCCCAACCTAGTTCACCGCTTGCAAGTTGGGGAAGACCGGCACCTTGATTTTTTTGGCCTCTTCTAATTTGTATTCTACTTATTTGTACAACTGCCACATCTATCTCCTACAATATAATCTATTTATCGTAAAACTGATATAACCTATTATACCATTCATGTCGCCAGTCTTGATACTCATGTGGCCAAAGATCAAATTGTTGATATTGAAATTGGGCGGTACACATAAAGATGTGGCCTTCATTGATCTTGGTTCCATAGATTTCATTATGTGCTTCTATATATGCAACTAGTTGTAAAAAATAATCTTCAACATATTCTAATTTTTTAGGTTTGTTTGATTGTTTGAAATCAATGATTGCTGGATTTCCTTTGTATTTTCCTACCAAATCTGTTGTACCAGCATAAAGTTTTGGCATCCATAGAGTAACTTCACTACCCCATATTTCATCAATATGCAACAAAGCATTTTCTTTAATTATTTTCGCCATATTGTTTGCTTGTTGTGCAAATGGATTACTGCCACTTTTAGGCCAATCACCAGTATCAATATAAGTTTCTAGGAACTTGTGCATCCTAGTACCTCTAGAGGAAGCTTCATTAGTTATTTCTTGAGCATTTTTTTCGCCTACTCTTTTACGCCAAGCAAAGAGACCAGATTTGTCTTTAGTGGTATCTAATATTGTAGTAACACTCGCTACCCTGTCGCCTTCTGGAGTGAAATATAATCTTTGGCCGTGTGTTTCTTTTTTACTTAATTTGGAATATTGGAATTTTTGTTTTATAAGCGACATATCAAAACAAGTGTTGGTATGGATTTTGATGGTCACTATAGTAAGGATCAACAGTTGAATTTTGATCGTGTTCAGCGTCAACAAATTTAACTTCTGGTACATAAGTAGTAATCATTTGTTCTACACCGTTTTGTAAAGTCATAAAACTACCTGCACAACCGCTGCAAGCACCACCTAAAATCACAGTGAGCGTTCCCTTGTCAAAGTCTTTAAATTCTATCATTCCACCATGCTCTGCTACTGCAGGTGTAATATATTCGTCTATTATATTTTTTATATCAGTTATTATTTCGTCTCTAGATCGTTCCATAAATTCTCCTAATATAAAATTTTAACATCTTAAAATTTTTTTGTCAAAGATATTATAATTTATCGCCTAAATCAGTAGCATTTTTTGCCATTTGTTCAACGTCATCTTTACCTTGGTCTACATCATTAGTTTTAGAATCAATTGTTTTTGCTGTTTTTGGTTCTATACCATCTTTATTAAAATTATTAGTCATAGTTTTAACTCGTGGGTCAGTATCATATGCGGCTTTGAATGTGCCATAATCAAATTCTTCACTGCCAAGATTTTGCATGATAGCATTAAAATCTATATTTTTTGTATTCGGTTTATTAACTTTATTTTTTTTATTAAAATTAAGGAAGACGCTGATGCCTTTTGAATCAGCATCAGCAATTATCATTCGTAAAGCCTTTACTAAATTATCAGTAGAACCTTCTCGAATTATTTTTTTTTTGAACTTAAAATACGGCCTAATTGTGTAGATAAAGCTAAGTGTTCTGCTAGTTTTTGCTTTTTAATTTGACGTTGTATAGATTCTCGTTTTTCTCTGCCTTCATCTGCTAGCCCGCCAGCTGCTGGTTCGGCTGCGGCAAACTCATCGCCCATTTCAGCATCAACGGTTGGTTCCATTCCTGGTTCCTCCATTCCTGGTTCCTCCATTCCCATTTCGTCGCCTGTAGCGTCAGGTGCCATCGGTTCTGCACCCATTGTATCAGCTGGGACCCCTTCGCCTGTTAGCATGGTTACACCTTGCGTAAGTGCTCCTCTTGTTGCCTCTAATGCCTGATAAAGTGATTCTAAAGCTGGTTTAACTTGGCCAGTAAATCCTTCAGATTGTTCCTGGCCTAATTCATCACGGATTGCATCGCCTAGCTCAAGCATAGATTCACTCTGCATTTCTGCAGTGTCTTCCATCCAACTAGTGATCCTATCTACCATGTCTTTAGCTGCCATTACTAATTCAGCTTTGTCTTCCTCTCCTTCTGTTAGAGGAGTTCCTTGCCATTGTATACTTGCCAAATCAAATTCTCCATATTTTTGTCTTAGATGATCTGCAATTCCGCCTTGTCTTTTTCTACTAAAAGTTTTTTTAGGCATTATATTATCGAGACCAAAATTCGTTTTTCCTAGATTTGCCATCATCTGTTGACCGGTTGTTTTAGTTCTTGGTGATCCTTTTTTACTTGAAAACATATTTTTCACTGTATCCATGAATCCTTCTTTTATTGCTTTATCCATTGCTTCTTCTATTTCTTTTTCAGCATGTTTTTGCAATTGAGGGGGCATATTCTTTGTACCTTTAGGCTTTGGTTTAGGATCAGGTCCTTGTTGTTTATCAGCCCAATTAGGAACACCATCGCCGTCGTCGTCTGGCTTTTTTTCAGCTTCTGCAAGTGCTGCATTAATTACATCTAAAAACATTTTCTGTTTGTGGTAATTAGCGTTTGAATGCACTGCATCATAACTTTCGTTAGTTTCAAATTGACTAATCGCAGTCCGTAGCTTATTTCTTGCATCTTCTAATTGTGGTACTGTAAAACTACTCACATCAATTTTTTGATCAAAAAGTTTACTGATATTTTGATTTAAAAATTCAGTTGTTTGTGGTTTAGAAATTTCTCGCAGTTTCATAATCTTTCCTAGTAATTTTATTTTATTTATCTACAAACTTGAAAAAATGATTTCTTCTAAGTTCCTTTTTGCTTCGTTTGTATTATAAATGGCTGCTAATAATCTAGCCTTTGTTACTTGCTTATTAATTTTATTTTTGCAAACTTTAAGATGAGATTTATAGAACTGTGTATCAATCTCATTTTTTGCAATAGTTTCGTCTAAATGTAATATTATTTTTGCATTCTTCTTATTAAATAAAATTGCCTGAACTAAAGCAAGCGCACCACTCTTTGACCATGTAGTTAATTTATAATTTTTATCTTTTATATTAGTTATCTCATACCCATCAACTAATTTTTTTATTACAAAATTACCAAGGATAATATTATCAACTTCGATAACAGGATAATAATTTATAAAAGATGTATTATCAAAAAGCTTAGTTAGATTGTCAATTAATTGATAATTCATTTTTTTTAAAATAGATGTGTCCATTATTATTAATTTTTTGGATAAGGCTTTTTTTAACTAAATTTTCGATAACGACTTGTTCGTGTTCGTTAAAATTATGTTTTGATTTGACAGCACTAGAAATTTTACTCATGATTTCTGCCTCTTCATTTGAAAGAGCAATGCTTAATTGCGGCAGCATTTCATAAATTTTCACTATTTATTACCTTGGCTATTAACTTTGACTTTCATACCTGGTTTAATTTCTGGCGTTACAACACCCGGTTCTTCTTTGTTCATAACCATTTCACCAGCATCATTTTGAGTGATTTTTCCGGGTTTCTTTGGATCTTTAGGAGTAATAATAGTTTCTTTTGTCTTAGGATTAAACAAGGTTGTGCTTTTCTGATCATCTTTTTGGACAATTAATTCTGTATCTTCTCCAGACATTATTTCGTAAATTTTCATTTTATTTCCTGTTTAAGTTCCGTAATCTTCTAGATGCTGGATTGACTCTTTTTGTTTTTTGAGCTTTCCTTAACATTTTAGGACCTTGCTTCGCTTTTAACTTTTTTAATTGAATTCTTTTTTTCATATCAATCGGTGCAAAGCATTGAGCAGGCGATGCAACTACCCGTCCGTTACGCATACCTCCACTGCAACGATATTTTCTTACTACCTTCATGCCATTTCTGGCCCAAACTTGTTTCTCAGCAAGTACTTCGTAGATAAGCATTATACTTTTTCCATAAGAACAATAATGGTGCTCATAAAACTAACAATGATAGTAACTGCAGCTCCGATAAAAACTTTCATCATAGCTTTGTTACCTTGAAGTACATCATTGTGGATGTTATCAACTTTATTTTCAATATTAACAAGCCGATGATTTATTTGGTTGTATCTTTCCTGACACAACTCGACATGGGCTTCAAGATTTTCTCTTTCTAAATTACCGAAATGACTCATACTTTTATTTATTTTGAAAATGAAAAAATAATGTTTCTAAATTCAATATCTTTGGTAATAAAAACTGGTATTTTAAATTTAATAGTTTCATTTAAACCGGTTAAAATAGGGATGTAGGAAAAATCTTCCATTAATAAATCTAATGAAATCGAACCGTCATACTCATTATCAAATGTAACCGACCAAACATGGTGTTTATTCCTATATGCAGACCCAAAACCCATTTTATTTATATTAATGAATTCATTATCTTGTTTTATCGGTAGTACATTGGCTCTTAATGAAACAGTTTGTATGAAGGTGTTATAATTTGATTGTTGCGAAAATTCTTTTTCGTTATCGTTCCGCCTTGCTTTAGTTTCTGTAATATCTACTAAGGTTTGTATTATGAATTGCATAGTGTATTTACAGGTCAAGAAAAAAGGCACCATGTAAAAATGGTACCTTTTAGGTTTTTATTATAAACCGTGAAGTGTTGTTGCTTCAGTTACAGTGACAGTTGCACCACCAACAGTTGCTGTGAAAACACCAGCAGCTACAGTTCCTTCTGAGCCTGTATGCACACGACCTACACGCATTGCAATACTATCAATATCAACTGCGTGTCCGTCCATTACTGCAAGCATATCTGCACCGGCAGTTTTAACTTCCCACATCATTGGGCTTAATTCTTGTGCGGCTGCTCTTGCTGTTCCTTCAACGATTGCGTTTGGATTACCACCTGCGTCAGCAGTGAATGCTACACTTGGTACAATTTTAAACATCTTTAATTGCATATGACTGTAAACAGTTGCTAATGCTATTACTTCACTATTTACTTTACTTACTGTTGCCATTTTTATTCTCCTTATTTTGGCGTCTATTTAGACTCTAAATTTATTTATCATTTTTTGTTCTCTTTTGTAGAGATAATAATAAACTTATTGATGCAGCACCTGCATTCACAATATCATCTACTATTTTTATGATAGGTAAATAGGCTGCGACATATTGTGATGGTATTGATTTTCCATCACGACTTAATTCTAAAAATTTTTTGATAAAAAATATATTTTCTGGTTTATCTAAAAGCAATCTATAATTGATAAACCTATTTTCTATGCTACTAAGATCTGGTTTGCTGAATGTAGGCTCAGTATCAGGCACTTTGTCTGATTCTAAACCTTTTTCAGATACTAGGTTAGAAAATTTTTCTATAATATCACTATCTCTAAGTTTAGCACGTAGCGAAAATAATAATTTAGTTATTATTGCTTTTTTATCTGTAACATTTATTTTATCAAAATTTACAAATGAGCGTCTTATATTTTTGTAATTGCTGTCATTAATCAAAAAGCTATTTTCTAAACGTATAAAAAATTGTTGCACCATATTAGGATTATTGCCTTTAGATATACTAGTTAGATAGGTTTCAATATCTCGTAACGGTAATACAACTTTATCCTGCATCTCTTGGGCAGACGACGGATCCTTTAATTTTCCTAGAGCGTGTTCGTCTCCATTTATAAAATATAAAAGGTTATAAAGGTCAGTTCCACTAATCTTAAAATGTTTATAATTTGGATTAATGCTATCTTTAGAATATTCTCTTATAAAAGGAGTTGCAGACGGAAACTTTCTCATCGCTTCAATAGCTAAAAAAATTAAATACGCTTTTTCTAAACAGTCTGTATAAGTTAATTTTTTTTGGTTAAAGCTATCTTTTGTTAGTCTTGCTTCCGATAATTCTTTTATGAAATCCATTTTATCTTTCTATTGATCGATTAGCTGCAGTGAAACCTGATCTATTTACTAATTTTATTGCACCGTCTGGATGTGCTAAAACAAAGCCTTCACCACCTTTGGTATCATTTATAGTAGCTGTTACAGGTGCTTTTTGATTTTCTAATTGCGAGATAATATCATCTTTTACAGTTTGAATGCCGGTTACAATTTGCCATAGACTGTCAAATGCTTGCTGATGATTTCCGATGTATTCGGCTATCTTAACTTTTTTAGGACCACTTACTTTACTGCCAGTTAACCATTGCAAAAAATCTTTTCCTAAAGATTCCAACCCAGTATCAACTTTACTGTTTAAATATGCATAAAGAATTTTTGGAAAGTCTGATAATTTTAATTCGGCTAAACTTTGTTTATTTAATAAATTGTCTAATGCAAATCTATTTTTTGCAACAATACTTTGTAAATTTTTTATTTCTGTATCGTCTACGTCAGGTGCTTCTTGAACTGTAACAGGAGGAACAACTAAAACCTCAGTTCCAATAAAAAAATTAGATGGATCAATTGATAGTTTTTTATCTTTTCCATCTAAATCTATTTCGTTGTGTATAACTACCGCAGATTTACTTTTAGCTATTTGAACCCCTAAAGTACTTCTGGCATCTACATGATAAGTAACTACATTCGGTTTAAAAGAAAAAGTGCCTTGAGATAGCAATGGCGTATTATAATAAAGTAAATCTCCTTTAAAATATCCTATATGGTCTTTAGGTGTTGCTTTTTCATATTCGTCAAAAATATCACGCATATTTCCAGCAAATTGCCGAAAGCTGTCGGTAGGTTCTTCGCCTTTACTGAGCTTTCTGTTTAAAAGCATTTTTTCTAAATCTTTAGGGCTAGTACTTCTTCCGTCATAGCCTTTTGCTGTGAATCCGGATTTGTCTGTTAAAACAAATTGTCCATTTTCGTTTCTACCAAATACGATAGCAGGAGATCCGTCCCATTTAATGGTAACATCGGTATGACCACCTTTTTCTAGATTTTTTAAAGCTTCAATTGCCCTTATTGCACCTTCTGATCCTTCCCAAAAGACTATGTCTTCTGCATGTTGAATCCGTGCATCTTCCATTAATGGTACTATTTTAGACTGATAAAATTCAAAAAATCTCATATTCCGGCTAGCTCCTTGATACGACGGATCTCAATGCCTTCTGGAAGTGTGAGTCTGTCTCTTTCAAATGCAGTACGAGCATCTGCAATAAGTTGTTCTAAATCGTTTCTTCCTCTAATAGCATCATAAATGCTTGTCACAGTTTCTAAACTTTTAGCATCATTGTTTTTACCAAGTAATATTGTAGCAATTTCATCTGGTTTATCTGAAATTACATCATCTGTAGCTCTATCAAGCAGTCCACGCAAATAACTCCATTTCATTCCTTGAGCTTTTGCAATACTAGCTAACAATATATGTCTATGTTTGCCTTTGTATTGACTACCACCAGGTTCTCCACGCATACTCCATTTAAGCCATTCAGGATTGCCAAACATAAAATCAGTTTGTACAAATCCTAAAGATTCATCACCATTAATTGGCGTTTTGAAATGAACGCTGATACCAGACTTAGAAATCCATTCTTTTGGCTTTTTATCGTTTTGTTTACACCAAGCAGTTAGTTTTTGTACCATTTCATCTTTTGATACATCATCTATGTTGACAGCAACATCTAGATCTCCTGAAGTATCTGCTACGCCAGTACTACCTAACTTAAAATCATTGTGTGGCAATCCTGTAATTTTTTCTAACCATGCCAGTGTAGTTTCAACATCTACCCTGTTTATCCTTTTCGTAGCTAATGATTTGTCTGGGTTTTTAAAAACATTACCGCCTTCTTTAAGGAGCATTTTTATTCCTTTTACATTCAATAACCTTTTGAATACCTCTTTTAAATTTACGAGGGTCTCCTGTTCTAACACTATTATAAAATCTTTTATGTAATTCAGCTGCAGTTACAGGATCGTAAGTTTCATTTATTAAATCTAATAAATTAATACAACTTGTGATAATGTTGTCGGCACTGCTTTCTACAAGATGATCATTTAATCCATGATTAGGCATTTGAACAATTTCTTGCAGTATTGATCTAGTTTGTTTTCGCATACACGTATCCTCTTAATGTATTTATTTTAAAAAGTTACACAAAAAGACTACTTATCGATTCCTCATTAGTAACACGACGGATAGCTTCTCCAAACAAACTTGCTAGTGTAATTTGTCTTGTTTTCTTGTACTCTTTTGGACAATGATCTTCTATACTGTCAGTAATTACCAGCTCTGTGAGATCACTTTCTTCTACACGTAGACAAGCACTTTTGCTTAATACTCCATGCGTAATGTAGGCTCTTACACTTAATGCACCTGCAGCCATAATAGCCTTTGCAGCATTACATAATGTTCCTCCACTATCTACGATGTCATCTACAAGGATAGCATGTTTATCCTCTACGTCTCCGATAATATGCATCACCTCACTCTTACCTGCTTCAGGTCTACGCTTGTCTACGATTGCGATATGACCATGGAACATATCAGCAAACTTCCTTGCACGGACAGCACCACCAGCATCCGGACTTACAAATACAACCTGCTCATTAGTTGGCAGTTTATCTTGGATGTCTTTTGCAAAAACAATCCTACTGGTAAGATCGTCTACAGGAATATCAAAGAAACCTTGTATTTGTCCTGCATGTAGATCAATTGTTAGTACACGATCAGCACCTGCTGTTGTAAGTAAATCTGCTA
>Ga0181581_10004196_pt1 | contig 11275 bp, 8 predicted proteins | sample 071ome_22_FD_132433 | JGI IMG/M metagenome (GOLD analysis project Ga0181581, IMG submission 132433) | Coastal salt marsh microbial communities from the Groves Creek Marsh, Skidaway Island, Georgia - 071404AT metaG (megahit assembly) | ecosystem: Environmental > Aquatic > Marine > Intertidal zone...
CCCCGCCCGGCGCCACCCCCCCGCCCGGCGCCCCTGGGGCGAGGCGACGCGGCCCCCGCGAGCCCGGCCCCGGACCGCCCGCCCCGCCGCCCCACCGGGCACGCAGACGGCTCCTCTCCCAGGCCCGGGCCCGGTGCGCCCCGCCCCCCGGCGACGACGCCCCCCCGCCGGCCGACAGCGGGGCCCCCGACGCGGGCGCCGCAGTGGCCCGGCGCTTCGCCGAGGCCTTCCTGGAGGCGCTCTCCGGGGAACCGGACGCGACGTGGGCGTCGTCCCTGGCCCGGGACGGGGCATTCCACGACCGCTGCCGCCTCACGACGAGCGACGGCGAGCAGTGGGGGCCTGGACCCGGGCCCGTGGCCCGGCGCCTCGATCTGGCAGTGGAGCAGATCGCCGCCGCGGCCCGGCAGGCCGGGCTGGCCGGGGCGTGGGCCGGGCGGGCCCGGGGCGGGGTCGCGCTGGAGGGCCCCGCGCCCGTGGAGGGCCGGCCGGGCTGGTTCGAGGTCTCGTACGCGCTGCCGTTGGGGGGGGCACGTCACCGGCTCACCGACCGCGTGAAGGTTTCGGGCGGGAAGCTGCGCCGGATCGTGAGGACGAGGGGGTGAGCGCGGGCTTCTTTGAAGGACCCTCCGGGGCGCGGCAGGGACGCGGCGGGGGGAGGGGGGACCCCAGGTCGCCGGGCGGCGCAGGCAGCGCCTCCAGCGGGGCCCAGGCCGCCCCTGCCGCCCAGGCCCGGGCCGTCCGAGGGCCCGCCGAGGTGCGGGGGCGTCGCCTGGGCCGGGGGCGCGGGGCCCCGGGGCAGGCGCGGGCGGCGGGACGCAACCCATGCAGCCCGGGCCGGGGCGGGCACTCGGACGGGGCGATCGCCGATCGCCAAACGCCAGCCCTGACTTTCTGTTTCCTACACCCATGGCCAGGAGACTCTCCTAGCCCCCCACCCCTCCTCTTGTCCCCCCAGCGCCTCCCACTCACCGCCTGTCCATTTATTTTCTTTGTCAGCACTCACTCGAATCATCATGGCTCAGACCAGCTTCATCGGCACCAAGGTCGCCTTCGCGGCCAAGACCTCCGTGGTCTCCCGCCGCTCCGTGACGGTGTTCGCCGGCAAGTACGACGACGAGCTCATCGCCACCGCCGTGAGTCGCCCGCCGTGATCTCCGCGCGCCGGGGCGCCCCCGCCCGGCCCACGAGCTATCCCCTCTCGACACGACTCGTGCCCGCTCTCCGCGCCCCTCACCCGCTCGTCCGAGGCTTCTGGTGGGCGTACAAGTACTATTCCCGCCCACAATTCGCATCCGAACAGGGATCGACGCTTGGGGATCCCCATCTCACATTGTGGGAATGGATGGTGCAGGGTCGGGAACGGCCTCTTCCCCGCCCCCCCGGGGCTCCTCGCGGGCGTCGCTCCGTCTTCGACGCGATTCTATCACTGTAAATCCGCGCTCGGCGATTTCTTAAGCCCGTCCTTGCCTTGACGGCGCGCTCGCGCACCTATTCCCTCTGGGGCTTCCACCCGCCGTGCCCCAATCGACAGGCCACCGGTGGTCCCCCCTTTCGCCAAAACCCTCCTTTTTTTCGTTATCTTCGCGTCAATCGCCCGCTAAGATGCGCGATCGCTTTCCCGGGGGGGCGCGGAAGGGCGCTCAGTTCTGAGGCTCAGGGGACCGTTGCACCCGGACTTGCGCCACGGCGCGCCGCTCCCCCCAGCGAGGCCCCTCACGTTTCCTTCTCTTCCTATCTCGCTATCGCAGAACAAGATCGCTTCCCCCGGCCGCGGTATCCTCGCCATGGACGAGTCCAACGCCACCTGCGGCAAGCGCCTCGACTCCATCGGCGTCGAGAACACCGAGGACAACCGCCGTGCCTACCGCCAGCTCCTCATCTCCGCCCCCGGCCTCGGCCAGTACTGCTCCGGCGCCATCCTCTTCGAGGAGACCCTCTTCCAGGACACCACCGACGGCAAGCGCATGGTCGACGTGCTCAACGAGCAGGTGATGATCCGCGCCGAAACGATTTTTTTCTACCGACTCGCCCTGTCGGCTCGCCTCCCGAGGCGCTCTCGACTTCGCGGCCGTTGCCCCCCTCCCACCCTGCCGAGGAGGGGAATCCGCGAACCCGCGGCGAACTCGATGCCCGCGGCGCCGCCTCGGGCGCGTCCCCGCGACGCTTTCGCGCACTGATCGTTCACCGCTGCCCGTATCCGCCCCTCCCCCCGCAGGGCATCGTCCCCGGCATCAAGGTCGACAAGGGGCTCGTGCCCATGGCCAACGCCAACGACGGCGAGACGTGGTGCCAGGGCCTCGACGGCCTCGCCCAGCGCTGCGCCGAGTACTACAAGGCCGGCGCCCGCTTCTGCAAGTGGAGGTCCACCGTGAACATCCCCGCCGGCGCCTCCGAGAAGGCCGTGTTCGAGACCGCCTACGGCCTCGCCCGCTACGCCGCCATCGCCCAGAACGCCGGCCTCGCCCCCATCATCGAGCCCGAGATCCTCCTCGACGGCGACCACGACATCGACACCACCCTCGCCATCGCCGAGAAGACCTGGGCCGCCACCTTCAAGTGCATGGCCGACCAGGGCGTGCTCTTCGAGGGCATCCTCCTCAAGCCCTCCATGGTGACCCCCGGCGCGGAGAACAAGGACCGCCCCTCCCCCGAGACCGTCTCCGAGTACACCCTCCGCCTCCTCAAGCGCCGCGTGCCCCCCGCCGTCCCCGGCATCATGTTCCTCTCCGGTGGCCAGTCCGAGCTCGAGTCCACCCTCAACCTCAACGCCATGAACCAGACCCCCAACCCGTGGCACGTGTCCTTCTCCTACGCCCGCGCCCTCCAGAACACCTGCCTCAAGACGTGGCAGGGGCGCGAGGAGAACGTGGCGGCCGCCCAGGAGGCCCTCCTCAAGCGTGCCCGCGCCAACTCCATGGCCCAGCTCGGCAAGTACGACCCCAAGCTCGAGGGTGACGACAACTCCGCCGCCGAGGGCATGTTCCAGAAGGGCTACACCTACTAAGCTGTCCCCGACAACTTAGCAGGGTGTCCTTGTGTGCTTGACCATGTCGACTGAGTGCAGACGGGGGGCTGCTCGCCCGCAACGCGGTGGCGCGGGCGTCTAGCTCCTTGAAAGAAACCAAAATCCCGCCCTCGACCCGCCCCAAGCGCCCACCCCCCTCCCCCACCGACCGAGCGCTCGGCCGGGTACCACCTCCCCCTCACTGGCCTCTCGGAGACCCGGCCCAGCGGCCGCGACCAGGGGGCCGGTGTGCGCACACGGCCACCGGCTAGGGCCTTCGGCAGCCTACTCATCGCGCCCCCCGCACGGGACGCCCACGGCGAGGGACAGGCCCCCGCACGCTCCGAAGGAGGTGTTTCTTCAAGGAGGTACCCGGCGCGGGGACCCCAGGCTTTTTTGCTACACACGGTCTACAACAGCAAAACTGGAGGGGGCGCAATGGAATAAGGCATGCACCCCCCCCCCCGCTCTTCCATTCCCATCTACATCATCCGCCCGGCATGCCGCGGCGGTCAGGGCGTAAGCCCAACCCCGGGGGCGGGGGTGATAACCCCCGCCCCTGCCTCGGGAGAACGCGGCGCTCTCCGTCGGCATTAGACTCGCGCAGCGCGAGCGCGCTTAGAGCTCGGCGACGGCGCCGGTGTTGACGGAGAACTTGCCCGTGAACTTGATCTGGGCGGGGTTCTTGTTGTCACCGATCCTGCGCATGTTCTGGTTGGACCCCTCGCGACCCTGGTTGACCTTCTCGGGGTACACGCCGTCCTTGGGGTGGAGGTACTGCACCTCGCCCGAGGGGAACACGCGGTAGAAGCAAGAGTCGGTCTTGAACTTGGTGCGGAGCTGGGTGGTGAGGGCAAGGCACTGCTCCTTGCGGGCGAACTTGACGAGGTTGGGGCCCTTGCGCATGATGGCGGCGCCGCCGGTGGGCATCTCGAAGATCTGCTCCTTCTTGGCGTCCCAGGTGATCACGTAGAACTCCTCGACCTGCGAGGCAAGGGCGAGGGGGGCAGGGGTCAGCGCCCGCCGGCAGGTCCCCTTCGCTCCCCCTCGTCCGGGTCACCCTTCGCCCCTCCACCCCTGGCCCCCGAGCGCGTCCCCCGCGCCACTCACCTGAGCCTTGCGGAGGAGACCGCCCGTGGACCCGCCGAAGATGGGGGAGGGGGTGTTGGGGTCAAGGGTGGGGGCAACCCAGGGCTTGGGCTCCTCGGGGGCGGGGGCCGCGGCCGCGGCCTCCTCGGCCCGGACCACCACGCGGCGGGCCGTCCTGCGGGGCGGGGCGGGGGGGGGGGGGGGGGGGGGGACCTTTCTGCTCCCCCGGGGCGGGGGCGGGGGGGGGGGGGGTGGGGGGGGGGGCGGGGGGGTTTTGGCGCCCCCCCCCGGGGGGGGGGGGCGGGGGGGGGGGGGGGGGGGGGGGGGGGGGGGCTCGGCGATCGTTCTCGATCCACAGTGCCGGAGTCGGGGCTGCATGGGTCAGGGTGAGGGCCCCCGGCCGGGGACGGCCTGGGGGAGCGCCGGCTCCATCCCCCCCATCCCAACGGGGGGCAGCACCGTCTGGTGGCGCCGATGGGTGGGCCCGGGCTCGCGGAGGGGCGCTGACGGGGGAAATCCCGGAGGAAAAAGTCCCAAGAACACCGTTCCCGGGGCGCCGGCGCCGGCGGGAGGGTGTTGGGCGCAACACGGACACCAAACGTGGACCAAAATCTACTTCGCTGGCCAGGCTCGATCTCCATCCAGGGCCGTGGCCGATCGCGGACGCTGTGACGAGCGACGACCAGCGACGACGACATGGGTCAACGGAGCCGATAAAAACGGGACGCCGGCACGAGAGGCGCGCCCCCAGAGCCACCGACGCGCCTGGCGCAAGCGTAGGTTGAATGCTCCCGAACGAACTCCCGGATCCCGCGTCCCGAGGACAAGAAGAGCGCGTTAAGGACCGGGGACGCCGGCGGTATCGTGTCGAACACGTATCCGTGCGGGCTCGGGGGGTGCTCGGCGCGGCCGGGGGGAGCGCGAACGCCAAACAGGAAACCTCCTCTTTCTAACTCCATTTCCCAGCTTCTCCGGTGATTGATGGGGTATGGGGGCGGCGCGGAGGGGGAAAACGAGGATATAACGAGATGTTGCGACAGACGGGGAATCCAGGGGCGAAGACCCGGACCCTCCTGTGCCTCTCCCCCGTGAAGATTCTGGGGTAGCTCCCCGTCCGGAAGGGGGACGGGGTGGGGTGACAGCGTCGCCGGGACGATAAAGAAACAACGAAAAACGTTCCGGAAGCGGCACACACCGCATCAGGCCAGGGCAACGTCCCGAATCGGCCGGGTGAAATGCACTGCATCTCTCCCAACCACCCCGGCTGGGGAGCGTCGGGGGGTGGATGCGGCCGCGCCAGCGTCCGAATATTGCCCAGACCATAATGACACCCCCGGAGTGAGGGTTTCAAAGCGGTGGCGGGGGGAACGGGATGAAGACGAGCAATCGACATCGGGATGGCACCCATCTCCCCGATCGGCGGGCGGAGGAGGGGCGAGGTAAACCCTTCGGGAAATGAACCATAAAAGTCGCGAAATGGGACGCGGACGGACGAGGCGGGGACGGGATCGTACCTCTGGGTGCGGGGCACCACGACGGGGCGAGCGAGGGAAAGGGAGGCAGCGATCATGGTGATAATGGCAAACAAAAGAGGAATGCACTTCCGTTTTCGACACTGAACGGAGCGCCAGCGGGGGATTTCAGCGGCGGGGAGGAGGGAGCGAGGCACTTTGCCGAGGGGAAGACCTGATGAAGTCGGACTCACCGTAATCGATGGAGCGGGCAGCCCGCCCGAGGGGGCCCCGGGGGCTCGAGCGCGCCCCGGGCGCCCCTCGCGGTGCAAACCGTGCCCTGCGTGGCTTCCGAGGGGCCCCGTCGACGGTGCCCACTCGAACCCTCACGGACGGGCAGCGCCGCACCGGCGGGGAGGCGACCCTCCGCGCGCTCCCGAGCGGCCGCCCCGGGCAGCTAGCGGCCACCCTGGACAGCGAGGGCCCGCTCATTGGAGACGCGGCGCAATGACCTCCATGAACGTGATGGGCCTCCGGCCCAAGAGCGGGGTCGCCGACGAGAAGATGCTCCCCGGCTCGCTCCAGTACGGCATCGTGCACTCCTTCCGGGCCCAGGACACGCGGAAGCTTGCCGCGAGTGGGAAGAAGGAGCACCTCTTCGTGGCGAAGAAGAACGTGATCGACAGGTGGGTGCCCCACATAGGCTCGGAGGGGCGGGACGAGGGCGCAACTCGCGACGAATGCGTGCCCCCCCCCGGCAGGGGCCGGGGCCCGCGCGCGTGCCGAACCTGGCGGAAATCCGCCGGTTTCTCCCCTTGGAGAGAACGAGGCGGCCTTCTGATCCACGAAGAAACGCCGCGCGTGGACCCTGCGGTTCCCATTCGCCCCCGGGAACGCCAAAAGGTGCCCAGACCCAGGTTTAGAAACCGCGCCCTCCCTGACCCCCCCCAAAACAAAAACGAACCGGGCGCAGGTGGAACGTCAAGGACGGGACGAGCGGGCGGTTCGCCTCGATGTCGGGGGACGAGTTCATCAGCTCAATCCACCTGGTGGGCGACAAGACGCTCTGGGTCGGGACCACTAAGGGGGCGCTGCTCCTGTTCGACGCGGCCAGCGCGGGGGAGCTCCGTCGGGTCCCCCAGGCGCACAAGGCGGACGTCAGGGCGATCCAGGCGGCGCCAGGGGGGCAGTACGTGGTGACGGGGTCGACGGACAACAAGACACGGACTTGGTCGCTGGACGGGGAGCCCCTGGGGAGCGCCGAGTTCCAGAACGTGGCCGTCACGACGATTGTCGCCGTGCCGGCTGACGTGGACCGGGGGCGGCCGGGGCAGGTCTGGCAGGGGGCGGCGAACGGGTCGCTGTACGTCTGGGACGATGACGACCGCGGGGAGCTGCGGGACGACATGGGGACCCTGATCGCGACGCCGGCGGGCGGCGGGGGGCCCCGGTCCAAGGGCCAGGGGATCTCGTCGATGCTGCACGTCGACCGCACCGTGTGGGTCGGGCGCGACGACGGCACCGTCCTCGTCTACTCGTGCGACGAGGTCGGCCCCGGGCAGGCCCCCATCTCGAGCCAGAAACTTCACCTGGGCGTCGTCACGTCGCTCGTCAAGAACGGGGACCAGGTGTGGAGCGGGAGCGGGAGCGACGACAAGGACAACGTCCTCAACGTCTGGCACCGCGACGGCAAGGTGCGGCAGCCCGGGGCGACGAGCCCGCGCGCGCCCGCGCCCGGCCCCCGCGCGCGCCCGCGCCCGGCCCCCGCGCGCGCCCGCGCCCGGCCCCCTCGCGCGCCCGCGCCCGGCCCCCTCGCGCACCTCGCATCCCCCCGTGCTCCCCCCACGCCGCCCTCCCCCCACGGCCCGCCCCCTCGCCCGACGGCCCGCCGCAGATCCTGTACCCGATCAAGGGCTCGGACGAGCTGGGCTATGTCCGGGCCATCGCCAACTGCGGGTGGACCATCTGGGTGGCCTACGCCAAGCAGCTCCGGGTGTACACGTCGGACGGCGCCCTGGGGCGCCGCAAGGCGAAGATCAAGGCCCTCCAGAAAGAGCTCGACGCGGCGCTAGACGAGCGGGCCCGGCTCCTGGGGCAGGTCCACGACCTGGAGGACCGTCTGAGGAACGCCCAGGAGTCGTCTAACAACGGGAAGGTGCAGGCGTCGCAGCTGGAGCAGCGGCTGCAGGAGCTGCGGCAGCAGAAGGAGGAAGGCGAGGCGGAGATGGGGAGGCGTGTCGAGGAGCTCTCGGCGGCCCTGGAGGGGCTGCGGGGGGAGAAGGAGGGCGCCGAGGGGAGGGGCGAGGCGCTCGGGGCGGAGCTGGAGGAGGCGCGGAGGCGGCTGGCGGAGGCCCAGGCGGGGGCGGCGGTCACGGCGGAGGAGCTCGAGGAGGCGGGCAGGCGGGGCGCCGAGGCGTCGGCGGCCCGGGACGCCCTGCAGTCGGAGCTGGAGGAGCTGAGGGCGGCCCACCAGGCACTGGCGGAGGAGCGGGAGGGCCTCCGGGAGAAGCTCGCGGAGGCGGAGGGGGCCGCGCGGAGCCTGGGGGCGGAGAGCGAGGAGCTCCGGAGGCAGCAGGAGGAGCAGCGGGCGAGGGAGGAGGCGCTCGAGGGGGCCCTCCAGGAGAGGGAGGCGGCCCTGGGCAGGGCCCTGGAGGGCGTGGGCGCGGGCGACGAGGCCCAGCGGGCCCTCGGGGAGCGCGTCGCGGAGCTCGAGCAGGCGCTCGCCTCGGCGCGGGCGGAGAAGGACGCGCTCGACGAGGCCAACCGGGCGGCCGGGGCCAGCAAGGCGGCGCAGGACGAGGGCCTGGCGAGGCTCGGCGCCGAGCTGGGGGCGGCCCGCGAGTCCCTGGCCGGGGCAGCCAAGGCGCTCGAGGAGAAGGAGGCCGAGGCGGCGAGGTGGAAGGCGCTGCTGCAGGAGAAGGAGAGGGACAGCGGGGACGAGGTCAGGGCCTTCGTGGACCAGATCGCGGGGCTCCAGGACAAGCTCGCGGGCTCGGAGGAGCAGGCCGCCAGGGCCGCCGCCCGCGGGGAGGAGCTCGAGAGGTCCCGGGCGGAGCTCGAGCGGCGGCTCCAGGAGGCGCGGGAGGGGGCGCTCGAGCAGGCCTCCGCGGCGGAGGCGCTGTCCGGGGAGCTCGCGGGCCTGAAAGCCGCGGCGGCGGAGGGGGACCGGCAGCGGGCGGGCCTGGAGGGCTACCTCAAGGACAAGACTGGGGAGGCGGAGGAGCTGCGGGCCGCCCTGGAGGGCGCCCGGAGGGAGCTGGCGGAGAAGGGCGCCGCGCACGAGGACCTGGTCGCGAGGAACGGGGAGGCGCTGGCGGCGCTCGAGCGGGAGCAGGCGGGCCGGGCAGAGGACGTCAAGGCGCGGGAAGAGGCCGCGGCGGCCCTTTCGGGGCGGCTCGCGGAGCTCACGGCGGAGCTGGAGGAGCTGCGAGCGCGGGCCGCCGAGGGCGAGGAGGAGGCCGGGCGGCTCCGGGCCGAGGGAGAGGAGGCCGCCCGGGCGCTGGGGGCCGAGCGGGCGGCCCGGGAGGCCGCGGAGGCGGAGGTCGAGGCGCTGCGGGAGGAGCACGGGAGGGTCGGGGCGAGCCACGGGTCCCTGCAGCAGGAGCACGCGGCCCTCCTGGGCGAGGCCGCGTCGCTGCGGGAGCAGCTCGAGGCGGCGCGGGCGCAGGCCGGGGCGCTGGAGGGCGAGCGCGGCGCCCTGGCCGAGGAGCTGGCGGGGAGGGAGGCGGAGCTGGGCGCGGCCCGGGCGCGGCTCGCGGAGCTCGAGGCGTCCGCGGCGGCCCTGGCGGAGGAGGCGGCGGCGCGGGACGAGGAGCTCAAGGCGGCCCGGCGGGAGCTGGGCAACGCCCGGACCCGCCACGCCCTCGACCGCGACGAGGTGGCGCGGCTCGAGGCGGAGCGGGACGCCGCGGCCGAGAGCCTGGGGCGGGAGCGGGACGTGAGCGGGGCGGTGCGGAGGGAGCTGGGGGAGGCCTCGCGGGAGCGGGACGCCCTCCGGGCCGAGCTGGAGGCGCTCCGCCGGGAGGTCGAGGCGCTCCGCAACCAGTGGAACCAGAGCGAAACGCAGGTGGCGCGGCTGCGTGCGGCCAACGAGGAGCTGAAGCGGGCGGTGACCAAGATGAAGGACGCGATCGGGCAGGCCAAGGGGGAGGTGGAGCGGGCGCTCGCGGATGCGGCGCAGGCGCAGCGCGGGGCGCGGGAGGAGCTGGCGCGGGAGCGGGCCCGCTTGGAGGAGGAGGCCGAAGCCCGGGAGGCGGAGCGGGAGCGGCGGGCCGAGGCCCTGGGCGCCGACCTGCGGCGGGAGATCGAGGGCCTGACGGCCAAGGACGCCCACGCGATGCTGGAGCGCGTCTCGCGGACGGAGAGGGAGCGCGACCACGCCCTCCGCGCCGCCCAGAAGCTCGCCCGCCAGCTGGAGGGAGAGACGACCGCCCTCCGGGACGAGGCCGAGCGCCTCCGCGGGGAGGTGGCCGACGCGCGGCGGGACCTGCAGAGCTCCGAGATGGAGCGGCGGCGCCTCCAGGGGGAGCTGGGGGCGGCGCAGCGGGAGACGGCCCTCGCCGCGCAGCCCGCCAGCGAGGGCCGGGAGCTCCGTGCCGCCCTGCACCAGGCCACCAGGGACTACCAGGCACTCCTGCGGGACCTGTCGCGGATGCGGGAGGACGCCGAGGGGAGGGACGAGCGCGTCAGGGAGCTCGAGGAGGAGAACCGGTACCTGGTGACGGAGCTCGTGGCGCTGGGGCGGACCATCGAGCTGCTGTCGGGGCCCGACGCGGTGCCCGACGCGGCCCGCGAGGCGCGGGCGTGGGCGGCCGGCGGGGGGGACCCGGGCGCCGGCGCGGACGACCAGTGGGCGCAGCGGGTGGAGCACGGCCGGCGCGCCGGGTCGTTCAAGGCCCCCAGCCGCGCCGACAGCGGGGTCGACCGGGGCACGGCGACGCCCCCGGCCCCGTCGGGCTCGGGGCGGCCGCCTCCGTTCGGGGAGCCCTACGGGGATGCGGCGGGCCGGGTGGCCCCCGAGAGAATCGACGACGACGACGTCGGGCCCTTCGCCCCCTCCGAGTCCAGCGCGGGGGACCCCGGGCCCCTGCACCCGGGCGCTCCGCCGGCCCCGCCGCCGCGCCGGGTGCCCTCCCGGGTGATTGCCACCGGGAGGGCGTGACGGGAGGGTAGCGCGGTTCAACCCGGGCGGCGCGGCGCCCCGTCACGCCTCGACCTCCCCGCCGTCCCACAGCCGCCGGATGGGCGCGCCCCCGGCCCCCGCGACGGCCGCCTCGGCCAGCGCCGCCACTTCGGCGTGGACGGCGTCGGGGTCGCGGGCGGCGTCAACGACGGCCCACTCGGGGCGGCCCTCGCGGAGCCGCGCGAACTCCTCGGCCACGCGCGCCTGCATCTCCCGCCTCTCGTACCGCTCCCCGCCGTAGCCCCCCCGGCGCGACGCCTCCTCCTGACTCAGCTCCAGGTAGATGACCCTGTCAGGGGCGGGGAGGCCCTGGTCGGGCGCGGCGCACCAGTCCCGCCCCAGGCCCGGGGCGCCCTTGGCGGCCGTGAAGGCCACCCCGGAGAAGGCGTACCGGTCCGCGATCACCGTCACCCCGGCCCGCAGCTTGGCCAGCAGCGAGGCCCGCTTCTCCCACCGGTTGGCGCTGAAGAGGAGGTGCACGCAGGCGTCGTCGAGGTCCGACGTGGACGTCAGGTACGAGTTGATCATCCGCCCGATGTCCGTCTC
>Ga0181581_10004197_pt1 | contig 11273 bp, 9 predicted proteins | sample 071ome_22_FD_132433 | JGI IMG/M metagenome (GOLD analysis project Ga0181581, IMG submission 132433) | Coastal salt marsh microbial communities from the Groves Creek Marsh, Skidaway Island, Georgia - 071404AT metaG (megahit assembly) | ecosystem: Environmental > Aquatic > Marine > Intertidal zone...
AGAACTTGTCCCATTCGAGTCCATCGACGTCCGTGCTTCGCAAGATGTACCCGTCGGCGTCTCGCGCCTCGCGAAGTTGGTGCGCGAAGGCGACCGCCATCGTCGTCGCGAGCGCCCCGATGAGAAACGTGAACGGCAAGTTCCCCGACCGCGGTCGTTGTAACCACACGTAGATGCTAAACTGCGTGCGCAAGACGATGTCGGTTAAACCGTCGCCATCGACGTCCGTCGCGAGGAGTGGCGCGGTCGGCGGCGTCGTGATCTCGATCGGCGGCGAGGCGCGGTATCCCTTGGCGTTCACGAATACGATCGATCTCGAGCCCACGGCGACGGCGAGATCGACGTGCCCGCCGACGTGCGCGGTGAACGCGGCGAGAGACGGATGCGCGACGTCGTCCTTGGTCCAATCCGCCGTCGTGCGAATCTGCCATCGCCTCTGTTCGCCGTCGCGCGCGTTGAAACACGTCATCTCACCGCGATTGTTCAGGAACACGAGGTCTCGACCGAGCTGATCGCGCGGTTTCGATAATTCGTTCGATGTCTCCGGTAACCGCCGAAGAGAAATTGGCGGCGCGACTTCCACGGAGCGAATGTCGTGACCCTCCGAGTGCGTCGCGCGGTGCGCGGCGAGACCACTACCGCCTCGACATATGCTCGCGCTCAGCGTCCGACGCTCTTCGGTCAATCCCGCGGTAACGGTGGCCCAACATCTCGGCATGCCGACGTCGGGCGCGTTCCAACCGTGCGCCTCGACGCGATCGACGACGCCGTCACCGTCGAAATCAACGTGTAAACCCGGACTCTTCAGACGCATCCCGCACACTTTCGCGCCAGAGTACAGGTGTAACACCTCGATCCCCTCGGAGTGATGCGAGACGACGACATTCGGCGGTTTCTCTTCGCGTCGCTCTCGCGCGCCTTCGACGCGTCTTCGTTCGCGCGCGATTCCGCGAAGCGCGTCAAACGCCGTACCGAACGCACGCCTCGCCCCGTTCGTCGGAATCGACGCCACCGACGCACTTTTCCTCCGTCGCGACCTCTTTTCGCGCGCTCGAATCTCCGCGCGAGACTTATGTCGCGTAAAGTGCGCCAACCGCATTCGCGTGTCGCTCTCGTGTCTCCACTGGTGCGGCAATCCGTCGTGCACCAAACTCTCCCTAAAATCCGCGCACGACCGCTCCGCCGCGTCCTCGATCTCGTCACCGTCTAAAGTTTTCAGACTCATCCGTCCCGTCTCGTGTCGTCGGTGTCCGTCCTCGTCGTACGTCTCCGACCATCGCGTCTCACCCGTCGTCGCGTCGAAGGCTCGATACTCAAACTCGCCTCGAGAATCGTCCTCACGCGCCTCCTCCTCCACACCGTTCGCGCCGCCCGTCGTCCTCCTCCCTTTTGTCGCCACCTTTTCCAATCTCGCGCCGACGACGATCAGACCGACGTCCCCGGTCGCTGCGCCCGACGACGACACTACGACGGACGTCGCCGTCGCGCGCGTCCCGGCTGGCGCCGCGTCTTCCCGTCGCCACAATTCCCGCAACGCGTCGTCGAAACACACCACCCGAAAATCTCGCGTCACGACGACGACGACGCGTCGTCCACCGGCGAGTCGACCGCGCTCGATGACGACGGCGCGTTGGTCGTCGCCGTCGACGACGACGACGCCGGTGCTCGATTTCGCGGCGACGCTCGCACGAACCGCGTCGGCGTCCACCTCCTCGAATCCATCCATCTCGCGTCCGACGGCTGTCTTCGCGAGCGCGCGCATGCCTCTCGCGCGAACGGCGTCGTCCTCGTCCCTGACGCGCGTCGATCGGCGTCGGCGTCGACCGTCGTCATTTTTCCGTCGGCGGCGGCGCCGCCGAGAAATCTTCGACGACGCGTCCCCGTCATCCTCCGCGAGCGTCGCGCGCGCAATTGTCGTCGCGTTGACGCCGCGCGCGAAGAAGACAAATCGATCACCGTCGAACGCGGGCGTCGGGAGCGCGCGCGCGTCCGCGTACGACGAGACGGCGACCGACGCATCGACCGAATCGAAACGAATGTACGGTTCAAATCTCGCGTGCGACGCGCGCTTAGACGCCGCGTAACACGCGCACGCGGCGAAGAGCGCGGCGACGACATCCCGTAGACTCATGCCGCGACGCGCGAGCGCGTCATCGCGCGCGACGCGCATGCAGAGACGCGTTGTGATGATGGGCGCCCAACTTTTCCATCGTCAATCTGCGTCGCGCGCCCATCGTCGCCGACGCCATGTCGACGCGCGAAACCTCGCGCGCGCGCGCCGACGTGGACGACCGCGATCGCGCCGACGATCGAGACGACGCGTCGGCGTCTAAAACGCCTCGCGCGCGCGACGAGACGCGTCGAGCGCGTTCTGAAGATTTAGAAGTCGCGCGCGGCGACGACGCCCACGCCGAAGACGCGCGCGCGTCGCCGACGCGCGACGCCGCGACCGACGATACCGACCCGTCGTCCGTCGCCGCGCGGTCGCCACCGGTCGACGGACGCAAACGGTCGAGAGACGACGAGGACGACGAGGACGACGCGTCCCGCCGCGGCGGCGCCGCCGCGCCGTGCGAAGACGCCGACGACGCGCGCGCCGACGACGCCCGCGCCGACGACACCGACGATCGCTCGACACGACGAAAACACCTTTCGCCATCCCCGGAACCCATCGGCGAGGACCCGGCGGTGACGGCGGCGAGAAACGCCGCCGCCGCTGGACCGTCGCGAGAGGAGCTCGAGAGACGTCGCGCCGCCGAGGACGCGCGCATCGCCGCCGAGGACGCCGCCAACGCCATCATCACGCGCACGCTCGAGTGTCCGCAGAGCATGGTGGGTAGAATCATCGGCCGCGGCGGGGAGACGATAAAGAGCCTGCAGGCATCGAGCGGGGCGCACGTGGCGATTGATCAAAACGTCGACGAGGGCGCGCCGAGGAAAATCGTCATCTCGGGCGCGACGGCGTGCGTCGACGTCGCCACCGAGCTCGTGGAGAATTTATTGCTCGGCACGGGCGTCGGCGGTGGATTATTGGTGACGCCGGGGCAGGTGACGCGACACGTGGAGTGTCCGAAGGAAGCGGTGGGGAAGATTATCGGACGCGGCGGGGAGACGATTCGCGGGATACAAATGGCCACGGGGGCGCGTTTACAAATCGATCAGACGAGACAGCCGTGTCAGGTGGTGATGGCTGGAAACGAGGCGTGCGTCGAGGCGTGCGTGAACGTCGTCAAGGAAATCATCGAGGGTGGGTCCACGGCGGTGTTTAACGAGATCGCGCGAGGTGGACAGGGATTCGGCGGACAGGGGTACGGCGGCGGCGCGTGGGGACATCCGGGCGGCGGCGCGGGCGGCGCCGGCGTCGCGTACGGCGCGCCGAACGATGCGGCGACGTACGCGCAGCAACAGGCGATGTACGCGCAGATGTATGCGCAGATGGGGTACACGCCGGATTTCGAGGCGCAGCAGAGCGCGGCGGCGCCCGTCGCGCCCGTCGCGCCAACCGTCGCGCCCGCCAATCCGTGGCGCGCCGTCGACGACGGGAAAGGAAACATCTATTACTACAACGCGCTCACGGGCGTGTCGCAGTGGGAGAAACCGGATGGATTCCCGTAGACGTCGGTTGTCGTCTCTCTCACACCGCATTGAACTTACGATTTGATTGAACACTACCGGTACGACTATAAAACACTCGACTCGACTCGACGCGTCGCGCGGGAAGAATGCGCTCGAACGCGCCACTCGCGCGCGCGCGTCGCCTCGCCTCGCGAGTCGCCATCGCGACGCACCGCGCGCGCGATGGAGACTCTGTCGCGCGCGCGCGCGGTGCCTCGCGCGGCGTCGGCGCTAGACGCGCGCGCGCGGGCGCATCGGGTCGCCACTCGCGCCGCCGGGGCGCCGCCGTCGATCGCGCGCGCGGGACGACGCGCGCGCGCGCGGGACGACCGCGACCGCGACGCGATGCGACCGCGCGAGAGAGAACGCGACGTCGCCGCGTTCTCTCTCGCGCGTTCGAGCGCGAAGGCGTCGGCGTCGCGCCGTGGTCGACGGCGGCGGGAGTGCGTGGTGTATTGGGACTTGGACAACGCGCGGCCGCCCGCGAACGTCGAGGTGCGTCGGTCGTCGAGGCGACGCGACGTGGCGTTCGCGTTCTTCTTACTTTGTTTTTCTTTACGCGCGATGTCGGCGCTCGACGCGACGATTCGCCCGGCTTACCAGCTCTACGTTCTTTCACCACGTGAACCGCGGGTTAAACGGCCGGGCAACAACGACGTCGACCATCAGAAGCTTCTCCAATCCTCGTCCGTGGGTGGAGGAGTTCATGAGGTCGCGACATTTATTTACACTTTTTTCGTCTTTTTAAATCGCGACGACGGACGGACGGACGGACGGACTGACGTTTTTTTTATTTCGCGCGCAGGCGGTGTGGGCGGCGCGACTTCGACGCGTGGGCGAAGAGTACGCCGACGCGTGTCGCGTCGTCGCGTATGCGAATACACAGACGATGTCGAGACTGAACATGCGTTTGTCGCTCGAACGCGTCGGGGTGGAGATCGTCGAGGTGAGCGACGTCGCGGAGGCGGCGGATGAACGGTTGATGACGGATGTGTATTCGCGCGCGCGGGACGCGGCGGACGCCGACGACGGTGACGCGTTGGTGACGGTGGTCGTCTCGTCCGACGCCAGATTGAGCGTGTGCGTGGAACAAGCGCGCGTGCGCGGCGTGTTCACCGTCACTGTGAGCGATTTCCTTCGAACGTGGCGTTCGAGACCCGAGTTTACGCATCTCTTGGCTCGATTTTCCGCGGGACGCCGCGCGCGCGTCGACGAGAGTGACGACGCCGAGGCGTATGCGCGCGCGCTGCACATCATCGGCGCGAATGGTAAACTCTTTAAACATTCAAAACTCGCGCGTTCGGCCGACGTGGCGTTGGTGTGGGATCCACAGAGAGTGCTCGCGGTGACGAGGGACGAGGCGCTCTCCTACGCGCTCGCCAACGACGTCGACGTCGACGCTTTCGGTCGACCCACCGCCGCGCCCGGCGGCGTCGTCGGCGTGCTCTCCGATCGAACCATCACGCCGTGGCCCACGCCGCGCGAGTAATCCACTGTACATCACTAGTAGCGTTAGATTAGTAGACGTAGACGCTCGGCTGTAAATTACATCGTAACGAGGGCGAAAAACCAACTTCCATCAATTCAGCGTGTACAACCCGATCGCGGGACCGATGAATCTAAACAACACCCACACGAACGCCAACGCACCCGCACCGTACAGAGACGCCTGATTCATCCAATACATCCACCCCTTTTCCCCCGTCCACACCGTCCACGCGCGTTCGAGCGCCGGCGTCTCCTCCCACGCCGCCGGGTCTTGTTCCCACATCGCCAACTGCCCGTTCGCCCCCGGACGCACGCGATTCCGTTTCGCCGCGGTGTCCAGGTACCCGAACGCCGGATTCGTCGACGACCCGGACGGCGACGACCCGGACGCGCCCCCCGTCGGTTGGTTTCGTTTCGTTTTGAGTCGAGCCTCGAGCGCTTCGATGGATTCATCGCCGTCCGCGCCGGTGGCGCGCGGCGCGCGCGCGGCGACTCGACGACGCGATGCGGACGGCGAGGACGACGCGTTCGCGATGCGCGCGCGCGCGGGCGCGCGGGCGACGACACCGGTGTGGGCGGGCATCGCGGAGAGGCGTGCGGTGAAGGAAGGGTTATCCACTCGGGACGGGGACGCTCCGTCGGTGTACCTTACACGCGCGCGTCGGGGTTTTCGGCGAGTCGCGCTCTGAGTTCGGATTCTTTCGCGGCGGCGTCGCGAAGTCGCTTGACGAGAGCGACGTGGTGGTGACGCGCGCGAACGGCGTCGTCGCGCGCTCGCGCGGCGGCGGCGACGGCGTCTCGCTCGACGGCGAGTTTTTCTTCGACGAGTCTGACGTTTGCCTCGACGCCGGATTGAATGCTCGCGAGGGCGGTGACGAGGGATGCCTTGCCGTTCACCGTCTCGAGCGCTGGGCGGACTTGGTGGTGGATCGAGTCTAAGAGGGAGATTTCTTTGAGGAGGTACTTTTTGGTGTCGGCGAGGACGTTGTAGGCGGCGAAGTACTTTCTCGTCTCTTTGAGTTTCGCCTGCACGGTGTCGAAGAGTTCGTCGAAGCGACGCTCGTATTGGATCAATTCGGCGCGCGTGGGGATGTCCTCGAGCTTGCGGCTGAGAAGAGCGACGGCGCGCGCGCGTTTGCCGAGAGACGCGCGCTCGTCTTCAAACTTGGCGCGCTCTCGCGCGTGCGTCGCGGCGACGTCTTCGATCTGCGCGCGCTCATCCTCGTCGAGCGTGTGTTCGCCACCGCGTTCGATCTCTTCCCCGAGCTCGACCATGCGTTTTTTACACTCCGCTTTGAATGACTTTTCGTCTTGCTTCGAGCTCGCGACGCGTTTGATGAGCGCCACCACGCGATCGAACGCCGCGCGTCCCTCGTCATCCGTGAGGTCGTCTCTGAGCTTTTTCGTCTCCGCCACGCACTTGTCGTTGTACTCGGTTACCTTTTTGAGTTCATCCAACGCGGTTTTGAGTTCATCGCGCGATTTTTCGACGCGCTCCCGCGCCTCGTTCGCCGTCGCCGTCTCCGCCGCGAGCGTACGCTCCATCGCCGCTATTTTTCTCTCCACCGCGAGCATCTTCCCCACCGCGCCGCTCACGGCGATCTCCCCACCGAATTTCTCCGCGGCTGCTAATATCTCTTCTCCACCGCGCGCGCCGAGAATGGCGCGCGCAACGGCGTTGGAGAGCGTGTCCGCGCCGTCGTCGACGGTGAGTTGCGATTCTAAATCTCTCAACGCGTTCAATTCATTCGCCGCCTCGCCCGTCTCTTCATCCTCGTCGTCCTCGTCCGAGTTCTGTCCTCCCGTCGACGACACGACGAGCGCGTTCACCTTATCCACGAGCGCGGCCATGTGTTCGCCTCGCGCACTCGCGCCCTTGCCCGGGCGAAGCGTCCCCGCCGCCTTGCTCGCCTTGGTCTTCCGCTTCCACCGACTCGCCGCCAACACCGCCGTTGCCGCGCTCGCGAACGCCTCCAAACCCGCCAATTTATGTCCGTACTCCATCATCACCGATTTCGCCCATCGCGCGGGATTCTCTCGCGGTGGTTCGCGTCCGCACGCGCGTCGAAATCGTCGTCTGGCGCCGTACTCGTCCCGAAGCGCTCGCCGAGCGCGCGTCCCCGACGTTTTCGCCTCGTCGTCTCGGCCGCGCTCGAGCGCGTCCATGCGAGCGATGCGACCGTACCGAAACCTCGAGTACGCGCGCACGCGATCGCCGAATTCTGCGCGCGTGGCGATGACGCGCGCCACCAACCACCTCGCCACCGGGAACACGGCGTCGTAATCCAGTCCCTGCACTTGGTGCGCCCGAAGCTCGTGCGGGCATCCCATCTTTCGCAGAGCGCGCTCGATGGATTCACACAGTTTAATCTTCGCCCCCAAACTCGCCTCGGCGTCGTGCGCGAGCTCGACGTCACCGAAATCGAGCGAGGCTTTACAGGATGTCACCGCCCAGCTCAACGATCCGAGGATTCGATCGAAATCACCGACATCCACGAATCGCGCGCGGTAGTACCCGCCGTTGACGAAGAGTTCGGTGATCTCTTTCAACTTCGCCGCGTCGTACGAGCGCGAGGCGGAGATGGAGGCGTCGAGCGCGGTCCCATCGCGCGTCATGGCGGACGACTCGCACTGACGCCAGTTCCGCGCGCCCATCGCGCTCGACGCGCCGCACGTTCGCCGCATCGCCCGTCGTCTTCAAAAGTGACGCGCGACGATGAGCGCGATCACCCTTCGCGAGCTCGCCGCGAGCAAGGCGTGCGCGCACGCGTGCGCGCACCCGACGCGAACGGTGTGCGGTGCGCTCATCGGCGCGTCGAGCGCGGACGCGTCGACGAGCGCGCGAGACGTCGTCGACTGCGTGCCGATGTTTCACGGAGACGTCACGACGCCACCGTACTTTGAGATCGCGCTCGAGCAGATCGAGACGTGGGCGGCGCGGGAGGGGAGAACGATCGTGGGCGCGTACTACGCCAACGCGCGCGACGCCGACGAGCCGCCGCCTCCGTGCGTCGCGGGCGCGTTGGACACCCTCAGCGCGCGTCTCAGGCGCGCGTGCGGGAGCGACACCATCGATGCGATCGGCGTGTTGATCGACGCGACGTCTTTAGAGCGCGTCGCGAACGCGAAAGATGGACAGACGTGCGCGTTTCGAGTCGTCGAGCGAGACGCCGAGGGCGACTGGACGCCGAGCGAGCGAGCAAGCGCGACGATCGAAACCGGTCTAGAATCCGCCGTTCGCGCGCGAGTGCGTCGAACGCTCGACGACGAATGCGCCGATCCCCTCGTTGTGTGCGATTTCGACGATCATTTCGACGATTTGAGCAAAGATTGGAGAAATCCGAGTTTTGCCTCCGTCTTGGCCTAGCTCGGCTCTCTCTCGCGCTCGTCTCGAGTCGAGCATAGTCACCGCGTTCGAGCGTCGCGATTCGCGTCGTGCGTCGTGTCGTATTACAGCTACAATTTAATCTTCCTCAAAGCCTCCTCAACGCCCTCGTTCGTCGCTCGTTTGCCGCGCCCGTTTTCCTCGCCGCGCGCGCGCGATCTATCTTCGCCCCGTCGAGTCTCAGCCCCTAAACAATCGCCTTCGCCCTCCTCGAGCGCTCAGTGGTGCCCGCCCCGGCGCTCCGCCATCATGTGCCGGTACTCTGTCGGCCACACCGTGACGTACGCGACGCCGAAGACGCCGCCCATGAAGTGAAACAGCGGCTGAATCGACCCTTTCGAGATGTACTTTTCATTATATTCCTTGGCGAACGTCGCCGCGCGGCCGCGGTAATCGTACTCGCGCGCCGTCTTGACGACGAACTCAGGGAACTCTTTGAGTTTCAAGCGCGCGACGCGCGAGAGGAAGGCGTTCGCGCCGCTCATGTCGCCGGAGAGTGAGGGTCGGAAGACAGGGTTGGGACTTTCGGGACCCGCCGCGCGACGAGAGCGACTCGAGAGCGGTGTGCGCGTCGACGATGTGCGTCTGTTGTGGGTGCGTGTGTAACGTTATAAAGCGCACTAAGGATAAAGCGTCGCGAGACGCGGGTAGAGGCGCGGTGTCACGCGGTTTTGGACTTGGATTTGGATTTCGGCGCCAAGAGCGCGCCGAGGACGAGCGTGACGAGGAAACCGACGTGGCCGTAAAAGTACACGGATTTCCACGCGGCGACGCTCTGTCGTAAATCCACGAGTGTGAACGCGGCGCAGAGGTAGTTGAGCGCGAGCTGGGTGAAGATCCAGAGAGGAACGTCGACGAGGAAGCGTAGACGGGCGGGGACGCGCGTTTGCTTCCAGCGGTACATGAGACGTCCGCCGTTGACGGCGAAAGCCGACGTGACGAAGAAGAGCCAGTAGCCTGCGTATAAGCCGTGCCACACGCCTGAAACGATTTGTGTGATGAGCAGCTGCGTCATGCCCGGTTTCTTACCCTTGGGGGTGACCTTATCGTACACGTAGTGACGCAACCACAGACCCGTCTTGACGTTCCAATTCAACGGAATCGAATTCAAAGTTACCGATTTTTCCACGCCCCACGGGTAAATGTTCGCCGCGGTGTCCCAACACGCGTTCCCGAGCGCGTCGAAACCACTGAAGCCCAACCCGGAGACGGTGGTGGCGAAGTCCGCCATCATCCACACGAAGTAATACTTGAGACGATTTCCTTGACCGTACACGTGATGATGCCACACGCGCTCTAAGAAGGAGTACTTGGTCTCAAAATCCGGATCCAAGTACGTGTTAGCTATGGTGTACTTGGAAGATATCGCTTGGTACATGCCCAGACACGCCACCGCGCCGAGGAACTTTTTCAACGCCGCGCGCGCCGCGCTCGGATGCGCCCCCTCCCACACGCCCTCCTCGCGCAACCAATTTACGTAATCCCTGAACTCGATCGTCGGCCCGCTCACCAGCGTGCACGGGAACATCAACCAACTCGCGTAATCTAACACACTCGGCAATCTCTTCAAATGCCGTCGATTTTGAAACTCGGACATTTCGCTCGCCGGCGTCGTCGCCCCGTCTTGATAATTCATCGCGCACGCCGACACCTTGAGCACCAACACCATGAGCAACCCACTGATGTCCACCTCGCCTCGTTTCCACGTGTTCGCCGTGTCAGCCATCATGTGATACGTGATGAGGTACGCGAACGACCCCACGAAGACGATCGCGCCGCACCGTCGTCTCGCCGTCGCCATGACGAGATACGACGCGACGCCGAAGTGCGCGCACACCATCGTCGATCGGCCGAAACTCGCAAGGCTCAGCAACACGCCCGCGAACAACGCGTACGCGCTTCGCGCGCGCGCTTTCACGCGCCCGTCTCTCACCCCCGCGACGTCGAACGCGACGTTCAGAATTGGAAAACCCAGCGCGATCGCGGGCGCGAGCGCGAGTCCCAAGAGAAACAGCGTCGACCCTCGCGGTTGGCCCGACATCTCGGACGCGCGACGGACGACGCTCTCCCACGACGCCGCGATGGACGCCATCGTCGTCTCGCGCGTCGGCGCCCGCGCGTCGGTGAATACCGCCGCGCCCAGTCCTCTCGGTCGCGCCCGCCCCACGGCGTCACTTCACCGCGCGCCGTCGTCGTCATGTTCACCGCCGCGCCGTCGTCCCGCGCGACGTTCGCGTCGAAGACGTCCCGCGCGTCGAAGTCGTCCCGCGCGCGCGCCGTCGCGCCGCGCGCCTTTTTCGGCAAGCGCGAGGATAAGATGGCGCGGGACGCCATCGACCTGAGCAAGAGAAAACTCCCCACCGACGCCGACGATCTCGGCGACACCGTCACGGTGAGTTTCCTCGGCGCGAATGACTCGAGAATCGACGTGAAGTGCGGGAGTAATCAGTACATCCTGGACGCGGGACTCGACGCCGGGCTGGAGATTCCGTTCACGTGTCGGGGAGGGATCTGCGGCGCGTGCGTGGCCAAGTGCGTCCGCGGGACGACGGATCAGAGCGATATCACGGATTTAGAGTTTACGCTGAGCGAAGAGGAAATCGCGGATGGGATGACGCTGTTGTGCATGGCGCGGGCGGTGGGTGACGTGGAGATTGAGACGCAGAGCGACTGGGGATATTCGCTCGGGGTGGCGGAGTGGCAGGGCGCGACGGGGGAAATCATGGGACGAGATCCGACGCCGTTGATGGGCGATACCGATCGCGTGGGATTGTGAGTCCAGTCC
>Ga0181581_10004201_pt1 | contig 11270 bp, 9 predicted proteins | sample 071ome_22_FD_132433 | JGI IMG/M metagenome (GOLD analysis project Ga0181581, IMG submission 132433) | Coastal salt marsh microbial communities from the Groves Creek Marsh, Skidaway Island, Georgia - 071404AT metaG (megahit assembly) | ecosystem: Environmental > Aquatic > Marine > Intertidal zone...
AGGCCCCGGCGAAGAAAAAAGCTGTAGCCAAAAAGGCACCTGCCAAGAAAAAGGCAGTAGCTAAAAAAGTAGTAGCTAAAAAGAAAGTAGTAGCCAAAAAGAAAGTAGCCGCTAAAAAGGCACCAGCCAAAAAGAAAGCAGCTGCTAAAAAAGCGCCGGCCAAAAAGAAAGCCGCAGCTAAAAAGAAAGCGGTCAAAAAAGCCGCCGCCAAAAAAGCTGCAGTGAAGAAAGCGCCAGCGAAGAAAAAAGCAGCCGCCAAGAAAAAGGCCCCAGCGAAGAAAAAAGCTGTAGCCAAAAAGGCCCCTGCCAAGAAAAAAGCTGCTGCCAAAAAGGCTCCGGCCAAGAAAAAAGCAGTAGCTAAAAAGGCGCCTGCTAAGAAAAAGGCAGCCAAGGCCAAAAAGAAGTAATATCCGATCGGATTAAGTAGTAGAGATTGGTTAAAGCCGGCTCCCGCAAGGGGCCGGCTTTTTCTTTGCCCGGATTTTCGCTCATTCAGGTTGAAACAGGCAAAACCCCAGTGTTTTCGCGCTCTGCAGACTGCTTGGCGTGTAAACAAGACTTGATCATGACTGTTATTTCTCTAACAGGAAATGCAGATTTACGTGCAAAAAAGGCCAGTGTGTTTGTTATACTGCGCGCTTTGTTTGTATTGACTGGAATTACCCAGATAACGGGAGATATACCACATGGCTGACACACCAGCTGCACAGGGACCGGTATCCCTGACTAGCCAGGCGCATAAAGGCAAGCGCATCAAGGCGACAACGAATGCCAGACATATAGAAAAGAATCACTTCGCCAAGGTTTACACCACAGAGTTCACCAAGGCTGGAGCTGATTACCCGATCATATTTGTGAAGGAACCTGATAGCGATAACTACTTTGCAGCCGGAATGTGGGGTATGGAAGTAGGTGAAAACCTGTTCATCGAAGACGGTCGCTGGGTAGGTGGTTATTATCCTGCTTCAGTGCGCTGCTATCCGTTTGCTGTCGCTCCGGATCCCGAGAATGATGACCGCTTGTTCATTGGCATTTATGAAGATGCCGATAACATTAATGACACTGAAGGCGATCTCATTTTCAACGATGATGGTACTGAAACAGACTGGATGAAAGAGACCAAGGAATTTCTGGTTCGTGTATACCAGCAGGAAGCTCTGACACGTCAGTTTGCCAAGATGCTGAATGACATGGAGCTTCTGGTTCCGCAGACACTGTCCATCAAGAATTCACAGACAGGCAAGGATCACGATGTAAGCGGTTTCTTTGTTGTCGATCGGGAAAAACTGGTTAATCTGCCTGATGACAAATTTCTGGAACTGCGTAAGGGTGGGGCTCTTGAAGTTATCTATGCCCACCTGATGTCTCTGGACAGTCTGGACAAGTTGTTGAGGATGAAAAATCGCCAGCTTGGTGACGCCGCGAATGCTGCAACGGCGCCAGCTGCCGAGTAAGTCCTGGTTGGGCCGGACGCAGTAGCGACCGGCCCAGCTTTCCCTTCTTTCACATCTTCCTTCCTTTCATGCCCCTTCAGGGCAGGCCGTTGTAAACCAGCCTGGCAATAGCGTCCAGAGTTTCATCATCTATCACTGTTGGATAAAGTGCTGGCATGGGGTTTGCCGGATTCCTGATTTTTTCCGTGACTTCGTCCAGGGTCATGCGCGCAGCGATGTCGCTGAGGCGGTGGTCAGCGATAAAGTTGCCGTCCACACCATGGCAGGATGAACATACCTGACTGTACAGGCGTCTGGCATCCTGGCCTTCTGATGTGGTCAGATTCAGGGATCTGGCAGGAGCCGACGGATCCAGTGTCATGATGACTACCGAAGGAAAGCCTACATCGCCAAAGGCATTGCGGCTGATATTACCTGCCGCAAGAGCTACGTACTGTTTGCCAGCGATTTCGTAGGTCACGACACCGCCAGCCATGGCACCCCCCATGTCTTTCTGGAACAGGATGTCACCATTGGCACTGTCAAAAGCATAAAAGTTGCCGCCCAGGTCGCCTGCAAAGGTGATTTCTCCGGCGGTTGGTGTAACACCGGCAACCATGGGTCTGCCCATATGATGCTGCCACAGGATCTCACCAGTTTCAGCGCTCATGGAGGTGATCCAGCCGGAGGCTTCGCCCACCGGAGCCATGCCTTCCGGGAAATCGACCCTGCCAGGCACGTGTTCATAATCACCCAGCATCATCATGAAGCAGATATCGACAGCGCCCACGACAAGGGTGTTGTTCAGGCGGTCCAGTGCCGGTCCGTTCCATTCCACACCACCGGCCAGACCAGGACACACACGCACCGCTTCACGAGAGGGCCGTTCAGGAGCTGTCTGTATGGTGGTGACCGGAGTACGAAACACCAGGTTGTGGGTATCGCGATCCACCACGGAGATATAACCATCCTTGCCACCAATGGCCATGTAATCCCTGTTGCCAATGCGGTAAAGATTGGCGGCAGCTGTAAGGTCGTAGTCCAGCCAGTCTGAGGGGGATACCTGGTGCCACCATTTCAGTTCACCTGAGGCGGCATCAAGGACAACCACGGAATTGGTAAACAGGTTGTCACCCGGGCGGTAGCCCATATCAATGTCTGGCCACGGATTGCCGACCGAAACGAACAGTTCCCCGGTTGATACATCCAGGGACATGGCACCCCACACACCTCCGCCGCCGGTTTTGGCCGTTTCGGGCCGCTCCCAGGTTTCGGCACCGGTCTCATCACCCATGGGAATGGTATTGAATCGCCAGATTTCCTCGCCGGTAGTGGCATCAAAGGCCAGCACCCTGCCGCGGGCGCCAAGGTCACTGCCAGCAATGCCCATATATATCCGGTTTCCCCAGGCCAGTGGTGCAGCCGATGTTGCCTCACCCAATGCCGGTACCGCTATCTGGTTTTTCCAGAGCAACTCTCCATTCATCGCATCCAGTGCAATCAGGCGGCCATCACAGGTGCCGCGGAAGACTCTGCCGTTATGCAGGGCTACACCACGGTTGGTGCCGCCGCAGTTGGCTTCTTCTGGCTGGTAATCATATTGCCAGTGGACATCGCAGGTCAGGGCATCCAGGGCGACTGTCTGACGACCGGTGGTTGCATAAATAACCCCGTCATCGACGATCAGGCCCGAGTGAAATGCTGTTGGACCATCAATCTGGATTCTGCATACCTCACCCAAGCTGGTGACATTGTCACGGTTGATCTGGCCAAGCGATGAAAAACGCTGACCGGTAAGATCATTGTTGTAGCTCAGCCATTCCGAACCGCCGGATTGGGCTTGTACCTGAGATATGAAGAGTGCTGCGGTGATTGCAGAAAGGGTAATGCCGGATTTAGTCATAACAGATTTCTTGTGGTTTTCAGTGTTGGTTGAACAAAGGGTGTAGCGCAAATTCAGGGTTTAAAACTCGACGGCCTGTGCATCCGCCATGATCAGGTCGTGATATACCGGCAGTGACCAGCCTTCAGCCTCAAGCTTGCTCAGGTTCTCATCCACCTGCTTCAGGTAGTTGGCCTTGCTGCCATACAGCTGACGTAGCTTGGTTTTGGTAAAGGGTATTTCATAGACAGACAAGCGGCACACAGCGGCCAGATTGCTATCCTGCCCGGCAGCCAGGGTGTTACCGGCAATATACTGGGCAACCGGAACATCCACGTATGGGTTGCGAATACCACCCACGGGATTGCCGTGTTCATCCAGCACCATCAGGGAGCCATCGTTGGTGGTGTTGCGGTCAATCAGAATGCGATCAGCCCGTGGTGGAGCAATGCCCTTGTCCACCCATTGCAGCAGGTGGTGCAGGGCGAGGGAGAAACCGGGTTCCAGGGGATACTTTGTGGGCGTATTTTCACACAGGCCGGGTGTAATGCGGACATTATGCCTGGCCATGAGATGCCCGATACCAGCAACTTCAAAAACTCGTATCTGGTTGCCAGGTTCATCACTATCCTGCACCGCAGTGGCCACATTCATGTATTCATGCTGGGTAGGCATCTGAATCATCGGTACGTTGACCGGTTTGATGGTGGTGCCATTGGAGGTTGGTAGAAATCCATCAAAGATATCGTCGCCATTGGCCAGTTTGAAAAGCCCATGGGCCTGGGCCAGGTACTGGGTCAACATATACGATGTGGCGGAGGTGCCGAACAACACCACCTTGCGCAGACCCCGGTTGGCGATGGGGCTGGTGCTTCCCTGGATCAGCGCGCCGACCTGGGCCAACACTTCACTGACCTGGTTGTTGCTGAATGTATGATCAGCATAGCGGGTGGCATTGGCCGCCTTGGCCAGTTCCAGTCCCATGGTAGTGACTTCCACGGCAATATGACCAGCGTCCATGATGTAAACGCTGTTGTGTTCAAAACCGTGGGCAAAACCCGCCGGATGCATGGGTTCAACAATAGCCAGGCCGCTGAAGCGACTCATATCAGCCGGGCGGCGAATCACCAGGCGGGTCTTGTAGGGTTCGCCATCGGCATTGCCTGTAATCACATATTCATCGGCCACATAGTCATAGTGGTCCATGTCATGGCCAGGCCACTGTCCCGGTGCTGAATCATAGGGTGCACCCGATCCGGTATTGGAGGTAATGGCTGGGATTGCTGCAGGGACTGGCGAGTCGGGCAGGTTTTTGGGTGCAGCGAATGGACGCTGGGCCTGGGCTGGATCGGCAAGCAGTCCCAGGAACAGGGTTAAGACGATGAGCTTTTGCATGGAACCCCCGGTTTATGGTTGTTGGAAGAGCAGGGAAACCAAGGGTAAAGGGGAAGCCCGGTAAAGTCTATAAAGTGACAGCCGGGCAGTTTGGCAGGGCAGGCGCTAAATCAGTTCCATGTCACTCAGGAAACGGTTGGATTCGGCAATGGAGGTCTCCATGTCACTGATCAGTTGTGAGATATCATCTTCAATCGTTACCAGTTCAGAGCGCAGTGAGGCGATGGCTCTGGAATTCAGATTGTGTTTAAGGAACAGCACCTGGTCACGGAAGGCATCAATGACCGGTGGCATCTTGGCTTCGGCGGCATGCATGGCAGTGATCAGCTGCTGGTAGCGCACGCGGGTTTCCCGAAGGGAGTTTTCACTGGATCGGCGCAAATCCTGGTTGGTATACAGGGCCAGCTCCTCCTCCCATTCCTTGAACAGGGCCTCTGATACGGATTCCACTGCGCGAATGCGGTCACTGACCTTGTCGGCACGGTCCTCGCTTTCCTCGAATTCCGCTTCAAGGGTTTCATAGGTGGCCTGCAGATCGCCGCCATCAAAATTCAGCAGTGTCGAAAACTGTTCAAGCGCGGATGAAAACTGCTCCTTCGCGGCTTCCTGTGAATCACGGGCTTCTTCCACCCGGTCCACCAGGATCTCCCGTTTGGGGACGCCGAGTTTTTCCATGGTGGCATAGTAGGCACTGTTGCAGCCGGCCAGCATGGTGATGGCAAACAGGGCGAGAAAAGGGCGAAGCAGTCTGTTCATGAAGTGAATTCCGCTGAATGACTAATGGGTTTCCTTGATGGCCTTGATCAGTTCCTTGTTGCGCTTGTCTGCCAGGTGGGAATGCACCACAAACAGGGCATGAATTACACCGGGAATCCAGAAGCACAGGGTCAGGATGATGCTGAGAAATCCCTGTATCGGTTTGCCGCAGAGAAAGACGGCCAGGGGAGGAAGTAATATGGCGAGCAGGTAGCGCATGTTGGGGTCCCTCTTTTTATTATCACAAGCGGCAGGCAGAGCCTGCCTGATGCCGAAATCTTTCCAAAGTATCGGCTGGGAGAGGGAATCCATTTTGGAATTAATTTGTTTATCAGTAGCGGAAGGTGTACTTGAACTTGACACTCAGGTCAGCCGTCAGAGCCTGGAAGCTGTTGTCCTTGTCCGTGTCCTGCATATTGTAGTTGAACACGATGAAGCCTTCCTGCCCCGCCTTTGGAATCCACTGCAGGCGGGTGTTGATACCCAGAATTTCCGACACATTGTCGTACTGCACCAGGCTGACCCAGTACAGGTTTGGGGTGAAGGCATACTGTGTATTCAGGGTGATCAGGCGGGTGATGAAGTCGCCCTGCGGGGTGGTGATGTCGTTGAACTCGTAACCGCCCTCGATAATGAATTTTTTTGCCTGCCAGCGAATCCGGCTGGTGATGTTGTCCCTGTCTCCGTTGTAGTAGCCACCTGTACCGCCGCCCAGGAAAAAAGACAGCGGGCGCTGGTTGCCGCTCTGCATGCGAAAACCGCCACGGTCAAAACTGTAATCACCTGGCGGAATAATCACCTGGCGTCCGGGTTCGCTGTACACAACGAAAGGGGCTCTGACCACTTCCCGGTTGCCGGACAGGCGCAGGCGCATGCTGTCACGGGTATTGGTGGTGGCTTCGAACAGGGTGTAGCGGATACGTTCGGTTTGCAGTCCGCCATCAATAAAGTACACGCGTTGCCCGTCGATGGCCATGTCCACCTGCTGGAAACGACCGCCGGGCCTGAAAAAATGCGTGTAGCCCACATCGGCGAGTACATCACGAATACCGGCGTTGTTCACAAAGCCCATGGCGGGATTGAAATTCTTCTGCACTTCCTTGTAGTTGAAACCGGCGCGCCAGCCCTGGTTGTTGGGGGAGCGCACACCAAAGCCCCAGGCAGCGTCATCACCGTTGAGACCAGGTGTGTCGGACTGCATGTACCAGGCATCTCCTTCCAGCGCCTTCCCGCTGGGCAGCCGGGTGTTCAGGTAGCGGAAGTCGACGCCGTAAACGGTGTTGTCATTGTTGGAAGTGGGGTCGCCGCTGGTCAGGATCATGCCGACATTGGATTCGGATAGCACATTGGCTGAAACGCGGCTGATAAACAGTTCCGACGAATCCACGCCGCCAAACCCTTCCTGGCTGATGGCCAGGGTGCCAATATTCCAGCGTCCTACACGGCCGCTGATCCGGCCGCCAGCGGTGATATCCACCGGTGTACCACCTGGACCCAGACCGATCTTGCGTGAAAAATAGGGGCGGGCATTCTGCTGCGAGCCATCGGATGACGCTGAATTGCCAACATTGCCGATGTTGCCAAACTGGAACAGATCGGCATCATTGAGAAAGAAGTCCCGCTTTTCAGGGAAAAACAGATTGAAGCGGTCCAGGTTCACCTGGCGGTTGTCGACTTCAGTGGCGGAAAAATCCGTATTGATGGTGAGGGCGGCATTCAGGGAAGGCGTCAAACGGTAAAACGCATCCAGCGACGGGTTGATGTCATCTCCACTGGTATTCAGGTCAAAATTCCGGTTCCGGTTTACCGAGAGCGACGGCACCACATCCAGTCCAACGCCCTGGTCCATGTCGCGCATCCCTTCGAGCGTACCGGCGATGCTGGGATTGAAGGAGCGGTTGAATGATACCCAGGCCATTTCTTCATTGCGGCGGCGTATGCCGCGGCCGAAATTGAATCCCCAGTTTTCCGTGTTCTGGTCCATGGACAGGGATTTGAAGGGGATTTCCATTTCCGCAATCCAGCCGTTTTCATAGGTGCTGGTTTTGACATCCCAGATGGTAGACCAGTTGGCATCGAAACTGTTGATGGTGGTATACAGGGCATCATGCCTGACACCGTTGAGGTTGGTTTCAAAACGGTAGCCGGTCCGGCGTGTGTTGAAAGGATCAAGGATAACAATCAGGCGGTCATCAGGTCCCAGGCCCTGCCCATGACGAATGGTGGGCGTGGCAATCAGCTCCGGTTCACTGTCATCCATTCTTGCTGCGATATAGATGGCATCAGCGGTGTAGATGATACGGACTTCAGTGGCTTCTGACGTGGGGGTCTGGTCACCGGGCCGGATCTGGTGAAAATCGGTGATGGGCGTGGCGTGTTCCCACACGGCGTCATCAAGTATGCCGTCTATGACCGGAGGGGTGTCTACGCGAACTGCCTGAACACTTTTTTCTGCTGCTCCGGAATTGTTCTGTGCGTATACCACCGGAAACAGGGTGGCCAGGGCAATGGCTACTACGCCCTTTGTCACTCTGGTCATTAACTCTCTCTCAATGTTGGCATCCCGGACTGTTCATCGACGAAGATGAAACGTTAACCCGGAAAAACTGGCTTCAATGAAGTGGCAAAAACCCTGTGTTTCCCTGATTTCCGCCCAGCCTGTTGACTGGAAACAACAAGCCGGCAGTATTTCAAAAATCCAAAGTTCTTGCCATGAACAGCGGTGGAATTTCATAATGGAATCACATTTATTGACTGGCTATTTCCCGGAGGTTTCCATGTCCGTCATACAAACTTCATCCCTGACTGTGGTCACCACGATGGCAGCTGTTCTGTTGCTGACAGCCTGAGGCGGCAGTGAGTCTTCCTCACCGGCAACTACCCCTTCCGCTACCGAGCAGACCCAGCGTTCTGCCATGACACAGTCAGTGCTGACCGAGGGGGCCGAAATTATAGATCAGGCCGAGCAGCAGGTTCAGGAAATCATGGCCCAGGCCGAAACCCGCATAGATGAAGCCGTGCAGCAGGCCCAGGGCATGGCGGATCAGGCAGTGGATGACCTTGAAGCGAAAGCCGATGAACTTGAGGATGATGCCAGGCAGAAGGCCGAGGATGAACTCAAGAATCAACTGCGCAGTTTGGGACGATAATCAAGCGTCCCGTTAAACGCCCTGCTGTTCCAGCCAGTGTTTTAACTGGTTCAGCGGCAGGGCGCCGGAGACCCGCGCTGCTTCTTTCCCGTTTTTAAACAGAATCAGGGTGGGGATAGACCGGATATTCCATTGCATGGCCAGTTGTTCGTTCTCTTCCGTACTGAGCTTGGCAAACCTCACGTCCGGCTCCAGTTCTCTGGCAGCCGCTTCAAAAATCGGGGCAAAACTCTTGCAGGGGCCGCACCAGGAGGCCCAGCAATCCACCAGTACCGGCATGTCAGTATGGTTTAACACCTTTGAGGCATTGGCACTGGTCAGAGTCATGGGGTGACCATCGAACACTTCCTCCTTGCACTTGCCGCAATGTGGATTGTCGCCCAGGCGATCCTCGGGGAGGCGATTGGTTGTGTTGCAGTGCGGACAGACAATATTCAGACTGGTCATAAAGACGGGTTCCTGGATGTTTGGGTCAAAACTGGTATATGGAGGCTGATTGTCCTGATGCAAGTGTCAGTGATTACCCATATGGGCATCCCGTGCAGCCTTGATCATAGCGGCCAAAAAAAAACCAGGCAGTCTGCCTGGTTTTTCATGTACTACAGCGGCGCAGGTTAATTCGCACTGACGGAAATATTTTCCCTTACGGTGACATCAAAGGCATTGTCATCATTCTCGGAAATGCTGATGATCACGATGGTTCTGGCCTGGATGAAGGTGGTTTCATCAGTGGCTGAGATGGCCTGTCCCGTGGCGTCCACCAGCAAGCCAGCAGCGTCCTCGCCCACCAGTTCCGACTGAATCTCAGCCAGGGCTTCTTCCTGTGCCTGTTGATTCTGGTTGCGCTGGATGACCAGGGCCAGATCCGGTGCTGGTAGCGAGTCTACGGCTTCCTGTGATACCGGCGTGGTATCCAGTCTGTTGATCACTGCCTGGATTTCCGGGGAGGCAGCAATCTCATCAGCGCTCAATTCCCTGACAGTATTGGCATCACTGACATCAACGGCATCAGAGTCACCGGTTAATCCGACCACTGTCGGAACACCGCCGCCGCCAGGGCTTACTGCAACGGAGCCATCAAAGACAAAGACCCGTACCCGTCCCGAGGGTTCCACCACCAGCGCATATTCAGTGCCTCGTACGCCGATTGACGCAAAGGGTGTGTTCATCTCGTAGGTGTCCGCCGGATCATCACCGATGACGCCGGTCAGCGTACGCAGTGTTCCACGGGTCATGGTCATGATCATGGAGTCCGGTGCGCCACCTTCGCCATCGTAAACATAGGCATTTACTGTAAATACCGAATCAGCATCCAGGGAAACAACACCGCCATCGGTGAATCTCAGCTTGGCGGAGCCGCCATTACTGGTGGTGATGCTTTCCTCGGCAAAAATCTCGGAACCGCGGGCAACTTCGCGTTCTACGCCTGCTGCATTGGTGGCAGTGACGACACCGGTCGTGAGAATGACACGGCCAATGGAATCCTGTGCCTGTACTGCTGCTGAGGCCAGTATGCAAATCAATAGTGTGGCAGCGGCGACTATCCGGCCACAAGCAGGTCTGAGCTTATCCATCCTGTTCTCCCTGAATAGAAGGTTTGGCATCAATGATTATTTTCAGTTTACGCGCCTGCCGGTTCCTTTAACAGAAAACCGGACAAAAAAGCGGGGGTTTTTGCTATTTATCTGCAAAACATCGCAATTACCGTAACAACTGTTTAAAAAAATCGGGTTATTGGCCCTGAGCCCCGCTGTTGATTCAGGGAAGCAGACAGGCATTGATTTCCGGAATTGTGCAGTGCAAAATAACAGATGTTGATCTTTAAGGAAACCAGCCTATGACTAGTTACCAGCAATTCCTCGAGAAAAATGGCAGCTACATCAACGGCCAGTGGCAGGGTGATGCTGCGGCTTCCTTCGATGTATTGAATCCGGCTGACGGATCGTTGATTACCACGCTGCTGGATTCCACGGAGGCTGATACGGATGCCGCAATCGCCGCTGCACAACAGGCCTTTCCCGCCTGGCGTGCCATGACAGCAAAGCAGCGTGCCGGCATCCTGAGAAACTGGTTCAATTTGATCCTGGAAAACCAGGAAACCCTGGCCCTGATCATGACCCTGGAGCAGGGTAAACCCCTGGCAGAATCCCGGGGGGAAATTGCCTATGGGGCCAACTATGTGGAATGGTTTGCGGAGGAAGCCAAGCGGGTTTACGGTGACACCATCCCGGGTCCCGCGCCAGACAAGCGTATTGTCGTGATCAAGCAGCCCGTAGGTGTGGTTGCGGCTATCACGCCCTGGAACTTTCCCAGTTCCATGATTACCCGCAAGGCGGCCCCGGCACTGGCGGCTGGATGTACCTTTATCGTCAAACCCGCGAAGGAAACCCCGCTGTCAGCGATCGCCCTGGCGGTGCTGGCTGAGCAGGCCGGCATTCCCGCTGGTGTTTTCAATGTGATTATCTCCACCAAATCACGGGATATCGGCAGCATACTGTGCAATGACCCGCGCATTGCCAAACTGTCCTTTACGGGCTCGACGGAAGTCGGCAGCAAACTGCTGGCGCAGAGTGCATCGACCATCAAGAAAACCACCATGGAGTTGGGCGGAAATGCCCCCTTTATTGTGTTCGATGACGCTGATCTTGATGCGGC
>Ga0181581_10004208_pt1 | contig 11264 bp, 5 predicted proteins | sample 071ome_22_FD_132433 | JGI IMG/M metagenome (GOLD analysis project Ga0181581, IMG submission 132433) | Coastal salt marsh microbial communities from the Groves Creek Marsh, Skidaway Island, Georgia - 071404AT metaG (megahit assembly) | ecosystem: Environmental > Aquatic > Marine > Intertidal zone...
GAATTCCCCTCGTAAGCTTTTTCCGAAACATACCCAAATAAGTTTAGATCTTTATCCTGAAGTGTGAGCGCAACCTCTTCGAAAGCTTCTCTTTTTGCACATTCGAAAGGCGATTCACCTAATTCCATCTCTAGTTTACCACCTGGGGGACTCCATGTATCAAGGTTTGGAGGTTTTCTTCTACGGATAAGAAGAAGACGGTTCGAGAGATCACGAATAAAAAGAAGACATGATATCTGAAACTTCATACAGATTAGACTTGTTTAGCCAAAGGAATATTCTCAAGGTTTGTATTTTATTCCGAAACCAAGGTATTCCCAATGCAAAAAACTACCCTCACCACAATTCTTTCACTCATAGCATTGAAATCTATTCTTTTTGCGAATGAGCTCCTACCAGACCAAATCATCAAATTAGACGGAAAAATTTCCGTTACTCAAGAATCGGATCAATGGCTAAAAGTTACTGTGCCTTTTTTGATTAACCAACATCCCGACCTAATTAAATTGGAAGGACAAAAACCTGAATCCTTAGAAGAGATGTTTAACCCAGAATTTATCTCTGGGATTAAAATTAGACTTTGGATAAGTTTTATGAATGAATTCAACCGAAGTGCACTAAGGGGAGATAAAAAAGATGTAAGATACTTTGAATATTTTAGTGCAGAAATTGAGTGTCTCGCACTTGAAATTGATCGGAAGACGAAAAAAGCAGAATTTCTATTTCCATCAACTATCGCTAAGATGATGGATTTAGGAAATTATCCGAAATTTACTGGATATGTTGTAGAGTTTGTCCGCAATGGTGAGTCTTTTGAGCTTTCCAATTCCATAAACTTTTTAAGCTATGACAAAGAGGAGTACCTGGAAAAATATCGGATGGAAGCCACCAATAAATCTACAGAAAATGAAGGTATTTTAATACCTGCACACCATATAAATTCAATGTACTTGAATAACTTGGGGCCAGTTGTTCGAAACTAAACCGAAATCAGGGTAATGGGTAAATCATTTGAAATAATTTTCAATTTAGGCAGTTCTCATGTCTCAGCGGCTAAATTAAATACAAAAGCGAACAAGCTAGAGCTGGAAAATTTCAAATTAATAAACCTGCCCTCATCCAATGTAGGTGAAGATACTTGGTACGAGGGCGTGGACCAAGCATTCGAAAAAATTACTTCTGCTCATGGCTTTAAGGGAGAAGCCAGTATAATTCTTCCAGGCAGTATAATTTTATCCAAGACGCTTCGAGTGCCCAAGGTGGAGATTGAAAAACAACGTAAAGTGGTTTCTTTTGAACTCTCCCAAAAAATGCCTTTTCCACTTGAAACTCTGATATGGGATTTTTTGGTTATTGATGACGATGGAATTGAGCAGGAGATTCTTACTTTCGCAATTAAACCAGATGTCATCGAAAAGCTTACAAGCTTAACCTTTAAAAACGGTGTTATTCCAAAGAGATTTACTCCAGGACCGTCTCTTGACTATTTTGCGCATTTTTCGGCAGAGGCATCTTCTAATGAAGATTTACTTTTTTTAAATTTTGGAGCCAAATCTACAAATCTAACCTTTATAAATTCTTCTGGTTATCTACTTCGAAGTCTAAATTTTGGTGGATCCCAGCTTACCGAATCTATTGCGTCAAATTTTGGAACCAATTATTCCAAGGCTGAGGAGATAAAGAAAAATATTCCAGAAGAAGCTGAGTCCCAGAGGTCTCAAGATAAATCCACTTCGGATTTATTATCGTTACAAGAGAATTTTCATAATAAATACATGCAGGAAATTTCCCGCTCGTTAGTGACTTACAAGAGACTAAAGAAGGGCAGAACACCCAATCAGCTTATCATTACAGGGAGAACTATTCTGAGTAAAAAATTACTCCAAAACTTATCCCAGTCTCAAGCTTTGCCGATCAAATATTTTGATCCATATCAATGGATTACAGTGAGTAACGATCTAGGAACTGAAGAAAAGGGATTATTGCCCTTTGTAAGCAGTGAAACAATAGGGCTTGCCACCCAACTCATAAATCCCGCCAAAAGCACGGTTTTAAATCTTCTTCCAAATACCAAAATCAGACAGCTGGATAACAAGAAAAAATTACCATGGCTCTTTTGTGCATCGTTTATTTTAGGATTAACTCCATTACCTTGGTTGATTCATCTATATGGCACAGAAATGTATTTGAGTAAGGAGCTGGACTCATTAAACAGCCTGGCAAGAGAAACCAGAGCAGAATTAGAAGAAACAAAATCAGCCAACAAGAACCTGGACTTATTAGCAGAGGTTTGTGCGATTGCTGATCAACATATAAGTTCAAGAGAAAAGCTATCACCTCATGTATACTCCGTTCAAAAATTTTTAAATAGCCTGCAAGCCGTTATCGACCCTAAAGTAAGTGAAAACACCTGGATCGATTCTATGCAATTTGTTCCTAATAATGTTCTGCCAATAACTCAAGAAATAGAATCAGGTCAGATTGGCACTCAAAATATTAATCTTACTGGAAGGTATTTGGTAAAAGCCAATACTGTGAAGTCATCTTCATCCACAGATGAAAGAAAACTATTACTAATTGAAGAAAGTGGTCGCATGCAAGAAGAACTAACTCAAGCAATCACTGGGATAAAACAGGTAGTTAAAATCAATAAAAAAGTGTTTTCTATCGAAGGTAAAGGAGATCTTTACAAGCGACAGTTTACGCATTTTGAATTCGAATTAGTTCTAGATTTATCGAAATGAAAAAAATATTCATGCTTTTTTCGATACCAATTATCACATTGATAGTAACTTTACTCCTATCTTTCTCGAAGAAGAATCAAGTACAAGAAAAACTTGATAAACTAAAGAGCTTGAATCAGTCAATTAACCAATCTTCTACAGACTTAAAAATAGAAAAACTCTTCGCAAATGAACTAAATCTAATTACTGCGGATTTGGTTGATTTATCAACAAGAGCAAAATCTCAAAAGAAATTTTGGGATGAATTCATAAACACAGATTTGAATATTGTAAGCAATCATACCTCTCAAAGTTCATCCTCGGTTAATACTGAAATGACTAAATTACTTTCTTTTCTGAATAGATCTTTCGAGAATAGGAAAGTTAATTTAGGTTCCAACAAATTAAACAATCTTAACATGTTTTCAATGGAAAGTCTGAAAGCAACTCGTTATGGTTTTGGTTTTGCTGCCTATGATGGTTTTTGGCCTAGCTTTGATAGGGAGGAGTCAAATAATCTCCTAAAGCAGGCCAAGGTTATTAAAGAGATATGCGAGTTTTTGCTCGACTCGTTCGAAACAAATGAGAACTTCAACCTGCTTTCCATTAAAAGAGAATCTGCAGGAGATGAAGATAGTAAGCACATTGGTGAGAACCAATATCTCGTAAACCCAGAGGTAAAACTGCTTCGAGATAGTGGCCTGATCGATTCCTACATTTTTGAGGTAGTGTTTACTGGAAAGACCCAGAACATTCGTTCCTTTATTAATCAACTCAGACCACCTTACAGTCTTAGATCGATTAAAGTAGAAAGACCGACAGCTGTAGACAACGAAACAGGCATGAACTTTTTTGAGGACTCTCCAAACTCAGGCCAAACCGACATCTTGCCTATCATTCGTGATATTACATCTACATTTACAATTATTGTTGAGTATATTTTCGCTGTTCCGAGCGATCTAATTACTCAAATTCAAGAAGATTTATCTGAAGAGTTTGATCGCGATGAGCTAGAAGTAGTCCTGCAGGAATTCAAATAATATGAAAATTCCACATTTAGAAAAAGTATTTCTTTTTATTTCTATCATTATATTTGTGGTACTCATCTCTGTTTTTACAACTAATAAAAATAATATTATTATTGAAGAAATTGATCACAGTAGATTTGAAATAAAATCAAAATCTGGTGAATCTTATTTTTTGTTTAGTCAACCACTTTCGATAGTGCCAGGAGAATTTCTACATATCTATAACCAAGATAATGATTTGCAGGATAAGTATATGGTGGAAAGTATATTAATTCCATCAAGAAAAGAGATAACTGTTTTTACAGAAAATGAAACCATCACTGGTACAACTAGGCAGGAAGTTATACTTGAAAAAAACTGGCAGGACTCACCATCTATCTTAGCTTTGCGAAATGGTAGAGAAACATCTCAGATAAGATTTGCAGATATTAAAAGAGTTAAAGGTATACTTTATCTCAAAATTAACGCTGATATAAAAACCCTAAATAATTCTGAATATAACATCTCTTTCTATCAAAAGACTCCATCTAGCAATAATACAACCTTTGATAAAATTAAATGGACCAATGGATTGTCGGATAAAAACCAAACAATTTATGACATGTTTACTCCCCCGATCATTTTTATACACGACGGTCAACTCACTACAAAATTGCCCGAGAAAGAGAAAGAAGCAGAAGAGATAGAGCCTTTCGAGTTAAGCTTGGTTGAGGTAACCAAGGCAGAATACCCATTTAGGCTTAAAAGTTGGGTTGGCCAAACTCCATATTTTGAGGATTTAACTGTGGCAGAAGCGAGTGGGGCTGGTGTTCGCAACCGCATTGAAGTTGGAAAATCATACAAACGAACCCCTAACCGGAAGCCTGGTCAACCGAGTCTCGAGATTTGTGATAACAATGATAGTGAGAAGATATTTGTTGTACAGTACTTTGCAGTTCAGCAATACCGCAATCCAGATACTGGTGGACTTAAACCTGTTGGCCGTGCGATGATAAAAGATTTCCGAATCGAAGGAGCTCCGTTTGAGATCAATTCGTTGATGAAAAAGGTTTATGCGGGTAGTTTACAAATTAAATTCAGGGCCAGTCTACCCGGCCTTACGCCCAAGGAATTCATCTTCGAAAGTTCGGATGAAGAAAGAGTTTTTGATTTTGGGGGTAGAAGATACCAAATTTCAAACATTGATTTTGAAAACAAGATGATCACAGTTGCAAAACAGGATCCTAGGTCCGCTGAAGATACCTTCCAATCATTTTCTTTTTAAATCCCTCCACTGCACACCATTACAGATTGACCCTTGAGTTATTTCTGTATGAAATTTGAGGGTAGTGCCTAAATGATGAATCCCATGTCCTCCAGCTGATTTGTAATGTCCCATTACATCAAACAGATTTCGAGTGTTGTCGGCTCTTTTCTTCTAGCACCAATTATGGTGCATATTTGCTGTGCCCCAAACTTACATTCTCAAGGATTGCCTCGTATTGATCTTCCTGCACAAGACCACCGCCTCCCTTAAAGACGCCTCAAACTTTTCTTCCAGCCAGTAACATTGGCCCCAATACCAACCTTGTCATATTATTAGACAAGATTCGAAATCTTAGTAGTGAGGGTAGGTTGGTAGAGGCACAAAAGATTGCAACTACAGCACTAGACAACCTCAATGAGAGTGAACAAAACGAGTTTTACCTCAGGCAAATAAAAGCCGAAGAAACCAAACTCTATTTCAAATTGGCCAATCAGGCCATGTTGCAAAAAAAGTATTCGCAAGCTAGTCGTTACATAGAAAGGTACCGCGAAAATGTAGCCGAGGAACTGGAGAATAGGAAGTTAAGGCGTGAAATAAAGACAGAACTTGGTGAAAGAAAGGATGTCAGTTTGGTTGGCAGGCTCGTAGAAGAACTGGACCAAGCAAAAAAAGACCTTGCACAACTTAGGGCTAAGAGTGGATTACCAAAGGACGATGCTCAACCAGATTTGGACAGATTAGTGGAGGAAGAGAAGGGCAAGCTAGACCGATCTTTGATGAGTGCCGAAAATCTTCTTCGAAAAGGTAGATTTGATGCTTCGCAAGGAAGATATGATTTTGCTGATCAATATTTTAATGAAGCCCTGAACTCCCTCACGCCCAATTCTGGTACAATTGCCATGATCAGTGATTTGTATAAAGCAAAGCAACAAGTAATTTGGTATCGAGTTGGAGAGGCGATGCTCAAGGGCAAAGTCGCAGAAGTTCAAGAACTAACCCTTAATTACCGTGAAATCGAAGAATCTAGGAGAAAGGTAGAGACCCAAACCCTTGGTGTTTCCTCAGAGATTGATTTTGATGCAGAGATTCGAAAGGCAAACGAGAAGAACAAAGAGCAAGCCAAGTTTGCCCAAGAAATGTTGGATGAATCCAAAGATCTTATCGAAGAAAAAGAATACGAACGTGCAGAGAAGATTCTTTTAAAAATCTCAAATTTCTTGGAGCCTAGCACTTTAACCTGGCCAATCATTCTTGAAGCATCCCTTGTTAAAAATCGCATTAATTTGGCCAAGGCAGATGATGCTAGACAAGATAAAGATTGGGAAAAAGCCCAAGAATTATTGGATGAATTTCGAACAGGATTTTACACAGATCGAAATATTCAGGGAGATACTCTTACCTATGGAAGACCAGGACTCAAAGAAACGGAAGGAGAGGACGCTATTGAAGAAGAGCTTGCATTGGCGGATAAAGAACTAGAAAAAATTAGAAAAGATCAGAGAGATCCATTTAAGCGTGATATCAGTGAATTCTCTCCAGAATGGAAAGAACAACAAGACCAACTAAGCGAATTACTCATGCGTGCTAAGGTTCAATTTATTAATGGGGACTTAACAGGTGCCACTGAAACCTATCGAGTGATTGAAACTAGGTTTAGTGACAATTTTGAAGCGAAAGAAATGCTCAAGAGAATATCCCAAATGAGACAACAGGAAAGTTACCTTGGATATATTAAAACTCGACAAGAAATGCTTGAAGAAATTGAGAGAGAATGGGAGCGACCCAAAGTGTTTGACCGCCAAATTGAGGAAACCAAAGAAGTTGAAGAAGGTCCCAGTAACATTGAGTCCAAGCTGAAGCTAATCGAAATTCCCGGAGTTGACTTCTTCAATTCACCATTATCGGAAGCAATGACCGAATTACAGAGGCAGGCTAGACTGTTTGATCTTACAGAACCTGATCCCGCAAAGAAAGGTCTCAATATCATACCCCTCATAGGCGAAGAAGAGGAACCAACCGTGAATATTAAACTTAATGCGATGCCTCTTGGGAAAATGATAGAATTTATAGCAGAAATGGTAGGTTGGACCTTTGATGTTCGCTCCGATGCAGTAGTCATACAAAAAACTGGCGGAACATTTAAGGGCAGGCCACTTGAAACAGAATTTTATCAGATGAACCCAGGCACGGTTCAGCGTCTAACTGGTAGCAGTGGAGGGGGAGGAGCGGATGCCGACCCATTTGCTGCTCCTGCCGGAGGGGGAGATGGGGGAGGCGATGAGGGAATCAAAATTCGGGCATTTTTGGAAAACACGGGAATACCATTTATCGATGCGAAGGGTCACAAGTTTGCATTCGACGGTTTTCAAATGATCATAACTCATGAGCGTCGATATTTGGATTTGATTGAGAGAATTCTTTCCAAGCTTGATGAAGAATCAAGTAAGCAGGTAGAAATCGAAGCGAAATTTCTTGAAGTCCAAGAAGGAGCTTTGGATGAAATTAGCTTTGATTGGCAGTACTCTTGGGGTAATGCCAATTTGTTATACGACCCCGAAACCTTTATGCCTCAGGTAGACAGCCGAGGAAACCTTTCAAGAAGCTACGAACGAGTGGTTACTGGTAATACGCGCACCCTTGCAACAGCACACTCTCCCTCTGGAACCACTAGGGATACAGTTATCAGTATGCCGGATAATCCAGATGCGAGTATGAATATTGCAAACCCAGTGCCAAATTTGCCCGGGAAAATAGGTATAGGAGCAGGTGTTTCACCCCTTGGAACTTTTTCTTCAAATCGGGATGGATCGATTGAGACTGTTGGACAAAATGAAATGATTATTGGGAGTAGCCAGGCTGCGCTCATGATTAGTGCCCTAAAGAGAAAACAAGGCACGGACCTTCTTAGTGCGCCAAGAGTAACAGTTATGGACGGACAATCGCCGACCATTACGGTTGCCCAAGAGTTTATTTACCCCACGGAGTACGAACCTGCCCCTGCACCAACTATTGGAGGAGGTGGCGGAAATAATGAAGGCGGCGGATTGGGAGGGGCTATACAGATTCAGTCTGCCATTCCACAATTCGAAACGGTTGCTCCATTAGATGAGCAACCTGGCTTTCGTGAGGTTGGAGTTGTTCTTAATGTAACGCCAACCATTGAAAAATATAATTCTATCAATCTACGACTCACTCCAAAGGTCACTGAATTTGATGGCTTTATTGAGTATGGTGGCAACTCGGCTATGATAGGAACATCCCAAGTAGGATCTCCACCTATGATGATTCAACCTTCCGGTATACTGATGCCTATTTTCTCCGTACGAAAAGTGGATACCCAAGTTAGTATTTTCGATGGCGCCACAGTAATAATAGGTGGCTTAACCAGAGAGGAAGTTAAGACGGTTAATGACAAAATTCCAGTGCTTGGCAATATTCCCATTATTGGAAAACTATTCCAGTCCAATGCAGAAAGTTATCAAAAAAGAAATCTACTTATATTTGTCAGTGCCAGTATAGTATCTAAGGGCGGATCACCGGTTCGTGAAGTTATTCAAAACATTAGCCCTCAATCTATATTTAAGGATCCTGTGATTATGACACCGACGGGTACTATTCGAAGAACTTTTAAGGAAGATGAACCAAGTAAAAATTAAAATTTCTGAGAATTATGAAAAATGTTATAATTTATATTAATTTTATAACAAATTGATAATTGACTGCTTATTTGGTAATTTAGAAAATGCCCCCATTAAACAAGGAAATGCCAATGCGTTTTCGTAAATCTCGGACAAGTCACTTGTTTATTCTCGGGGCAGTTTTACTTTTCTTTAGCTCCTTCATTTATCTGCAAACCAGAGAAAGAATTAACCTTGTCCAAAAAGATTTTGACTCCAACAAGCAACAACTTTCAGACCAAATCCCCCTGGAGAGTCCTACTGATAAAAAATTAGAGGATACAATCATAAAAACGAATCCACCCAAAGTGGTAGAAAATGATCGAGAAAGAGAGATATGGTGTGAGCAAAGAGATTATGAAGATCTTTCAAGCCATCCTATTTTCAGTAAATTTAACGAGTGGAGTGAGCAATTTATTTCATTACAATGTACTGATCCCCTCAGTTGTCAGGATCATGATCCAAGATTTGTTAGCCATCTTATACATAAGGGAAAGAAACTTGCCCAAGAGAGATCAACCATCCTACATAAAATTATCCGCGGTGATCCTAGAAAAGCCTTGGAGCTGGCTTTTTCTCAAGAACTTTTAGACTTTCTCCCACCTGAAATTTCCGAACATATGGAAGTTTGGGAAACAGATTTTGTTGATATTGTTTCCATTCATCGTTGTTTTGATCCATTGCATCCCAATGGCTGGATCTCCAGACATGCTAAGTTTTCGGATGGCAGGGAATTACGTGCCTGGACTTATGGAAGACGCAAGAACTTACCAAGTGCAAAAGGCATTTCTGTTTGGGGAATTGTGTTAGGGGAAGATTTTGCAGTTTCAGAAAATGATGCACAAGTTATCAACTATTCAGCGCAGAGCGGAATCGTAAGAATTGCAAAAAAAGATATAAGCTATGAAACCCTGGCTGAAAGAAACTTCGTACTGGACCGACTTCAACCAGGAAAGCGGCGCGTCAAAGGAATAACATCTTACCATTACCCTCTTATTATGGGCTCTGGAATGACAGCGGAAAAAATGCTGGAGATGAAATACGAATTAAATTCTACCAGGGTGACCTTTCAGGATGCCCTCAATGCCGCCATGGCCAAAAATGGCAAACTTCTTCAAATAGATGATGCAGATGAATCTGAACTGCTCACTGAATATCTGAAAAACAAATATGAAGAGGGCAATTTAACTCTTGGCCTGACTGGTTCTGGCGATCCAGTAACCTTTCTTTGGCTAGGGGCTACAGATAATGAAGATACCAATGGGACCCTTTTTGATGTGGATCAAAATTTAACCACTCAAACTTTGGAAATTAATGCGAGCGAGGGAGATTGGAAGTGGTTGAGTGGAGATCCTTGGAATAGTAGCTATGCCCCATGGATGGCAGACAGCACACCTTCTGATAATGCCACCAAAGATTTTGCCGCATTTGATTGGAACCATTCTGAAGGTGCTGGTTCATGGACAGACATGAATGAAAATGCAACCCTTCCTTTTATCATAGAGTATGACACCCAAATGGCTTCCCAGCAAAGTGATCTCAAGGGGATACGAAAAATATTGGTTATACCCGCTCGTTTTTTGGATGAATCGACCCATTATTTATCTGCCCTTGGTGGATCTAATCAGCTCATTACCAACGAGCTTGGAGAAATTATTTTAGAAGAGTACCAACAGGATTCATACGAACCCATTACTCAAGATGCGATTGATGAGGCAATGGCAGAAATTGTCAGCTTTTACTCCCGAAACACTGATGGTGAGCTTCAACTTGTGCCTGTCGTCTCCCCAGTTGTAACCCTTCCACTTAACAGGTATTATGCAACCACTGGAGGAGGAGGACCCAGTCCGTATGATTCAGAAGGTTCCTTGACTGGAATAGCTGAAGTAGACCATACCGAGCTAGGTGAACTGGATGACCAAGCAATTGATGCCTATGCCCTACTTTTGGCAGCGAACCTTGGCGAAAAATGGAATAGAGACGGATGGGCTTTTATGGGGCTCGAATCGATTGAGATCAATTCTTCTTCCGGTGTACTGGACGGTGATTTTAAGAGCCCCCCAACCGTAGAACTCAAAGGGGGTGAAGCATTGATGGAAAATGGGTCGCCTTACCCAGACTTTGTACCTGCTTCCGTGGAAGCTCTTACCAATCATCTTGGCCAGGTAACCGGCTTTAATATCACCGAACCTGGTTCATTTTATGACAGTGATCGTGCACCAAAATTATATTTGAATGGACAGCACTTTCCTGATGTGCAGGTAAGGATTTCATACTTGCTGGTTTCCTATGTAATTCTTTCCAATTATTCAAAAGGAGCCTTAGGTCTTGGGTATGTAGGTGGACCCGGCTCTCATGTAATGCTTGCATCAGGAACTTTATCAAGGAGTACGACTGCTCATGAAGTGGGACATAATTTCGGCCTTCAACATGCACAAAGATATAACACTAAATCCGAAATAGTTTTAAGTGATGATGCTGATCAAACTGAGTATGGAAATAAATACTCAGTTATGGGGACTGCTGATGATCTTGTTACAAGTGGTGATATAACAGTACCCGGTAAAGTCATGATGAACCTTCTCTTTGA
>Ga0181581_10004216_pt1 | contig 11252 bp, 10 predicted proteins | sample 071ome_22_FD_132433 | JGI IMG/M metagenome (GOLD analysis project Ga0181581, IMG submission 132433) | Coastal salt marsh microbial communities from the Groves Creek Marsh, Skidaway Island, Georgia - 071404AT metaG (megahit assembly) | ecosystem: Environmental > Aquatic > Marine > Intertidal...
ACACCCTGCAGGTACATGGCAATACGCTCTATACCATATGTAATCTCGCCGCTAACCGGGAAGCACTCCAGTCCACCGACCTGTTGAAAATAGGTAAACTGGGTAACTTCCATACCATTTAGCCAGACTTCCCATCCCAGCCCCCAGGCGCCCAGTGTAGGTGACTCCCAGTTATCTTCAACGAAACGTATATCATGCACGTTCGTGTCAATTCCGAGGTAGTTGAGCGATTTTAGATACAATTCCTGGATATTCAGCGGTGAAGGCTTCAGGATAACCTGGAACTGGTAGTAGTGCTGCAGGCGCATGGGATTTTCCCCATAGCGACTGTCGGTCGGGCGTCGACAAGGCTGGATATAAGCGCTATTCCAGCTTTCAGGGCCAATGGCTCGCAGAAAGGTCGCTGTATGAAAGGTGCCTGCCCCAACTTCCAGATCCAGAGGCTGGATGATCACACAGCCGTGGTCAGCCCAAAATTGCTGGAGGGCGAGGATCAATCCCTGGAAAGTTGATACATCAACGGGTGCCGAATGACTCAAAAATGGCTCCTGAACGCGTGATTTCGGATAAAATGGTGCCTAGCTTAAAAAAGCGCTAATTATGCTAAAAACCCGGCGTGATAGCGAGAGTTAACTGCGATTCCCCTGCCCCTGCAAGCTCAGGAAATCCGCTGAACTGACTGGTTAAAATGTGAAATCACGCTTGTTAATCCTGCTCGTGAAAATCCTGGCGCTAATGCCTCTTGGTATGGCCAGGGCAGTTGGGGCCTGCCTGGGCTGGATATGCTGGCTGCTGGGATCATCCATGGTGAAAACAACCCGGATAAACCTGGCGCTGTGCTTCCCGGAAACCGGTAAAAGTGAGCGCACGCTTCTTGCCAAGGCGAGCATAATCAATACATTTCAAACCGTGTGTGAAGCCGGTGCAGCCTGGCTGTGGCCGGCGGAAAAAGTGCTGGGGCACGTGCTGTCTGTCGAGGGGTTGCCTTTGCTTGAGGCGGCGGCAGCTGAGGGCAAAGGGGTCATTCTCATTGCGCCTCATCTGGGTAACTGGGAAATACTGGGCATTTACTTGAGCCATTGTGGCTGTGGCCCTCTCAATTTGTTATATCAGCCGCCTCGGGACGAACTGGTTGACCAGTTTATTCGACAAGCGAGGAGTCGATATGATGCCTCGCTGGTGGCAACAGATAATAAAGGTGTTATCTCGCTGTTAAAAGCATTGAAATGCGGCGAAATAGCCGGCATTTTGCCAGATCAGGTTCCCCCTGAATCCGGGGGTGAGTTTGCTCCGTTTTTTGGGAAGCCAGCACTGACGATGACGCTGGTATCTCGCCTGTCATGGAAAACAGGGGCCAGGGTGATAATGGGCTCGGCAATCAGGGCGTGTGTCGATGGAAAACATGGATGGCACGTGGTTTTCCAGGAACCCGAACATGAAATATATGCCGAGCATATGCAGGCATCATTGACGGCCATGAATCAAGCCGTGGAAAAGGCAGTTCAGCTATGCCCTGAACAGTATCAGTGGGAATACAAGCGTTTCAAGCGTATGCCCGCAGGAGAGAACAGGCCCTATTGAATGCCCAAATCAGCCGCGGAATAATTTAACAGGAATCAAGTCAGGAGTTCTGATGACCAGTTTGCTTAACCTGAACGCTGTAAATGCAGCGCAGACAAGTACGGTGCCCTTCCCCTTTTTTGTGGTTGAGCAGTCTGTCGTAGAGGCACATGTCAAAGATGTGCTTGATGATTTTCCGGAATTAACCATGGGGGGAAGCGTGGCGTTGAGCGAAGTCCAGCCAGGACCTCGATTTAATCAATTGGTGGAAGAATTGAATGGTCCGGAATTCAGGCGGATTATTTCTGAAAAGCTGGAGTTGGATCTGCATGACAGGCCAATGGTGATTACCTTGCGTGGATACTCACGGGCAAAAGATGGTCGCATTCACACAGACTCCAAATCAAAAATGGCGACCATACTTATCTATTTCAATGAATCCTGGGAAGCAAAAACCGGTCGGCTGAGAATTTTACGCAGTGAAAACATGGATGACTATGTTGCTGAAGTGAAGCCTGATGCAGGCACCATGATTGCGTTTAAAGTAACCGAAAATTGCTGGCACGGTTATCCAGCATTTGAAGGCATCAGACAGTCAATCCAGATCAATTTCGTTGAAGATGATAAAGCCGCTAACAAACATGGCAGGCGGCATGGGTGGACAGCAAAATTGAAAAAACTGTTAGGCAAATAATCAAATCGGGATGCCTTAAATAACATTCCCTCTACTCCCGGAGCAGGCGCATCAACAACTTACATGTCCTTGTTATAAAACTGACGTCCATGGGTGATCTGATGCATGCCCTGCCTGCTCTCAGTGATGCTTGTGAACAGTATCCGGGGATACGGTTTGACTGGGTGGTGGATGAAGCGTTTGCCGAAGTGCCACGATGGCATCCTGCCGTTGATCATATCTATAAAAGTGCACACCGGCGCTGGAAGAAAAATTTTTGGCAGTCCTTGACCCAAGGTGAATTCAAGGCCTTTCGTCGTGGCCTCAATGAAAAAAAATACGATGTTATTATTGATGCCCAGAATAATGTTAAAAGCGCGCTCATCAGCATGCTACGCCAGGGTAATGTGCATGGCATGGACAGTGGAAGCGTTGCCGAACAACCGGCGTTTTTAGCCTATAAATATCGACATTCCATTGAAAGGCAGCAGCATGCCATTAGTCGGCAGCGTGAACTTTTTGCCAGAGCGCTGAATTATCCGACACCCGAGGCGCCGATCAATTATGGCCTGAGACAGGATGCGTTTATCAAGCCTGCAATAGACCTGCCTGATAACTTTGTGTTTCTTGTACATAACGCCAGTTGGACTACCAAGCTGTGGCCAGAGGCTCATTGGCATAAGCTTATTGAACAGCTGGGAGACAGAAAGCTTGATGTGGTTTTGCCAGGCGGCAACCAGGAGGAACTGGAACGAGCAGCCAAAATAGCCGGGGCCCATAACAACGCCATTACCATTCCCAGAATGAGCTTGAGTGAAATAGGCGGTGTGATTAGCCAGGCCAAAGGCATGGTGTGCTGCGATACCGGCCTTGCGCACCTGGGCGCCATGATTGGGACACCTGCCGTTACCTTGTATGGCCCCACCAGTCATACCCTGATTGGCACAAGTGGGCAGCACCAGTTGCAGGTGCATGCTCAGGGAAAGGCATTTCCCTGCTCACCCTGCTACAAGCGTGTTTGTCAGTTTGGTGAACATCGAGGGAATTTGATGTCCGCCTGTATGCAGGCTTTTACACCCGCACAGGTACTGGATGCGTTGGACAGTACCTTGAAGCAATACTGAAAATCCAAAAGGCCTGTAATCAGTTCCGCCAGAAATGGGGTGAAATCAATACCAAAAGCGTGAAGACTTCCAGGCGGCCAAGCAGCATCCCAAAACATAAAATCCATTTGGCGATGTTTGGTAAGGAGCCATAGCTGTAAGTCACTTCTCCCAGGCCTGGACCAAGATTGTTGATGCTGGCGCCAACCGCCGTAAAGGCGGTCGTGATATCCAGGTCGGTAGCCAGCAATGCCAGCAACATGACCATGTAGGCCATGACATAGACAGAGAAAAATCCCCAGACGGATTCAATAACGCGATCAGGTACCCGACGGTCGCCAACCTTGATAGGAATAACGGCGTTGGGATGAATCAGTTTTTCAATTTCACGAAAGCCCTGTTTGATAATCAAAACGATACGAATGACCTTCATTCCGCCACCGGTTGAGCCGGCACAGCTACCGATGATGGCCATATAGAAAAGCAGGTAGGGAAGAAAAGTCGGCCAAATACTGAAGTCCGCCGTACTGAAACCCGTTGTGGTTGTGATGGAAACCACTTCGAAGATGCCCTTGAAAACAGCATCCCTGAACACATAGGTATCAGAGAAGTACAGGAATATGACGCTGATCAGGGAAATCCCGGCCAGCAGATTAATGTAGAACACAAATTCTGTGTCCCTGAAATAATGCTTGTAGCTTTTGTGCTGCCAGGCAAAAAAGTGCAGGGCAAAATTCACCCCTGAAATGATCATGAAAATCACGGCAATAAACTCAACGGCTTCATTGTTGAAATAGGCCATGCTGGCATCATGTGTGGAAAAACCACCGATGGAAATTGTAGCGAAACTGTGGCCAACAGCATCGAAAATGCTCATTCCTGCGGCGAAGTAAGCAATTGCACATATCAGGGTCAGGCCAAGATAGATGAATAGCAGAGCCTTGGCAGTTTCTGTTACCCGTGGCAGAAGTTTGTTGTCCTTAACTGGCCCCGGGCTTTCAGCGCGATACAGCTGCATACCACCTATGCCGAGCATAGGCAAAATTGCTACAGCAATGGCAATAATACCCATGCCGCCAAGCCACTGGAGCTGTTGGCGGTAATACAAAATGGATTTCGGCAGTTCATCCAGGCCGGTAAGGACCGTAGCACCGGTTGTGGTCAGGCCGGAGATGGACTCAAACAGCGAATCCGTCACTGACATATGCAGGGTTTCGGAGAACAGGAAGGGGATGCTCCCGAACAGACCAAGCACGGCCCAGAACAGGGTGACCACCATGAAGCAATCGCGTGTTCTGAGTTCGCGGTGATTATTCATGGTCAATGCCCACAGGGCAAAACCGCTGAAAAGAGTGACCAGGAAGGTGGCGATAAAGGCATGGGCATCGCCATCTTTGTAGTAAAGGGAAACCATTACTGGCGGCAGGTGGGTCAGGCTGAAGAGCATCAGCAAGGTCCCGAGAATGCGAAAAATGACGCCAAGATTCATGAATTTCCCATTTTACGGTTTCAATGCCTGTCTGCCAGTCGTCGTAGACTAGAAGAACGTGAGCCCAACCTGGAACAGCTTTTCCAGTTCAGCAATATGCTTTTTATCCACCATAAACATGATGACGTGGTCGTCAGTCTCAATGACGATATCATCATGGGCGATATAGACCTTGTCGTCCCGGACGATGGCGCCAATGGTTGTGCCTTCAGGCAAATTGATGTCAGCTATTTGCCGTCCTACCACCTTGGATGTGTTTTTATCTCCGTGAGCAATGGCTTCCATGGCTTCTGCAGCACCACGACGCAATGAGTAGACGTTTACGACATCGCCTTTACGAATATGGGTAAGCAGGCTGCCGATAGTGGCTTGCTGGGGAGAAATGGCGATATCAATTTCACCGCTCTGGATCAGGTCCACATAGGCCGGGTTGGTGATCAGTGTCATGACCCTGGCTGCACCCATGCGTTTGGCGAGCAGGGAAGACATGATATTGGCATCGTCATTGTTGGTTAGCGCCAGGAATACATCGGTATCCTCGATATTTTCACCGATCAGCATTTCCTGATCAGATGCATCACCGTTTAGCACCGTCGTCGATTTGAGTTTTTCGGTCAGGTCCTTGCAACGTTCGTAATTCATTTCGATGATCTTGGTGCGATAGGACCCTTCCAGTAATGCCGCCAGACGCTCACCGATATTGCCGCCACCGGCAATCATGATGTTTTTATAGGGGTTATCGACCCGCCGCAGTTCGCTCATAACCTCGCGAATATTTTCCTTGGCGGCTATAAAAAACACCTCATCGCCTTCCTCGATGATGGTTGTACCTTCAGGCATGATGGCGCGATCACGTCGGAAGATGGCGGCAACGCGGGTATCGACGTTGGGAATATGCTCGCGGAAGGTTCTGATTTCCTGTCCCACAAGGGGGCTTCCCCGGGTGGCTTTAACAGCGGCCAGTTGTACCTTGCCATTGGCGAAGTCCAGAACCTGTAACGAACCCGGCAAGGAGATCAGGCTTCTGATGTAATGGGAAACTTCCTGTTCCGGGCTTATCACCACGTCAATGGGTATACCTTCGGGGCCGAAGAGTTTCTTTTCGGAGACGTAGGAACTGGAACGCAAGCGACAGATTTTTTTCGGGGTGTGGAACAGGGAGTAGGCAATCTGGCAGGCTACCAGATTGATTTCGTCGCTTTCGGTAATGGCGATGAGCATATCGGCATCACGGCAACCGGCCTGGGTCAGGACATCCGGGAAGGATACCTGGCCTTCCACCGTGGCAATGTCCAAACGGTCCTTGAGCTCTCGCAATCGATTGGCATTCGGGTCAACAACGGTAATGTCATTGGCCTCTTTGGCAAGATTTTCGGCCAGCGCAGCACCCACCTTGTTGGCGCCGAGAATGATGATCTTCATGGCTGGTGAAAACTCCGGGAAACAGCAAAACTTTCGGCGGGATTATAGTCCTTCTGGCCAAAAGACTTAAAGTCAATGTGGATAAAGACAGTGCTCATACGACGGCTTTTTCCATCAAAGCATAAAAGAATCCATCCACGCCATTGATTTGCGGCAAAAACTGTCTGCCGGCTGGGCAGTCCAACGTGCCGGGAAGATCCAATGGCAGGGATAGGGCATCAGGGGTAGATGCCAGAAATTGTGCTACCTGATCGGTGTTTTCAACCCGCAGGACAGAACATGTGGAGTACAGGAACTTGCCGCCGGGTTTCAGGAGGGGCCACAGGCTGTCCAGCAAATGGCGCTGCAGGCTTGTCAGGCGGGCAATGTCAGTTTCTGTCCGAAGCAGTTTGATATCAGGATGTCGACGGATAACACCTGTGCCGGAACAGGGAGCGTCCAGCAAAATGACATCAAACAGCTCGCCATCCCACCAGGTTTCCGGACTGGCGGCGTCAGCACTAATCAGTCTGGCCTGATAACCCAGTCGATTCAGGTTTTCACTCACCCGATCCAGCCGGGATGATTGATTATCCAGGGCAGTGATATGAAGGTCGCCAGTACAGCATTCAAACAGGGCACCTGTTTTGCCGCCTGGGGCAGCGCAAGCATCCAGGACATGCTGGCCTGCACGTGGGCCAATAACCTTTGCAACGAGTTGCGAAGCTTCATCCTGGACGCTGACGATGCCGTCGTTGAAACCCGGTAAAGATTGTACATCCCCCGGATTTTCCAGGATTACAGCTGTTGGGGCGTAAGAACCAATGTGAGCGTTTACTCCACTCTCCGAAAGCATTTCTAGGTACTTGTCCCGATCACAGCGCTGTATATTCAGGCGAAGTGTCATGGGAGCCTGGGTATTGTTAGCTGCCATGATGTCAGAAAACGCCTGCGGCCAATCCTGCTTCAGCCTGTCGATCAGCCATGCTGGATGGGCGTAGCGCTCTGTTTCAGTCAATACTTCTTCAGATGATTCGGTTTTATTCCTCTGGGCCTGACGCAAAATGGCATTGACCAGCCCACGAGCCCAGTCTTTTCGCAGTTCACGGGTGACAGCGACCGTTTCATTTATCACAGCATGGTCGGGTATGCGCATGTAGAGCAACTGGTACAGGCCAAGCAGAATCAGGCAGTGGACATCGCTGTCCTTGCTTCTAAGGGGCTTGTCCAGAAGCCTGGATGCCACAGCGTCCAGGCGCGGATACCAGCGACAGACCCCAAAGCAGAATTCCCTGATTAACGCACTGTTTGCCCCGGGATTTTCCTGCTCGGTTTGTGTCAGCAGAGATGAGAGAGATCCACTACCGGATACCAGGGATTTAAGGATTTTTACAGCAAGTAAGCGGTCACTTCGAATCTTCATGGAGCTGGGTTTGCCAAACTGTCTCCGGGATTGAACAGCGTAGGATGACCATTGAGGATATCCTTGACGGTAGCTGCGGTCTTGCCGGGTAATTGCAGAACCTCAACAATCAGGCTGTCGTGCCCGCAAGCGACAACTAACTGTCCGTGATCGCTGTTCAGGATGGTTCCAGGCGACTTTCCGGAAGAGTCCTTGATTTTTCTAGCCTTAAGAATACGTAAGCGTTCACTTCTAAACCAGCACCATGCAGGAGACCTGGGAAAAAAAGCCTGAACCTGATGCTGGATGGCCTCGGCATCAAGCTGCCAGTCGATATGGGCATCTTCCTTGGAAAGCTTGGCGGCATAGCAGGCTAAAGCTGGGTCCTGGGGTATGGATGTTGACTGGTAAGTCCCAAGATCCCGGAGCACTTCGACAAGACCATCGATGCCCAGATCAATGAGGCGGTCAGTCAGTGTAGCGGCATTATCATCATCCAGGATGGGGGTTTTGAGCTCAAGCAGGACATTTCCGGTATCCAGCCCGGCATCCATCTGCATGATGGAAACGCCGGTTTCAGAGTCCCCTGCCAGGATGGCTCGCTCTATTGGTGCGGCTCCGCGCCACCGGGGCAGCAGAGAAGCGTGGACATTGATACAGCCAAACCTGGGCATTTCAAGGATATCCGGCTTCAAAATGATGCCGTAGGCCACCACGATCATAAGATCTGCATCAAGGCTGGCCAGAAGATCACCGGTATCTCCTTCCAGGCGTTCAGGTTGAAAGACCGGAATCTGGTGCTCCTGGGCAAGGGCTTTAACAGGTGTTGGCAGTATTTTCTTGCCGCGTCCCACTGGACGGTCGGGCTGGGTGAATACTGCAACGGGCACAAGACCATGCTGAATGAGCCCTTTTAGATGCCGGGCAGCAAAATCAGGGGTTCCAGCGAAAACTAGACGCAGGGATTGGTCAGGCATGGATATACCGCGGGATCAGGCTGTTTTTTGCTGGCGATGTTCTTTTTCCAGCTTGGATTTAATGCGTTGGCGCTTGAGCAGTGACAGGTAGTCCACAAACAGCTTGCCATTAAGGTGGTCAAGCTCATGCTGGATGCAGACGGCCAGAATGCCTTCGGCTTCAAGTTCAAAGTTCTCCCCTTCACGGTTTACGGCACTGATCAGGACTTTTCGCGGCCGCTGGACCAGTTCGTAAAAGCCGGGTACAGAAAGACAGCCCTCTTCATGCCCCAGGGGCTCCGGGTCGAGTATCTTGACCTCCGGGTTAATGAAAAACATCGGGGTATCGCGGTTTTCAGAAATATCGATAACCAGCATCCGCAGATGGACATTAACCTGAGTGGCTGCCAGGCCGATACCCTCAGCGTGATACATGGTCTCGACCATATCGTCCAGTGTCTGCCGAATATCGTCATTGACCTCGGCAACAGGCTCGGCAATTTTTCTCAGCCTGGGATCAGGAAACTCAAGAATGGTCAGTATGCTCATATCTGGCTATATCGGGGCGTCGCTAAAAATGGTCAAGGGGCAATGATACGCCATTCAGCGTGAATATTTTATTTTTCGTGGTAAATCACGACTTACTTGAAAATCCGATTACGTCACAATTTACCTAAAATATCATAGCTAACCATATATAATTTATGCACTTATTGTTACTATTGCCTGAAATTTCCATCGCCCGGCAGGTGATTTCCTGCCAGATGAGGTATTCCATGACTGTGAATCTGCAAAAGCTTTTCCCGGTTTTGTTGGCCATGTTGCTGATGCCCGCCTTTCTGGGCGCTGCTGACCAGATACGTATCCGGGATGATGCGCCTGCCCAGTATGAAGTGGTCAGGGGTGATACCTTGTGGGATATCTCTGGACGATTCCTGGAAGATCCCTGGTTGTGGCCTGAAGTCTGGGAACTGAATCCCCAAATAGAAAACCCCCATCTTATCTATCCAGGCGATGTTATCGAGTTGCAGTATTCGGCCAATGGTCCCCTGCTTACCTTGAGACGTGCCGGCAGTGATACCAATGCTGGTGGGTTGCGAACGGTCAAATTGTCTCCCCGGGTGCGTCGGGAACCCCTGGATAATGCTATCCCTGCCATTCCACTGGATCGTATCAGTTCTGTCCTCAGCGAAAACATCGTGGTGCCGGAAACAGAACTTGATGCAGCGCCTTACCTGATTGGTAACCGCAGTGGCAGTTTGCTTTCCAGGGATGGTGATGAAGTATTTGCGAAAGGCGCATGGGATACCCGGGTCCAGCAATACGACATTATTCGTCCAGGCAGGAAATACCAGGACCCGGAAACCAAAAAGACCTATGGCGTGGAAGGCAAGATGGTGGGCACGGCTACCCTGGTCGAACGAAATGGAGACAAGGCGACCCTGCTGGTGACAGATAGCATCGAAGAAGGTCGTGCCGGTGACCGCTTCATTCCCAGTGCCGGGAACCGCATCGACTCCAACTATTTTCCACAGCCGCCCAAATTCAATATCAATGGCGATATTCTGGATATTGTTGCCAACAGGACCATGGGCAGCGTTTATGATTCGATCGTGATCAACAAGGGCAGCAATGACAACCTCAAGGCCGGTGATCTGCTGGCCCTGCAAAAACCGGAGGTCATTGTTGAAGACACCATAGAAGAGGTGACCCTGGGAGAGCGCTTCCGACGCGCCATTGGCACTGACAAGGGACATCTCCAGACCTTTAATGGCGAAAAGTACGGAACGGTACTAGTCTACAGGGTATTCGAGAACGCCAGCCTGGGCATCATCATGAGTGCTGATGATATCGTCCGCCAGGAAGATAAGATCGTCACACCATAATCCTGACCCGGGCTGATTAATGGACAATCAGCCCGGTGATCAAGCCCTGTAACAAAACCTCCCGCCTGACAAACAACAGCCCGTCGATCCTGGAACAGTGGTTGATCCTTGCCCACGTTCCCGGCATGTATTCCCGAATGTTCAATGCCCTGCTTGACCAGTTTCAGGAAAATCCGGCTGCGATCTTGTCTGCAGATTACCCCTTGCTGATGAACGCCGGCATCGGTGAGCCATTGGCACGTGCCATTAGTCAGGCAGGAAGCGGGCAGTTGGCCGATACTGTTCAACGCCGTGTCGATTCGTGCCTGATCAGTCATGAGCTAGGGCAGTATGCGATTGTGACGCGTGATGCTCAGGACTATCCCGCCTTGCTCAGGGGAACTGTTGACCCGCCGCCCATCCTTTATATCAAAGGGAATGTTGATAGCCTGCATTTACCGATGGTTGCTATGGTAGGCAGCAGGCGTCCCAGTGCTGATGGTCGTCGTCATGCCTGGCGTTTTGCCAGGCAGTTTGCAGAAGGCGGGTTGGGTGTGTTGAGTGGGCTGGCGCTGGGTATAGATACCGAGTGTCATCGGGGAGCCCTTGATGGTCAGGGTCAAACCGTGGCGGTGCTGGGTTGCGGAATTGATCGTGTGTATCCCGCAAGCAACAGGTCCCTGGCTGACCAGATAGCCGGACAGGGCGCGCTGATAACTGAATTCAATCCTGGTACACCGCCCTTGGCCATGCACTTCCCCAGACGCAACCGGATTATCAGCGGCCTGAGTCTTGGTGTTGTG
>Ga0181581_10004217_pt1 | contig 11251 bp, 11 predicted proteins | sample 071ome_22_FD_132433 | JGI IMG/M metagenome (GOLD analysis project Ga0181581, IMG submission 132433) | Coastal salt marsh microbial communities from the Groves Creek Marsh, Skidaway Island, Georgia - 071404AT metaG (megahit assembly) | ecosystem: Environmental > Aquatic > Marine > Intertidal...
TTTTGCTTACTTTGTCTATATTATAGTTAGCAGCAGTTATATTTTTCTCATTGTTATATACTTCTTTTTTAATTGATTCTGCATAATAATTAGCAGATTTAGGGTCATTGCAACAATCAAACCCAATAGTTGTTATCTTAGTAGCTCCGTTGTCTGCAGCGTATTTAACTGCACTTAGTAACGAAGTATATGGGGCACTCCATTCATATAAATAATGTCTGCAATAGATATCAAAAGTTGACGGCTTTATTCTCAATGATTGATAACCACCGTACAACCTCTTAGACCATTTGACACTTAATACAAATTTTTTATCCGGTAAAGTAAATACCTTTTTGAAAAATGGCCTTACAGTAACAGCAAGCTTATAAACAACTCGTTTGTCAAAAATATGTCGTAATACTTGATATTTGTATAAATCTACTATAATAATGCATCTCTTAATACCCAATGCTAGTGCATCTTTAAAAAAGAAAATCCCATTACAATCCGAGGTGAATATGAAGAAATTATTCGATTTATCAAACTTATTTAAGTGAACATATGCGCTGTTAATAAAAATAACATCTTTATTGAATATCATATCGGTGCTAACATGATCGATAGATGGCCCAGAAGCTATAATATAAACATGGTTTTTAAATTTTATACGGTCATTTTTTTCTGTATAAATTCGTATAAATAGCGTTAACTTTACTAGTGGTGCAATTACGTAGGAAATTAACCTTCCAAGTAATTTATTTAGAAAACGAATCAACAACCTTCTTCAATCTTTGTGAATACTTTTCGTCTGTATATGAAATAATATTTTGAATGCTTTCATCATTCCTATCTACATCTTGATTTATTATTTTTTTAATTAAACCTTCTATGTCATCTAAATTTTTTATAAGATGGAGTCCATGTACCTTATCTATATCCTTAAAATGCTCGTAGTTAATGAGGACTTCGCTAGGACTTAGTATGTTGTTTTTCTCTTTATGAGCTAATGCAATTACTCTCCTTTGACATAGTAAAGACTCGATGAGACTACTTGTTAATCCCCCAATTACAATCTCTGCTCCAATAATCGATTTTTTCAAAGCTTTGTTTGATGGGATTCCTCTTTTTAACCCATCCATATTCCAATCTAATCTATTTATATCATTATCTATTTCTACATTTTCTAATTTTGATATATTAGTTATTTTTTCAGCCTGTCTCCATGGATGTGGCCTATATATTATTTTATCAATCCTACTAGGTAATTTATCTTTTTGTATTAAATTATTTAGATAAATTAATACCTTTTCCTCATCAAACACTAATGCAGTTCCCAAGAAAAGAATATAAGCTTCTTTTTTATCTACTAATTCCCTATGAATTTCAAATCTTGGTGTACCTATTACTTCGATTCTTCCCTTATAATTTTGTATTTTTCTTAAATGATCTTTACTTTGCTTTCCCCAACAACAATAAGCGTCGGGATTACACCAAAATATACTTTTACTTGAAGCATTATCCCAGTTGTCGATTAATACTATGCTTTTTATATGGTGTTTATACGCCGAGTTTATTATATCAATACCTGCTGATTCATATGCTGAACTTGGTAAAAGTATTAGGTCTACTTCTAATTCTTCTAGAATTTTATCAAATGGATTAAATTTTATAAGTAATTTTCTTATTAAGTGATCCATTCCTTTTAAAGCTGCATATGCCTTAATTATGCTAAACCACAATTTTTTCTTGCTAGTATTTTTTAACTTTTTTTGACCTTTTCTTTCATATTCATATATCCTCTTTATCCTATATTTAAATGATATTGATTTTTCTTTATTTTTTACCATTAGCACATCAAACAAGAAATTATGTAGTCGATATCTAATTTTATTTTCGACGTATACTATTGTCTCGCTTTTAATTTTCTGCCTATTTTTTTCGCTAACATTTTTAGATAAAATATATTTTACATTCCTATCCCTTATGGCCTCATTTAGCGCCTTGGTTTCTATATAGTTTCTAAAGTGCAGATCGCTATTTATAAATACACATAAATTTAACTTTTCTTTTGCCTCACGTTGTTTCATCTTATATATTTTTACATCTTATTTATAATGTCTTTTAACGCTTGTAAGTTTTGAATTGATATTTGTGCATTATATTCTGGTTTTGCATGATCAAAAATGGGTTTATGCCATTCCCATGGCGTGTGTGCCTCTTCATAGAGTTCATATAGACGTCTTCCATCCCACAGCCCACCCTTAACCATAAACTCATCGGAGTCATAGTCGATCGTAATTGTGTCGGCTCTGTAGGTTTGCAATTTAACAGCGTCTGCACGAGCAGCTTTTGCAGCGTCAACAATCTTTAATGTCCGATTCAAATCGTGATTATGATTACCGGACATTTCGGCGACGATATAAGGAGCATAACAGGCCCCGATATACGGCCATCAATCGTCACATAATTATCAGTTTTACTCGTCATTTTCTACTCTGTACCTTTCAGCATGAGGGCATCAAACATTAACTGCGCTAGCTCCCAATCTTCTGGCGTATCAATATCCTGCACTCTGCTTCTTGGAAGCAAAACAGGGACAGCCTCGCTATTAAAAATTTGTTTGTTGCCCAGCCAAGCTACCGCTCTGCCCCAATAAAACTGACCCGCATCATGCCAAGCCTCTTCAAGATCTTGTGAGCGAGTACTGAAATGTTCGGGCTGAAACATCTCTACTCGCTGATTCTGCGTAATACGAATCGCGCGTTGAATTGGAAAGGCATAACTCGTCACCGAGAAGGCATACTCAGCAGAGCTACTTTCTAAAAGATCGAAACCATTTTTCAAATCTGACGCCTGAACGAAAGGCGCAGTTGCATAGAGACAGCACACTTTGTCCGCCACTTTTCCATGAGAATTCTGCCAGTCAATAGCGTGCGCAATAACTGCCGTTGTGCTAGTGTAATCATCTGCAAGCTGCGCAGGACGAACAAAAGGAACTTCGGCGCCATATCGCTTTGCTACAGATGCAATATCTTCATCATCAGTGCTAACGATAATTCGATCGAAACATTCACTCTTGATCGCCGCCTCAATGGACCAAGCAATCATGGGCTTGCCACAGAAGTCACGAATGTTCTTGCGTGGGATACGCTTGCTTCCGCTGCGCGCAGGGATAACACAGAGGTTCATAAACCCAGCGCCTTAAAAAGAACGGCAATTACAGCTGTTTGCTGCTGCGGTTCTAGCGTTGGATACATCGGGATGCTGATCACTTCTCGATGGAAAAGTTCCGCTTCTGGGAAATTATCCACCTTGAATCCTAACTTTTCATAATACGGTTGCCGATGTACCGGTATGTAATGCAGATTTGCTGCCACTCCGTTCTTCAAAAGCTCATCGTAAACCTGTCGTTGTGTCTTTCCGCTTTCTGGTTCACTGACACGAATCGGATAGAGGTGATAGCTAGAGTATGTATCTAACACTTGATGCGGCGTAGTGATCGGCAATAATCTCAACCCCGCGTCATATCGTACTGCGATTTCATGCCTACGACTCACGAATTCATCCAAACGCTTCATTTGGCTCAATCCCAATGCGGCTTGGATATCCGTCATGCGGTAATTGAAGCCTAATTCAATTTGCTGGTAGTTCCAAATCTCATTCTCTGGGCGCGGCTGCATCAGCGCTTTATCGTTGATGATACCGTGCGTTCTGAGACGGCGCAGCCGACTAGTTAACATATCATCATTGGTCATGGCCATACCACCTTCACCGGTCGTGATGATCTTGACTGGATGAAAGCTGAAGACGGTGATGTCGCTGTGGGTGCAAGAGCCGACTTTGATGTTGTTGTATGAGGCGCCGATAGCGTGTGATGCGTCTTCAATAATCTTGAAACCATATTTTTGGCTAAGAGCGTGGATTGCCGGCATGTCGCAAGGCTGCCCCGCAAAGTGGATCGGCATCACAATTTTGGGGAGACGACCCTCTTTCTCAGCCTGTTCAAGCTTTTCTTCTAGGCGCTCCACACTAATGTTGTATGTGATTGGGTCAATATCGACAAAATCAACTTGTGCGCCGCAGTAGAGTGCTGCGTTGGCACTGGCGACAAAGGTATTGGGCGAAGTCCAGAGCCAATCTCCGGGACCAAGATCCAACGCTAGGCAAGCGATGTGCAAAGCGCTGGTCGCGCTGTTTGCCGCCACGCCATGTTGCACTCCGCAGTACTCCGCTACCGCTTTTTCGAAACTTGGCACGGTCGGGCCTTGGGTCAAAAAGTCTGAGCGAAACACCTCAACGACCGCATCAATATCAGCTTGGGAAATGTCTTGACGACCGTAGGGAATCATGGTGTCAGATCTTACCGATCGCATATGCGTTGGCATCAATCCAGGCATGTAAATCAGCATCGCTCATCCAAGACGAGTTGGAATCACTCGCATAAACGAAGTTTTCGGGGACCTTTACGCCGTCCTTGATGCGCTTTTTGTCATTGGCCCAGCCGTTGATCTGCGGCAAAATCTTGAAGTACTCAGAGTACTCATAGGTAAAGTAGCAATCTTCCGAGCCTATCATTTGCTCATGCAGCTTCTCGCCCGGGCGAATACCGACAATCTCTTGTTTAGCATCAGGGGCAATCACATTGGCAATATCAGTAACCTTCATTGATGGGATTTTCTTCACATAAATCTCGCCACCGACCATGTCCTTAAACGCATGCCACACTAGCTCCACACCCTGTTCCAGTGAGATCATGAAACGTGTCATACGCGCATCTGTAATGGGTAACACTCCATTGTCTTTGATCGACATAAAGAACGGGATTACCGAACCGCGTGAACCCATGACATTGCCATAGCGCACCACCGCAAAGCGTGTTTGATTATTACCAGCATAAGAGGAGTTACTAGCTACAAATAATTTATCACTGGCTAACTTGGTAGCACCATAAAGATTCACAGGACTACTAGCCTTATCTGTAGAAAGTGCAACTACCCGTTTAACATTCTGATCAATGCAAGCGTCAATCAAATTCATAGCGCCATCAATATTAGTCTTGATGCATTCGAAGGGATTATACTCAGCCGTGGGGACAATTTTTGTTGCCGCAGCATGCACCACATAATCGATACCATCCAATGCGCGATAGAGCCGATCTTTATCGCGCACATCACCAATGAAAAAACGCACGCGCTTATCGTCAGTATATAACTTGGCCATTTCCCATTGCTTCATCTCGTCGCGAGAGAGAATCACTAAGCGCTTGGGGTTGTATTTTTTTAAGGTCATCGGCACAAAGGCATGGCCGAAAGAGCCCGTCCCTCCTGTGACAAGTATTGATGCGTTTTCTAACATATTAATTCTTAAAGTTATGTTTAATGAGTTACAGTAACCGCGAAAAATCGCTCATTGGGTTGCGTTAGATCTAAGAAGGTATTTTACACTCTACCTTGAATCGCCCACACAAATAGAAAAATCGACAAGAACTTACCCAGTAATAATCTCTGATTCTGACGTTGTTGGAAGACCATCAACAACCTCTTCGCCAAACATAGATTCCACTCTTACTCTGTCATTAAAATGAGGTGTTGAGACCTCGATTCTTACAACATCGGTGATTGCGATTTCCTGATGAATACAACCGGCTGGAAAATGAAACCAATCGCCTGGTCCGACTTCTTTATCAACCAAGCGACCCTTTTCATCCTCATACTTGAGAATCATCTTTCCTGAAACAATATAACTCGCCTCATCTTTTTTCCGATGATACTGCAAGCCACCTTTCTTACCCGCCTTAACAAATAACTTCTTCATGGTATATTTCCCAGGTGATAGAACTAACAAGGTCTCTTCACCCCATTCACGCTCGCCAACAGATTTCGCTTCTGGAAATTGCGCGGTAGGTCTTTTCATGACGAGTCCTTATTGGTTGCAAAAAAAGTTAGATTGATATTGGGTAGGACTGCCTCTCCATTATTGATATAATTTTCCATTAAGACAATATCCTCTGGCTCATTTATATCAAATCCCTCAACACCAGAAGTAATAAAAGGAATAATTACTTCGCCTGCGATTGAGCCAAGTTCTAAGACCGTGCGCGACCAAGCAATCTCAAGACTAGCATTTTGAATATACACCTCTGGCAATGATACATATTGATTACTATGCCATGGCACCGAATTCAAACTAAAAGGCATCAATGGCAACATGCGCTTATTCCTCACTACCCACATTTTACCTGGGTGTTGTTTACAGTTTATCTCTTTTTATTTCGAGATGGCCTTAGCATTGTAAATAAGGTCACAAACCTCTCTTACAGCTCCATAACCGCCTGCCTTTTGAGTTTTATAAAGAATGTGAGAGCTAATTTCAGGATACCCGTCTGCAACACCGACGGGTATACCAACAGACTTAAATGCCGGGATGTCATTAATATCATTACCCACAAACATAGTTAGCCGTGGGTCAATTTCTAGTTGACCGCAAATTAATACAATTTCCGCGCCTTTATCCTCAACACCTTGCTTATATGGCAACTTAAGCTTTGCAGCCCTTGCCGCAACTACGGGGTTTGCCTCAGTTGAAATGATCATTGTATGCACTCCTATGCCTTGCAACCTGGAAAGACCAAGCCCATCACTACGCCAACAACGAACACTCTCAGTTCCATCTTGCGACACATAGACCATATTGTCTGTAAACACACCATCAAAATCAAAAACGACCAATCTAACTTTTGAGAGTAGATCCTTATCTATCACCTGATACTCCTAACCTAAGATATCCGTGTAGTGAATCGGCTCACCCTTTGCAATATCGCGTTTCGCCACACTACCAATGATCTGGTTGGACTCTCTTACAGGAATGTACTGAGCATTAAAAATACGGCCCGAGAGGTGGTTTATGGTTATTTGTTCTCCAGCTATTATATCCACATGCGCAACCAAAGACTTGCCGAGTTTTTTGAAAACATACTCATTCCCCAAATCTTCTGCTGGCTTAGCTGGTAGCATGTGGCGAACTCTCTTGATGTCCCGCACAAACTTTCTAAAGCCTTCTGGCTCAAGAGCAAAACTATGGTCAGTACCCTTTGAAGCACGATTTAATGTGACATGCTTCTCAAAAACTCGTGCGCCTTTTAGGTAAGCAATAGGGCCTGAAAGAATGCCATTGAAGTGATCAGATGACCCGATAGTACAGTCCGGGAATTCCTTGATGAGCATCTCAATATTATCGAGACCTAGACGGTTGTATTCGCATGGGTACTCTGAAACACAATGGAGAATCGCCACCTCATCGTGATGATTAAGCAAAACCTCCACGCTCGATCGTATTTGGTCGATCTTCCCACCTCCAACACTGATCACGACAGGCTTACCCATTGATGCTATGCGGTGAATGAAGGGCAGGTTACCCAAGTCAAATGAGGCGATTTTGAGTATATCGACATCAATTGACCCTAGTAATTCCAAGCTTGGTTCATCGAAAGGGGTTGACATAAACTTTACGCCATGAGCGATGCAGTCTTCTTTGAGAATGGGTAACCATTCAGGCTTGAGCTCTAATTTCTCTCGATGTGCTCCATATGAATCAGCAAAGGCGTTGTCGCTATTATAGGGTGCCTCATAAGCATCTCGAGAAAAGAGATATTTATTGTTTCGGGTCTGAAACTTAACCGCATCAGCACCTTCAAAGGCGAAAATACGAATATATTCACGAGCAAGCTCAAGGTCCCCATTATGGTTTTGGCCCACCTCAGCAATTACAAAATGTTCCTCTCCGATTTCTTCTTTCCTAAACATTTTTCCTCCAAAAAAATTTATTTAAAACTACTTCCATTAGTCTCTGATTCCGAGTGCAAGACTTTACCTAGGGTAGAGTGCTGCGATGCCGCCATCGCGCGGAAACAATCGTTGGCGCGAATGAGTTCTTGATAAGTTCCTCTCGCTTTCAACTCACCCTGCTCTAACAGATAAATCTGATCGCATTGGCGCACGGTGGAGAGGCGATGCGCAATTAGGATAATGGTTATATCATGGCCGAGGTTGTTCACCGCTTCCATAACCGCTTGTTCGGTGAGATTGTCAAGCGCGCTGGTGGCTTCATCCAGAATCAGCACTTGCGGATTGTGGTAGAGCGCGCGAGCAATGCCAATGCGCTGGCGCTGCCCGCCCGAGAGGCGAACTCCGCGCTCGCCGACGGTGGTAGCGTATCCTTGCGGCAGGTCGTTAATCACAAACTTATGCAGGTTGGCGATTTTAGCGGCGCGTTCCACAGCTTGCAGGTTAATGTCTTTTGGGTTCACACCAAAGGCGATGTTTGCTGCTACGCTATCGTCAACCAGGTAAATGTGCTGCGGCACATAGCCAATGGTGCGTTGCCACTGGCGGCGGTTGGCGGCGCTGATAGGTTGGCCATCGATTTTTAACGCGCCCTCTTGCGTCTCAAGCAGCCCCAAGATCACATCCACCGTGGTGGTTTTGCCGCTGCCGGTGGCGCCGACAAAGCCCACCGTGCTGTGCGCGGGGATGGTGAGGCTGAGGTTTTTCAGCGCCGGCTGGGGGGTATTGGGGTAACGGTACTGAATGTGGTTGAGGGTGATGGCCTGCTTCAGCGCAATGGCGTCTTGACTGGGGCTAGGATGCACCGGTTGCAAGCTCATCAGGTCAGCATGCAGGGCATCGAGCGCCGGACCAGCAAAGCGCAGTTGCGTGACCGCGCCATAGATCTGTTGCAGGGCGGGCATCAGGCGATAACCGGCAAAGGCATAGAGTGCAATGACCGGCAGGGCGCTGGCGAAGCTACCGCTCTGAGCCATCAGATAAAGCACCACCAGCAGCATGCCACCAAAGGCGATGGCTTCCAGCACATAGCGCGGCAGCTGGGCGATGATTTTTGCCGTGGATTGGCCTTTGGCGAAGATTTCAGCCGGTTTGGCGAAGCGTTGAATGTAAGCCTGCTCCAGCCCGCCCACTTTCACTTCTTTGGCGGCGCCGAAGGCTTCGCTGACCGCGGTGAAACGTTCTTGATTCGCCTTGACGCGCGCATTGCCTAGGTGTTTCAACCAGCCGCTCACGACGGCGAAGATACCGGCATAGGTTAGCCCCAGCACCATACCCACACTGAGCGACAATAGCGGGTCGACAAAGATAAGCAAGATCAGCAACGCCACCGAAACCGTGCTTTGCGCCATGAGCGTCATCAGCGGAAGCATGCCGTTGCCGATGACGGTGCTGACTTCCGAGAGGATGGTCTTACCCAGATCAGCGCTGTGGCGATTCAAAAACCAGCTATAGGGCTGATACAAGTATCCTTCCACCAAGCGCTCACCGATGCTGTATTCGCGCATCAGCGCAAAGCGGATTTGCGCGTAAGTGGTGAGCGCCTTAAAGGCCAACGAGGTGACCAGCAGCACAAAGACCAACACGCCAAGTACGAATAAGAACTGTTCGGTGGTGTGGATGCCGATGTGGCGGCTGATGGTGAAAGCGGTATTGAGCATGGCGTTGGTCTGCACCAGCTCGGGATTGGCAAGCACCGCCATGAAAGGCATGATCGACGCCACACCTAACACATCCAGAAATGCCATTACCAAGATCATACCCATGAGCACACCCGCGCGCTTGCGCTCAGGCGGGGTTAAAATAGTTATTAATTTGCTGAACATTTTCATTGTAACTTGATTTTTGTGCATTAAATCAAAGTAAAAATTATCTGATGCCCCTCAAATCAAGTTTGCATTCCACAAGGTGCTTACAATTTTTTCTTGGTCTTCAGCTGACAAATCCTGACTCATAGGAAGACTAATAACCTGCTTAGCCATGTGATGCGAAATGGGTGTGCAACCGAGGCAGCAGAGGTGTTTGTAAGCAGGCTGCTCATTGAGAGGTACGGGGTAATGCACAGCTGTAGGGATGCCGGCTTCGCTCAGGCGTTTTTGCACATCGTCACGGTCGTATACCATGATCGTGTATTGCGCATAAACGCTGCTGCGATCTGGACGTAAGGTAACTAAATCGATGTCAGCCGCAGCAAGTAGTTCATTATATCTATGACCAATAAGCTGACGTTGCTTCACTTCCCAATCAAAACGCTCGAGCTTGGCGAGCAACACAGCACATTGTAAAGTGTCCATGCGCCCACCCACACCAACTCGTGTATGCACATAGCGTTGGCTTTGTCCGTGAACTCGAATTTCACGGCAAGCTAATGCGATTGATTCATCATTGGTGAAAATCGCACCACCATCACCATAACAACCGAGCGGTTTACTTGGAAAGAAACTGGTGCAGCCAATGGTGGACAAGTTGCAGCTCTTGTTGCCCTTATATTCCGCACCGAAACTTTGCGCAGCATCTTCAATCACTGGCAGATTATATTTTGCGGCAATCGCGTTGATCTCATCCATATCGGCAACTTGGCCGTACAAACTCACCGGCATGATGGCTTTGGTTTTCTTCGTAATCTTCGCTTCGATTTTGCTCGCGTCGATGTTGCAGGTATCGGGCTCGATATCTACAAACACGGGCTTTGCACCCAACAACACAATCACTTCAGCCGTTGCCACGAAGGTGAAAGGTGTTGTGATTACCTCATCTGCAGACTGAATACCTAGCGCCATCAAACTAATCAAAAGCGCTTCGGTACCGCTGGCCACAGTAATGCAATGCTTGGCTCCAGTGTAAGCCTGAAGCTTGTCTTCAAGCTCTTTGACTTCCGGGCCCATGATGTACTGACCATGCTCAAGCACACGATTGATTCGCTCTTGAACCTGCGGCTGCAGGGCTTTGTATTGTGCTTTAAGATCAATGAATGGGATCGACATCAAACGATCTCCATCATGACGTCATCTTTTAAAAAATATCGTTGATTGGTATTAGGACAGACATATTCACCTTCACCATTAAGCGGCATTGGGATCTGCTCACCGTATTGGCTCATCCAACCAATTTGTTTTGCTGGCACACCAACCATAAGGGCATAGGGTTTCACATCGCTTGTGACTACAGAACCTGCTGCTACAAAAGCAAATTCACCAATGGTGATGCCACAAACAATCGTACAGTTGGCACCCAGTGTGGCGCCTTTTTTAACCAAGGTATCGCGATATTGGTCTTTGCGTTCAATCAAAGCACGAGGGTTATAAACATTGGTAAACACCATACTCGGCCCACAAAAAACACCCTCTTCAAGATTGACATTATCGTAGACAGACACATTATTCTGAATCTTGCATCGATCACCTATTGTGACCCTATTGCCTACAAAA
>Ga0181581_10004218_pt1 | contig 11250 bp, 9 predicted proteins | sample 071ome_22_FD_132433 | JGI IMG/M metagenome (GOLD analysis project Ga0181581, IMG submission 132433) | Coastal salt marsh microbial communities from the Groves Creek Marsh, Skidaway Island, Georgia - 071404AT metaG (megahit assembly) | ecosystem: Environmental > Aquatic > Marine > Intertidal zone...
CGCCAGCGTTTCGCCTCGCCCCAGGCATCCGAGAACGGGGCCGCGCCGCGGGGGCTTCTCCGGGGAGGGAGGGGGGATGTTTCGGCGCGTCATCGCGAAGATATCGGGGCATGTCCTCACCTGACAGGCTCCACCGGGCCCGCGAACCAGTTTTTGAACTTCCGCACGGCGGACTGCTTCGGTCCTCCCTCCTGGGAAGACGCCCTCGACCTGGCCTCGCTGCGCTCGCAGAGGGGGAGTGCGGGGGTCATTCGGGGATATCGCGCACATATCTACGCAAGGGCTCCTGAAAACGAGTTGGGAGAACGGCATTGGGGGGATCGCGAGGGAGGGGGCGTAGCCTCCTTGCCTCGCGAGCCGCTTCATTTCCTTCTTCTCCGCACGTCGATCCTGCATCCGTCCCACCATATCCTTAAACCTCCCCATCTGGTCTATCTCTACGGCTCGGCCCGACCTCTGCTCGAGGCGTCTCCGGCTTGTCACGGCCGCTTTCCTCGACACGAGAAGGGCAGGCCCAAGGCAAGGGGGAATGCAAGTTCGTGGCCAGCTCGAGCCCAGAATCAAGCTTCACCGAATCCTCTGACTCCCCGGCGTGTCCCCTAAGGAGTGGAATGCCTGGGCGGAGGCGGGCCGCGGGTCCCTTGGCGTCGCCCGCCCGAGAGCCGGACCCCGCCGCGTGTGGGCGCCCCCGACGTCAGACGCTGGGAGGAGACTCCTCCAGGACGATCTTCTTCTTCGCGGCCGCCTGGCCCGTCCGCGGCTTCTTGCCCCCCCCCCCTTGCCCCGGGCGCGCGGGCGAGTTCCCCGGCACGTCGTACGGCGGCACGGCGGCCCACCGGCACACCGGGCACGCGGACGGGTCGTGCTGCTTGGCCGTGCAGTGCTCCCGGCCGAAGTAGATGATCTGCAGGTGCAGGTCGTTCCACCACTCGCGTGGGAAGAGGTCCTTCAGGTCCGCCTCGGTTTGCTCGACGCTGCCCCCGGACGTCAGCCCCCAGCGCTGGGCCAGGCGGTGGATGTGCGTGTCGACGGGGAAGGCCGCGTGCCCGTGCACCTGGGCCATGACCACCGAGGCCGTCTTGTGCCCGACCCCGGGCAGCTCCTCCAGCTCCTCGAACGTCCCCGGCACCTCGCCCCCGTGGTGCTCCAGCAGCATCGCCGACATCCGCGACAGGTTGCGCGCCTTGGTGGGGGCCAGCCCCACGTACCGTATGCGCTCCTGGATGGTCTCCACGGGCAGGGCCGCCATGGCGGCGGCGTCCGGGGCGTCCGCGAAGAGCGCCGGGGTCACCTCGTTGACCTTCTTGTCGGTGGACTGGGCGCTCAGGATCACGGCCACGAGCAACTGGAAGGGCGACTGGTGGTCGAGCGGGATCGGCGGGTCTGGGTACAGTTCGCGGAGCTGCTTGGCGATCTTCGTGGCCTTCTCCCTGCGGTGCGGGGAAGCGTCTTGCGGGGGGTGGGGGCACGTGGGCCGGGGGGCGCGGGCCGGGGGGCGCAGGGGGCACCTCCCCCGCGGGGGGCACCTCCCCCGCGGGGCGGGGGCAGGGTGGGAACGGCTCGTCACGCTTCGCACGGGTCTCGTCGGGAGATGCTTGCGGTCTCCACAGAGAAAACAAATATTTGGATCAGGGTAAGGCCACAGGGTCGGGGATCGGTCCACGAGGGGCGACAAAATTACGCGAAGAGCGGGCAGGGGCTCCTGTGCTCGCCTCCCCCCCCCGCGGGGTTCCGCGGTCACCTCGTCTCGACCGAGTGTTCGTCTGCCTCCTTCAGGCTCTTTCTCTTGCTCTTCTTGCTAGGAGTGGGCGTCTTCGGGGTCTGCGGCGCCTCCGGGCCTGCCGCGGCAGCGCCCTCCTCCTTGGACGCGGAGGCAGCGACGCTGTCGCTCCGCTCCCGCTTGCCCGCCATGGAGATGGGGGGCAGCGCCCGGGACGCGGTCCCCGCGATCGACGCGGTCCGGATCGGTCTCAAGAGTCCCTGGAGAAGCGCGGCGACGAATGCCATGAGGCGCGGGGCGCGGGACGAGCGGGGGACGAGCGGAGCAGCACCTCGACGCGCGGGGGGCTCGCGACCCCGGACTAGGCAACGGCGTCGTCTGGGTCTGCGTGGCGGGGCCTTCAAGCGTCACGTCTTCTGCTCCAGCGGCCGGAGCAGGATGTCGTTCACGTCCACGTGGTCGGGGGCGCTCAGCTGGAACACCAGCGCCGCCGCCACGTCCCTTGCCAGGAGCGGCCGCGCCACGGGCGCCGCCGCCGACTCCCCCCCCGTCTGCACCGAGAAGAACTCGGTCCCCACGAACCCCGGGGAGATACACCCCACCCGCAGCGGCACCCCCCTCCCCCGCGCCTCGTGCCGCAGCCCCTGCGCCAGCGCCGAGACCATGTGCTTGGTGCCCGCGTAAAAGCCCATCTCCCCCGGGGGGACGCGGTGGCCGGCCATGGAAGACAGGTGCGTGACCTGCCCCCACCTCCCCCGCCGCTCCATGTCGACCGTGGCCACCCGCGTCATCTCGCACAGCGCCACCACGTTCACCTCGAGCATCTCCCGCCACCGCGCGGGGTCCCCGTCCATCAGCCCCGCGCCCCGGGTGCCGAGCCCGGCGTTGTTCACCAGCACGTCGATCCCCTCCCCCTCCCCCCACCTGTCCCGGATGCGCCCCGGGACGCCCTCGAGCGCCTCCCGGTCCTTCACGTCCGCCTCCACGGCCAGGTAGCTCCCCGGGCCGCACCCGACCCCCTCCAGGTCGGCCCCGAGGGCCCGCAGGCGCTCCCCGCGGCGCGCCAGCGCCACCACGCGCATCCCGGCGGCGCCCAGGGCGGCGGCGCTGGCCCTGCCGATCCCCGCCGACGCGCCCGTGACGACGGCGGTCTGGCCCCGCCACCGCTCCATCCCGGCCGGGAGCACCCCCGCCAGGGGGGGGAACTCGAAGGGCTCGGCCCCCCCGGGGGCCTCGGGCGGAACGGCGCGGAGGGCGCGGTGCGCCTGCGCGGGGAGGGGCGTTTCCTTGGCTCAGCTCTCGAAGGGCTGGGCCGTCCCCGGGCTGCTCGGGGCCTCGCCGCCCAGGGCCATGTGCGCCTGCGGCTCGGCACGGGCGGTGGGCGCGGGCGTCGGGGTCTGTCGCGCCCACTGCCGGGCCCCGGGGGGCCGGCGCGGGCGGGGTTGTGTGCGGAGTGTGTGTGGGCTCACCAGGGCGCTGAGGCCGGACGTGGCGCGGTCGAGGTCGTCGTTCGTGAGGATGTAGTCGAAGAGCCCGGGCTCGCGGGCCGCGTCCATCTCCCCCCGCGCGTTTGCGAGGCGCTTGGCGATCTTGTCCTCCGTCTCGGTGCCGCGGCCGCGGAGCCGCCCCTCGAGCTCCGCGAACGAGGGGGGCGCCACGAAGACGAAGAGGGCCGGCAGCCCCGACTTGCGCACGGACCGCGCGCCCTGCACGTCGATGTCGAGGATGCAGCACTTGCCCTCGCCCAGGACGCTCTGCACGGCCGCCTGGGAGGTGCCGTAGATGTTGCCGTGCACCTCGGCATGCTCGATGAACTTCCCAGCGGCGACCTCGGCGAGGGCGGCGTCCTTGGAGACAAAGTGGTAGTGCACGCCGTTCTCCTCCCCGGGACGCGGGTCGCGGGTCGTGTGGGAGACGGAGAAGCCGAACTTGCCCGGGTGGGCTTCCATCACGCGCCCGACGAGGGTGCCCTTGCCGACCCCGGAGGGCCCGCAGACCACGAGGGCCAGGGGGGCGCTGGACGCCATGGCGACCTCGCGGGAGGTCCCGTGGGGGGGAGCTTGGGCCCGAGGGTGGCGCGTGCGCGGCCCGGCGGCGGCGAGGGCGGAGCCGGGGGCGATGAAGCGGCGGGACGGGGCCGGGGGGGACGGGCCCGCGGGAAGGGCCCTGAGCGCGCGGCGGAGGGGGTGCTCGGTCGTCAGGGGCGTCGGACGCAGGGTAAACCGCACAAATGACATGCGTAGGCCGCTGGGGAGCCGCAGATTCCGCCTAGGGGGCTGTGCCGGGACCTGTAATTGTGGCGGGGGGCGCGGGTGCCAAGTCGTGTGAGCTCGGTCGGCGGGGATGGAAGAGGCGGGCTGGGCGTTGTGAGAGGCGCTCAGTGCGTCGAAGCGGCCGGCCGCGTTGCTTTTCAGGCACCATCAAGGCGCGTTGTCGAGAGATCCCGACTCAGGCGAGACGGGGAGTACCCTCGAGAAATGGGGATTGCCCTCGAACATGTTGCGATGGGAAGTCCGGCCGGCCGTCGCCGGCCACGGGTGAAGAGCCTCGCCACCCTCCGCCCGCTCTCCCTCTATTGACGTCTTTGAGTACCCACTCGCGGCCGTCAACGTAGCAACCATGACCAGTGAGTCCCCCGCCCGCTCACTCCCCCTGGCTGGCCCCCGCGGATGGGCCGCTCCCCCCCGCCCCGCCTCCCCCGCCAACCACCCCCCCGCCCTGATTCTCGCCCGCAGAGAAGAGGAGGAACAACGGACGCAACAAGAAGGGCAGGGGCCACGTGAGTAGCACAGCGGAGGGGCCCCACCTTCCCCTCGCCCAGCTGGGGTGTGCCTCCCCGATCCCCGATCCCGATGAGAGGTCCGGTCCATCGTCCCGCGCTCCCAAGGGATATTTTTTCGTCTTACGTCGGATTTCCAAGCGCTCGGCGACCACCGCTACCCGCTGGCGACGGGCGGGGGGAGGGGGCAACTCGGCCAGCGAGGGACGAATGCTATCTCTGCCGCGGCCGACGCGCCCTCTTCGTGAATCCATTGGGATAATTGTCGATTATTTCACCGTCATGCACCGTCGAATGCCACCTAGGCTTCCGCCGCGCGCGTATTGAGGGCGAAAACGTGTCTGCTGTGTGTTTTGGCACCGCTCTGTCCCGCATCGGGCTTGACGGGGCTCGAAGGCTTTCACTCGCGCCTCTCTTTGCTATTTGACGTGGCATTTTCCCGGGGTTTCCACCGTCGGCGTTCACACGGGACCGGCGGGTCCCTCTCCTTTGCTGGGTCGAGCCACTAGTGGCAGCGACGGCGCCCGGGGTGCTCTCCGCGGCCTCAAGTGGCCACCAGGCTGCGCTTTATGGTAAAGGTGTTCGGGAGAGATGGGCGGATTCGCCACCCCGATACGCCGGGATCGCAAATCGTGCGGCACTCACGGGTCCTAGACCTGGTCCCCCCCTGATCGCCGCGCTCCCTTCCCCCTCCCCCAATACGCAGGTGAAGAGGGTCAGGTGCGAGTCCTCCGGGTGCCTTGTGCCCAAGGACAAGGCCATCAAGCGGTTCGTGGTGCGCAACATCGTTGACGCGTCCGCCATCCGTGACCTCCAGGAGTCCTCGACCATCGAGAACTACCAGCTCCCCAAGATCTACCGCAAGGTGTACTACGGTATCTCCGCCGCTATCCACTCCCGTGTTGTGCGCTGCCGTTCCGTCGCCACCCGCCGCAACCGCGAGCCCCCCAGGAGGTTCCCCAACCGCCCCCAGAAGCGCGAGGGCGAGCAGAACAAGGCCTGATGGGCTCGTGTCGTCTTGAGTGGTGGGCCAGAGAGCGCGATAGGGGTGCGCCTCTAGCCTAGGGACTTGGTCGTGGGTGAGCCGCGGGCACTCGTGCCCCGGCTCCTGTCGCCGCCTGCCCCTCCGCGGGGAGGGGCGCCAGTGGCTGTCTAAGCTTCTTTGAAGTCGAAGACGGATGAGTGCGGGCGGGGTGGCGATCCCTGACGCCCGCGCGACCGCGCCAGCACCCAGGGCCTCCCCCCAGGAGTCTCGCGAATAGCCCTCGCCTATTCCACACCGGATGCGCTTGACCACGACACGAGACGTGGACGCGGGGCGGGAGGGATCCCGGGGCACCGGAGATGGATTTGTTTGAAGCTCGGCTCCACGAGGCCGAGTTGGGCACGGTGACCCGAATGGTTGGCGCGGCAAGCGCACCCCGGGGGCCGGGGGGGGAAGGGAGTCCGAACCCTGCCCCCCCCGCCCCCATAACCGCATCCTACACACACGACAAGAACATCAAGAGGGCGCCCTCCTCCACATACCCCCAAGAAGACCCGAGGGCGCCCGAAAACCCCGTGCAACCACGAAGCCGCTTAGAGCTTGTGGGAGCGAGCCTGCTCCTGCACGATGGTGAGGCGCACACCCTTGCCCTTGGGCATGGAGACCATGGGCTTGTTCTCGCGGCCGATCATGAACACGTTCTGCATGCGGGTGGAGAACTCGGTGCCGGCGGCGTCGCGGAGGGACACCATGGTGTAGCCACCGTTGTGCTTCTCCTTGTGCACGACCACACCCACACGGCCGGCGTTGTGGCCGCCCGTGACCATGGCGAGGTTCCCGGCCTCGAACTTGATCGAGTCGGTGATCTTGCCCTCGTTGAGGTCGTAGAGCACCGTGTCGTCGACCTTGATGTTGGGGTCGGGGTAGCGGATGGTGCGGCCGTCGTGGGTCACGGCGTAGGGGATGCCCTTCTTGCCGAACTCCACGCGCTTCACCTTGCCGAGCTTGTAGGCGGACTCCTCCTTGGTGATCCTCTTGAGCACAAAGCGGCCCTGCGACGGAAGGGGGGGAGCACGCGCTCAGCACTCAACGTTCGTCCTCCCATGGTCAAGGTGACGGTATTCCGCGGGAAATACCGGCTGTGACGCGCCAGATCGCGCAGGGACCACTCGGCGCTCCCGAACCGACGCCACCGGCGCTTGGCTGCTGGGCAAGGCCTCCACTCCTCGCAGGGGACCAGGGGGCCTCTCCCGCGCCGCCGCGGCCGGTGTCCAGGGGTGAATTCCGGGCCATGTCACTATATAAGCCGACAAAAACGCCACCGGGGCGCTCAAAGAGCGCGCGCAACCACCCCAGCGGCCCAGGGAGCGCCCGCCCCCCATTTCCAAGCCTTAACGGTGCCCATCCCGCCTTCGCTAGCCCCCCTCGCCCCCCACCACTGCCCCAGCGCGTGATTTTACGAAGCAACACCCATATTCCGGGCCGCGACCGCTCACCTTGGTGTCGAGGAGCAGGCGGAAAGCCTCGTCGGTCTTGGGGATGTCGATGACGTCCATGAAGCCGCAGGGGAAGGTGGCGTCGGTGCGCACCTTGCCGTCAACCTTCACGAGGCGCTGCGCGGACCAACGAGGGGGGCGGGAAAGGGTTCAGGCGCGGTAGACGCGACCGAAAACGGTCTTGGCGACGTCAGCTGCGCTGCGCTCCTGTGGCGCTATTGAGGCGTCTTCCCCGCGCCCATACGGCCGAATAGAATATAATAATCCGTATCACCCCGAGATAAATGGAGTGAGAACGACAGGCGCGACAGGAACCCCGCCCTTTCCATCGACTCCAAAACAGACACCGTAACTCACCTGCATGAGGATCTTCTTGGTCTCCTGGCCGTTGAGGGCGTACTTGAGCCTGTTCCTGAGGATAAGGATCAGGGGGAGGCACTCCCGGGTCTTGTGGGGACCGGGGGAGGGCTTGGGAGCCTGCAGAGGAAAGGGAGAGGGGGAGGGGGGCGCTCAGAACCCATTCCGTGCCGCGACTTGATTCGCACGCGCCAATTACAAGCAAAATAGCGTCGAGATCGATCCCACGCGGCCGCGGAGCATCCCAGCGGGGCCAGACCCAGCTCGGGAGCCCACTCTCAGGGCAGCACAGGGAAGGGAACTCACGAACACGCCGCCAAGCTTGTCCAGCATCCAGTGGGAGGGCGCATTGATGCGCTTGAGGTGCCTGCGACGGGTGGAGGGGGCGAGGGGCGGTCAGTATCCCTCCAGTTGCGGAGGAGCGGGCCTGTGATGGCTCAACTTGCCCGCCTTAGGCCACTCACTTCTTGATGCCCCGAGCCATGTTTCCCCCCGAGAGTTACTGCGGTGTGGAACCGTATAACCCAGAAAAGGTCGAGAATGCCCGCGTGGGGAAGCACAAGTGGCCCCGGCCCCCCTTCCCCTTTCCCGCGGCGCCGAGCAGCCGTCGGCCTCGCTTGACGTCAAGTGCAAGTGCGCCGCGCCCTCTCTCCGCTGGCCCTCTGATGCGGCAATTTGTCCCTCCCATGCGGTCGATGGCACGGATGAATCGGGATTCGACAGCGCTTACTGAGAACCGGACCAAGTAGCGAGAAATCGGCTGAGAACCCAGCAGGACGTCCCAGCAGGAACTCCCGCCATGATCGCCACCGCCCGCCTCGCCCGCATGGGCTGTGCTTGCCCCGAGCGCACCATAAGGCGTGCCATCGCCGGCGCCGCCAGCGGTGAGGGAACTCGCGCCCCGGGGCGAGCACACCCTGTGCTTCCCCTCTACCACAAAACCCCATCCGGGGACTCATCCGCGCTCACGCGGGGGCACCTATCCACGCCTCCAGCCGAACGCGGGGTCGAAGCCGCGCGGCGTGCTCCATGATACACCCGCCCCCCCCACCAGGTCCCCAGAGCCCCGCACGCGCCCAGATTCCACGGCCGGCCACTGCGCCGCTCACTGCCCCCCCGCCCTCCCCCTCGCGTTCGCAGCGCGCGTGGGTGCCCAGAGCGAGGCATCCACCGTGACCGCCGGGGCCCCCGCCCCCCTCTCCCTCGGCGGGCCCCTCGCCGGCGCCTCCCTCGCCCGCCCCGGTCAGTCCCGCGGGTTCCGCTCCTCGACCGTGGCGTTCGGCGTGAAGGCTGGCATCGTCGGGCTTCCCAACGTCGGCAAGTCGACCCTCTTCAATGCCCTCACCGAGTCCAAGGGCGCCGAGGCGGCCAACTTCCCCTTCTGCACCATCGAGGCCAACGTCGGGATCGTTACCGGTGAGTCGACTCACCGGGCCTCCCGCCCCGGCCGCGGGCCCTGCCCAAGTGTGCCCGCCTTGCCCTGACCCAGCCCCTGCCCCTGCCCGCCCCCCCGCAGTGCCCGACGAGCGCCTGGACGTGCTGGCCAAGATGTCCGCGTCCAAGAGCGTCATTCCGACGACCGTCGAGTTCATGGACATCGCCGGCCTCGTCAAGGGCGCGTCCAAGGGGGAGGGCCTGGGCAACCAGTTCCTGGCAGACATCCGCGAGACGGACTGCATCGTGCAGGTCGTGCGGTGCTTCGAGGACGACAACGTGGTGCACGTGGACGGGCGCGTGAACCCCGTGGAGGACGTCGACGTGATCAACTTCGAGCTCGCCCTCTCGGACTTTGCCCAGATCGAGCGTCGCCTCGAGCGCCTCGGCAAGTCCAAGGGCAAGATCGACGCCAAGCTGATCGAGCTCGAGAAGGACGCGCTGACGAAGATCATGGCGCAGCTCGAGGAGGGGAAGCCCGCGCGCGCCGTGGAGATGTCGGACGAGGCGAGGGAGCTGGTGGGGCACCTCAACCTCCTCACCATGAAGCCGCTGATCTACGCCGCCAACGTGCCCGAGGACGACCTGGCCGGGGGGGGGGCGGACAACGTGCACGTGCAGGCGCTGCGGGCCAAGGCCGGGGAGGAGAAGTGCGAGGTGGTGATCGTGTCCGCCAAGGTCGAGGCCGAGCTCGTCGAGCTCGACGGGGAGGACCGGGAAGAGTACCTCGAGGCCCTCGGCGTCTCGGAGGGCGGCCTCAACGCGCTCATCCAGGCCGCGTACAAGACGCTGGGGCTGCAGACGTACTTCACCACGGGGGAGCAGGAGACGCGCGCCTGGACCATCCCCGTCGGCGCCACGGCCCCCAAGGCCGCCGGGGTCATCCACACGGACTTCGAGAAGGGCTTCATCCGGGCCGAGACGATCGCCTTTGATGACTTCGTCGAGTGCGGGGGCGAGAAGGGGGCCAAGGAGAAGGGGAAGATGCGCCTCGAGGGCAAGGAGTACGTCGTCAAGGACGCCGACGTGCTCATGTTCCGCTTCGCCAACTGACCCCGACGCCCCGCCTTGGCGCTCCACGGGGGGCGCTTGAACGCAGGATTCACCTACCCGTCCCTCCCCGCCCCGCCCTACGCCATGCCTGCCATCTCCTCCCCCACCCTCCTCGCCACCCTCGCGAGCGCCCCCCTCACGCCCGCCCCCTCCGCCGCCGTCCCCAGCCGCTCCCGGAACCCCGCCCCGTCGGCGAGCCACAGCAGCGCCCCTACCGCCGCGAACCCGTCCCAGGCCCGCTGGACCTCCTCCGTGCCCTGTGCTGCGTACACGGGGCCGGCCCCGGCGCCGCCCCAGTCCCCCCACTCGTCCCCCGCGGACGCGGGCGGGCCGTACAGGTCCACGAGCGTCTCGGCGGACCGCTCCAGCCGCTCCCACGTCGCGACCGCGTGGTCCCGCGCCCGCGGCCACGACGCCCGCGTCAGGCTGGCCAGCAGGGCCAGGGCGCCCGTGACGGTGGGGAGGTCACCCGCGCCCGTCCACTCGAGGGCGAGAGGGAGGACCCGGGCCGAGTGCCGCAGCGAGGCCCCACCCGCGCACTCGAGGAGCGTCGGGAGCGCCCGCAGCACTGCCCACCGGCGCTCGGGCTCAACGGACCCCCGCCCCCCCTCCTCGCACAGCAGCACGATGACCTCCTCCAACGCCCCGTGTCGCGGGTCCGCGCCGGCCTCCGCCACCGCCAGGGCCGCCAGCGCGGCCGCCGCCAGCGGGAACACCCGCGCAGGGGCACCCCGGGCCGCCCCCGCGACGTGGAACCGCAGCATCGCGGCGTAGGGCGCCAGCGCCGCCGGGGAGGCGTGGACGGCCGCGCGGTGCACCGCGGCCAGGGCCGGCCCGCGGACCGCCGGCAGCACGTCCATCAGGGCGCCCGCCAGGAGCGACGCCAGCGCCGGCAGCTCCCCCTCCAGCGACCCCCCCCCCTCCGCCCCCACCGCCAGCGCCACCCGAGCCAACTGGCGCGCCGCCAGCGCCCGGGCAAACTCCCCGGGACCGGCCCGGGGGTCGTACGACTCCGGGCGCGTCTCGTCCAGCCGGCCCCCGCCCGCCATGAGCGTGGCGCGCCACGAGGGCTGGCACAAGCGGAGCACCCGCGGGGCGTCCCAGGCCGGGGCGTCGCCGGGCGGGGCGTCGCCGGAGCAGGGGAAGAGGGCCTCGCACACTCGCGCGAAGGCGCCCAGGGGTGCGCCAGGCCGCGGAGTCCAGGGGCTCCCGAGGGCCGGGTGGGCCGCGTGCGTCGCTACGCACAGCGCGACCGCCGCGGCGCACTCCCTCGCCCGCTGCTCCTGCACCTCGCCCTCCGCCTCCTCCCCCGACAACTCGACCACCACCGGCCCGGGCCCCGCCGCCGCCGCCGCTGCCGCCGCCGCCCCGCCCTGGGGCGCCGCCGCGGCGGAGCGGACGAGGCCGCCCACGTACCGCTCCGACA
>Ga0181581_10004221_pt1 | contig 11244 bp, 7 predicted proteins | sample 071ome_22_FD_132433 | JGI IMG/M metagenome (GOLD analysis project Ga0181581, IMG submission 132433) | Coastal salt marsh microbial communities from the Groves Creek Marsh, Skidaway Island, Georgia - 071404AT metaG (megahit assembly) | ecosystem: Environmental > Aquatic > Marine > Intertidal zone...
CAACCTGCTGGTGGTGGATAGCGCCAGCGCCCCGAAAGCCGAGGAATTCCTCAATCTGCTGCGCGACACGCTGGGCTCGTTCCCCGTGTCGCTGCCCGACAGCAAGGTCGCGCCGTCCGCGGTCATGACGCGCTGGCTGAACAACGGCAAGGCCACCGACGGTTTCGTCATCAACGACGACTGTGAACTGGTCAGCCCCAAGGATGCCAGCAACGTGGTACGCCTGAAGGGCCAGGACCTGGACGGGGAAGAAGTAAAGGTTCACCTGGAGGCGGGCAAGCAGGCGCGCCACCTGGGCGTGGTCTGGAACAGCCAGGTCGGCTGCAACATCATGGAGGATCTCAGCATCAAGCGGCTGCGGTTCGAGAATATCCGCGAGGAATCCGAGGATTACGAGAACGAAACGCCGGCCGAAAAGTTCGACCAGGAGTTCGCCCTGATGACATTGCAGCTCAGCGATTTCCTAAAATCCCTGTTCACCGCCTTCGGCGGCCTGGAGGACCCGGGCAAGAAACTGCTGCCGGATAATAGAAAGAAGGAAGACTGATCGAATCAAGGGGGTCAGAGTAACTTGAAAATCAAGTTACTCTGACCCCCTTGATTTATGACCCCTTTATTTTTTACCTGCCGGCTGCCGCCCAGAGCTGGTCCTTCGTCTGCGGTTCGGCGCTGGAGTGCACGTTGATATAGCGGTCGAATTCGGTGACCCCGAGCCTGATCAGCGCCGGCACCAGGGCCTGCACGTGGTCGTTGCCCCTTTCACCCGGCGTGGGCAGGGAGAAGTCACCCTGGAACAGCACCCGCTCCTGCGGGAAATACGCCACCATCAGGCCGTTGGAATGCGGCGCAGGATAGATGTGCAGCATCTCCACGGTGTGGGTGCCGTCGGTGTAGGTCTTTCGGGTATCCACGGTTTCCACCCAGACCCGGTGCGGGTTTTGCGCCAGGGCGTCATCGAGCAGGGTGCGCGGCGTGTTGAGCGCGCGCTCGAAGAATTCGAGATTGTTGACCTGCGTGATCACCGTTGCGCCTTCAGCGACCGCCACCGGCAGGCCGGCGGTGTGGTCAGAATGCGGGTGGGTGTTCATGATGTAGCGGATTTCCTTGCCGGGCATCCTGCGCTTGGCTTCGGCGATGTAGGCCGCGATAGCTGCGTGGCTGGCGCCGGCCTCGAGCATCATGATGTGGTCGTCGAACTCGTAGAACAGCGAATCGTAACTGCCGCCTCCGCCGGTGGAGAAACGATACAGGTCGTTGCCGAGATCCTCGACCATCACTTCAACCTGGCCGCCACCGCCACCGAAGCCGCCGCCACCCTCGGCGGGCGCCGGGAGCAGGGAGGCGACGTTATTCATGTTGGCGCTCGCATTGGTGACCGACACCTGGAAATAGGGCCAGCCGCCGCGCTCCTGGGTGATGCTGGTGGGGGCCATGAAGCCGCCGAAGTCACGCCAGCCGGTGTACGAGGCGAAGACGTGCATGTCGCCCATCATGTTGTCGCCCACCCAGGTTTCCACGTGCTCGACAAGATTGTCGTCGTTGAGATAGCCGTTGATGACATAGCTGGCACCGGAAGGCGCCTTCACGTCAGGGCTCCAACTCAGCACGGTGTAGCTGTTGCCGTCGATGGCGCGCCGATTGACGCTTGCACCCTGTTCGGCCGCGCCTGCCAGGAAGCCCCAGGGCGTGATGTAGAACTCCAGGGAGTTGGCCCAGTTGCCGGACAGGGCGGACTGCTCCGCGGTGACCTGCTGGAAGAAGGTGCCGGGGCTGACCGTCGTGGAGCCACCGGGGCCGATGTTCAGCGTGTTGCCGGCGTGGCGCATCGCGGGCGCATTCAGGTCGATGACGCGCTGGTATTCCATGATCGGGCGCATCGGATCGTGGGTGTCTTCACAGATCATGTTGGTGGCATTGGCGCCGCACTGCTGGAAGGCGACGTTCTGCGCGGAACCGGACAGCATGACCGAATTGACGTTGCCCAGGGCGCGCCGGGCGTCGTTGACCAGGCCCCCGGCATCCTGTGCCGTGGCGGCGCAGCCGAACCCCAGAAAAATCGTTACTGCTATGGCCAGTTTCTTTATCATGTTAGTTTCCCCCTAGCGTAGTTATATATGTAGTTATATAAGTTGTTATGGAACGGGCAGCGAGTTCCGATTCTACCCACAGATGGACGGTGGATGGTATAGAAACCGGCTTCTCCATATACTTCAAAGGGACGATAAAGGGATAAAGGGATAAAAGGATAAAGGGCAGGCGGTTCGCCGGGCCGGAAAAATTCGCGATGTAGGCCGGATAAGGTCCGCAGGACCGCATCCGGCGTTTGCGGCGATATCCGACATCGCGACGTCAAAAAAATGGATTCAACGGGGGATGTGCAGATGAAGAAGCCAGGGGCCGGATTTGGCGCCATGATTATTTTCACTATGGCTTTGGTAAGCGCAGGCGCACTGGCACAACGCACGGCGGACATCGACTTCACCAGCGTCGGTCGCGGTGCGCCCCTCTCACCGGCCATACCGGGTCTCCTGCGCACGCCCCGGGAAGCACTGGAAAACTACCCGCCCGCCGAGTTCGATAACTATCCGGAACAATACTGGATGGTGGGTCCGTTCCGGGCAGCCACCCGCGCCAACGGCACCGGCACCGGCGACATTCAGGCATCGGCGACAAACGGTGAAGTGCCGGACGGAGTCACACCTTTGCCGGTGGATCTGTTCACCTCCGACGATTTCTACGCCGACCGGGCATTCTGGAGCGATCCCCGCTACTTTCGCTGCAATTCTTCCGAGGCCATCCAGGCGAGTTGGTCGTCGGGGCTGGTCGGGGACGACCCGCCACGCACGGCGGCCTGGGGCTACTGTGACCGGGATTATCCGCGCGAGGCCATCGTCAGTCCTTACGGCTTTGAAACCGCGCAGGCGCATTACGGGGCCTTGCTGGCGGAGACGACAGCCCGCGGCGGACCCACGCAGCATACATATGCGTCAGTCCCGGGTGACATGAACGGCCGCTTCGTATGGCCGCGCGGGCAGAACTGGAGCGCCGAGCTGTTCTGGAGCCAGGTGCCGACCGTGCTGTCGCTGATGACTGAGGAATACCAGACGCGCTTCGTGCAGGAGGCCTACCACCATGGCAACTCCAACGTGGCGCAGTGGCCGGCGCAGTTCTGCTGGCCGGAAGGTTTCATGCGCCGCTGGCATTACCACGGCGTCACCAACCAGCCGCACCAGGTGCTGGTAACGCCCGAGTTGGTGCAGTTCCTTGCCGGTGACGCCGACAACTTCATCACCAACATCCATATCGGCCGCTCCTTTAACATGGATGGCATCGTACCCCGCCTGGGTGCCGACGTACCGCGCTGGTACGGCGAGACCATCGGCTTCTGGGACGGCGAAGTGCTCATCACCTGGACCTCCAATATCCAGGGCTGGAAGGTGCATGGCGGCATGGAGTTTTCCAACAAGATGCAAGCCATCGAGATCTACACGCCTAACCGCGATGCCGATGGCAATCTCTACGGCATCAACCAGGAAGCTATCTTTTACGATCCCGACGCACTGGTGGAGCCCATCCGCATGGTGCGCAACCTGGAAAAGGTGGGCGGGCTCAACGATGGCGATCCCTACCAGTTCATCGAGTGCATCCCGACCATCTTCAATGTGAGTGGTGAGCCCACCCTGGTTGCCCCGGGTGAGGTCATCGACTACCAGGTGCCCGACATGTACGGCAGGCCATGGGCGCAGAACTGGGAGCGATTCCATGAGCAGGGCATGGAGGGGGTGCCCCAGGAGAGAGATATATTCAGTTTTGAATAAGGATGTGATTCACCATAATTTGCGCAATACCAAATTATTCCTTGCTGATAGTCCAGGTACAAAGAACAGATTCAATCACCACTTTACAATCAGCAAATTGAATCAGGTGGTATGAAAGTACTGGAGAGTGGCGCGCAATACTATAAAGCAGTTATTGCATCGTCAGGATTGAATTTCGTGCCGTGTATCCGGAGTATATTGCGACTGGCATTCTTGACGGAGCAATGAAACCATCCAGAATATCACGACCAGATGATATTGCCTGAAAATTTATAACCCTCGCCACGCAAGGTAACGATATGGTTGAAATTCGAGTACCTGCTTCTGAGCTTTTTCCTGATTTTGCCAATCAGTACATCAATGCTGCGGTCGAGTGGGGCCCAGTCCTTGCCCTTCATGAGATCCATGAGTTTATCCCTTGAAAGGACTTTGCCATCTGCACGCATAAGGATTTCAAGCAATTTCATTTCCTGTCCAGTAAGAGAAACGATTGTACCATCAGGAGCCGTAATGATGTGCTTGCCAAAATCACAGATCCAGCCTTCAAAGGTCGCAATGAGGAGTGAATTCAAGGTGGAATTATGGTTTGCCAGCGTTGCGGCAGGCGGTTTGGTTCGTCGTAATACGCTGCGGACTCGAGCAAGCAGTTCACGCAGCTCGAAAGGTTTAATTAAATAATCATCAGCACCGATTTCCAGGGCAACGACTTTGTCAATTTGTTCGTTACTGCCAGAGATGATAATGACGCCAATGTCATGATTGGCGCGTATGAATTGTGCAATTTCAAGCCCATGGCCATCGGGTAAAGACAAATCGAGAAGCACCAGGTCGGGCGTTGACTTTGCAAGCGCGATCATTGCTTCTGCATATGTCGCTGCCCCGGATGTCTTGAATTCAAAATTTTCAATAAACCGGGATATTGTCCTGATAATCCTGGGGTCATCATCAACAATCAGCAAGTTGCAAGGCATAATTAATTACTTTTAGTTACATTAAATTATAAATAGTTAAATTTGGTGCAGTTTAGCGTATTAAGTTGTGCCATAATATTTGCAGGAATATTTTTTGTAAATAAGGATTTAATGATTCGCCATGAAAATATTTAATGATAAAAAAAAAATAATTTTTCGCAGATTTGATTTTTTTACCAAAGTTATATTGGCCGCGGTTTTTGTTCTCGCTGTATCCATGTACTTCGAATTTAATGCTAGATATTTAAGCGAAGCATATGTTGGCTTTTTTCTCTGGGAATGGTTGGGAATAACGGCGCTTGTTACATTATTGGTGGCGCGACTATATATTGTTCGGTCAAATGCAAATGCCAAAAATCTGGTTGAGAGAGTCAAATCAAGACAATTAGAAATAAATAAAATCATTATAAATATGACAACAGGCCAGCTTGAGGGAAATGGCAGGCAATGGATTTTTGAGCGGATGCTTGATGGACTTTTGCAATTAACGGAAAGTGAATATGGATTTGTTGGCAAAGTTGTAGAAGAAAAGGGGGTGAAATTCCTGCGGACTTTTAGCATCACAGATATTGCCTGGAATGATGAGACCAGGGCTCTCTATAATTCTGAAGGGATGGAGTTGAGAAATCTGAAGACTTTATGGGGCGCAGTGATTACGCAGGATGGTGTTGTCATAAGTAATGATCCAGCCAATGACCCAAGGTCGGGAGGCATTCCTCATGGCCACCCCCCCATGAATTGTTTTTTGGGATTGCCGATTAAGTTTGCTGGTGAAGTAATAGCCGTTCTGGGAGTGGCGAACAAAGATGGCGGCTATAAAAATGAAGATGTAGATGAAATATCCACCTTTATTAATGCCTGCGGCATTGTCATTTGGGCAGAAGAATTAAAGCAATCTAACGAGTGGGCAAAAGAAGATTACATGAGGTTATTTGCTGCAGCGCCACAGATGGCTGTTTACGGTTTATATTCTGAAGAGAATCATACTTTGACCGACTGCAATGAATTGTTCTGTCAAAAAATGGGTTATTCCAAAGCAGAAATTTTGTCTTTGCCTGTTGAAGAATTGCTTACGCCTGATTCGTTGCATGAGGTAGAAGAGGATATCAGCCTGGGTGATGCCTGGAAAGGCTCTTATGAGGTGCCGCGAAATTGGATTAAGAGCGATGGCACCATTTTGATAACCATTGGATCCGTGGTTCCAGTCATTAGAAATGGAATAACAATAGGTTATCAGGGCACGTTTAGGGATGTAACAGAGATTGATTTACTGAGAAGTGAAACTGTAATGCTGAGTGCACAGCTTCAAAAAATCTTATCTTCTATGTCGGATGCGCTGCTGGTGATAGATCAGGAGGGGTTGATAGTTGAGGCAAATAAAGCTGCTGAACGAATTTTCAGGGTAAATTTTGCAGATAAAGAAAGAATGCATTTATCTGAATTCCTTTCGCCTGCAAGTCTTGAGTTATTAAATGACAAATACAAATTCCTGGGAAAGGAAGTCAAGGAAGAAGTGATTGTCTTTAATGAAAAAGTTGAGGGTTGTACGAGGGATCACAACAAAATATATCTGGATGTGAGTGTAAGCTCTACTCGATATGCCAATAAAGACTGTTACGCATTGGTAGCGCATGATATGACGTTATATGAAAAAACATTGGCAATAGCGGAAGCCAATGCCATAAAGGTCAAGAATCTTGCTACAAATCTTTCTGAATTCATTAGATCGGCCGCAGTACCGATTATTGGTATTGATCATAAAGGTAATATTAATGAATGGAATCGAAAAGCTGAGCAGACTTTGGGAGTTTCCAGGCAAGATGTCGTCGGCAAGAATTTGATGCAGCATTATGTTCCTGGTCACTACAAAGTTGAATTTGAGAATATATTAAAAAAAGCGCTTGAAGGCGAAGAAACTGAGAATTATGAAGTAGTGATTCCTGCTAAAGAAGAATTAAGCCTTGAAATGCTTTTGAATATAACGCCTAGATATAATTCATCAGGTACTATTTCAGGCGTAATTATTGCGTGCCAAGATATTTCAAAATTAAGACAAAAAGAACGAGAACTTGCCAGATCGGACAGGTTGGATAGCCTTGGAAAATTGACTGGCGGCATAGCGCATGATTTCAACAATCTGCTCGCGGTTATATCTGGAACATTGGAATATATGGATGAGTATATTCCTGTAAATTCAGTTGAATTTGAAGAATTACTTGAAGATGCAAAGTCGGCGGCAAAGGATGCTGCCGCGTTGACGCATGGCCTGCTGGCGTTTGCAAGGCAACAGCATTTTGAATTACAGGTTGTTGATTTAAGAGCAGGAGTCAAAAATTCAGTACGCCTTCTTAAACGCACTTTAAAAGATGGAATTGTTCTTAACCTGGAGTGCCAAAATAAACCCATAATGACTTTGCTGGATCCTGCCCAGCTAGAGAGCTGTATTATAAACCTGTGTGTGAATTCCCAGGATGCTATAGCTGGGAATGGAGTCATCAATATCGACGTTAAAGTTCAAGACAGGGCGTGGGTGGAAAAACGACTAGGTAAAAAATTGGATTATATGTCGTATGCCCAATTAATCGTTGAAGACAGCGGGAGCGGCATAGCCGATTCTGTCAAAAACAGGATCTTCGAGCCATTTTACACGACTAAAACGCACGGAGCTGGAACTGGATTAGGGCTAAGTATGGTGCATGGCTTTGTTGAACAATCAGGTGGATTTATGCATGCCTGCACTTCTGACACTCTTGGTGGGGCCAGATTTGAATTATATTTACCGATTAGTGAAATCAAACCCGCGCAATTAATAAATAGAAAAGATCGGGCCAAGATTGCTCTCGAGAATTATGTGATCATGCTTGTCGAGGATAACTATCGTTTAAGAAAAGTGGCAGCACGAACGTTGAAAAGACTTGGCATGCAGGTTATCGAGGCGGAAACAGCGGATGAAGCCTTGATAAAATTGGATGAAGTTTCGGTATGCGATATTTTGTTCAGTGATATTCAACTACCCGGTAAGTTAAATGGAAGACAACTGTCAAAATTGGCGAAAGACAAGTATCCGAAGATTAAAGTTCTTCTGACTTCAGGATATGAAGAATCCTGGGCACAGAATGGTGATGTTGAAAAAAATGGCGAAGTTCTGAAAAAGCCATACAGTAAAGCCGATCTAGAGAGGGCGTTAACAGCTATTTCCGATAACTGAAAAATTACAATTAGTCACAATGTGGTAAACGTCGCGTTACACAAAGCGGCTAATCTATAACCAAAGCTTACTGCTAATAAGGAGTTACATGTGAATGTGAAAGCTATGGTTATGGATGATGATCCAAGGGTGTGCAGAGCACTGAGCCGTGTCATTACTAAATCAGGTTTTGATGCTATTACATTGTCAGATCCGCAAAAATTCATGGCTACCTTGGCTAAGGAAAAGCCTGATTTATTATTTCTGGATCTAAACATGCCAAATGTAGATGGTGTCAAGTTGCTCAATGATATTCCGCTGGATTTTCCTATTGCGGTGCATATTATAAGCGGGGTGGATCCGTCTGTGCTGGCTAGTACATACAAAATGGACAGGGCCAGAAATGGGCTGGTCAAGGGAGTGATAACAAAGCCATTTGATTGGTCGAAAATCATCGAGCTATTGGTTTCGGCAAAGGTTGAGCTTGAAAGCGCTGGCTTTCTGAGAAATAGTGCATTATCGCCGAATGCGTATCCCAAACCTGCAATACCGATCACTGAGAAAGATCTGGATAATGCCATCAAAAATCTCCAAATCAAGATGAATTATCAGCCCAAGATTGCCCTTGATACTGGGAAAATAGTCGGTGTGGAAGCCCTTGCGCGCTGGATACACCCGACATTCGGCAATGTCCCCCCCATGCTGTTCATTCCTTTTGCGGAATCAAGCGGCCAGATACTGGAGCTGACAAAGTACCTTTTTAACTACGCAATTAGTGATTTTTCAATTTTAAAGAAAAGGTTTGGCGAGGATTTGAAGCTGGCATTCAATGTTTCAGCATGCATATTAGGCGAATCAACATTGCCGGACATCTTGGAACAATGTGTGGAAAAACATTCCTTGCAAGCTGGGAGTATTATTCTGGAAGTTACAGAAACGGCCAGTAGCCAGGATAAAGTCAAGACTATGGAGATATTGTCAAGGTTCAGGATTAAAGGCTTTGAACTGTCCATGGATGATTTTGGGACAGGATATTCCACGTTATTACAACTGCTGGATTATCCATTTTCCGAATTAAAAATAGATCGTAGCTTCATCATTGGATTGCAGGATAACAAAGATAGCGAGAGCAGGATAATCGTAGAGTCCACATTGAAGCTTGCTGAAAAATTCGGCTTGAAAACCGTTGCTGAAGGAATTGAGGATTCCGAAACCCTGAAATGGCTTGCAACCCATGGTTGCCGAGAAGGGCAGGGATATTTTATCAGTAAGCCACAAAGCATCATTAATCTCTTGAAGTGGTATGATGAATACACTGAAAAAAAGCGCAAAGAGAGTGAAACACACGCTACTTGAACTTGATGCGGCATAATCACACTGCCCGGCTCAATTCCAGGTTTTTCTAATGCCGTTTTCGGAATATTGAGCTGCATTTCCTGATTCAAAAATGCCTGATTGTCGATGATACCTTACGTTCGACAATCTGTAACCATTCCCTGCAAAAGCTATTATCAATGTTGCTGCTGGAAGCTTTTGTATGAAGCTGCTACTCAGTTGCTTCATTGCATATGATTGAAGCGTGCAAATTCAATTAATGTAACTCTGCATGTGAAGATAAAAATCTTGTAATTACCAATTATTACAAAAAATGTGTGCTGATTTCAGGGCGGGGTCACATATCATTTTTATCCTGATTCATTGATTGAAGAAGGAGAAATTGTTTTGACAAACAAAGATTATCAGGGCAGCGAGCAGAAAATATATCGCAACCCTTACGATAACGAAAAAGCAAGGATTGCTTATCTGCGTTATGCATATGCCTGCGCATTAGTCGTGATTGTCTGCATTAGTTGGGATTACTTATCCTGAATCCTAAATTCATTCAGCTGCGTTAAGGGTAATTTCCAAACATGATTTCTGATCTTTTCAATAAGCCAGCCCGTCTTTTGCTGCTCGTCGACTAGCTTAAACTTGTGATATGAACTATGGTTTTTGGTCTGGGTATATCTTCCTGGATTTTCATGGCTGGATGTGCGGCAGATGTATTGAAAATGGGAGGAGTCATTAGTACTCCCCAATAATATTTTCCACATGACATTGATAACGATGTGTTGTCCAGAATTCAGCGGCTGACGCCGGTATGAATCGCCCCTAGTTTGCTAGACACCTTTCAGTCATAGAAGATGACTATAGGAGAGGTGTTTATGAGTAGCAAGCGTTACCCTGAAGAATTCAAAATCGAAGCGGTCAAGCAGGTTACGGAGCGCGGCCATAGTGTTGCTGAAGTGGCCCAGAGGCTTGGAACAACGACCCACAGCATGTATGCCTGGTTGAAACAGTACGGCCCTCGTGCTGATGAGAATCAAGTCCACCGGAATGATCAGGCAGAGATCAAGCGGCTTCAGAAAGAACTGAAGCGAGTCACCGAAGAGCGAGACATTCTAAAAAAAGCCGCGGCGTACTTCGCCAATCACCCCGAGTGAGGTACGCCTTCATCCGAAATTACAGCGGCTTGTGGCCGATCCGCTGGCTCTGTGATCTGCTGGAAGTCCATCCTAGCGGTTATTACGCTTGGCGACAGCAACCCAAGTCCAGACGCCAGAGAGCCGATGATCGTCTGACAGGACTGATCAAGCAGTTCTGGCTGGAGTCTGGTGGTGTATATGGCTACCGGAAGATCCATGAGGATCTCCGGGAATATGGAGAGCGGTGTAGTCATAATCGCGTGTATCGGCTCATGCGGCTTACAGGGCTGAAGGCCCAGGTAGGCTACAGAAAACCCAGGCACAGAGGCGGAGCAGCCCATATCGTTGTTCCCAACCGACTACAGCGGCGGTTTGCCACCATGGCTCCGGATGACGCCTGGGTAACGGATATCACCCATATCCGTACCCATGAAGGCTGGTTATACCTTGCCGTGGTGGTTGACATGTTCTCTCGCAAGGTCGTGGGCTGGTCGATGCAATCCCGGATCACCAAAGAGCTGGTACGCAATGCCTTATTAATGGCTGTTTGGCGCAGAAATCCCAAATCCAAGGTGATGGTGCATTCTGATCAGGGCAGCCAGTACACCAGCCATGACTGGCAGTCCTTTTTAAGAGACAACAATCTGGAAGGGAGCATGAGCCGACGGGGCAACTGCCATGACAACGCGGTGGCAGAGAGCTTCTTCCAACTCCTGAAGCGGGAACGGATAAAGCGGAAAACCTATCCGACCAGAGAAGATGCCAGAACTGATGTGTTCGATTATATCGAGATGTTTTACAAC
>Ga0181581_10004222_pt1 | contig 11243 bp, 13 predicted proteins | sample 071ome_22_FD_132433 | JGI IMG/M metagenome (GOLD analysis project Ga0181581, IMG submission 132433) | Coastal salt marsh microbial communities from the Groves Creek Marsh, Skidaway Island, Georgia - 071404AT metaG (megahit assembly) | ecosystem: Environmental > Aquatic > Marine > Intertidal...
ACAAATGTACATTCTGTGCAGGCGGCCCTGAGGAAAATATGTCGGAAGTGGAATTCCAGAAATATGGACGCAACAGACTATCCGAAGGCAAATTGCCTATCTGTGCTGAAATGTGTTCCACCAAAGCGCTATTGGCAGGTGACGGAGACCAAGTCTCTAACATCTTCCGCGAGCGTGTGGTAGGACGCGGCTTTGGCTCAGGTGCTTGGGGATGGGGTACAGCCTACACCACCAAGAGCGGCTAAGGGTTCATGAACACATAGCTAGAGAAGGGGGAGAGACGCTAGACATTTTGTTATGGCTAAGTCTTTCCCCTTCTTTCATATGGCTTTGCTGGCAAAACACCGCTGGCCTATCTTCATGGTTTTATGAGGTATAGATGAAAAAATTTGTAATATTTACGCTATCGGCGTTGTTAATCTTGGGCACCTCTGCATGTCGCAAGGAAGAACAGAACAGAATAACTTTGTATCAGAAAGGAACCTATCTGGGTAAAGCTGATACAGGACTTACAGATGATGCCATCCGCAATCTTGCTAATCATACAAGACAGCAGGCTGCGTGGTAACATCATACATCATTGCCCTGACTAGTGCAGGTGCAGATTATTTATGCCAATGTGGAAAAGAAATATTCCCCATCGAAGGCAAATAAAACGGGAGTAAATAGAGATGAAAGCGCAACCATCTAAAATGCCGAATTGGGGTGTTGTGATGCTGGTGTTGACTGTTTTAAGTCTCAATATTGCATTCTTACATAGCCCTGCGATTGCCCAGACCTCTGGTGAGGTGCCCGGTCAGTCACTTGGTCTCAATTCTGATGCCGATTTATGGCGGTTTATCAGACAGGGAAATTCTGGAAATATTTCAATGAAAAATGAACTGGCTGCCGTCATGATCCAGTCCGAAGGAGATAACTGGCGTGCCGTTCGAAACGGTCCTATATCATTATATGGCGCGGCAGGCGTATTGGGCATGACCTTCCTGCTTGCGATTTTTTATAGCTGGCGTGGGCGAATTAAAATTGAAGCAGGTGCTTCTGGCAAAACCATTGTACGGTTTGGCCCTATCGACAGATTTGCTCACTGGCTGATGGCTGGCTCGTTTGTCGTATTGGCACTTACTGGATTAAATCTGTTATATGGCCGCTATATTATCTTGCCGATTATCGGGCCTGAAGCCTTTAGCCTGATCACAACGGCTGGAAAATTCGCCCATAATTATCTGGCCTTTGCCTTTATGGCAGGGCTTGCATTATCATTTCTACTTTGGGTGCGGCACAATATCCCCTCAAAGATTGATATTGACTGGCTAAAAGCAGGGGGCGGTATCTTTGTTAAAGGAGCGCATCCTCCCGCCCGCAAATTTAATGCTGGCCAGAAAATGATTTTCTGGATTGTAATGATCGGCGGCTTTTCAGTATCACTGAGCGGTATTGCATTGATGTTTCCGTTCCAGACAGCCATGTTTGCAAAAACGTTTGGTATCTTGAACGTGATTGGCTTTGATTTGCCAACTACCCTAACAGCTCTTCAGGAACAGCAGTTAAACCAGCTTTGGCATGGTATTGTATCGCTTGTTCTGATGACCATTATTCTGGCGCATATCTATATTGGCTCTGTTGGTATGGAAGGCGCGCTAGATGCAATGAATTCAGGCGAGGTTGATAGAAACTGGGCGAAAGAGCATCATAATTTGTGGGTAGAAGAGGTCGATGCTGAAGCGAAATCTTCACGCAAGACAGCGCCTGCTGAATAAGAACAGACAAAAAGGGGCATTACTAGCACAATGCCCCTTTTATGTAATGTAGTGTTTCGATGCAGTTTCGCTATCTGTGGAATAATAGAGTAGATGCTATCACAATAGCCAGAGTATCTTTATTGGCGTTACATGCCATACCGCGCTATCTGGCATCTGTGATTTTGTATCTTCTGATGATGGCTGGCCTGTTAGTGCCATTTTCATCTGGTGCGTTGGCAATTGAAGAATATACCGCACATGGCGGGCCTGTTAAACATCTTGATTTGTCAGCAGATGGCGCATTGATGGTTAGTGCCAGCTTTGATTATTCTGCGGTATTGTGGCGGCTGCCTGAATATACTGAGCTAGCCAGTCTAATCGGGCATGATGCGGCGGTGAATATCGCACGCTTCTCATTAGACGGGAAATGGCTGGTGACAGGCGGAGATGATAATCAGGTGCTGTTATGGCATCTCGATAGCCTGCTTGACAATCCGGACGATATCGAGCCTGTCAAACTCACTGGTCATAAAGGCAAGGTGGTCGGGCTGAATTTTTCACAAGATAGCAGATTTCTGATTTCGTCTAGCTGGGACGGAACGGTGATTGTGTGGGATATCATGTCGGCGGCTTATGGCGGTGATGGCGTGCGAATGCGTCTGGAAGGCCATGAAGGTCCGGTAAATGCTGCCGCTTTTTCTGATAATGGCGACTATGTATATACCGCCGGCTATGATGGCCATATTCGGTATTGGCGTCTTTCGGACAAAACATTTTTGCGCTCCATCATCAAAAATGGCTGGGGTGTAAATGTGATGTATGTTGACGAAAGCGCTGAGCTGATTGCCTATGGCACGACAGATGGCGCAATGGTGATACATGATTTAGCCACAGATGCCGAACTGGTGCGGATGGGTGATGAACGTGTGCCAGTATTATCTGTTGCAATTTCACCAGATAAATCCCAAATCGGTTTTGGGAATGCAAAAGGGATGGTTAAAATCATAAATCTTGCAGATATGAGCCTGTTACGCGACTTTAAGGCGGCGAATGGGCCTATCTGGTCCTTATTGCTGATGCCACAGCAAGGCGATATGGTTGTAGCAAGTCTTGATGATTTTATCTCGAAATGGCAGATTCAGGATTTCCCTCCTGAAATACTAGACAGTCCCGGACCATCTCGGCGCTTTCACCCCACTGCCGAAATCAGCAATGGCGAACGTCAATTTGCCCGAAAATGTTCTGTATGTCATACGCTTGAAGCTGATGGGCGCAGGCGCGCAGGGCCAACTCTATTTGGCCTGTTTGGCCGCAAGGCAGGCAGTCTGCCCGATTATCCGTATTCGCAAGCGCTGCTTGATTCAGATATTATCTGGTCAGCAGATACCGTAGCCAGATTATTCACAGATGGTCCTGATGTTGTGACGCCCGGCACGAAAATGCCGATCCAGCGGATGAAAAATAAACAGGACAGAGATGATCTGATTGCGTTTCTTGAAAAAGTAACTCAAAAACATTGAAGATAATCATTACGTAGGAGAGAAAAATGAAAATATTTTTAATCAGCTCGGTTGTAGCTATTTTAATTGGTGTCGGTGGATATTTTGCCCTTACCTCTCTGGGGACAGATTCTGCCTCAGTATATTCAGGTGCTGCTGTCAGGTTGTGAGACACAGAATTCTGTTAGAAAAGTCTCTAAAATTAGGCGGTATCGGTGTGATCATCATGTTCTGGATGGCGACCGCTAGCGCATTTGCAGATCATGGCCCGCATAGCTATCAGGCTATTGCCAGTTCAGTTGTTAAAATTCTGCCTAGCTGGCCCGGATATAGCCGTCCGGGCTTTGGTGCGCCCGATGGCACAGCCCCCGAAGGTAGCGGGTTCTATCTTGCGCCTGAATTACAAGCAGGGGTAGCTACCCGCTTCATCATCACCTCAGCACATGTTGTAAAAAATGCTGAGCGGATAGAAATTGAAACTCCTGACAATCGGGAAGATGCGCAATTGGTGCTGTTTGACGAGGCACGGGATATAGCGATTCTCAAAGGCAAAAGCACAGGACCGTCAGTTGCCATAAAAACTGTAATACCGCCAGAAATTGGTAGCCATATATGTGTGCTTGGAAATCCGTTCGGGCTAGGTAATAGTTTTTCATGCGGGGTTGTTTCTGCTGTAAACAGACAGGCAGGTTTTCAGCAAATTGAAGATTTTATCCAGATAGATGCGGCTGTAAATCCGGGCATGTCTGGAGGTGCGCTGATTAATGCTGAAGGTGATTTGCTGGGGATGGTAAATGCTATTTTCACAAAGCAAGCAGATATTGATGCAGGGGTGAATTTTGCCATTTCAAATAATTTGCTTTTGCAAGCAGTTGGGAATAGCAATTCTGGCTTCTGTCTGGCTGAAAAACGATCTGAACTTTTGACAAATTGTGCTGTTTCTCTAAACTAGACTTTCGCATTGATTAGGCTATCTTGTAAGGATAGCCGATTAGATTGCAGGAACTGCGTCTAAACACAAACAAAAAAGGGTGTTATGACTGAAAGCCAATTAATTGATCCCTTTGGACGCACTGTCGATTATATCCGTATGTCGGTGACAGACAGGTGCGATTTCAGGTGCGTATATTGCATGGCAGAAGAAATGACCTTTCTGCCTAAATCCGATTTATTGACCATTGAAGAGCTAGAAATTGTAGCCCGCCGCTTTATGGCGATGGGCACAAAAAAGATCAGACTTACCGGCGGCGAGCCACTGGTGCGGCGCAATATTATCCAGCTTATCCGCAATCTGGGTGCTGAGGTTAAAGCAGGCCAGCTTGACGAGCTGACCATCACAACCAATGGCTCACAGCTATCAAAAATGGCAGATGATCTGGCAAATGCCGGTGTGAGGCGGATTAATGTATCGATAGATACGCTTGATACGGATAAATTCAAGCTGATTACCCGCTGGGGCGATCTAGACAAGGTGCTTGAGGGTCTTCATGCCGCACAACAGGCAGGCTTGCAGATAAAGCTGAATGCGGTTGCGCTGAAAGGTGTGAATGATGACGAGCTAGGCGATATGGTTAGCTGGTGCGGTGATCGGGGCTATGATATGACCATCATCGAGGTGATGCCGATGGGTGATATTGGCAACGAGAACAGAATTGGGCAATATATGCCAGTTTCTGTGGTGCGTAGCCGACTTTCAAAACGTTTTACCCTGATCGATTCTGCCCATAAATCAGCCGGACCGGCACGCTATGTAGAGGTTCAGGAGACAGGCCGGAAACTTGGTTTCATCACGCCCATGACTCATAATTTCTGCGAAAGCTGTAATCGGGTGCGGATTACCTGTACTGGCCAGCTTTATATGTGTCTTGGTCAGGAAGATAATGCAAATCTGTCTCATGCCTTGCGCACTGGCGGTGAAGCTGGTCTGGATGAAGCGATTATCGAAGCGATTGGCCGCAAACCAAAAGGGCATGATTTTGTGATTAGCCGGCGTGTTGATAATGTTGCGGTGGGCAGGCATATGAACGTCACCGGAGGCTAAGGCGATGACACAGCCTATCCTGTTTGGTTTGGCGGGGTGGTCAGGGTCTGGCAAGACCACCATTGCAGAACAGCTCATTACCTTATTTTCAAAGCAAGGGCTTGCAGTTGGCACGATTAAGCATGCCCATCACGAATTTGATGCAGATGTAAAAGGCAAAGATAGCTGGCGCCACCGTCAGGCAGGGGCTGTGAATGTGATTGTATCTTCTGATATCCGAACAGCCCAATTTAGTGAACATGCGAACCAGCCACCGCCCTCTCTTGATGAGCTTCTGGCGCGTTCACAACATCTGGATATTGTGCTGGTTGAGGGGTTTAAACGCGAAGCTGTGCCCAAAATTGAAATCTGGCGTTCAGAAAATGATAAGCCCTATCTATTTCCAGATGATGCGCAAATAAAGGCATTTGCCTCACCATCGCCAGTTTCAGATTGCGTATTACCCCAGCTTGATTTGAATAATGCGGCAGAAATTGCAGAATTTGTGTTGTCCTCCAATCTGTTTTTAAGAGGCTAGTCAATGGCTCACCCTGTATTAACAGCGCTTGAGACAGCCCAGCATAAGCTGTTTACTGCAGCTCAACAGGCCGCGCGACAGGCACAATGCCGGCTCAACCTGTCTCAGGCTGATGGCTATATCATTGCAGAAGATGCAATCAGCCCACATGATTTGCCGCCAAACCCGACCAGTGCGGTTGACGGTTTTGCTATCTATTCCCAGACGCATGCACAGAACCCCAAAACGATTTTCAAAATTGTTGGCACCGCACGCGCAGGCCACCCATTTAATGGTGTCATCCAGCCAGATGAAGCGGTGCGCATCTATACAGGGGCAGTGATGCCCACTGGTCCGGACTGTGTGCTGATGCATGAAGATTGCCAGATAGATGGTGACAGGCTTGCCTCTGATCTGGTGCTTTCGGCACATACTAATGTCAGACCGCAAGGCGAGAATGTTGCCAAAGGTGAGGTGCTTGTTGCCAAAGGACAGCGTCTGACAGCCTCTGCGATTGGACAGTTAAGTGCCGGAGGGATTGCTGATATTTCCTGTTATCAGCCGCTTCGTGCCACCATTCTTAGCATGGGGGACGAGATCATTCCGGCTGGCAGGGCTGAACTGGCAACAGGGCAGATTTTTGATAGTAACCGGCCGATGCTTTCCAGCCTGGTACGCCAGAATAATGTGAGCCAGATAGATGGCGGTATTGTTGCCGATAAAAAGGGAGCACTTGTCGCCGCCTATAAACAGGCGCTAAGCCAGAGTGATATTGTGATTTCATCAGCAGGCGCGTCTGATGGGGTGGAAGATCACACGCAAGCTGCACTGGCAGAAATTGGCGCAGAAGTGCTATTCTGGCGGCTTGCAATCAAACCCGGACGACCTGTATGTGTTGCACAATATGGCGATAAATTTATTTTCTGTCTGCCGGGCAACCCTGTGGCGGTATTTGTCTGTTTCATGCTGCTTGTGCGCCCTGTGATTGATATCCTGTCAGGCGGCAAGGCGCGCGCATTGCTAAAACTGCCGGTAAAGGCTAATTTTAGCTATAAAAAACGAAAAGGACGGATAGAATTTGTGCGCTGTAAGCTCATGGCCGGTCCAGATGGCCAGCTTGAAGCACATATTCATGGCCGCAAGGGGGCAGGTGTTATTTCTTCGTTATTAGGGGCAGATGGGCTGATTGAAATTCCCATTGATGCTGAATATATAGATAGTGGTACGATGCTGAACTTTATTCCTTTCGCAGAAGGTGGGCTATGAAGATACGATATTTCGCATGGATGAGAGAACATACAGGCGTTTCATCTGAAGAGCTGGTCCTGCCTGCTGAGATTAATACAGTCGGCCAGCTTGCAGAACATCTAAAAGCAATGTCAGATGGGCATAAAATCGCACTTCGGAACATGAAAACAGTGCGGGTGGCGGTAAACCAGAAATATGCCCAACTTGATAGCCAGATTTCAGATCATGATGAAGTAGCGTTTTTTCCGCCTGTAACAGGAGGCTAGGGCTGATGGGCAAGGTAATTGTTACAGAAGATGATTTTGATATTGCTCAGGAGATGGCCTCGCTGAAACAAAGCGGCGTAGGGGCCATTGCCAGCTTTGTCGGTATTGTGCGTGATCATGCAGATGGCCCGTCTTTGATAGCCATGACGCTTGAACATTATGAAGGCATGACCGAACAGGAAATCAGCAGCATTATTGATATTGCCTGTGATAGATGGCCGCTTGCAGATGTCACGGTGATTCACAGGATTGGCAGATTGCTACCGCATGAAAATATTGTATTTGTCGGTACTGCTTCAGCGCATCGTGAAGCTGCATTTGAAAGCGCACATTTCATCATGGATTACCTGAAAACCAGCGCACCATTCTGGAAACAGGAAGAAACAGAAGCAGGTGCTAGCTGGGTAGATGCGCGCGATTCAGATGATACTGCACTAGAAAAATGGCGCTAGAAAGAATGGCGCTGGGCAGGTGACAATCGCCTGTTTCATTGCCCTGCATGAAAGCCTCTAGAAAGGCGAATGGCGCAGAATATCTCTGTTAACATCGGTGATATTTCTGTGTCCACATAGCGCCATTGTCATATCAAGCTCTTTATGAAGGATTTCAAGCGCCTTATCGACACCAGCTCTGCCGGCAGCCCCTAGCCCATATAAAAATGCGCGTCCGATAAGGGTGGCTTTAGCGCCAAGCGCATAGGCTTTCAGCACATCCTGACCTGATCTGATGCCGCCATCCATCCAGACTTCAATATCCTTGCCAACAGCCTCTGCAATTTCCGGCAGAAGCGCGATGGAACTATCAGCACCATCTAGCTGACGGCCACCATGATTGGACACAATCAGCGCATCCGCACCTGATTTTACGGCCATTTTAGCATCTTCAACATCCATGATGCCCTTGATGATAAATTTACCGCCCCACCAATCCTTGATACGCGCAACATCATCCCAGTCAAGCTGCAGGTCAAACTGCTCGCCGACCCATGCTGAAAGCTTGCTCATATCGGAAACACCGTCAACATGGCCAACAATATTGCCAAAATTTCGGCGGGGAGTGCCAAGCATGCCCAGACACCATTTGGGGCGCATAGCCATATTCAGAATATTTTTCAGGGTAAGTTTTGGCGGGGCAGTTAGCCCGTTCTTAATATCTTTATGTCGCTGTCCCATAATTTGAAGATCAAGGGTAAGCATCAGGGCAGAACAGCCAGCAGCCTTTGCGCGATCAACAAGGCGTTTGGAAAAATCATGATCCTTCATCACATAAAGCTGAAACCAGAATGGTGCCTGTGTGCTATTGGCAACATCTTCAATTGAACTAATGGCCATTGTTGACAGGGTGAAGGGGATATTAAATGCTTCTGCGGCCTGAGCGGCCAGAATCTCTCCATCTGCATGCTGCATTCCGGTAATGCCTGTCGGGGCAATCGCAACAGGCATATGGTGGCGCTGTCCCAGAATATCCACTGCTGTTGAACGGTTCGACATATCTACCGCAACACGCTGACGAAAGGTGATTTTTGCAAAATCATCACAATTTGCCCTGAATGTAGTTTCAGTCCATGACCCTGATTCCATATAATCATAGAACATGGTTGGCACACGCCGTTTGGCAATCTGGCGCAATTCGTCAATCGTTGTTACAGATGAAAGCGACCCCATCATGACCCCCTGAATTCGCTACATTATATTAGAGCTATATGTTTACGTGGTATTGGCAGATTTTACCAGTGCCAAAAATAGAGTTTTTCTGCTAGTTATGGAAATCAGCAAGGTATGTGATTATTATTCTTTTTGACAGCTTCACACCTGAGGCAGAGGGAAAAACCTATGAGTCAGCCAGCAATTGTAATTATCGGGGCAAGCCATGCAGGTATTTCATGTGCAGAAAAGCTCAGGCAATTTGGCTATCAGGGCAGTCTGATTATGCTGGACAGGATCGCAGATATGCCATATCAGCGCCCACCTCTGTCAAAAACCTATCTCAGTGCTGGCAAGGATGCTGAAGACGGATTTTATTTGCGCCCGAAAGAATGGTTCGATAGCCAGAATATCACGCTGATCACGGGTGTTGAGGTAACATCGGTAAATCCGGCCGAACGTCAGATCATCACGCATGATGGGCAAATTTTTGATTATCGCAAGCTCATTCTTGCAACAGGGGCAGCACCACGCAGGCTCAAAGATGAGATACACCAGCTTGAAGGTGTAAAATATTTGCGCACAGTCGAAGATGCCCGCCAGATTAAATCACTGCTGAAAAATGGCATGAACGGAAAGAAAATACGCTCAGTTGCGATCATTGGCGGGGGGTATATCGGGCTTGAAATAGCGGCCAGTTTGCGTAAAGAAAATGTAGATGTCCATCTGGTAGAAATGGCAGATAGGGTGCTTGCCCGTGTTGCCAGCACGCCATTGTCGCGCTATTGCGAGGCGTTGCACCAGCAACATGGCGTAACAGTGGTTACACAAGATGGGCTTGCAGATATCATATCAGATGCAGGACAGCTTAGTGCGGTAAGCCTGTCATCTGGCCATAGGATTTCAGCCCAGCTCATGATTGTTGGCATCGGGGTGTATCCTGAAACCAGCCTTGCCGGTGATGCAGGTCTGATGATAGATAATGGGGTGGTGGTGTCAGCAGACTATGCTAGCGCCAATCCTGATATGTATGCGATAGGGGATGTTGCACGTGCGCCTGAACATGCGCCTATCAGGGTTGAATCAGTGCATCATGCGCAATTTAGCGCAATGCGGGCGGCGGCCCATATCTGTGATGCCCAGCCAGCAAAAACAGAAGCTTGGTGGTTCTGGTCTGACCAGTATGATGTCAAATTCCAGATGGCCGGATTACTACCTGCCTCTGATCAGGGGCTGGTGCACATTACCAGAAAAGGCAGGAAGGCAGATTCCCTGTCCGTATGGAGCTTTCATCATGGACAGCTTGTCTGTGTGGAGGCGGCAAATAATGCACAAGCCTATATGATCGGAAAATTCTGTCTTGAAAATCAGGTTAATCCAGATCCAGCTGATCTGGAAAATGATGATTTTGAGCTAAAATCCCTGATGAAACGCTAGTTATAGGAAAGATATTCCTTGCCAGCCTCTGAGGTAGGTGATGAGAAGAAATGTTCTTTTTCTGCATATTCTGCTACCCGCCCCCGACGCATCAGAATAATGTAATCCGCCAGCTTTTGTGCCTGATTTTTATTATGACAGCTCATGATGATGGTCATGCCTGCATCTCTGGCACCTAGCAATTCAGATTCCACAAAATCAATGGCTTCAAAATCAAGATTGGCACATGGCTCGTCAAGAAATAGCAAGTCAGGCTGAGTTGCCAGTGCCGCTATCAAAGATAATTTTTGTTGCTCTCCTCCGGATAGCAGGCGTGCAGGCGTGTTAACTCTTCCGGTCAGGCCGGCTTTATGAAACCAGTCCTGCTTTTTATGGGGCAGGCAAGCAGGGCACACAAAATCAAAATATTGGCTTGCTGTCCGCCGAAGCATAACAGGTTTTTGAAACACCATTTTTTGTCCAGCCCGCCCAATTGTTCTGATTTCACCAGCCGATGGCTCAAGCAGACCGTGCAATACCTGCATTAACAGGGTTTTTCCAGCGCCATTATGGCCAAGCAGCATGGTTATCATGCCAGAGGCAATCGATAGATTGATATCTTTCAGCAATGCCTGACCAGACCTCTCAAAGGTTATGTTGCGGGCTGTAATCAGCTCATTTTTTGCAATTTTCTGTTTACCCATTAGTGGCCTCTTTCAGCACAGACTGGCTCAGCATGTGGCTAAATAGGTTAATCAGCAATGCAATCAGCATCAGCACAATCCCTAATGCAAGCGCAAAGGCAATATTGCCTTTTGATGTTTCAAGGGCGATAGATGATGTCATGACCCTAGTAAGATATTTGATATTGCCCCCTACAAGAATAACAGCGCAA
>Ga0181581_10004223_pt1 | contig 11242 bp, 9 predicted proteins | sample 071ome_22_FD_132433 | JGI IMG/M metagenome (GOLD analysis project Ga0181581, IMG submission 132433) | Coastal salt marsh microbial communities from the Groves Creek Marsh, Skidaway Island, Georgia - 071404AT metaG (megahit assembly) | ecosystem: Environmental > Aquatic > Marine > Intertidal zone...
AGACAGAATCTTTCTGGAGTACAGGTCAATTATGGCACTCAGATAGACGTACCCATCCTTGTGTCTCTTTTTGGTAGAAGGTCGATAGTAGCTTGAGCGATGAACTCCCAAAATCTCACATTGCTTCCTTACAGACAGAACGGGATTGTCTGGGTCAATCATCTCAATGCGCTCTTCTAATCTTCTAACCCTAGTTTTTTTTGAGAAAATCGCTTTCTACTTTAAACTGACCAATCTGCTTGAACAGCTGATCTGGATCCTGCTCAGAATCTGACTTTCTATTCTTGGATTTTCGTTTATCAACAAAGATTCCGACTCACTCAGAAATTGCTTTTTCCAAGCCCTAATCATGTTCGGGTGAACTTCAAATTGAGTCGACAACTCACTAATAGACTTTTCTTCACGAATCGCCTCGATTGCCACCTTGGCCTTGAATGCCGCTGAAAATGTTTTTCTCTTACTTCCTATTTCTTTCCTCCTATTACTAATATAACCGGAGAAACACCTTATTGCCTGATCCGAAATTCTCAACAACTATAGTAAAGAACCATATGATGTCGTGCTCCCCCTTTCTAAGCTAGAGTTTCACCTTGTTGAAATCACTGATGAATTGAAGAAATAGTGAGCCTGGCACCTCAACTTGACCCAACCAGGCTAATAGAGGAGTCATGACATAATGCTTGAGTTATGCCGCCTGGAACGAAGTGAAGGCTGCATCAACTGGTCATTATGTCTGACGACGATCCCACCAATGCCAAACAAGCCCTGACAACAAAAGCCTTTCAACGAGCGCTTTTCGCGAAGCCATAAACGTAGGATCCCAAACCTTTGATCCATCTCCAACCTCAACCCACCCATCCCAAACAAACCCTGGCAAAAAACCAGCATCTAGCGCAATCCAGCGAAGCGAGCGATTGCAAGATCCCGGGTCTTGCTCCAATCCTAACCCCTCCCCATCATCCTCAACTAACCAACCAAAGAACCGGTGCCCCGCTCAAACCATACCTATCGGGCATAAACAACCCACCATCCCGAACCCCCGCGCATCCGACGGATTAGATCGGCCAGTAAGGAAAAATCCGGAAGAGATGAGTTTTCAGAGCACAGAAAAACGGGCCTTCACGGAGCTCGTACTGGCAGCGCCAATTCGAGATTCGGGAAGACCCGTTTTTCAAAGCTATGGAAGCTCAGATCGACTGATTTTTCCTTACTGGCCGATCTTTTCAGAGATCCAACTGTCGTACTGGGTTACGCGAGAGTAAACACCAAACCCCTTAGGCTTGGCACAACCAATACCCCAGCTCACAACACCGGCTTGAATCCAGCTTCCATCTTCACCCTTAACGATGAGAGGACCACCTGAATCACCCTGGCAAGAGTCTTTTCCACCTTCAACAAAACCAGCACAGATCATGTTGTCAGTAATAGAGATATCAAACCATGGAGGAGCTATCTCACTAATGGAGCTTTCACAAAGCTGGCGATTCACCAAAGGCACATCCACTTCCTGAAGGACTTCTGGACTTGTAAATCCACCCTGACCGCTACCCTTGGTGTTACCCCAGCCAATCACAGTGGAGACGAGACCATCAGCATCATGAGCGTCAGCAGTTGCCAAAGTCACAGGCTCGATTCCAGTCACAGGTGCGTTCAATTCGATCAATGCGATATCGTTATCCAGCGTATCATCATCATAGTCAGCGTGACTGATGATTTGCTTCACGCTAATTCTTTGGCCATCTTCTTCATTGCTGAGATTGTAGCCACCGATGAAAGCGTCAATATCTTCAGGGTCACTGGTTCCTCCACCCCATGTTGCTACACAGTGCGCTGCTGTAAGAACCCAGGTTGGTCGAATAAGACTGCCTCCGCAGAACTGACCGGATTTGATTGGGTCACCAGCATCTACCAAAGCTACGATGAAAGGATATTCACCTTCATCTGCGTCTTGACCACCAACGATACGGTTAAACATTGCAGGTACCGAAATTGGTGTGCTTTGCAAAGCTTTACGGAAGTCCTTCACTTTTGAAACTTCTCCATCCATAGCGATAGCGCTTCCCAGCACTGCGAAACCAGTTAAGATAGTCAAAATTTGACGCTTCATTTTCTATATTCCTTTTGAATCAATACTAATTGTTGGTCAAAATTTTAGGAAGCCTGGAAAAAGCGTCAAGGGTCAAACTAGTTTGCGCACCCATTTTTTTGATCTGTGCCTTCTACTGAGGAGTATTGTCTTCAAGACCCACTCCAGTTGAATCATCAAATAGGGAATTACCGGAGGGAAGTAAAAATACAGGGCTGCCAGCAGGCAGGCGGGAACGCTGAAGAAGTACATGAGTCCCAGCTCAACTGCCGCACTGTAGGCATGATCCCCGCCAGAGCGCAGGATTCCAATAAGCACAACCATTCCCAAGGACTTTATTGGCAGAACCAGACAGTGAACTCCCAGCAGTTGAATAAACAATATTGCGTCAAAATAATTGATCGAGTAAACCCAGAATACAACTGGTGTTACCAAAAATAGCAGCAAAATGACCCAAATGCTGTGTTTCAGGCAGGATTTCATGCATTGACGGGAGCGTATCCAGGCTCTGTTTAGTTTTTCATTTCCCAGGTCCTGCCCAATAAGTGTCCCTGCTGACCAGCTCAGAGCCATTAAAACCGAGTCTGCCATTCGATCCATTAGATAGATCAAGTTGTAGATGGCCAGCACTTCCGAGCCATAGCTTGAGAAAGATCGGGCATACAGAAAGATTGCCAATGACCATAGGATGTCCTGAAAGATGAGTATTTTGGCATAACGAATCAACTGCTCTTTCAAATCCTTGCGGATTGTCCCTTTCGTGAATAGAGGCAGGCTAAAAGGAAGAAGATCCTTCTTTGCGCAAAGCGCCAGAATAAAAAGAACTCCAATCATTCGCGATACGGATGTTGCAAAGCCTGCACCGAAAGCACCCCAGTTGGGAAAGGCTCCCAGTCCAAAGATCAGGCAAGCGTTCAAGATTGTGTTGAGGGCCAGGACCAGACCTTTCATTTTCAGCTCCAGGGCATTTAAAGCCGCCGCTCTTAAAGCACTTTCCAATACGATAGAAGCCCCCAGGAAGGGAAGCGACCAGCATAGCCCCCTGGCATAATCCATGGCCGCCTTCTGGCTGGCGTGGTCCAATTCATAACTTTGACAGGCCCATTGAGCGAGGAAGTAGAATAACGGAATCAGGAGTAGACCCAGTAAAAAACAGATTTGAAATCCTCTGGTGACGAGTGTGTCATATTCCTGCTTTTCTTTTGAGCCATAGAGTTGGGTTAGTAAGGGAAACAGAGAAAAAGCGAAAGCCACAAAAATCATCATGAAGATTAGGTATAGGGAGTTCATCAAACCCACGCCAGCTACGGCAAACAAGCCACGCTGTCCCACCATCATCAAGTCAATGTGTTGGAGGGATAACTGAAACAGGTTTTGCAGAATCAGGGGAAAACTCAGCTCCCAATATCGTTTCTTGAAAGAAACTTTTTTCACTTTTCTTGAATTCATGCTGGAAATGACTAGAATGTCTGCTATCTCAAGGTATCACAGCCGGAGGACAACAAGAGAATTCTGCAGGAGGACTACATGGCGAAAATGGGACGAATCGTAACGATGAAGCTCGGCAAGATTGATAAAAAGGCTATGGTTCGCTTTCTGGATGAATCTCTAAAGGGAATGGACGGCCAAAAGGAGTCCTTCAATCCCAAAGAGTTTGAAGTGGCTCGCAAGACTTTGCGCGGCATTCAGAAGAAGGTTCGCAAGTGTGAACCCAATGAAGAATTCAATTTATCTCAACAAGAATATGACTATCTTCGTATGAGTCTGGACAAGATCGTTGAGTACAACCAGAGTGCTTTTGACAATATGTTCTTTCTCAAGCGCTGGTTTTACAAACTGATGGCCAAAAACTACGAGCATCTAGCTCAAGTGGTGAAGCGCAAGCGAAGCTAGTAAAAACCCTGCTAAAGGCTTCCCTTCAAATAGTTGGAAGTACCGTCCCGTTATTCACTCAGGAATTCGTTGAGACCCCGTGAGGAATCACAGAGGCTCTCTTTGAATTCAAAGGCAATTATTCGTGCAGACTTTCAAAGTTGCTGCTGGGCTCGTAGATTTGCTGGAGAACTTCATCGAACTTTCCGTTTTTACTGAATTCCAGCTTTTTGTAGAAGTTCAGATATCGCTTGTAGTTCTTTTTCTTGGGCCAGAACACCCCGAAACTGTGATGATTGTAGGCATCACCTGAGCCGGCATGGATTCTGACCGCTCGTCTCAGATTGTAGAGGATGTTGTCTCTGTAATATTCCAGCCACTCCAGATCTTTCCTGGAAGCCAGTTTACTCACTGACTGCACAAGCATCTTCACAATGGCATCGAGCCAACCGTAATACTCATCGTAGAAGAGGCGATCAAATTTACTTTTCTGGAGGTAGTTTCCTACTCGAGCATCTGAGGCATAGGGAAGCCAGAGCTCAGCCAGTTTGTTCAGGTCACTTTCAATCTCGGTAACCGAGTCCAGATGATAGAGCTGAAAGGCCGCATCAAGGCGATACTTCTTAAGCCTTTGCTGATAGTGAGCCAAAGTGTTAGATCGCTAGCTGAGAAAACTCAAATCGATTCCCGCTTCTATAGCTTGTGAAGCGTAATTGGGTAGAACTTGCTCAGCCAGTCCGCTATCAAGCCAATCAGCCACACGAGCAAAAACCTGAAGCATGGAAGTTTGACCTTCGATATCAGATCCCCACTCTTCATAAAGCGGGATTTCCTCCTCGGGAAACATCGTTCCGTAGACGCCCCCACTCACTCCTTCACCAATCACCAGAACCATATTTCCCCGTCCATGATCTGTTCCCCGGTCTCCATTGGATCGCAGCTGCCTTCCAAACTCACCACCCACCAGAAAAACAGTGTTTTCATAAGAACCAACAGAGTCAAGCTTCAGGCTCTGCTCAAGCACATCTAGAGTCATTCCTGATCCAAATAGATCGTGAAAGTTATGGTGGATTGCCCCGTCTCCTTCATTTTGACGGTCGTGTGAATCCCAGCCACCCAGCTCCAGTGAAGCTACATTGAAGTCAAGAATATCTCTGCACAGATAAGAGTAGTAAAGATTCAAAACCTGTCGCACAAACCAGGGTTCGTGAGCTCTGCCCTCAGGGTCAGAGAAGAGATTGTCAAAGGCCGTTGGACGACGAACATCACCGGATGGCCACTGACCCTCTCGATATTGAGTAAATCCTCCTTGCGGATTGATTTCATTTTCCAGGCGATTTTTGATTTGAGCCCCCAGCTCGCGCATATTTCTTTCGGTCTGCATGAATCTTGCGTAGGGGCTGGAGTTGGAGATTGCCGCTCGTTTGGATCTGTAGTATTGCTCCACAGCTCGACTGACCCCCTGACTGCGATCTATCCAGGCCGGATTCCACCACGGGCTTTGAGTAAAACCGAAGTTTTCCATATTGGGCATGGCAATGACAGCCGAGTTGTCGTGATCCAATGGATTTGTTGGATGCTCACCGTTGCAGAAAAGTCGCACTTCCTGAGTACAGGAAAGAATCTTTTTCCCCGTCAGTTGTGCAATGCGCCCGCCCCAGCCAGATCTTGAAGCGTCGTGTGGGCCAGTATTGAGATCTCCACTATTCCAGACCAGACTGGAGTGATTGTGATCTCTTGTTGGTGAAGCGGCCACGTTTTGAACAAGGGCTACTTCTCCCGAGCGGATTTTTCCAATCAGCCATCCAGCTTCTCTCCAGACACCAAACCTTTGATTCGAAAGCTCAACTATCTCATAGTTTTGTGAAAAGTACTCCTGATGGGCCGCCGCTGAGGAACTATCCAGACCAAATAGACTGGAGCGAGCTCGAAAGTAGGCCGCCCCGTATTGAGTTTGTGGATCGGGAGCAAAGAACTGTCGAAAGTCCGGTCCACCCTCGAGAAATACATTCACGAGTGTTCGGGGCAGGGACTCTTGGGTTGGCGCAGCCAATAAAGAAGGAGAAACCGCACAGGAAGCAAGCATCGCCAGGGAGGATTTGAGAAAATTCCGTCGATTCATGATTACTTTCCTTCCTGCACGAAAGCATAGGGAGTGACGCTGATAAAGGCCGCTGCAGCTGCAATGCGATGGTTATCTTCCAAACTTTGGCGGGCAAATTCCGGGTCTTCACTTCCAAGGTATAGAAACACCCCGTTTTCCAAATCTTGATACAACTGCCTTACCGAATCCGAGTTCAGGATTTGCTCCTCGGCATACATGGCCTCCAAATTGTCACGATCAACTATGGCGGCAAAATCTGTCCCACGATTCATCAATGCGTAGACCTGGGAGCGTTCCACTATTCCAAAGTTCTTCCCACCATCTCCGATAATTCGATCCCACAACCACTCCGCCATCTCTTTCACAAGGTATCTCCCCTGAGTATCCTTCGGACCCAGCTCGGCATAGTCAATAATCCACTCCTTATCATTGTAAGTGGAATTTTCTGACTCACTGATTGTGGAAGCCCACTGACGCACCGTCGTGGTATTCACGGCTTCTCGCAAAACTCGACCGGACTGGCTCGCTTCAATTCCAGTCTGATGACCAAAGACATCATGATTCGGACGAAAGAACTCTACATTTTCTTCACTGAGAAGCCAGGGAAGTGCCATGGAGTGTCCGTAGCTATCCTGATTGTCAAAGTGCGTCATGTTGTGATTTCTCAAGATTCTCTCAAAGCTTGTCCAGTACTTTACACGCTCAGCTCGATGAAATGCTGTGGATATAGCGTAGTTTCTAAGGAAGGTCAAAAGATCTTTACTCTCCATTGCAGCCCAGGCTGTCTGGATTTGAGAAACAACCTGCGATGGCGGTGTATCTTCTCCAAAGTGTTTGATGATGAGAAGAGGCAGGTTCTTCAAACTTTCTGGATGATTGATATCATGCTCAACCAGAGCAAGTACTTTCTCTTGTGCATTTTGACCATCCACCGAGCTACCGAGGATTTCCAGTGGTAACTGATGATGTTCTTCAACACCATAGCGAATCTGGTATTGTTCCCAGTTCACAGCCATATCAGTGAGTGCCCTTGCAGTATTTGGAATGGTCAATTGCTCGTGATATTGGGAATAGCTGTCATAGCGGTCAAAAGAGGGATAGCTTGAGAATGCCGGATCCCCTTCTCCAAGAATTCCAAAAAACAATTGATGGATCTCTCGAGCAAAGTCCTCATTTCCATAGAACTGTCCATTTCGAAACTGATTGTGCTGATGACCGTATTGAACTGCGATTGTGGGTGACAGTGCTGCATGAGCAAGAACCATTTCATAGGGAAGTCTGCGAGCATGGTTTGTCATGATGCCATCGTAGTAGCCCTGCAACTGTCTCAAAGAAGGTCCGGACAGCTGATTCACTGCCATGTGATAGTTGGATTCAAAGAGCCCTACGCGATGAAAAAAGGGGTTGATTCCACGCTTGGTAGCCGCCATGACCCAGGTGTTAAGAGGCACATTCCAGTCATAGCTATCAAGATCGAATCTATCTCTTGCTTGAGCTTCCAGACCGCTTGCTTCACTGTGAAAATGAGCCGCCAGATCGCTGAGCGTGAACCCTGCTAACTGAAGATTGTCTTCATCCGGTGGAGAGAGTAAGAAATTGACTGGATAGAACGAAAGAATTTCCTCTATCGCCTCTCTTGGATTCATGTATGCCCAGCTTTGAATCTGGGCATCACTGGCAAAGCCACCGAATGCAAAAGCCTGTAAGACTTTACGTACAGCCTGGTTGTTCCAAATCACACTATTCACTTCTTCAAAGAGTCCAAACTCTGTGGGCCCCTCGACTCGAAAACTCCAGGACTGGCTTGTACCCAGGGGAATACCACGCAGATTACTAACACCCGGATGTACAACAACCGTATAGCTTGTCCCCGAACTTAGTTTTTCACTCAGTTGAAAACTCAGGACTTCTCCACTAAGTTTGATCTGACCCGGAATGTTCGCTTGTTCCGGAGAGGAAAGCACAATGCTGTCAGGGCGAATGCTGGCGGGGTCGATTTCCTGATGAAATTTGATTTGAACTGCTTGTAGAGAAGCTGGAACAGGGAAATTCTCTAGAAATGGGATTCTGCGAACAATCCTTGGCGGCTGAGAGTTGATCGCTTCGGGGTCGTTGAGTACCAACTGGTGACTCACTGCTTCAAACACCTTACCACTGGCTGTTCTTCCTCGAACTCGAAGTCTTACATTTCTTTGAACACCTTCAAAATCCAAAGCCGATTGCCAATTGATTTGATGGTAATTATCGCCGCTGGAACCAAGATTTTGGACAGCACCCAAAACTGAGTTAACCGCTTGAAAAGTAAGCCCGTTGTCCAGACTATACTCAAACTCCAAATCCAGTGAATCTTCACTGAAGCTCCCAATTTGAAACTCAACATTGAGATCTCCACTGCTTCCCTGAACCCGCAGTCCCTGGATGGGACTTGCCTGAATCCAGTAAGCTCTTTGACTTGAGAGGGTATCGAGCTGGTTCATAGTTTGTACCTGGGCTCGATTCACACGATCTACGGCGCTCCAGACTTCGGCATGAAATTCAAAAATCTGGCTGACTTCCGGATGCTCCAGAAGAAACTCCTGAACTGTCTGATCAGTCCCAGGTACATTGTGCCAACCTGGTGAATAAGCAAAGGCTGCCCCCACTCCAACAGAAAGCACGAGCAGCCTGATGTTGATCCAAAGCATGAAAGCAAAAAGATGAATCAGTCTTTTCACTGCAACCATGACTTTCAGCTTCACCTTCCTCTTCCAGTGCTTGACAGGGAAAGCTTTTGGTGGCCTTCCCTGACTCCCACCTTCTAATATTACATATTTATGAGTGGAAATAAAGGATATATACTTAATTTTTAATTTTAGGCAAATTCGTCGATCACAAACCCTCCTTAAGAAACTCTCATCATGCTCTACAATCAGTAGAGTTGGTTCAAACTCCAGGATCAACTGAGCCAGCTGATCTCGTGAGTTCATATCCCGGTTGGTTAAAGGCTCATCCCAGATCCACAAATCAGCTTTGTCTAACAATGAGCTGGCCAGATCAACCTTGCGCCGCTCCCCGTCACTGAGAAGTTCCTGAGGCTTTTGCAAAACACCATGCCCAACTCACAAACAGCCGAGAATTTCATAGATTCCACTATAATCCCCTTCTGCTTGCTCAAGATGATCTGCAAGCAAGCCCTTTGTCCATCGGGGGCTTTGAGAGCTTTGACTAACTCGCAGATTGGAGCTCGACCAAATAATCTGCCCCTCTGGGCAAAGTGGCAATTCCTGGTTCATCAAAGCATGAATCAAACTGGACTTTCCAGAACCGTTCGGCCCACCACACCAAGTTTCCAGTTTTGTCCAATATCCAGAGTTAGATTGTTGAAGAGTCTGAATTCCTGATCCGGATATCCAAAAGATAAATTGTGAAGTTGTATGCTAAACATACTTCCTCCTCTCTTTCTGATTCTTTAAATCAGCTACGGTTCAATGGGAGGATTCCATTGTGAAGAGAAGGAAAAGATTATAAGGGAATTCTGGGGTCTGCCGTGGTTCACTCAATTCATCTGTTTTCCAACTCTACACAAACTGTGAGTCAGAATCGGATTCATTGACTTAGCTCCACTCAGAGCACCTCCTGTAAATTGCCTGTAAAAGCACCGGGAACAAGGGTCTCCTCGCTCGGGGCGCACTAACTTAATGGGATTTTATTCAGGCGTCAACCCCGGCTCATTGTCTTCAGTCCGACAAGCCCTTTTTTTTCAATGCAAAGTCACCCAAGAGCGCCGTAACAAAACTGGTTTTCAAGCCCAATTCGAGGGGATTAGCTGCCCATCTTACAAAAGTAACTGCCATTACGATCAGGCGGAACGATACAACGGATGAGTTTGTCAGATTCTCAACACTGTAAAATTCCTGGACCAAAATGATATCTTTCTCGGACCACTGCAAAATTCGGAGATTCTGTATGAAATTTGTACTCTTCCTGTTCCTCAGCACTTTCCTGTACGCCGCCCAACTCGAGCTGCTGCACAAACCCCTGAGCAAGACCGAGTTTCTTAAAAAGTACAACAGTCTTCAAGAAATAAACCTTGAAAATCTACCAAAGGAGTTGCACGAAACAAAGCCATCTCAATCCAGCAGTCGCTTGATTGATGCTAATTGGAGTTTTCGATTAACTTCAGCAGGAATTGAGATTTTGGGAACCTTGCAGTTGGATTTTCAGGAAAAGGGCTTTGAAGTTCTTCCAAGATCCTGGATTCCCGCACACATTTCCAACGCCAGGGCTTATAAGGACAGACGGGGAAACCTTTGGATTCACAAAGATACAGAGAATAAGAGCACAACAGTTACCCTCAGCGCGTTTTATCCGAATACTGAACACAGTAGTTTTGTTCAAATAAAAATTCCCTGGATTAGTCACAGTGCTGGAAAAGTTCGCTTCGATCATGGCAAGGAGTTCGAAAGAGTTCGATGGACACTGGGGAATCCAGAGCCTTTGATGCAGATTCCCGGGGAAAACAAAGAACTTTCCTCCCTCTCCACCGTCAGTGAAATCACCGTCGAGGCCCAGCTTCCTGTCAAGAGGTCAATCTCCAAGCCTGTAATCCCCAAGCCAGTGGTTAAGAAGACTCAAAAAAGTATGGTTTTCGTTGATGCCCAGCATAATTTTGAAGTTTCCAGCAAAGAAGTCCTCTACAAAATGGAGGCTAAAATCAGAATCTCACGTACTCCGGTCCAAACTTTGAAGTTAAATCTGCCATCCGGGTTTCAATTGGAAAAAGTGCATGTAAAACAAGGTCATTACTTTCGTCGAAACGGAAACCTTCTTCAGTTTTCCAAACCTGTCCACGATCAGCTGGACCTCTTTCTGAATGGACGCTATCAAACAAAGGAAACTGAAAAGTCCATGCGAGAACTTGCGAGCAAAGCCGTTGGTTTTGAAGGAGTTGAAGAAGACAGGGGTTACATGAGCTTCTCGACCCCCGATGTGGTCGAGATTCAGGAAGTCCTCTTTGAAGACGTAGAGAGTATCCAAAGACTTGATGCGACAGAACTCCCCAGAGAAATGACAGCAGGAACTCAAAATCCAATTTTATGGGCCTTTCGCTACCTCAAATCTGACTCAAAATTTCAACTAAAAACCAGAACTTTTGAAAGCTATGCATTGCAAACGGTTCATGTGAGCAGTTTTCATGGACA
>Ga0181581_10004228_pt1 | contig 11237 bp, 9 predicted proteins | sample 071ome_22_FD_132433 | JGI IMG/M metagenome (GOLD analysis project Ga0181581, IMG submission 132433) | Coastal salt marsh microbial communities from the Groves Creek Marsh, Skidaway Island, Georgia - 071404AT metaG (megahit assembly) | ecosystem: Environmental > Aquatic > Marine > Intertidal zone...
GCTACATAATCAACTGAACCTGGTGTACTAATGTTTCTTCTAAAATTTTCCATAGCCAATCTACCTGCAGCCATATTATAAAGTGCAGCCCATTCATTTATCTCTAAGTCATATCTTGCAATACCTTCACCTATAGCATCTGCTGTAAATGACTGTACCCAAGCTGTATAACTAAATTCATCTAATGGACTATCAGGATTAAAGTAATACGCAACATCTGGTAAATCTTTAAACAACTGTTCATCTGCTGCAGCTAATCCTGGTTCTGTATAAGGAGTTCTTCTAATTTCTTTTGATTTAGATATCAACAATGCTGTAGGGTCATAACCATATAGTTTATTGAATTGTTGAGTAGCTAATAACGAATCACCACCATTCTCTCTTAGTAACTGATAATACACTGTAGCCCATACATTCATAGCAAAGTATCTACCATCTGGGTCTAATCCTGAATTAACTAACTCTTCTGGGTTCATATAAAGTTCTCCACCTGGCATAACTTCTTTCTCCCATCTGAAACTACCACCAGTTAAGAATGAACCTTGAACACCACTTCGTATTAATGTGAGTACTGTTGCTTGTCTTTTAACTAGCTGTAGTGATTGTTTTACTTTTTCTTCACTACTTAAATCTAAATGTCCTGCAACTATTTTGCCTTTCATTAAATCTTTTGCAGTATTTGTATATTGAGTCTGCCAAGATTCAGGACCTACTTGTAATGCTGCTGCACCTTTTCTCAACCAAGAAGGTATCAAATAATCAATATCATTTTCATTAATACCGTAAGGAAATAATGTTTTATAGATAGCAGAGTTTTCTTTCATATTAGGCATTAAATACTTTGCACCAATTTGTACAGCAGGACCAACTCCTGGTATCAAACCACCTGCAACAATGTTTGCTGATGAAGCAAAACCTACAGTTCTCATTCTTGTAGATTCATCTGTTATATTTTCACCACCAAAGAATTGACCTGTTTGAAAGTAATTATTTAATACTTTATCTACTACAGGAATAACAAACACTTCTTCATTAGTTAATGGGTCTGTATATAAGAAACTATCATTATCATTATTAGGGTCTGATTCTCTTGCAGAGTCTACAGTTAAATACATCTTACGTAACTTAGTAGGATTTTCTCTAAGTAGTCTTGTCCAAGTAGTTGCAATTTCTTTGTGAACTTCTGCGAATGGGAATATTAATGCAGTAGCTTGTGAGAACTGTGAACGTCTATTTAAGTCATACAATAATTCTTGTACATCTTGTAACGCAACAGCTTTAGCTATTTCATCATATTGGTCTATGTTAGAAAAGTTAACACCACCTTGTGTTGGTATAGTATCATCTAATTTCTTTATTATTTTTTTATCAGCTCTTGCAGCACGTGCATTTTTACGTACAGCTTCTAGTGCTTCAGCGTTTAATGTATATGCTGTATCTGCAATACGTTGCCAGTAAAATTGTTTAAATGCAGGAGACCTTGACAAAAAGTTTGTTGGCTTAGACATTAATATATCAAACCAAGCATTAACAGCATTGTTATATGACGCACCTACACCTGGTCTGTTGTCTATTCTACGAGATACTTTTACTACTTCAGGTCCTATCTCAACATATCTTTCTAGTTCGTTTAATAATTCATCATATTGTTTTTCACTAGCTTTTCTACCTAATGGAAGTTTTAATGTTTCTACATACTTACCTTCTGCATCTAAATATCCAAACTGTGTTTCTCCTTTTGCAATACCTTCTATTAACGGGTCAGATAATTTACCATTTTCAGTTATTTCGTAATACATACGTAGTGGTAAACCATTTTCATCTTTAGCATTTCTATAAACAGTACCTTTAGGTATCTCTACTTTTTGACCTTTAACCTTTATGTATTTCTTAAAGTCTCCACCTGTTTTTTCTACAAGTCTTGCTTGTAGTGATTCTAAAAACTCTAATGTTCTATCTTGGCTTTTAACTATTTCTCTACGTGAATTTAAAGTAATAGCATCAGATTCTTCTGCCCAGGCTTGATATTGTTTCCACAAATCATCAGATATAACTTCATCTGTACCAGTAAACCCACCTCTATACACAAGTGCATCTGCTAATTCATCTAATGTACTAAATTTGTATTTACCTTTACCACTTATAATTCTTGCTACTTCTACAACTAAATCATCATCTGCTAGTTGTTGTAACTCTGTAGCCCAACCTTGTGCATATCTTCTACGTGATGCACTATCTCTTAATGCTTTATCTTTTTGTACAACATCAAAAAATCTATCAACACTGTTTGCTTTTCTTATAAGTATTCCATTACTACCTCTTGACATACCTTGCTTAAATAACAACGATTCTTGAAATGATTTACCTAAAATATCTGTCGATGCTTTTCTGTTAAATGCGTAAGCTAAGTGTGATATAGGATGTGTCCACATATTTGATAAATCTGCAGCAAACATACGTAACTGTTCTTCAGATATAACTCTTACCGTCCAAGCAAATCTTAATAACTGAAATGGTTTCCATACTTGAGTAACTGCGTTGTTAGCTAATCTAAATAAAACAGAGTTAGTAAGTCTCTGTCCTTCTTTATCGTATTTATAAAATAACTTTGCAATATTTTTAGTAACTGCATTAGATGCTATGTTTCCTGCACCAAATGCTTCTTGTAACATAGCAGGGTCATCAAGCATATCAAATACTTCTAGTACTATTGGTTCAAACTGTCCTTCAAATTTTCTACCAGTTATTTTTTCAAACTCATCAAGCAATTCTTTTCTAGCATCTAATTGTTTTTGCTCAATATATTTTCTAGGATTTTTTACACTAGATGGAACAGTTGTGTTATCCAATGTTGGATATGACCATTTAGAAATAAACTCTGCAAACGTCTTATCTGTTTTAGCTAGTTCTGATAGTTCATCACCATAGTTCTTTGATGATAATAACTGTGGTAAGTCTATACGTTTAGGACCTAGTTTATTTAGTCCTGTCATCTCATAAAGTGTATTTCTAAATGTTCCTAATATTCTAAATGTTTCATTCATATCAGGTAACGGAATATTACCTGTAAGCATCTCTGACATTAACTGTGCAGTAGGTTGTGCAAACTCTAAGTCACCATCATAAGTGTTTAAAATAAATTCTTTGATTGCATCTTTGTCTCCCTTAGCTGCAAGATTTTCTATTTCATTAATATCTAACTGTGCTTTAGTTGCATCTTTAATTTGTTGCCCTGCTTTACCAGATTTAGAACCACTAAATCCTACATCTACTACTTCATCCCCTACAATAGAAACCCAATATTTTCTTGACTCTCTAATCTCTGCTATAAAGTTTTGTATACCACCTGAAAATTCTTTAGGAAAACCTTTAGCAGTCATAAGTTTCTGTAGTTCACCAAGTATGCCTTTATCTTTCCCTACGCCTGAACCTAACAATACATTATAAAATTCTTCAGTCATACGAACTTTAGATACTTTAGTTCCTGACAAAGCCATATCGTTCAATTTAACATTTGCATCACCAAGTTTTTCAAACAGTTCTTTTCTTTGGTTTGCATTAAATGGTAACGAGTCAACAAGTTTTTCTAATTCTCTAAATCCTTTTACAGTAGAGTGAGCAGTTATATATGAAGGAGATACCTCTTTAAATAGTCTAAACATCTTACTATCAGATGCTTTTCTTGATACAACAGCTCCTACTCCTAAGAAATCTCCCATATCTGAAAAGTCAATCTTGCCACCATCATCTAGTATTTTTCCATTCTTTCCAAATACACGTCCTGCTGCTCTTGATACGTGTCCTCTAAATGTAAATGAATAAGGGTCTAATCTCTTTGTAATGTTTCCTGACCTAACATTCTTAGCAATAATATCTCCAACTGTATCAGCAGAGTTAGCTTTAAGTATTGCTTGTTTAGATGCAGGGTCTAGGTCAGGTAGTATCTTCATTAAATCTTCATATTTAATTCCACCTGATTGTACGTTGTCATAAATAAATTCGTATATTTGTTTACCTGTAGTGTTATGCCATTCTTCAAATCTAGTTTTATTTAATGAAGGTCTTAATACTTTAGATAAACCTGAAGCATTTTTAGCTTTCTCTACGTTTTTAACACGACCAATTCTTAATCCACTTACGTAAGCATTAATAGCTGTTTCATATTCAGCTTGTGCTTTTCTAACAGCATCTACATCCATATCTTCAGGTCTAGCTCTTCGCAACTTATGTGATTTATCGTGTAATCTTTGTATATGAGCAGGTGCTTCACCTTTAAAAGCTAAAGCGTGAGTTGCTTCGTGGTCTAAAATAAAATCTACATACTCTTCATAATCTTTAATTGCACCTTCTTTTATTCCTGCTCTACCACCACCATAAATTACTTGTCCATCAGGTCCTGTTCTTAGTGTTTTCTTTATAGCATCTCTGTCTATAAGAACAGTAAGGTTAACATCGTCACCTTGCACTCTTGAAATTGTTTTACCTAATGAAGTAAAAGGTTTTCCTTTTAACGGTTTAACTTTGTTTTTTGAAGTAACTGTTTGTCCTTTTTGTGTAAAGAATCTGTAAGTATTTCTACCACCTTCTTTAGCTAGTGCATCTAATTCATCTAATGTATACGTTGGTTTTGTAAGTATATTATCTCCAACATCTACATATCTAAAAGCTCTTTTACCATCAATAATTAAATCAACACCTTGGTATATATCTGCACCTGTTGCTCTAGTAGCTAACCAACCTGTCATCTTTTCAGTAGTAGTAAATGCTTTACCTGCTTTAGACAATTTACCTACCCAAGCACCTACTAAGTTTGCAGGGTCAAGTCCTAAAGTTACAACGCCATCAATTAAACCTGATACTTGTCTATATCTTTCTGTTCCTGGTTGTGCAAAGTTCATAGCCATAATACGACCAGGGCTAATAGTTTGACCTCTGTATTTATTTGCTTCTACAGCTTCACGTTCTAATTCTGTTATAGGTGTTCCTAATTGTTGTTGAATAACTTGTTCTACGGCTTGTAATTGTGATGGGTCTTTGATAGTACCTGCTATTTGTTTATATATAGCTGTATCTCTAGCAAGTGTAGAGTTTCCAAAATATCCTTCACCTAAGTTTACTTTCTCACCTTTAGCTAACGATTTTAAAGCTCTAGTTGCAACAGTAGGTCCAAGTTGTGCTTTAGCTCTATCATATCTTTCAGCAAATTCTTTATCTCCTGATAAAAACTCAATAACATTTTCTCCATTACCTGCAGTAATTAATTCTGATATCCATATTAAATTAGCCCATTGTGGAGACATACCACCATCTATTGCAGCTCTTGCAGCAGCTTGATATGGTCTTTTAATTAATGCTTCAGCAAATGAATCTAATCCAACAAAAGCACCACGAACAAGTCCTCTACCCATAGCACGTATTTGTTCACCAAACTTTTTAGATTTTTCTTGTTCTATTTCTATTTGTCTTTTAACTAATGCAGATATTTCTGGTGAATCTTCAGTAAATCCTAACAATGCAGAACCTACCATAATATCTCTACCTAAAACATTACCGTATTTATTTACAATACCTTCTAGGTTTACACCTATATCAGGTTTAGATTCTATTTGTGACTTGACAGCTTTATATTGATTTTCTTTAGTTCTTTGCTCGTCAATGTTTGCAAGCTCTAAGTCAGGTGGTTCATATCCGTAAAGTGCCATAGTTTTATATTATCATAGCACTTGCTTCTTCTGAACCTCCCAGTATGTCATTGATGCTTGCAAGTATTGCGTTTGTTCTGTCTATGTTTGCAGGATTGTTTGGCATATAACCTTCTACTTCAGGTAACTCATCTACTGGATTTACCTGACTGTCTGAAGTTCTAAAAGCATTACCTTCTAAAACTGGTCCTGGTGTAGGACCTGGTGTTGTAGTAGGTAAAACATCAGGTGTTATAGCATTTACACCACCTACTGCTACTTCATCTTCAGGAAGTAATGGCGCTCCTCTTAAAGCAGCTTCACGTTCTGCTGCACCTTCACCTCTTTGAGCATCTAATCCAAATGCTCCTTTTTTAACTCCTCTAGTCATTTATGTCCTCTATCCATACCATTTGTAATTTTCCATATCCTGGAACGTATACTATTGTTAAGCCATCCATATTACTCCACTCATTATCTTCTACTTCTTGTATCTGGTCATTCAAATACAATTCAGCAACATCTAATTTATTAATCTTCCAATCTTCTGATGTAACAATCTTGTGGAACTCATTGTTAATTCTGATTTCTTCTTCCATTAACCTGCTCCTTGTAAAAGACTTAGTACATCTTGTGGACCTGGAGGTGCGCCACCTGGTTGAGGTGGACCTGCTTGTCCTAACATTTGAGCCATAGCTGCTTCTTGTTGATTAGGTTGTGGCTCTTCTGCAGTAAAGAATTTCTTTAATATTGTTCCAATGTTATTTGGATTATTGTATATCTCTACTAATGCCATTTGAGCTTTAGCATCATTTTGACTTGCTCTAGCTAATAGAGATTCAAACATAACTTTTTCAGCTTTTTCTTTAGTAATCTTTTCATTAATATTCTGTAGATTATCTAAACCATCCATTTCTCTCTGCATAGTTTCTTTATCAATAATACCTGCTTGGTATAACTGTAAACCTGTAATAACTTTGCTTGCTTCATCAAATGTAGCCATAGCACCGTACTTACGTTTTGTTAAGAAGTTACTGTCAATATCTGTTGCAGGTGTATAGTTCTCTGCAAATGATGAACCTCTTAATGTTCCAACTAATGGTTTACGTTTATTTAAAGCAAGTTCATCTAGTTCTAATCTTTTGTAATCTATATCTTGAATAGCATATTGAAGTACTTTATGATATTCATTTACCATAGCTCCAATACCTGCTTGTAATTCTTCTAGTCCTCTACCTGTTACGAAACTGTTAGGTGATATTGAATCATCTTGTACAGGATATCCTGCAACAGTTCTTAGGTGTCTTTCAAGTCTTGATACAGATTCAAATAACTGATAAGGCAAATTAGTTACTGGTTTAATTACTTGTGAACCAGGTGCTAAATAGTTAATAGCATTTCTACCTTTACGGTATTGTCCACTTTCAATTTCACCAACTATGTTTGTTTCTGTAAATACAGCATCTTCCATAGCTATAACTGACATAATGTTTACTTTTGCCATAGCAGCCATTAAACCTATTACTTGGTCAAACTGTCCTTGTATTTGGTCAAAAGAATATCTTTTAGCACAAACAAAAGCAGGACCTGACTTTAATGGATTTGGAACAAAGTCTACAATATTTTTGGAAGCAACGTGAACAACATATGTACCCTCTGGGTTTATGTATTCAACTACTACTTCACCTGATTCGTTTGAGTTTTCCCAAGAGCCATCTTGTCCAGGATTAACATACAAACCAGATGTAAAATTATATGGTTCATTTGTTTTCCTGCCTTGGTCTGCAAACCATCCCTTTAACTCTGGGTACATTTGCACAAGATATTCACCAGGTATTCTTCTTATAGTTACAAGTTCTTCTGCCATTTGGCTAGCACCTTGATAACCTGGAAATGTAGAATATGGGTCACGTAATTCTGCTACAGGATAGAGATTACCTTGTGGGTCAGCTTTACTTGTTATTACCCATACTGCAAAACCATAACCTGGTAGCCATCTAGCTACTTGAGGTAGTTGTGTTTCTAATCTATTAAACTGGTCATAAGAAGTTACAATTCTTTCTAACTTATCTTTTTTCTTTTTATTACGTTCACTATCTCTAGGATTTGTGATATGCACATCTAATGCAGGCACTCTACCTATTTTTTGTGCAAGCCTATCTAAAGCAGATACTAATAAGTTTGGTGCAGGTAATAAATCTTCATCCATATTCTGCATTGATGGACCTAGCAAAGCTGCTAAACCATCTGTTCCACCATTCATAATTGCTCTAAATCTTGCTCTATCAGGTAATGCTTCATCGTGCATTTCTTTAAGTGCGATTGTTCTGTCTAAAATATCTTTAACTAGCATTTAACTCCAGGGTGCTTCGTTCCATTCTACTATATTAAATCCTTCGTAGCTAGGTTTATAATCAATTCCAATATCAGAATATGTTGCTTTTTGCAACTTCCTTAATACTTTTATTGGAAACCAACTAGCCATTACTACGTCAGATTTGTAAACGTTTTTACGTTTAGCAGAAAAGTACGATAGCTGTTTTCTATATATCTCTGATTTTACTTTTGATTCTGTATTACCGTAAGGTAACACAATTAGTTTATCTGTAAACATAGGTGCTAAAGAAGTTACTCCAAAGTGACTATCCCATTTATTTTTATAGGTCTCGTGTCCTTCAAGAACAATTCCATTGTTGTTAGCATAATCTTTAATACGTGGGTCTTGTCTAATAGCTTTTTGAAAGTTATTTTCTTCAATAACCCAATGTGATAAATGATATTGTCTATGCCATTCTTTAATAACACGAAATGCTTCTTCTACACCTCCACCCTTATTGTTTTCTATATCTACCATTTGTATAAGTGCATCTTCACCATCATCAAGTATTGCCCATAAAAATGCAGCTTGATAGCCAGATGCAGCAGGGTCTAATCCTGCAACTAAGTAAGAATGTTTAGGTATCTCTCCTACGTTCTTATTAATATCAAAACATTGTGTAATGTGTTCTACATTAAATATAGATGCACCACCTTCTCCAGGTCTGTTCTGATAAACCATTTCAAATCTTTGTAAACCACCAGTAGTCATAGCATCACGTTTACGTGATAGTAACCACTTGTAAGTTCTAAATCCTGACCACAACATACAATCAATATGTTCTTCTTCTTCTAGTTCTGGTATCTCACAACTAGAGTTATGTGCTTCTTCTACTATTGTTTCCCAAGCCTCACTATCTAACAATGATGAATATAAATCATCAGGGTGCTGTCTTGAACCAATAACAATAATTGCTGTATGTTCCTCTTTACGAGATGCTAATGTTGTAGTCCACCAGTTCTTTGTATTATGTCTTGCACGTGGCTGTGCTGTAGATGCGTGGTCCTCAATGTCGTCTGCAATAATCAAGTCACAGTCACGAGAAAGTATCTTACCACCTTTACCAATACCAATCATTGTTGGTGACTTAATACCGTGTACTGTTCTTGTTGATACAGTAAAACCATTCTGTGACCAAGATTTACCAGTTCTAGTTCTAGGTTTAAAACTACCACCTGGTCCACAAAAATCTTCTTTTAGTTTTTCATTACTTTCTAATGTATCAATTACAGATGACACAGAGTTCTTAGCAATATCTTCATTACCACCAACCCACATAATTCTTATGTTAGGGTTTTTCATAATACGCCATATAGTAAAGTGAATTAACAATTCTGTTTTACCGTGTCTAGGTGGTGACAATATCATTTGCTGTCCACCATCATTTATGGCTTTGTTTAGTGCTTTAATCCAGTTCTTATGGAATGGTGCAGTCTCAAAGGGTATTCCTTTTTCTGTTAAGAAATATCTGTTTCTAAATTCTGTAAAACTCTCTAATGATTCAATAGCTTCATCAGGTACATCCCAATCTTGTTGTGCTTTTTCTAACTCAACATCTTCTTGGTACGCAGCCATAAACCTAGAAATTTGTGCTTTACTAACTTTAAGTAAGCTAGCTGCTTCTTCTCTAGTAATACTTTCTTGTAATACTTCGTGAATAATTCCATCTTGTACGAACTTGTCATAAACATTCCCACGTCTAGCACTAGCTCGTCCATCTTGCGATTTAGTTTCTTTTTTAGGTTTCTTAGCATTGATATTAGTTTTCTTCTCTGGAAGAATATAAACTTCACCATTTTGTTTAGCTCTCCATTTACGTTTATCAATAAGCTGACGACATTTGTCTGAACAAAATTTTCTTTGACCTTTAGGTAACAGATTAGTACAGTCGGGTACTGCACATACTACATTTACCATTTGACTCTATCAGCCCAATAGGCTGCCGACATCTTCCCCTTTTTAATATTCTTAGCGTGCCTTGCTTTAAAAGATTTACGTCTAGCTTTTTGTTTAGCAGACGATGGATTTTTACCTGCACCCTTAACTCCTTGTTGTCCAAATCTAATTAGTTTAATCTTATGACCTTCTTGTGCTAAAACAACGTGTGACTTTTTAGGATGCTTAGGTGTACGTTTAGGTTTATTAACACCTGATAATCCGTATTTCTTTAACATAGCTTTTTTACGTGCATCGTGTGCCATTAGACAGCCTTCCTTTTTCTTTTAACAGCCCTAGACTTTTGTACTTTTTTCAAATCTATATACCGTCCTTCTTTATAAGCCTTAGCTGTACTTCTAATCTCACGTGCCACAGATGACTTAGAATTTTTTTTATTCTGTAAATACTTAGCAGGTACACCCTTCTCATATTTAACTTTACGTCTACTTTTTTTTCTTGGCACGTTTTTTCCTTAAATCAGTATCGTGTTTACGAGAACCTCTTATGTAGCTATTTACTCTACCCATAGCCCAAGCTGCCATAGAAGCAGACTTAGAACCTGATGATAAATAAGCACCTTGTCCTCGTCTATATACTGTAGCTAGTGTACCATACGAAATACCTGATTTCTTTGCTTTAGCTTGCAAGGTTTTTTTAGTACTTGCATTAATTGGTTTACGTTTAGGTTTTTTCTTAGGAGGCATTTCCACCCTTCCATTTTTTACACCAACCAAACTCTGATACCAATGCTTTCCATAATGTACAGTTGCCTGTATTTTCGTAATATACACAGTTACTACATTTCTGATTACCTTTAGGTCCTAATTGATATGCGTCTGGTAATGGCATTATTCTTCTTCCATCTTCTCTAACAAAGCTATTGTATTTTCATTATGGTCTGCAACAAATCTATCCATTAAAGCTGCAATCTTATCTGCATTAGTCTTTTTAATAATCATAGTCTTTTCAACTTGCATACCACCACAAGCGTTAGCTAACTGAATAGCCCAACGTTGTAATTCCTTTGGCTCTGAAAATATATTTTTTGAATCCATTATTTCTTTTTCATCTTTCTTAAAGTCTTAGCAAGTTGAGCTTGCTTAACTGTTCTAGTGTCATATCTCTTAGGATTTTTAAGAACCTTAGCTGAAAACTGTTTAGTAGTCATACCACGTTTTTTAGCTTTAGCTGTAAAAGCCCCAGGGCGTTTAATAGCCTTTTTAATCCATTTTTTATTTTTA
>Ga0181581_10004247_pt1 | contig 11214 bp, 9 predicted proteins | sample 071ome_22_FD_132433 | JGI IMG/M metagenome (GOLD analysis project Ga0181581, IMG submission 132433) | Coastal salt marsh microbial communities from the Groves Creek Marsh, Skidaway Island, Georgia - 071404AT metaG (megahit assembly) | ecosystem: Environmental > Aquatic > Marine > Intertidal zone...
ATACATTTCTTAAGAAGCGCGCGGGGCTGAGACTCCTGGGCACAACAGCCCAACGTTCCGGTGGCGTGAAAACCACGGCGGAACGCTCCGCGGAGGTATCCAGTCCTTACGCGGAAGTACGCCTTTACACGGTTTCTACTCACGGATTTAACGTACTACAAACAGCTTTGAGAGTACCGTACGGCCATACATCAACGGTCGTGCACCCCTTCGGGTTCGTCGTTTCTAGAAATAGACGTGTAATAATGTTACATCTGTCCGTCGCGCAACAGTTGCGATATTTTGTTAGTTTCAAATTCCTCCGATAACGCACACAACTCATCATAAATGAGCCCACGAACGTCGTGTTCCGTTAAATAATTTGCGCCATCTTCAAAATCGAACGTGAACGGCGTCTCTGCGCACGGCTCGTCGGCTTCGTCGTGCAGAGATTCCAAGTACGGATGTGCAAGCGCTTCTTCGACGGTGATGCGCCTGGCGGGATCGAGCACCAACATTTTATCGATTAGATCCACCGCTTTTGGAGATGCCTTCGGAAACAGCTTTTGAAAGCTGCATCGCGCCGTCACAGGGAGCGACTTGATGTACCGTTTCGCCTTCTCGTTGTTGATGAAATCGAGCTCAGTCGAATCTTGCGGTGTGCCGAGGACTCGCATGATCAGATTGAGCTGATGCACGTAGTCCTTGCCCGGAAACAAAGTTTTCCTTCCCAGGAGCTCTGCAAAAATGCAGCCAACGCTCCACACATCTATCGCACTAGTGTACTCGGCGCAACTGAGGAGTAACTCGGGGGCTCTGTACCATCTCGTCACGACGTATTCGGTCATGAACTCTGAGGCCTCCGCATCCACGAGCGCTGTGCGCGCCAGACCGAAATCACAAATCTTTAAATCGCAATTCGCGTTCAATAGCAAGTTTCCAGGCTTCAAATCTCGGTGAAGCACGTCTGCGCTGTGAATGTACTTGAGCCCGCGCAAAATTTGGTACACAAAGTACTGACAGTGCTCATCTGTCAGCGACTGGCTGCTGCGTATGATTTGATAAAGATCGGTGTCCATGAGATCGTACATCAGATACACGTCCTGGAACTCGTTTCTCCCCCTGGGCTTGACGCAATCGATGATTTCGATGACGTTTTCGTGCCGCAAGTGGCGCAACAACTTTATCTCTCGAAGCGTCCTCTTCGCGTCCACGACATTCTCGAATGCATTCACAATCTTCTTGATCGCCACCTTCCTATTCGTCTCCACCTCTCTCGCGCTACACACGACGCCGTACGCCCCTTTTCCGATCGGTTTGATGGGCGCGTACTTGGCGTCCACCTCGAACACCGTCCCGCACACGGCAAACTTGGACGTCACCGTCTGTCTCTGACCACCCTCTCGTCTCGCGTCTCTCGCGCGACGCGCTTTACGTCTCTTCGCCCTCGCCGCGCGCATAACGTCGTCCTCGACGCATCCACCGTCTCCTCGCGCGCGGCGCCTTCGCGTCCGCCTCCGCGCTCCGTCGTCGGCGTCGTCCCCCGAATCATCCGTCGTCGTCTCCGTGTACGAGCTCTCCGAGTACTGCGAGTCGTCATCTTCCGTCGTGCTCATCTCTCCCGCGTCCAGCTCGCGCTCGACGTCGTCGTCCGCGCGCGCGCCTCGCGTCGTCGGCGTCGTGGTCACCGGTGAATCCCCTCGCGCGTCGAACGCGCGCGGGGTCACCGCCGACGACGGACTCGGCGTCTCCGCGACGTCCATGACGGACGAGGGCGTCGTCTGCGTCGTCGCTCGCGCGCGCGGGACGAACGCGCGCGGCGTCACGCGAGAGACGCGGGCGTTCGGCGCGACGGGCAGTGCCGTCTCCGATGTCGGCACTCGCGCGCGATGGCGTTCGTCCTGACGGCCGACGGCCAGTGGGCGGTCGCGCGCGTCGACGGCGACGGGTCGATCGAGACCGACGACGACGACGACGACGACGCCGGCGCGCGCGCGGTGGCGACGCGTCTGTGGACCTCGAGCTCGTGGTTGGACATGCTTCACGACGACGCGCGAAACGACGCCTTCGCGCGCGCGATCGAGCGCGAGGTGAGGCCGAGCGACGTCGTCTTGGACGTCGGATGCGGCACGGGCGTGTTGGCGGCGCTCGCGGCGAGAGCGGGGGCGAGGGCGGTCGTGGGCGTGGAGGCGTTCGCGCCGGCGTTTTCGACGGCGAGGAGCACGGCGAGACGGGCGCGCGCGACGGGGGCGCCGTCGTTCGAGGTGACGTGCGCGCGAAGCGATGAGATGGAGCCGCGCGAGGGCGGGTACGACGTCGTCGTGAGCGAACTGTTGGATTCCGAGCTCGTCGGTGAGGGATGGTTAGCGGTGTGTCGGGACGCGAAGAGACGGTTGTTGGCGCCGAACGGCGGAGGGAAGATTTTACCGAGTGGTGCGCGCGTGTACGCGCGATTGGTGTCGTGCGAGGGCGCAGCGCGCGCGCACGGGGATGTGGGATCGTGGTTTGACGCGCGTCGCGGTGTGGCGTGGTGCGCGCCGGGAAGACAGACGCACGCGAGGGCGTGGGATGCGAAGACGTTGAGCGAGGAGGACACGTTGTCGCACGAGTTTGATTTTTTGGAGCTTCCGGACGAGGGCGACGCGCCGACATGGGAGAGGGCGTGGAAAATCAGCTCGTCGACGTCGGGGCGAATGGACGGCGTGGTGCTGTGGTGGGAGGTGGACGTCGACACGAAGGGAGAGGTGCGGTACTCGACGGAACCGAAAGCTGGCAAGCCGTGGTGTCATCACTGGCGGCAAGTGTTGATGGTAATTCCGGAGAAGTATAGGCTGGACGTCAAGGGCGTGAGCGAGGTGAAGTTCGTGGCGACGTACGATGAGCACTCCTTACGCATCGGCTTGTGCGTCGACGCGGCCGGCGTAGAGCACGAAGAAGAAAACGTCGACGCCGGAATCGAGAACATGTTGTTGAGAGAACCACCCATCGTCTCGCCTTGGAGCTCGGCTCTGGAGGCATGGCGCCGAGGTGAGAGCGTTCCCTCGTATCGTCTGTGCGCAGTCGGCGCTCGAATACCCGAGTTTGTGGCGAACAATTCTCGGCTCGGTTTCGTGGAAGGCGTCGATTTGTCTCACGCGAACAAGCTATTGCGACCCGATGCAGAGGATCTTCCGTCATGCGCGCCCGATCGTTTCCAACCATTCGACGCACCGATTTCTTGGATTCACGTGTTCGAGCTCGCGCGCGGCGACGGACTCGATTCGCCGTTCTCGGCGCCCGTAGCGCTCCACGCGTTTGGCGGCGCCGTCGTCTGCAACGATGCAGATCCCGCGACTCTGACGTCGATTCAAACGATTCCAGGGAACGAATGTTACGACTGTGTCGTCGTTTACCTCATTCGCGAGGACGGTGGCGATGACGACGACGCGTTCGATCCGGAACGACCGTTCGCGCCGCCGGCGTCCATGCGGCGTCCTCGCCAAGGCGTATTAATCGTGCCCGAGTCGCTTCGTGGTCGACGCCAAGTAACCATCTGGAGCGCCCTGACGCCGACGACGCGCGGCTTTGATTTCACCTTTGGTGTCTCCTGCGCCGATGATTTGCAGTAAATCTGTGTAGTTTCTAGTATTCACGTCCGCCGTAGTCCCGCGTCGCCGAAAAAGATGACCGAATCGTCGTCACACCCTCGCGCGCCAACCATGCGCGCGGCGGTCATCCCGCGCGCGACGACCCCCGAGACATCCTCCTCGACGCACTCGCGTCGTACGTTCACGGCGAGCGTCGTCGGCGCCGTGATCGCCGCGCCTCGTAAACGCGCGCGCGCTGACGTCGTGGACGACACCGTCTTCGCCGACGCACCGCCGTCGCCCGCGTTGGGCGCGTGCGCCGACTGCATCGGTGAATACAACGGGTATTTGAATTCGTGTGATCGAGCGCAGACGTCGTGCGTGTCGTCGCAAAACGACGACGCCGCGCACTTTTCCGCGCCTTGGGCGTACGAAGGCGGACGCGTCGACGCGATGCGAACGCTCGTCGGCGTCGCCACCGGGGACATCGCGGCGAGAGGACGCGCCGGGGAAGACGTGATGCAATCTCGCGGTCGCGGCGCGCGCACGGAGGGTGGACGCGCGCGCGTCGTCTCGCAAAAGGTTTTATCCTTTGTCAGTCGCGTGCAAGAATACGACGAGGACAGAGGATACGTCCGACTCGTGTTGGCGCCGAGGGGCGGTTCAGACGAAACGCTCGCGGAGGACGACGATCGATTAGGTGGCGTATTCGATGCGGAGTTCTTATTCATCGATAACGACGAGGTGGTGAACGTGAGGGTGGCGCAGCGAGGCGAGGACGTCAAACGCGGCACGTTTCGGTTATCGTACACGGATTTGGTGGCGTTCGACACCAACCTCGCTCGTGCGCGGGCCGAGGAGCTTCGCATCGCGATAGGATGGGAACTCCTGCCCGTGATCGCCGCGTTCGATCCGAAATGGAGCGATAAGGAGACGCTCTGGTTTGAGAGACTATTCAATCTTGCGTCCGGCAGAGCGTCGCCCCAATACGACCTCAATGACATGCGCGACGCCATGTCATACGACTGAAAACGCGCGTAGATATTAGAAGCATAGTGCACTACATTTTCTAGATCATTGATTCAGATTCTTTTTTTCGTCGTCCGCCGCGTCTCGGTTCAACTTTCTGCGCAGACTGTCGCCGCCGACTCGGTTTGAAACAGTTTCCCTTCGCGTGACTCGACGGGCGAGTACGCGTCACACGAACGCGCGACGACGCCATGGCGATCAACGAGACGGCGCGAAAGGTCTTCCTCGCGTACTTCATCACGCACATACCGGCGACGATGCTCATCGACGCCCAGGTCGTGCTCCCCGAGCGCATCGTCCCGACATTCGCCAAGCGGTTGCTCCGATGGCACATCGAGACGAACAACGACGTGCTCATGGCGAACATGCCGCGATGGCTCGTCGGGTTGGTGACGTGCGAGTTGTTGTTCCAACTTCCGTTCTTTTTTTACGCCGTGTCCGCGCTGCGGCGTCGCGATAACGGTGCTCGCGGAGGGTTGTTGGCGTACGGGGCGCACACGGCGACGACGCTCGTACCAATTTTGCAATACATTTGGGAGTATCCATCCTTGGGGAACGCCGAGCGCTGGCAGTTGATCGCAATTTACTTGCCGTACTTGGTCGTGCCGCTCTGGATCGTGTCGTGCGTCATCGGGGAGAGTGAACCTTTTCCGACAAAGCTTAAGACGCGAAGGAAGCGCGCGTGAGCGACGAGCAACGACAGCCGTAGACACTCTAGAAATCTAATACTACTATGACATCACATCACCGATAACGGGAACCGTTGCTGCACAAAAGTCTTACCTTTGCCTTTTATGATGAGTGCGTCCGGTTTTGCGCTCGCGTGCACTATTTTGGAAGGCACGAAATTGGCGCACTCGAGCGCCGAGCGGACGGGACACAACATTCCCGGAACGAACGAATACACTGCCGCGTCTCCCTCACACACAAACTGTAAGCGCGCTGCACCATCGACGTGTTCGTCCCGACACCATCTGAAATCGACGACTGGTTTTGAATGTATGAAAATGGCCAACGGAGCGTCGTCGCGTTCCGACGCTCGAGCCGGCCATAAAAATAAAACTTTATCGTCGTGACCGGCGCACGTGGAGGCGAGTATCGTTTCGCACGGGCTCAGTGCGATGCGCACGTTCACCCGCTCGATTCCAAACTCATCGCATGAAACGGTCTTCTGGGTGTATTTGTTTCGCTCCTCGTATCCGTCGTCGATTTGGCAATACACGCGCGTAGACGTCGTCGCCTCGCACGTCATCGGGTGCGTCACCGCGCGCACAATCTGCCACGTCACCTCATCTATCCACACCACGGCGTCGCGACTCGCCGACGTCGCGAGAATTCCATCCCTCGTTTGAACGTACGGCGCCGTCACGCCGCGAATCGACGCTCTCGGCGTCCCGTCCGCGGTGAACACCTCCAACGCCGGCTCCGCCGTCGCCTCGCACGAATCATCGAACACGAGCAACTCATCACCACTGTTCGAAAACTCGACCGCGCGCGCGTCGATCGACGCCGGCAATCGAAACGTGATCGCGCCCTCGTGCGGCGCTCTCGACGAAAACACCTCGACGCGTTCTCGCGCGTCTTCGTCGCGCGTCAAAAAAACCATCCACCGACCGCACCTCGACGTCGCGAACGTCTCCAGCGCGCTTCCGTCTCGCTGTTTCCTCGCGTGTGTCAATCTCGTGACGTCACCCGTGCGCACGTCGATCACCGTCGTGTTTCCGTCGAGTGCGCTTTGAAAGTGCACGCAGCTGTCCCCGAGACGTCCCGCCTTCCATCTGCCCGCGCCCACCGAGCGAAACCATCGCTCCGAGATGAGCCCGTCGCGTTCGGTCGCGCGCATCGCGCACACGTCGCCGTCTTCGAGCGCGAACGCGGCGACGTGGCCGACGCGCGTCCACGCGACGGCGACGACGTCGCGGTCGAACGTGACCGAAGGACCGAACGCGTCGCGAACGGAGGAGGCGCGCGCGAGCGATGCGGTCGCGCCGTCGACGACGACGACGAATGCGCCGTCGGGAGACACGCTGACGGATCCTCGATGAGGGGTCGACGCGGCGTCGGGTGGCATGGCGCGCGTCGTGGGATGACGCTACAGTTGTTGCGTCGGCGCGGCGACGAGAAAAACTAGAAGGTTTAATGTATTGAGTCTATGGACGCTAGGTGTGCTAAGTAACGGAGCCATCTCGGAACAACAGGTGGATCACACGTTACCTTCGGCGACGGTGCCGCCGTACGAGACGCGATAGGCGGGGAACTGACTCGTGTCTATGACGCCTCGTCCGATGTCGCGAACTGTGACGTTGAGTCTGCCGTTGAGCATTTTCCCTCGTAAATGACCGGGCATGGTGCCGGGATAGACGTTGATGACGCTGTGTACGATCATACGCGACGGGCCACCGAAGAGAAGGACGTCGCCCGAGTTTAATCGAACGACTTTGTGGTTTGGATCTTCGAACGAATACTTGTAGCCGAAATCAGCCGACAAGCCGATGCTGAACGAGACGATCGGTGGACCCGTTCGCGAAGCGACGAGCTCGGGATCTTCAGAGTCTTTGTGCCACTTGAATTCGGCGCCGTCCTTGTAAAAGTTGACCAGAACCGTGGTGGCGTCGAACTCTGGCATCGCGTCGTCAGCCGCTCGAGACGTCGACACCGCCTCGGCGCACAGCGCTTTGAGCTTCCCCTCGGCGTCGAAGTCATCAGCGTGTAAAATCATGCGTCCACGCGAGCCCTGATTCAAACGACACGTCCCATCGTCCGCGTCCTTTTCGAAGAACCCTTGCCCCTTGGACGCCGACTCGCCGTCCGTCTCTCCCAAATCGAAGCACGCGCGAGAAAACCATTCCTGTTGCTCGACGCTCAAAAACTTTCTCAGACACACCAATCCCGGCGCCAGACACTCCACCTTTACTTTGTTCGTTCTCGACGACGACGCTTTCCCATTCGAAGCGCGTCCATCGTCGTCCAACGCCGTGCCCAACGCCGCGCGAAGCTTGGCTCGCTCCGCGCTCGACGGCGTCGTTCGCACCGCCTCTCGCGCCAACGCCCCGCCCACCCCCGACCGACCGAGCGCCTGAATCAACGTCGTCGCGAACGCGTCCGCGGTCGTCTCGCGCCGCTGAAACGCGCGCGCAGCCTCGCGAAACTCCCGATACTTGCCTTGTCCCAAGTGGCGACTTAGCTCTCTCGCGAGCTTTTGACACCGCGCGCGCGCGTCTCCCGCGCTCGTCGTCGCCAGATCGAGGTCGAGCGATGCGTCCGCAAGCGTCGTCATCTCCCCGTCGATCGACCGCCACCGCGACGCCGCGCGACGTCGTGCGAGGCCGGCCCGGCCGGGCCTCAGTTCGCGACGTTCCTAAGAACACGACGACGCGCACTTGCACCCGATGGATGGGGCGTCGCGCGCGCGCGATCCGTACTACGTCGTTCGCGACGAGATAGCGACGCACGTCGCGGACGTCCGCGCGCGATTGACGTCGTCGGTGTCGTCGGGGCCGAGCGCGGCGAGCGCGGCGAGCGCGGTGGTGGAGGAGTGCGAATCGTTGTCGTGGGAACTCGATGAACTCGACCGCGCGGTGGCGGTGGCGGAGCGAGACATGGCGCGATTCGGGTTGACTCCGGGAGAGATACAAGAGCGTAAGCGGTGGAGCGCGGCGACGCGCGCCAAGGTGGACGACGCGCGCGCGGTGGCGCAATCTCGAATGAGCGCGAACGCGGGACGCGGCGGGGGCGGCGACGCGACGTTCGGCGGCGACGCTCGGACTGGCGGAGACATCAGAAGGAACGAGTCTGGGTTCGACGATCATCAACAGTTGCTCGTGCGGCGACAGGATGAGGATTTGGACGACATCTCGGCGAGCATATCCCGCATCGGGCAGGTGGGCTTGACCATCGGCGAGGAGCTCGCGTCACAGTCAAAGATGTTGGAGGATTTAGAGGAGGACGTGGACGGTGTTAACGCGAGACTGGCGGCGGCGGAACGTAAAATGCGCGAGGTGCTAAAAAAAGTGGGCCTGCGAGGACAGATTTGCGTCATCATCTTCCTAACCATCATTTTGTTCATCCTCTTCGCCATCGCGTTTCAGTGAGCGTCGATTCGTCACTCGACGCGCTCCCTACGACGCTACTACTCGCTATCCTACGTTACAGTACACAATCTATAGATTCTAGAAAAATATTTTCACACCAACTACAGCGTCTTCGTGCTGTCCCATCGCTTCCCACCGCTCTCTTTCACGGCGTCTTCGACGGCGCGCTCGGCGCGCTCCAAACTCACCTCCTCGACGTCGAAACCAAGTTCCTCCATCGCGCGAACGATTCGATCGAACACCTCCGCGCGCTCGTACCCAGCGTTAGCAAGTTTCGTCACGAACGCATCGTGATCGCGTCCGTTCCTGTACTCAGGCGCGCGCATCGGATGTTTCAACAGCGCGTTCATGAATTCGCCGTCGTAGTCGTATAAAAACGACGTGTGATGCAAAAACCTCCCCTTGGTGATCGCCTGCGCGTTCCCACCGAACTTCATATCCCCGAACACGTAATCATTCTCTCGAACCGCGAACGTGCCGCACTTATCGAACACGCGCTCGTACACCTTCCCGGTCGCGCGCATGACGTCTCGCGGATACACCGTCGACTCCGCCGCCGCCGCCGCCCCACCCTCCAACCGCCCCATCGCCGCCGCGTCCATCGTCATCCCCACGAACATCGTGTTCTCATCGCACACCACGGTTCCACCGCCCGTGAATCGTCGCACGAGCGCCACGTCGCGCGCGCGCGCCTCGTCTTCGCGCACGAGCTCTCCCAGCTTCGACCCGAGTCCCAACACGACGCACGGCGCGCGCGCGCCGTCGCACATCGTCAACCAACACTCGCGCGCGCGATGACGCAACAGTCCCTCCTCCAATCGCAACACCCGTCGAACGTCCTCGAGTCGCGCGCGCACGACGCGCAGACGCGTCGCCATGGCGCGCGCGCAACGGCCCGCGACCGCGTCACACTCTAGCGCCTCCGTCCCATGGACGCGACGGTGGAGGATAAGGCGGCGCGCGCGCTCGCGGCGGCGCACGCGTTTCTCGCGCGTTCGCCCGTATCGTCGAGACGCGCGCGATCGCGATCGCGCGAGCGTGGAGAGACGACGACGCGCGATGTCGACGCGGGCGCGATGACGACGAAAACGACGATTACGACGACGACGACGACGACGACGACGCGCGACGCCGAGACGCGCGCGATGACGCTCGAACGATCGGGAAGTTCGAACGCGGCGTCATCGCGCGCGACCGACGCGATCGCGAGCGGGGCGTCGACGAGGGAGGCGGGTGGACGGGTGAATGTGAATTTGAGCGCGGCGTTCGACTCGACGACGACGACGACGGAGGCGGAGGAGGCGGAGGAAACCGACGAAGAGACATCGATACCGGTCGTCGACGCGACACCGCCGATCGAGATCGAGGTCGAGGACGTCGAGGACGCGCCGAGGGAGGAGGAGGAGGCGACGCGCGATGAGACGGCGTCGACGGCGACGCGCGAGGCGACGTTGGGATTCGCGGCGCCGGGGACGCCGGCGTCGGTGGCGTTGGAGTTATCGAGCGATTCGAGCGATGGGGAGGTTGTGGATTCGCCGAACGTTCGAGAACGCGAGGTGGATGAGGGTGAGGTGACGAGCGCGGTGAAGACGGTGGTGGTGGAGAAGACGGAGGAGCACGAGTCGAGCGTGGAGGGCGTCTTTGACGTCGCGATTCGGCGAGAACGAAAAGAGAAAGAGGCGTCGTCGCCCGTCGCCGCCGCGCTGTCGGAAATGTCAGAACTGCGCGAGGAGGTCGTTCGTCTGCGGGAGGAGCTCGACGGCGCGAGATGGTCTCGAGAGGCTCTGGAGGCGCGCGTCGTCGAGGCGGAGAAGACCGCCGCCGACGCGCGTTCAAAGACTCTAGAAACCGCGCTCGATCCTCAAAATCAATTGACGCCCGAACAGGTGGCCGCGCTTCGAGCGGAGATCGAGCAGGTGGAATATTTAAAACGTTTACTCGCGCGCGCGGAACAGATGCGAAACGCCGCGCGCGCCGAGACGAAAAAAGCGCGCGAAAAACACGAACAAGATTTAGAAATTGTTCGTCGAGAAGTCGGCGCCATGGACGAGGAGATGAACAACTTGCGCAAACGCGTAAAAAACGACAAGGCAAAGATCGAGGCCATGGAACGCGCCACCATCGAAGCCGCGGATGAATTTGCCACGCTCTACGCGCGTCAAGAGAACACCAGACGACTCCTCGCCGCGGCGTTTCTCGTCATTCTCCTCCTCCTCGTTCGTCTCTTCATGGGCGGCGGCGCGTTCGTGATGAAAAACATGTATCAGTATTAAACCGCACCGCACTGCATCGAGTATCAGTCATCGTAACGACAACACATCGCCCTCTCTGTCTCTCACGCGTGTTTCCAATCGAGTAATCGTTGCAACGCGTCCTCGCTCAGCGTCGACGTCTCCGGCACGTGCGTCTTCAAGCTCGCGAGTTCCTCCTTCGCGAGCGACGACCCGCGCTGTTTCGCCGACGCCGCGCGAATCTTACGCGCGAGCGAGCGCAGAGAGATCAAATCTTGCTCGTGGAAGAACACAGCCTCGGCCGCGTGATCGCGTCGC